>Ga0153915_10000520_pt1 | contig 35564 bp, 24 predicted proteins | sample Opewatmetagenome_2_FD_107003 | JGI IMG/M metagenome (GOLD analysis project Ga0153915, IMG submission 107003) | Freshwater wetland microbial communities from Ohio, USA - Open water 3 Core 3 Depth 3 metaG | ecosystem: Environmental > Aquatic > Freshwater > Wetlands | place: USA: Ohio, Lake Erie... | reverse complement strand
TTGACAAAATTGACATGTGAATACCCCGAGGTCGTACTCTCCCATTCGCCCCCATAACAGGCATCCGCGCTACCCCAGTTGTAATTCACGTTGTTGCGGTAATCAACCAAGGCATAGACATCATTCGCGTTGGCACCGTTGATACGTGGAGAACGACTATTGTTATGAGCCAGCAAGTTGTGATGATAAGTGGAATACTGACCTCCCCATTGAGCCGCATACCCTCTTTCACCTTTCTTGTGGATGGAATTATACAATCCTTCACTCACCAGACACCATTGAATCGTGAAATCATAAGAACTGGAAAAATGAGTGGTTTCTTCAATGCCCCAACTGAACGAACAATGGTCGAAGATAAAGTTATACCCATTCTCAAGACGAGCAGCAGATGTTTCAGCATTAGCCTCATCTCCGGGACGTGATTTAAGGAAACGAATAATATGATTGTCATACCCTCCGAATTTCATGGTATACCGCTTAAAGCAGATTCCTTCGCCCAATGCAGTCTGTCCTGCAATGGTCACATCGCTCCGGTTGATGGAAAAATCGGCTTTCAGATCAATGACGCCACCGACACAGAAAACAAGGGTCATCGGCTTATAGTAATAGGTCCAAACACCAAATCGATTTTTAGTTGAATCCCTGCCTTGCGTGAAAGCCCATCTGAAACTACCTTCAACAGGCGTCTCAGTCGATGGATCGTAATCCAGCAAATTGGTTACCCGTACAACAATGCCACCTCTTCCTCCGGTAGCATACCTGCCATATCCCTGGGCCGTTGGAAATGCTTTTAGTTCAATTTCTTCAGCAGACAATCCACAAACTGTCAGTGAAAAAAACAACAAACACACCATACGAGCATAGATAAACTTCATATATTTTACGGCATTAAAGGGTCATTATTCATAAGGATCAAACTCATCGACACCATCTCCCCAACCTTGTGTCTGTTTAATGGCTGTCGACCTGTTCAGAATAGTCTGTGGTATGCCAAAGAAAGCATAATTTTCAGGAACAACAATAGGGTAATTCGTATCACCAATCCATTCAGAAAAACGATTGGTAAAATAGGTTGTATAGCGTTGATCCAAATCGATAGTGTCCCTTATAGATGAAAAAGTACCATTGGCATACGTTGTTTTTTGAGCGGGTGTAATGACACCTGACGGAAATTTCAACTTGGTTACGAGAATCCAGCGTTTTCTTCCGTTAAGCATTTTATAGTTACCCAAATCATTCCTGTACATCGAACGTCTGCGTAAATCCCACATCCGTTTGTTTTCAAAAGCAAACTCAATAAATCGCTCATTCATAATAACGGCCGTCAGGTCTTCTTTATTGGAATAAGATGATTCCAAACCATAATAGCCATCTCCTTCCTCTATACCTGCCCGACTACGCAATTGTATCAACAGCTCGAGAGCTTCACTCTGACGTCCTGTTTCATTGGCACATTCAGCCAGATTCATCATAACTTCAGCATACCTGATCTCAATCCAGTCGGTGCCACATTCATCTGATTCACTTTTATCGATAGAAGGATCAGTCATCTTACGACAATAGAAACCGGTTGTTGTGCCATTCGTCTTTTCAGAACTACTATAATCGTATGACCAGATCCTCGTGCCACTCATACCCGTCAAAGCCCATGTACAACCATTATAGGCAATGGTAGCATAGAAACGTGGATCCCTGTCTTTCCAATAATACGTTGAGTCAAAGCCGGAGGCTGAATCATTGGTAGCCAATCCGTTGCTCATCGGAAAAGCTTTGACAAGCTCCCAACTTGGATTACAACTCATGCCACCGGTTAGTCCAGCCACGTAGGGACGGACAGAATTATCCCACCCGTGGGTAACACCAACAGAAACGTCATAAGCCTTAACAAAAATGGCTTCCTTGTTGTCTGTTCCTTCCTTCAAAAACAAGGTCGCAAAAGCACCGGTTACCGGATCTGATGTCCCCGTCATTAAGCCATACCCGTCAGCTCTGGCAAGACTGTCAGCTTGCCTGTTGGCTTGATAAGCCTTTTCCCAACGAGTGGCATCGTCGTCGGGATTAAACTGAGGACTGGCATAAAACAATAATACACGCCCTTTCAAGGCAGCAGCAGCTACCCTGGTTACCCTTGCATAATAGGTTGTACCGTTATCATACTCTCCGAGTGTATCCGGCAGCATTTCTATGGCCTTATCCAAATCATCACAAATATATTGAATGCATTCGGAAGTTTTATTCCGTGGTGGATCAAGTGTGGCATCATCATCCACATAAGGATTGACCGAATTGGTAATATAGGGCACTCCTCCATAAATGACCACCAGATTCCAATACGCCCAAGCCCTTAAAAAATAAGCCTGCCCGACAATCCGGTCTCTGGCATCACCTGTTAATGAACTATTTTCCATTTGCTCAAGCGCAATATTGATTCGCCTTATTTTTCCATAGTAAGTATCATTAAATACACCTATGTCACTATATGTATATTCACCATTAACAAATTTATTAGAGCCGATTGTTTCATCAGTAAAACTGCTGTGGTTACCAAAAGGGCTTGTACTGCTGCTCATAATGGTGCTTATAGGCATTTCGCTGTACAACGTATTGATGAACAGCATGGCTGACTGTTCACTATTCCAGATATCAGGATTAATCAGCGAAGCATCTCTGACATCCAGAACATCCGAACAAGATAGAAGGCTCAGCGTTAACGCACCGATCAATAGTACCTGTATTTTTTTCATCTGATAATATTTTTTGTTTAAGGCCAGATGGAACGCCGCATGCCGATTATCATCTGCTTGGGTGCCTGGTACAGGCATGCTCGTTTCATATCGACTGATCGTTATTATAAATTTATGTTGATACCAAAATTCAATGATCTCATCAAAGGATAATCCATCCAGCTGGATAATCCTGGATCCTTATAGGAATAAGGATTGATGATAGTCCACAAATTGTTGGCTGTAAAATACAAACGCAGGGACGGAATACCCATCCTTGAAGAAAGTTGCCTAGGCATATCGTATGATAAAGTCATGGTTCTGAGCGTTAATGTATGTCCATCACGCATCCAGAATGTTGATCGCTTGTTCGCCATACCGTTGTATAAACGCGGCATTGTGGCGTCTGTATTTTCGGGTGTCCAGTGATCATTCCATAACGTAAGGTTATTCGAGCTGGAACTTAACCAGTCAAAATTGCTGCGATTCCCCTCTCCTGTTGTATAAACGGCTTTATCATACAGCACATCATTGCCGAATTGTCCATCGAACGTAGCACTCAGTTTAAACGATTTCCAATTCAGATCCAGGCTCAAGCCATAATTAAAAGGAGGACTATCATATTTGGAAATGATACGTTCATCATTTTCATCAATAACCCCATCAGGCTCGTTGGAATAGTCAGCACCTCCGACATCCTTGAAATTCAACATACCAGCTTCCGGTTGTTCGCCAAAAATCGTGTAATTGATAAGTGTTTCACCTGTTGTTGCATCAACATATGTACCATACGTTGCAGCAAGCTGGTCTACATCTGCCTGGCTCATGATACCCGTGCAATAATAACCTGTTTCACCACCCCTGATACGCCCAACTTCGTCTTTCCAGGTTCCAACGATAGCCTGAGATTGTATTTTCCTGATAACTTTGGATGAAGCATAGCTGATGTTGCCTCTGACATTGTAAGACCAGTCGCTGTTGATTTTTCCTTCATAACCGACAGCTATTTCTCCACCCCAGGAGTCCTGAATGCCATAATTCTCTTTCGGGATGCTGGTTCCGATACCTGTTGTATATGACAAGGCACTGGAACGAACCTGCAAAATATCAAAGTTATGACGATAGAAAGCATCAAAATCAAAAGAAAAATGGTTCAGGAAATGAGTTTCAAATCCGATGTTGTAGGCATCAGCTTTTTCCCAGGTTACTCCTTTCATGGACAGTCCTTCATTGTCTGGTGCAATACCGCCCACCATGGTTGAACCACCCAGATAAACCAGGTTTCCAGTGTACTCATAATTATTTTCCCATGAAAGGGCGTTGGCATTGTCATTACCCAAACGCCCATATGATGTCCTAAACTTCAGGTTATCAATAATTTCCGTATCAATTAGCTCCTGAAAAAATGGTTCATTGGAAATCCGCCATCCTAAAGATATGGAAGGGAAAAAGCCCCATCTGTCTTCGGGGGCAAACTTCGTGGAAGCTTCGTAACGCAACGTCGACTCCAACAGGTATTTGTCGTCATAATTATAATTGAATCGTCCCAGAAAAGCCTGACGACCAGTTGGAGTACTCGAACTTCCTGATAATACAGGGCTGACACCATCGCCAAAGGCACTGGACATTTCCACGTTATCAATAATCATGTTCTCAACATAGCCCATCAATTCGGTACCTGATGTTTGTGCTTGTTCAAACAGCACCATAGCACTGACATCATGCTTTCCAAACTTTTTCGCATAATCCAATGATACATTCAATTGATAAGAGGCATCTGTATTGGCACTTTGCTGGTATTTATCCCCGTTTTCAATTTCTGTGGTGGATACAACTTCATCGGTTAAAATATATCCTTCTGAATAGTCTGTTTCTACCGTCTCAAAGTTATATAGTTTATACTTTTTGGCATAAGTAATGGAAGAGCTGCTGCCTTTCAAGTAATCATATGTCACTTTAGCTTTCAGATTTTTAACCCATGGTAATTCCCATTGGAGGGCCAGATTGCTGGCCATGTTAGTGCTGTTGCTCTTCTTGTAGGAGTTTATCTGATTAACATATAACGGATGAGAAGTGACGGTATTCTGGCCAACCGGCAATCCATTTATGTAGGTGGGAATCCATTTAGGTGTACGAAGCAAGGTACTGTAGGTGTTATACATTTTTTCCGGTTCTTTATCCAAATCGTTGTAGGGCATGGACAAAGACCGGCTGTTACCATTCATACCGACACTGAGTACCCATCCCTTGGCAATGTCAATATCGAGGTTCAAACGCATGGTATACTTGTTCATATTCAAATTTTCAAAATTGCCATTCTGATACATGTATGAACCACCTGCATAGTAGCGCACATTTTGGGTACCCCCACTGATACCAATGTTGTGACGTGTTTGAAGAGCCGATTTCCAGCCCTCATCCAACCAACTATAGTTCAATGTTTTAAGCTGTTCAAGTTCGTCATCGGAAAAATATGTCTGGTTATCCGTCTTGGCATTAGCCAGCACACTGGCATCGTCCCACAGATAATAACCTCTTGTATAGTCATTTAAAGCTATTGCCTGATCATAAGCACTCATTGTCTCCGGAAAGGTGGTTGCATCAGAAATACCAAAAGTAGCAGAATAGTTGATTTTCGCTTTGCCTTCCTTGCCTTTTTTAGTCGTTACAAGAATGACACCACCAGCACTACGTGCACCATAAACAGCAGCAGCCGCATCTTTCAGGATGGAAATACTTTCTACTTCCGTCGGGTCGAGGATATCAAAAGCATCCTGATCCCTGACAAAGCCATCAATGACAAACAAGGGTGTTTCACTATTCCATGAACCAGGAATCCGGATTTGAATGGAAGTCGAAGCACCGGGAGCTCCTGAAGCCTGACCAACAATAACACCAGCCATGGTCCCTTGCAGGGAGGTTGACAAATTGCCTGTCACCACATCTTCAATTTCTTTGGCTTTCAGACTGGAAACGGCTCCAAGCAGGTTAGCCCGTTTTACGCCACCATAACCGACTTGAACGATAACGTCTTTCAGGGCTATAGCACTTGCTTTCATCGTTATAAACAACCGTTTTGGTTGTTCTGGCACCCTGACTTCCTGTGGTTCATATCCCATATAAGAGATGAGCAAGGTTGATCCCACAGGCGTACTCAATGTAAAGTTACCATTGACATCGGTTATTGTTCCTCCGTTAGTACCTTTTACAAAAATACTAGCACCTATGATGGCTTCATTAGTTTCATCACGCACTTCTCCGGTAACGTTCACCGTTTGTCGATAGGTTTCAGTTATCGCTGTCCCGTTTTGAGTTTGTGCAACAGCCAGGTGCGAACATTGAAGAAACAGTAAACCAACAATCAGCGTTTTCAGGCAACAGGCAGGTATATACCTTTGCCATACTATCAAACTTGCATTTTTCATACTATCATAATTTTTTCGTTCAAGGTAGTATGGAACGCCGCATGCCCTAATTATACCACGCTTGGGCAATTTTACAAGCATGCTCGTTTCATACTTTAAGGTTTTATTCGTCTGAGGTCAAAACCGATTGTACCTTTTTTAACGTACAATTTTTTTGGTGGTCATGCCAGCTTCCGTTGTCGCCCGTAAAAAATAGATGCCTTTTGGCAAAGTAGTCAAATTGAGTTCTGTTCGGTTCTTGCGTGTTGCAACAATACACCCTTTCAAGTCGTAGACAATCACATCAGCCGCTTTTGTTAACTTATAGATACCACTGTAACCAACAATCTGCAATGCCTGATCTTGTTTTACATCGTTAATTCCCTGAACAGGGTTGGGATTGGTCGCGGCATCGGTATCAGGAGCCGTTCCATAGATTTTCAGGTCGTGTATCCGCACAATCTGCCGGTTATGCAAAGAATTGGTTGGCCGGATACGGATATAAACATTTTCAACACCGGAGCCAAATAATTCCTCGAAAACCAGTCCCCTGTTGGTTTCCAGAAAACTGGTGCTGGTATTGTATGAAGCCAGCTCAGTGGCTACAGCATCAGGTCTGCACGTTGTCAGGTTACCAGTAAAATAGCGTACCGTATCCCAGTAAATGGTTTGATCCTCCAATAGATAGCCCACTTCAAGATTAAAACCCCTCTTGTTCCCATAAGAAGATGTTGTATATTGAATGCGTTCAAGCATAGGGATTAAAGAAGTGGTAAAACTGCCGGCACCATCACCAGAAAAACCTTCCGTAATGGGTCGTACGGTACTGTAGTTGTCATAAATATTGATACACCCGATAGAAACATTATTCCAGGAAGCACCGCGGGAATCATTGTTCACGACTGTCGAATCCAAGGTGTAGTTGGTTCCACTTTGCGTATCACAATCCGGTTGGATCTGGCAAAAATCCAGAAAGAACGTTAGTTTACCATTGGGCATGTTCTGTCTGGAATCAACAGAACGCTTCACTTCAAAGGTTGAATAATCCTGATAATCAGAGCGTGCGTTTGTTGCACACGTATTGACTGTTGGATCTTTCAAACCATATCCTTCTGCATCGGTATAATTCCAATCCTGAAAATTTTCTTCAACGATTGGAAAATAAGGGCTCTTATTCTCCCAGGTGCTGTTGCCTCTGTAATAATCCTGAGCAAAAGTGGATGGAAAGGCTACAAAAAAGCCTGAAACAATCAAAAAGATTGTTTTGGTGATCATTTTTTTCATACTATTATAATTTTTTAGTTCAAGGTAGTATGGAACGCCGCATGTCGAATGATATCACGCTTGGATGTCTGGTACAAACATGCTCGTTTCATACTATACTATTTTAAGGTTTGTTATTCATTATTTTAATCCATTTTTGGATACGATTTTCATTATACTATCCTAGTCTGTGCTGAAAGAGCAAAGATATTGATAATTCATCCTTATTATTCAGCTAATAGATATGTTATAAAACACTAAATACAATCTGCAATAATACATGTACGCCCGGAATGTACTGTCAATGTCTTAACCACATTGCTACTAATTTTTCCGTTCAATCGTACAACTCTCCCTTCCACCGGCAACACCACCGTCGCTGTTGTATTTACCGGAACGTCCACAGTTAGTTCAAACGATGTATCCGTTTTTTTCCAGGAAACGTTAATGGTACCGTACAGGCATTTATGAGTAGCTTCCACGGACGTGAGGTTTCCGGCCAAAACCGGTTTTACAAAGAAATGCCTGAACCCTGGTTGAGCCAGATCGGCCTGAATGCCGGCCAGCGATTTGAAGAACCATTCGTCAATCTGGCCCATCATGAAATGATTCCAGGAATTGCCACGACCAGGATCCCATTGTTCGGTCAGGGTGCTGACACCATATTTCAACTGATAGCCATAACCCGGAGCATCGTAATGATTGCTCAGATCGAACATCAGGTCGTTCAGGCCGTTTTCGGCCAGAGCCTGAAACAGGTAACGATTGCCGATGTCACCGGTGGTCAGGCGGTTGCCGTGTTGTCTGATGTCAGCGACCAGATTGGCCAAAACGGCAGCCTTATTTGCAGGTTCTACCAGGTTCAGATAGATGGATACAGCATTGGAAAACTGACTTCCTGTGGCATACTGGTTAGTTTCCGGATTGAAGAACGTTTTATTGTAGGCATCTTTTACCGTTGCTGCCAGCTTCCCATAAATGGTTTTATCCTCTTCGAAACCAAGTAACTCGGCAGCACGCATCAGGTACGTGATACCCATGTAATAATGCGATGTGGCGGAAATGGCGATAGGTGAGTTTTTGGCATAACCGGCCGGATGAGTACCGTAATCATACCAGTCACCCAGACCGTGGGAAACTATGCCATTGTCCGAACGGGATGTCAGATAGGCGATGTACAGCTTCATCATCGGATAGGCCTGACGGATAAGAGAAACGTCTCCGTAATACTCATAATACAGCCAGGGAACCATGATGCAGGCTACGCCCCATTCAGGGGAATCGGAGAAATCGCCATCAAACACAACATATTCAGGGACTATGGAAGGAACCAGTCCATTGGAATGCTGAGCATCCAGCATATCCTGTATCAATTTAGGGATAAAACGGGACAGGTTATAATTAAAAAACAAGCCGGGACCGTTCAGGTAATCTTCTTCCAGCCAGCCCAGCTTCTCGCGGTGCGGGCAATCGGTGAACACACCATTGAAATTGCTTTTCACCGCATTGTGAATCAATACGTGGATTTTATTGAACAGCTCGTTTGAACACGTGAACGAACCGGTTTCTTCGGCTGAATTATGGACAAACAAAGATTGCACGTCCGTTACAAGAGGACGAACGCTACCGGAATCGGCTGTATACATGTCGGCACCATCAAGCTGAATATATTGAAAGCCATAATAGCTGAAACGGGGTGACCAGGTTTCTTCCCCCTCTCCTTTCAACGTGTATTCGTAGTAATGCGGCCCTCCGCTGCGTCGTTGGGAAACCCTGCCGTCTTCGGCCAGTAATTCACCTACCGTCAACCGGATAACGGATCCTTTCGACCCTTTTACAGTAAGTTGAGGATAACCTGACAGGTTCTGGCCCATATCCAGAACAACAACACCCGGAGCAATCCTATTGACCGATATGACAGGATACCGTTTCATAATACCGACGGTTGTTGCTGTTTGCGGACGAAGCTGACCGAGTGGTGCTTCCTGTATCACGACAGACTTCCAGCTGGTATTTTCGGTAAAACCCGGTTTGTTCCAGCCCGGTTGCTCGAGATTGGCATCATAATTTTCTCCGCCGTAAATGTCGTTGTAAGTAATAGGGCTAAGTGAATAATGCCAGGTTTTGTCCGAACAGATGGTTTCTGTTGTACCATCGGTATACGTCATCTCCAGTTGGAAAAACAACGTAGGCGGCCCGAAGCTGACCCACAATTTTTTGTAGCGGTTGCCGACAGCATTATAAAAACCGTTGCCCAACAGCACGCCCAACACATTTTCTCCCTGTTTCAGTTGATTTTTCACATCATACGCCGCGTAATAGACCGTTTTATCGTAATCGCTCCACAAGGGATCGAACTCACTGTCGCCGACTTTCTGACCATTGAAGCTGAATTCGTAATGGCCCAAACCACTGATATATACGATCGCGGATGCCAGCTCTTTTTGTAAAAATATCGATTTGCGAAGCTGGATACTTTTCAAGGCCAGCGTATCAATGGCTTCCCAGGCTTCTCGGACGGTGTTGTTTTTCATGGAAGGGCCATGCCAGTTTCGTCCTTTGGGCAGATGACTGTCGGCTTTGGTAATGGCACCAATCCACTCAGCGTTCAGTACGTTGTTGGCAGGTGCCAGTCTGAAACGGGCGATAGATGAAGAGGCCGATAGTTTGCCACTGGCATCCCAGACACGGACTGTCCAGTAATACAAACGCCCTGGTTGGAGTGGTTTTCCGGCATAATCCACGAACTGGCTCTGGCCGGACAGCACTTTTTTGCTGTTCCAACAGTCGGCTTTGCCATGCAATAATAAAACCGTATCACTACCGACCAACACCTGATAGGCTTTCTGGTAATCGCCGGGCTGGCCGGATTGCAGTTGCCATCCGAAACGAGGTTGCAGGGAAGCAACAAGCGGATCGACCTGAAGATCGCAGGTCATCTGACTGACCATCAACCCTGAAGCAGAGCAACAGGATACCAGGTAGCCTGTCAGTAAGATCGCTATGTATCGGAGGTGTTTCATGTATCGATTATAATGTGATACGTAACCGCCCGGGTTTGCCGGCACTGGCTACCAAGGCACCATTGACAAATACCATAAAGCCCTTGCCTTTATTATATCGCAACCCCGTCTTGTCCCAAACAATGGCTAACTGCTGACCATGATACAGTATTTTGTCCAGACAAAACCAATCCCATTGATTAGCAGGAATCAGCGGATTGATGACCAGTTCATCACCAGAACCGGGACGAAGACCTATTAAACCTGTTATAATCAAATCATTGAACGTAGAATGATTGTAATAGCGGCTACGTTCCTGATCACCTTTCAGCCAGTACCCCGTCACTTCGTCCAGGTATTCTCCGATATAGGGTCTGCCCCTGTGATACTGTGATTCCACATACAGTTCCAACAGCCGAAAATACAAAGAATCACTGACATACACCTGATTGTAACCGTTAAAAAGATTGGCCATGGCGGTCAATGTCTGAGATGTGGCAAAAGGCCAGACAGCTCCATCCCATTCGCATTTACCGACACCGTGTGTCCTGAAAGCCGGATGGCGCCGTTCGGCTGTCGTGAGTCCGTAAGGTGCCAGAAAACCTTTTGAATCAGCCACTTGTTGCCATGCCTCTTCGTAACCTTTATCCGGCAGGTTGAAATACCACGGAATAAATCCGATGGCCTCCCTGACCTGAGCCAGCGTATCGTTTTCCAACCGGGTTTCAAAAAACTGACGGTAAGGATTCCACAATTGATTCTGTACCAGATATTTTATGGTATCCGCTTTAGCCGCGTACCGTGCTGCTTTTTCAGTGGCACCAATCAGACCGGCCATTTCAGCCAACGCTTTGGCATTACCGTACATATAACTGTTTATGGTTGGACGGGCGTTTTTCATCGTGCGTCCCCCGCTGATGGATTCTTCCATGCCGTCTCTGACATCTTCCTGCCAATATAAGCCATTGAGCAACCGATTATTGGCCTCCCACCAAGCATATTCCTTTTCCATATCCGGGAACAGGTCGCTGATAAACGTCGTGTCGCTGTTAACCAGAAAACGGTTGTACAAGGCATCGGGCACCCAGCTGCTGAATTTGTGCAGTTTAGCCATTGGTTGACCAGTATTACCTCTGAACCAAATCCTGATGCATTGATCCAGATACGTTTTATCCCGCAACCAGCGGCCTTCATACAGATGGTGTCCCAACGCGCAGGCTATCAGGTTGTATTGGTCCGCATAGGAACGTTGAACCAGAAATTCAGTCAGGGCATACCCCGATGGCGTTTCTTTGATGTGCTTCCGATAAGTCCACCAGCGGTAATAATACAGTTCCAGAAAATTATCCTGTGGACAGTCGAAAAACGGGATATTGGCTTTCATCCACTCCCAGGAAGCCGCATTTGGGATGGCCTGGACTATGTTCTCGTCCTCCATCCGGTTAAAATAATCTACCAAATGCTTGTAATCGTCCGGTTTCAGGATGTCCGGGGATTTGATTTTCTTCCTGGCTTCCATTGAACCGCAGCTCAGCATCAGTATTGTCAACAAAGCCAGTATGTAATTGTATCGCATCATAATAAACACGTTTTAAACGACTGAATGTAATAAACGGCTTCGGGATCGACAGCATCCGTATTTTCCATGTCGGTGAACTGGTCAGCCGGCGTTTCAGGTGTCGGATATAACCGGGGCTCACCTGTCCGGAAGACAATCCGTGAGAAAGTGGCCACAGGTGCAAAAAAGATGCCGGTGTGTATTTTCCGGCCGTCCACGTATACTTCGTACGTCCGTCTGTCCTGATACACCAGCACATCGACCGGATAAACTACGCCGGCCTCATACTGCTGTGAGCCAGACAAACGGGCACCTGCCTTAGCACGGAAACAGCCGCCCGGCATCAGGCTCAGACGGATTGCAGCATTGCCCTGGGCGTTCTGGAACTCAACATCAAGCCGGCCATGATCGGACTGAGCGGCTTCGAGCGTGAAACTAACCATCAGGTTTCGTGATACAGGAATGACTTTTTCCGCCTTGGCGTAATCAAACGGATCCTTGTCACGAAGTACCAGGCACTTCACCCCTCGTGTATTCTTTTCGACGGAAACCGGAGCCCACAAAGGGCTGTAGGTATTCCACCCATCCAGTTCATGACCATCAGGCAATTTTGCAAAGTCATCATCAGCATGAGCAACAGGCACTGACAGGATGGGTACAGGGATGGATGACACCCAGATGTCTTCTTTGTTCATACTGTAAGTCACCCAAAGTTTGCCATCCGGTGGTATTCCGTTGCCTTCCTGAATACCTCTGACATACTGAGGGCCATAAGACTTATAGGCGCCACCATAACGCATCGGAGTGATTTCACCATGAACCAGCAACAGATTATGGTAGTCAAGCCCGTCCTTGCTGACAGAAACGGCCAGCGGCCAGCGGAATTCAGACGGGTTGTATACCGTAGCGTATAAGCTGTCAGAGGTACGCTGCCCCCAGATTTTAGCGTTGCTGTTGACAAAGCCTTTGGCCCGTTCCACCGGTTCATACCAGGTCCGTCCTCCATCACGGCTGACGGAAGTCAGGGCATGTTTCCACAAACCCATTACACGCCCATCGGGCAAATGATAGTACGAAAAGGCTTTGTAATCCTTCCTGAGCGGAATCAAGGGATCATTCCGGTCGGCTTCCTCAACCATTTGCATCATGTACAGCGGATTGGACAGAATTTCATCGCAAGCGGCCACGAAGCCTTTATCTTTGCTCTTTTTATAAAAGGGATACGATGTATTTGTTTCATTGAAGGCGTGATTATACCGCAGGAAATGGATAGGGCCGTATGTGCCGTCAACGTTGATTTCCCGCACCACACGTCCAATCCCGTTCCCGTCGTTCGGATCGTCACCAGGAGCCATTACCAATCCATAATAAGCCAATGCCAGCAACCTGTTTTTTCTGGACACGTAGAAACCGACACGTTGGTGCATGACAGCATACAAGTCCTTGGCTATCTGAGGCCGGCCTTCTTTCATCGTGCCATCCGGCACTTTGCAGGGCGGAAAAAGAATGTCCGGTTTGGACCAGGTGCGACCCTGATCGGCAGACGTAATCAGCAGTGTCTGTGCCGGAGGTACATGTTCGCCTACTGAATCACTCAGGTACTCGACATAAAACGTATTATTCCAGTAAGCAATCATGGGCGCATGATTGTACGTCCAGCCAAAACCATCACTCTCGGCAGGTCTTTCCCTGCAAGCGCGCATGATTTGCTGATTGTGGACCCCGATAGCAGGAGACAGCTGGCCATGATGGTAATCAACATTCGACAAAGTCTTGCCTGAATAATGTATCAGTTCTTCCGCCTGGACGAAAAATCCGGTCAGCAGAAACAGACACACTATGTACACGAGGCGTTTCATTTCATTGATTCATTTTTACCCAACTCCCGCAAGAGGTTTTTCAGCACCTTGCTGTCGGCTTTGAAAATGGTACCATGTTTATGTCCTTCGGGTACGGAAATTTTATCCGATATATTTTCAAATGATTGAAAATCAAGCGTACTAACGGCTGCATAGCGTTTATCCTGATAAGCATCATAATAAATAAGCCATTTATCATCCACCATCACAGCTGTCGGCCCTTCCGTCAGAAAACCTGTGAAAGAGCCAGATTGACGTTCAAATGGCCCCAGCGGTGTTTTTCCAAAGGCCACTTTCAGGTTGCGTTCCGGCCGGGTATTGTCTTTGAAAACCAGCACGTAATCGTTGACGCTCCGCTTGACAATGGTAGCGTCAATGACACTGTAACCGGGATCGTAGAACAGCCTGGCCGGTGTAAACGCTTTGAAATCTTTCGTCGTCACATAATACAGCCGATGGTTGTTCAATTCGTCCTCAATGCCTTTTTCAAATTTGCAGGGTACTGTCGATGCCCAGACAATGAGATAATCGCCGGTTGTTTCATCGTAAAACAATTCCGGTGCCCAGACATTGACTGTGGACGTATCCTGAGCCATGACCTCGATGTGTTGCTGACGTGACCAATGAATCAGATCCGGCGAACTGGCATAGCCAAATCCGTAATCGCCTCTCCAGCTGGATGTCCAGACGAGATGGAACAAGCCATCCGGGCCATGGATAACGGAAGGATCACGCATCACCTTTCGCGTACCAACAGCCGGTTTAAGCAAGACAGTGTCCAGATCATTCCACATATAGCCGTCATAGCTGTACAGTAATCGCAAGCCGTCGGTAGCTGGTTCATGAAAAGATGTAAAGAAAAAGACATCCCTGGATTGTCTGCAAGCCGTCATGGTCAGCAGACATACCAACATCAGCATTAGTTGCCGGAGTTGAAGGATGGGAGGACTGATTGTTCTATTCATGGCACGCCGTTTAACGATACAACCATAACATGGCAAACGAATGAGCAGGCACTTTACCGACGTATTCCTTACCTCCTGACACCTTGAAAACAGAACCAATGCGGATACCTGACCTGGTATCCAGCCATTGAGCATTGAAACGGCCGGACGCTTCTTTCAGCTCCAGCCGGATGGTTGAACCAGACTTAACATAAGCCATATACCCAATTTCAGGATTTCCCAGCAACCAATAATTGGCACCATTGTCAGGATCAATGGGCCTCATCTGCACAGCAGATTGTTTAAAGGCATCCGTCAGACCTGCAGGCAACGTGCATACCGAACCACCTGCCATGAATGCTGGCCAGCCAATATGACTCACGTCTGACGAAAACAAGACAGCTTTGTCTTTGTAGGTATCTCTGTAATCCCTGACAGTCCAATAGATCAACTCTGCCGGATCGGTGACATTTTGTGTCCGTTCCGATGGCGGATTGCCGGATTGCTGAATAAGGCCCTTGACTTTTAACCGGTCGTGTTGCCGGGGTGCCAGGTGTTTGCCTCCGGCAGGAGCATAAAGTCCCCCTTCAGGCTGGTATTTCCAGTATTTGGTATCAATGACATCTATCAACTTTGAACGTGTTGTATCGGCCAGAATAGCATCCTGTACATCTTTCGTTGTGCTTAAAGCGACCAGAACCTTTTTTCCGGTTTCCTTCTCCCATTCGGCAATGACATCCAGCCAAAATTCGACAAAGGACTGTGGACCTGTATATTCGGCACTGATAAACTGGATGGTGTTGCTGTTATCCTTGAAATTATCAAGGCATTTGCGGATGTAATTGCGGTGAAGAGCCTTGTAAGCCGAATCACTTACATCGTAAAACTGTTCTGCCATAAACACCCGTTTGTCGCCAGCATAATTCACCGGTTCAGGAAAAGGTGTATTGTTCACGTTGTTGGCTGTTCGCCATGGGAAATCCGTCCAATGGGCACTGGCTTCGAGAAGGTTGTGCTGGAAATAATTTTGGTGAAACAGAATAAGTCCTTTTTGGTCAGCCAGATCGGCAAATGTTTTCAGACGCTTCCAGTACCAGACGTTCCACTTGGTCAGATCGTACTGGCTTAAACCGTCGTAAGCCTGACCTTTCCCACTCCGGGCAAACGGCAGTTCATAGAAGGGAGCCCAGACATCACCATCCAAACGACGGATATGTTCATGGTCATCCCGACGACGATCATACCATAAACAATAGTTATGGTCAATAGCGGCCACCTGATTCATTTTCATGGTGTCTGTCAACGCCTGTAAATCATCGGTAAAGCCCAGTCCCGTACGGCCAGGTACATAACGGGTGATATGGGCAGATACTGAGGCCAGGAATCCGGTCTTCAGGTTTCCTTTCCACCAGGTGACGCCTTGTCGTGAACCAGTCACAACCTGGTCACCCAATACAAGCCATCCGTTCTTAACCTGTAAGGGCCGTGTCGTTGGCTTATCCCTGACAGGTTTGACTTTAAGATTATTAACCATCATCAACCCGACTTTATCGGTTGGTAATGGATGCTCATTAATCAGCCAGTTTATCCAATCGGTCAATTGCATGTCCGGTTGCCTGGCCCAATCCGACATTTCCTGAGCCACTTCAAACGAAGGACTGCTGGAGGGTTCCCCTGAAACTGGCTGTATATAGGAATAATTAACCTTCCTGTCCAAACGTTGTTCCAACTGACCATAATACAGGCTTCTTGGTTCCACGTTATCGTTTGAGCTGACCCAACAGCCGTCTCCCTGAAACTGGCTCCAGGATCCAAAAGCCCAGTTTTGAGCAGTCGGTGGCTTTGGACATTCAATCAGAGCAGCCGAACATTGCCAGAACACCGAATTGGCGCCCGTCCATCCTGCCCCTTGCCCGTCCTGACCACGGTTTTTGAGACCTAAGGCCTGACCGTCAATCGTTACGATGTCGAAGAGCACACCAGAGGCCCAGGAATCGAGGGTTCCGCTGAAACCGAACGGCAGGTGCGAATAGCACTGCACAAAAGCATTTGGACCTGCCGTACAATGGCCTGTAGCGAAGTCATGATAACCATATTCAGCGTATAGTCGTTGAAAGAGATTTAGTTGTCCCTCGTTATAAAATGTATATCGGCGATAACCACCTATTTCCGATACCGGCTCAAACGACTGGCAGTCTTCAACAGTAACCTGGCTGGCTGTTTCAAGCAAATAGACAGCCGAACCGGCAAAATGACGGAAGGTAATCCGCCGTATCCAGGCATTCTGACAGTTTTCGAGCGTGATGGCCATCCAACGATGATTTTCGTCTTTCGGATTGGTTTCATCCCAGGCCGAAACCAGCTGCAGGTTTTCTACCCCGCATGCTGAAATCCGTCCCGGCCAGGTCAGCAGACTGACCGTTGACAGACCATAGGTCTTATCCAATTCGGTTGTTATGGGTACGTCAAACACGAGTTGGTTGCCCTGAACCTTGATGAGGGTGCGTTCCCAATTGATATCCTGATTGCCTGGTTTCCAGCCCAGTGTTGTGATGCCGCCGCCAAAGTGTCCGGTACCTGTCGCATCAATCCATTCCTCTGTACTGGGACGATGAATCTGAATCTTGTCACCGGTTTTATACACGCCACTCTTAACGCGCAGAGAAGTAGCGTTGACAGGTACGCTCTCATCCAGTATACCGGATAGATTGGAAAAATACCGGTCATCTTTTCCTTTGATCTGAATCAGTGTCTCTCTGTCCTGACCAGTTGCTAACAATATAGTTTCGTTATCATTCATGCCGCTTCCCCGCAACACAATACCGGAAGCATTGACAGACAAACTGCCAGCCACCTCGTAAGTGCCCTTTTCCAGCAACACGGCCCCGCGGAAACCATCGGCATCGGGTATCAACGTGGCTACATAATCCAGTGCAGCCTGAATCCGAGCTGTGGCATCACCTGTCTGTACAGGTACGAAAATCCTGGCTGGTACCACCGGTATGGGTAATTCGGACTGCTCATACCCACAAAAAGAAAAATCAGGGACTCTGTTGCCTTTACCATCCTGTTCATAGACGAGTTTACTTCCTTCCAGCCTGATCGGTGACAAGGGTTTTGCCGGTTTTTGCGCAACAGCCGGGACAACCAGCAAGACAAACAAGCACCCTGTCATCAGTTGAAAGGCCAAACCCTTCATCCTGAGTTGTAACAGGCCCTTACTTCGCTTCGGCGGGGCATTGAAGCTCTTCGCGGCAAGCCGCGAAGAATCTCCGATTCCAAAAAGGAATCCTGTGTTTTGCTCGCTAACCCCGCCGCAAGCAGCGGGGAACGCGCTCGCGGAATTCAGGCTATTGGTGTTTGCGTTGGTTATCATGGTTTTTATTGATTCTTTATCGGGTGGTTTGACTGTTTCCGGCTCTTATCCGTTCATTCCAGCCTGCACGTTCCCTTTCCAGGTCATACCCTCGTTCCGACAGGTAATTATTGATCCGCCCCTTATACTTGCCAAACCAGGCATGTTTTTCTTCGGATGATGCAGCATCCATGGCATGTTCCCTGGCCTCCAGCAACCAGATACGAATTTGCCGTTTTTCTTCATCCGTGAGCCGGGGTATCATATCAAGTTGCGCTTTGAATGTAACATTGAGCACGTCATAAGTCATGCCATTCCTGACAGCTTCCACTTGTTCGCAGGTCAATTCCCCGTACAACAATGCGACGAAAGCACAATGAAGTGTGTACAGAGACGCTTCACGCCGTAATTTGATGATGTTTGACAAGCTGTCTTTCACCGCTACCGGTTTATCCGACGAGTTGATTTCCCCGAGGCTGGTATCTGCACCATCATGGATTTTCCCCAGCGTCACGTATTGATTCACCAGTATACTCCTGACACGTATGTATTGTACAGAATCGGTGATGCCTAACGTACTGACAATTTTGTCAGCGCGTTTCGTAAGCACTTGTATATAATCCTCCTGCCCAATTACCGGAAGCAAAGCGACCAAAAAAAATCCGATCAGCAATCCTTTCTTCATTATTTTAAATTCAACGTCGTACAATTGGCCTGTTTCAGCAGAAAGTGCCATACAAAGCACTTTCTACAGAGACAAATCACCCTTCTTTTTAGCTAATGTATCAAAATTATTTTCCGGTTTCGTCCAATCAATTTTCACTGTCGGATCCATGCCATTGATGTACTTTTCAATATTCATGTAACCATCCCCGTTGCAATCCTCGACGGCGTCTGAAGCATCTTTCGGATCAAGTCCGTATTTCTTTTCCCAAGAGTCCGGTATACCGTCACCATCCGTATCCTTGCGGGGCTTCCCCTTGTATTCAGGGTATCCGCCCACTTGGCTGATATCGGTAATAATGCCAATCCTGTAGGAATCTTCGGCTGAACGACGGTACTTAAATTTGGGCACATTAGCCGTGCTGACACCTTCCAGGGGGCTAATCTGACCTGTCCGTACCATATTAGTCACGCGTATGTCAACCGGATCACGCACCGGCCTGGTGGCGCCACTGTTGGCCAGCACAAAATCGAAAGCCTCAGATGCTGTCATAATAGGGAACACCGGCATGGGGAACGGTTCAGTCTGTCTGATGTAATTGGTATATTCACCACAATCCGGTTGGTCATCGACCTGAACGCCGCCTTTCCAGTTGTCATTGGTTATTTCAGGATTTCCATCCATGATATTTCCCTCAACATAAGCACGTCCATATACTTTATAAGGCAAGCCGCTTCGGTCTGATTCTGGTTTCACGATACGGTGTCCGACCGGACTATCTTTTGGCGTAGCAGGACCTGGCTTGTAATAATTATTGATGACGTTGAACATGGTCTGGAATTTGCCGCCATCCATAGTACGGTGTGTCCAGTTAAATACGACGTTATTGACAAAAGTGAAAACACCGAGCCATCCGTTTGAAGGATTCCGTCCGGTATTGCAAGCCCAGAGGTTACGCATGAACGTGGCATTCTCTCCACCGATCGTGCTGCCAAACGAATGGTTCCAGGTATCCAGTGCTTCAGAGGAAATAGAATTCTGAATGGTCACGTTAACAGTACCTAATTTGGCAGGGACATTACCGCTCCCGTCATCATAATTGTGCCGGTAGAATGAAATGTTTTCATCTAATCCCCAGCTCCCTGAAATGTGATCCAGCATGATGTTGCCGATTGGATTGCCTCCAAAGCTGTCATCACGACGGCCAACCCAGGTTTCACCACGGCGAAAGCGCATGTGTCTGACAATAACGTCGTGTGTATCAACCCAGAAACTTTCACCGGCCACACAGATGCCATCGCCGGGAGCCGTCTGTCCGGCAATCGTGATGTAGGGAGCGCGGACGGATAAAGGTGTTTTCAAACGAATGATACCAGCCACATTAAAAACAACAACGCGTGCTCCACCCTCTTCACAGGCCCAACGTAACGTACCGGGGCCACTGTCTTCCAGGCTGGTCACTACCAGGACTTTACCACCACGGCCACCAAATGTATAAGCACCTCCTCCCTCCGCACCAGGGAATGCCGGGATTTTAGCCTGACGCAAATCATAGGGACGGTGAGCCCAGGGAATATAGGGTCTGCCATTATAGGCTTCTTTTTCAATAACAGGGAGGGCTTTTGCCCAGGCAGCATCGGAAGCTTGCCTGAAGGCTGCCATCATGGAATCGGCCGAACGTTGGACATCGTCAGGAATTGTCGGATACTGAGCATTGATCCCATTAAACCAGAAGAGAGCACCGGCTAACAATAAAACATACTTTTTCATCTGCTAATAAACTATGGATTGACAACCTTACTATTCATACTTTCCAAAACCTGCCTCACCTTATCTCGTTCTTCCTTGCGGAACCGATGATACGGAGAAGCCATAAAATCTGAGCAAATGCCCAGTAACGAACACGTACATTTTAAACCTTTCAGATAACTGGAACCATAACGGCCGATTTTATAAATAGTGTTGCTGATATACATGACACGTTCCTGCAACTCCAATACCTTGTCCATATCCCTGTTGACAGCCGACTCGTACAAGTCGGTATAGAGACGGGGAAACATGTTGGCACCTCCGTTCACACCACCATCGGCACCGAATAAAACCGCCTCGGCTGTCAGCTCCTCCGGACCAATCAGCAATGAAAAATCAGGATGTTCCTTTTTCATCATCTGTATCAATGTATGAAAATAGGCCATGCCACCGGAACTGTCTTTCAAACCAATCACATTCGGATGTCGGGCGATGATTCTCACCGTTTCCGGTTCAAAAGAGACTTTCACATGCGAAGGCATATTGTACAAAAAGAGGGGTAACGGCAGATGATCGGCCATATCTTCATAATACTCAATAAGTTCTTGCTGCGATGGTGCATAGTAATACGGCGGAGCTGAAACCACGGCGTCAGCACCGACAGCCAATGCTCTTTCAGCCAGATGAAGGCTTTCGGTCAGAGAGGTATCGGTTACACCAACCAGCACCGGTATTCTGCCAGCCACTTGCCCACAAACCCTGTCCACCAATTCATAACGAATGTTGTAACTCAGGCTGGGTGCCTCTCCTGTTGTTCCCAGAATAAACAAGCCGTGTACGCCACCGCCTATCATGTGTTCTACCAACCGTTCAAGGCCTTCCACATCAAGTTGTTTATTGCTGAGCAACGGTGTGATCATCGGGGGAATGATTCCCTGTAATTTCTTCTTGATCATACTTATAATGAGCCTCTGACAATCAGACGTGTAGGGATATAGAGCTGTACCCGTTCGTTGTTGTTGATGAAACGGGCAGCCTGAACACCCATTTGTTTGAAATCGGTCGAAATGGTTGAAATGCCGTTTTCGATAATTTCCAGCATGGGCGCATCATTAAAAGTGACGATACCAACATCTGTACCCAGTTTCAAGCCCTTGTTGCGACAAGTTTTAATTGCCTCGATCAAATCGGTATGCGATACAATCAGATAGGCCTGTCCTTTTACAAAGTCACTTTCCCTGACATGCCGTTCAACCAGTTCACTTTTGATGCGATTTTCAGCACAGAACTGATGGAAGTAATGGATGCCACCACGGGGATGCTCGGAATTCAACGGAAACATGAAATTGATTTTTTCATACTTCTTAAACAACTTCAAGCCTGATTTCAAACAATCATATAAAGTTGTGTCAAAACCCTGACAGACATAGGCATAGCCATCCTTATCGAACTTGCCGAAGTCAAGCAACAACAACCGGCTTTTATCAATAATGCTTAAGACTTCAGAGAATTTATCGTTACGGAGGTTCATTACCAAGTATTTGTTGTACCGGCCAATACTGTTTTTTATAACGGAGTTGAAGTGGTCTTCGTTGTAGTGATGAAAGTACAGGTCCAGCCTGTTGTTCGGACTGACATTACGGGTCAGCGCATTGTACAGATCATTCTTATAGGGACTAAAGATATCAAGCAGCACCAAAATGTTATTGACCGAAGAAGCGACATAATAGCCCTTTGTCGGAGCCGATTCAATGACGCCTGAAGTTTTAAGCTCCTGAAAAGCTTTAAAGGCCGTGTCTCTGGCCACATTGTAGTTGGTGCTGATCTGATTGATGGAAGGTAACATTTGCCCTTCCTTAAACTCTCCCTGAGAAATCGCCAGACGTATAGCCTCAGCCATCTGTTTAACTTTCGTGGAGTTAGATAAAAAATTGACTTCCATTCTATTAGAATATTATCATGGTTGTATTGAGCGACGGACAGACTGTACTGTTCTATGCTGTTCTAAAAAGACAAATGTAGTATAGAAAAGCTGAAATAAATGGCACCAAACACATGTTTTACAACATAAATAAATGGCATAGCGTCCTCCCTGCTGCACCCGCGAAAATTGAAGCAATTACCTAATAAAGAAACTATCTCAAACCAGAAAGAGGCCATCTTTTTGAGACGGCCTCTTTAATCAGGATGACAGACGTTTTATGCCAGGAAACCCAGCAAAACACCGGCCGCTACAGCCGACCCAATCACACCGGCCACATTCGGACCCATGGCGTGCATGAGCAGGTGATTCTTCGGATCATAGCTCAAGCCAACCTTTTGAGAAATACGGGCTGAGTCAGGCACAGCCGAAACACCGGCGTTGCCGATAAGCGGGTTGATCTTATTACCTTTGGCCAGGAACAGGTTGAAGAATTTTACGAACAACACACCGGAAGCTGTTGCGATAAAGAACGACATGGCGCCCAGCGCAAATATTTTAACTGAAGTAACTGTCAGGAACTGGGTTGCTTGCGTGGAAGCGCCCACTGTCACACCCAACAGGATGGTTATGGTATCAATAAGCGGACCACGGGCGGTTTCAGCCAAACGACGGGTTACACCACTTTCTTTCAGCAGGTTTCCGAAAAACAGCAATCCAAGCAGTGGCAGACCGGAAGGAACCAGGAATGAAGTCAGCAACAATCCGGCAATCGGGAAAATGATTTTTTCGGTCTGTGATACAACACGCGGTGCTTTCATACGGATAATCCGTTCTTTTTTTGTCGTCAGCAAACGCATGACAGGTGGTTGAATAACTGGCACCAACGCCATATAGGAATAGGCGGAAACGGCTACCGCACCTAACAGGTTTGGAGCCAGTTTGGATGTCAGGAAGATGGCGGTCGGACCATCAGCACCACCGATGATACCGATGGAGGCAGCCTGTTGGGGATCAAAGCCCAACTGCAGCGCAATCATATAAGCACCAAAAATACCGAATTGAGCAGCCGCGCCCACCAACATGAGTTTAGGGTTGGACAATAGCGCTGAAAAATCAGTCATGGCACCAATTCCAAGAAAGATTAATGGTGGATACCAGCCTTTTACAACTCCCTGATACAAGATATTAAAGACAGATCCTTCCTCATAGATGCCCAGTTCCAGTCCCACTTCCTTAAAAGGGATGTTGCCGATCAGAATACCAAAACCAATCGGAATCAACAACATGGGAGAAAAATTGAAACGAATGGCGAGTGTTATAAAAAACAGGCCAATCAGAATCATAATCAAGTGCCCGGACGTTGCGTTCGCGAAACCAGTATAGGTTAAAAATTCCTGTAAATTTTCACCCAGGAAAGTCATCATGTCTCCCATAATTATCCGATAATTACAAGTTCAGCCCCTTCAAGAACGGAATCCCCTTTAGAGACCTTGATTTCCAATACCTTACCAGCGAATTCAGTAGCAATGGTATTTTCCATCTTCATAGCCTCCAATAGCATTAGTTTATCACCCGGCTTGACGGTGTCACCGACTTTTACATTGATATCAAGAATGACACCGGGAAGTGGTGATTTCACAGCACCGCCAGGCCCTGCATGTTTTTTCGGAACAACGGTAGCAGCACCAGCCGGAGCCGGACGAACCACCGGTTCAGCTACTTTTTTCACAACTCGTTCCATCTCGATGGTAAAAGGTGTGCCGTTCACTTCCAGTTCCACCACGTTATTTTCTTCCTTTTGAATCTCAACATGGTATTTGGTACCGTTGATGGTATAGTTAAATTCTTTCATTTTACTCGAACTATTATGGTTTCTTGTTTGGATTATTTTCTGTCAGGTGACTGGCGGAGTCCGTAAATCTTTGAACTCCAGGGCGAATACGCACGGCGTGTGCGTGATATAGTCAATACCATATCTTCGATGTCATGAACATCATTGTCCAGCTCATAAAGGGCGGCAGAAATAGCGGCCAATACTTCACCTGATATTTCCTGGTCGATAATATCGGCTGGCTTGACGCCTTTCAATCTGGCGGTTCGTTTGGTAGCCATACGTACGGATGTACGTGTAAACGCTTTGAAGAAAAGAAAAAGAAGCAACAGTACTGAAAAGACAACGCCCATAGCCGTTAAACTCATTCCGATGCCGATAGGATCATTGTGAGCGAACTTTTCCATTTTTTCATTGGTGTCCAGCGTTTTATTATTGGCTTTAGGTGTTACACGCTGCATCACCTGCCAAGCGGTTTCTCCCTCTATGGCATGTCCCCAGCTTAAATCAGCCTTCATAACCGGTACATGTACACTATCAATCAACGTCCTGCCATTGGATTCAAAGAAGTAGATGGTGTTTTCCGTTAAGGAATCCAACGTGAAATTCAGATGGAAAGTGCCACGTTGTTCTTTACCATCGGCAAAAAAGACAACATGCTGACGCTTTTCAATTTCAGTCAGTTTGTCTCCCTTCGGAATCATGTACATCCGGGGATTGTTCAAATCATTTGACAAATAGCAACCTTCAATATTTGCCGTGTTGTAAGAACCGTTGAACAGTTCAATCCAGGGAACACGCTGGCCATATTCGTCCACGTATCCGCTCGCGTTGTTCACCATCACTTCGTTAATCCGGACGCGATCGGCATTTTGCGCGTTAGCGGAAACAACAGCCAGTAACAGGGACAAAATCAATAATAAATGTTTCGTTCTCATGCTTACAAAGGAATGTTTCCGTGTTTCTTGGCCGGATTGGTTAATTTTTTGGTTGACAACTGCTGCAACGCACGGATAACGCGGAAACGGGTGTTTCTTGGTTCAATCACATCATCGATGTAGCCATATTGCGCAGCCTTGTAGGGATTCTGGAATGCTTCAATGTATTCGGCTTCCTTTTCTGCCGTAACCCTGGCCGGATCTTCAGCAGCAGCCACTTCCTTGGCATACAATACCTCAACAGCACCGGAAGCACCCATGACAGCGATTTCAGCGGTCGGCCAGGCATAATTGATATCACCACGCAACTGTTTGCAACTCATCACGATGTGAGCACCGCCATAAGATTTGCGTAACGTGACGGTGACTTTAGGAACGGTTGCTTCTCCGTATGCATAGAGTAATTTGGCTCCGTGCAGGATCACGCCGCCATATTCCTGACCGGTACCGGGTAAAAATCCGGGAACGTCAACCAAGGTAACAAGGGGGATATTGAAGGCATCGCAGAAACGGACAAACCGGGCACCTTTTCTGGAGGCGTTGCTGTCGAGCACACCGGCCAGCATTTTTGGCTGATTAGCAACGATACCGACAGACTGACCGTTAAAACGGGCAAAACCGATAATGATGTTTTTGGAATAGTCAGCATGTACTTCCAGAAATTCACCGTTGTCAACAATAGCTCCAATCACTTCAAACATGTCGTATGGTTTGTTGGGACTATCAGGAATGATATCATTCAATGAATCTTCCAACCGGTTGATCGGATCTGTACAATCGAGTTGCGGGGCTTCTTCCAGGTTGTTCTGAGGAATAAAACCGAGTAATTTGCGTACCAGTTTCAAACCATCCTCTTCCGTATCCACGGCAAAATGTGTCACACCGGATTTACTGGAATGAACAGAAGCACCGCCAAGCTGTTCCTGGGTCACATCTTCGCCGGTAACGGTTTTAACAACCTTTGGCCCGGTCAGGAACATGTAAGACGTTCCTTTGGTCATGATGGTAAAGTCGGTCAGGGCTGGAGAATAGACGGCACCACCGGCGCAAGGGCCGAAAATGCCTGAAATCTGAGGAATCACACCGGATGCCATGATGTTGCGCTGGAAAATCTCAGCATAACCGGCCAGAGCGTTAATACCTTCCTGAATACGGGCACCACCCGAGTCGTTAATGCCGATGACGGGAGCACCCATTTTCATGGCCTGATCCATCACCTTGCAAATCTTTAGTGCCATGGTTTCTGACAAAGAGCCACCCCAAACAGTGAAATCCTGAGCAAAAACATACACCAGACGGCCTTCAATCGTGCCATAGCCCGTGACCACACCATCTCCCAGATAATGTTTTTTATCTTGTCCGAAATTGGTGCAACGATGTTTCACGAACATGTCAAACTCTTCGAAACTACCTTGATCGAGCAACATATCAATACGTTCACGAGCAGTATATTTACCTTTATCATGTTGTTTTTCAATAGCTTTTTCTCCTCCGCCAAGGCGAGCCTGAACACGGAAATCAATCAACTCTTTAACTTTCAGCAGTTGTGTACTCATTTTATTTCTTATTGTTAATGATTCATTTATTCGGGTGTTCACATAATTCCATCAGCACGCCACAGGTTGATTTGGGATGCAGAAACGCGATATTCAATCCTTCGGCACCGCCACGGGGTGTCTTGTCAATCAGGCGGACTCCCTTTTCGGCAAGCGCATCCAGCGATCCCTGCAAACCTTCAACGGCAAAAGCTACATGGTGAACCCCTTGCCCTTTAGACTCAAGAAACTTGCCAATCGGGCCTTCAGGATCGGTCGACTCCAACAGTTCAATCTTGGTTTGTCCGACCATAAAAAAAGCGGTCTTTACTTTCTGTTCAGCTACTTCTTCGATAGCATAGCACTTCAGGCCCAGCGTGTTTTCAAAGAAAGGAATGGATTCTTCCAGGCTATTGACAGCAATGCCCAGATGTTCAATGTGAGTTGGTTTCATATATTTTCAGAATAATTTTTCCGGGTTGGAAATCGTTTAAAAAAAACGCTGCAAAGGTAGAAATTAATATTGAGGGCTGCCAAAGAATAATAAGAAAAAATCAGCCGTTATTGCATAAAAATCCATTTCTCTGAGACTAAAAATTAATGAAGAGAATTCCTCCACTTGCCCCCGAGTGATTCATTTACTTCTGCAAAACCGGCAGGAATGTGTCATTTCAAAGTTTTAAAGGATAAAATATGAATCGTTACCCCAATGGCAATACCTGTCAAAACCAATTTAGCCCATAAGACAGGTATGTAACAGAACACGGAAATCAAAATGCTTACCCAAAGCAAACTAACCGAATACACTTTTGCCCTCAGCGGAATTGCCTTGTAAAGCCTGAAATTTCTGATGTATGGTCCCAAGGAAGGATGATTCATCAACCAATTGTACAATCGCTCAGAGCCCCTGAAATAAAGCGTCGCTGACAATAGTAAAAAAGGAGTGGCAGGCAATACGGGCAGAAAAATTCCAAGGATGCCAAACGCTAAAGACACGCTACCCAAAATGGTGTACAATAACCTCACAAAACAAATCTAATAGTTCGGCCGTAAAGATAGGTATTTTTAGCTGGCCATAAAAAAGAGGCTTTCCTAAAAAAACCGAAGCTGCATGAATTCTTTCTTCTAATTTTATTTAATTTTACAAATTAAACCGAAATCAATACTCCATGAGAATAGCTGATGCCTCCATACACAATGTATTAACCAGTGTAGTTGTGTCATTTATCGCCCTACAGGCAAATGCGCAACTGACGAAGCTATCCTTTGCTCCCCAATGGTTCCCACAGGCTCAGTTTGCCGGCTATTATGTCGCCAAGGATCAGGGATTTTACAAGAAAGCCGGCCTTGATATCACCATTGTCCATCCGTCTTCTTCTATTTCCGCCTTCGATTACCTGTACAATGGCAAAGTCGATGTCATCTCGACCTTTCTGATGGATGGGTTGAAACAACGTGCCAAAAATGTCCCTTTAGTGCATGTCGGCCAGTTTTCCCAGCACTCGGCCCTGATGATCGTCAGCAAAAAAAGCGGCACTGTCTCTACCCTCAAAGAGTTAAACAATAAAAAACTCGGCATCTGGGGTTATGGCTTCGACGATGTTCCAAGAGCCTTTCTCCGGCAAAACAATTATAAGGTCACGCTTGTTCCTGTTCATAATACGGTCAACCTGTTTCTGATGGGTGGCATTGACGCCATGACTGTCATGTATTACAACGAATACGATCAGATGGTCAATTACGGTATCAATGAAGATGAAATGAACACCTTCTTTTTTTCCGATTACGGCTTTGACATTCCTGAAGATGGCCTTTACTGCCTGGATAAAACCTATGCAGCTAAAAAGGCAGCCATTGCCAGATTCGTGAAAGCCACGCTGGAAGGCTGGGAATACGCTTCAAAAAACAAAGAATACGCTCTTAACCTCGTTGTCAAGGAAATGGAAAAGGCTCACCTACCCAACAATAAAGCCCATCAACGGTGGATGCTGGACAAAGTTATCGAACTGATTGAACCGGGTAGTAAAAACGTTGAAAAAGGGCAGTTACTGGAACAGGATTTTCACAATGCACTCACTATTCTTCGCAACAGCAGTGATGCCGGCAATCTTAATACCCGTTTTTCACTGGAAGATTTCAGCAAGGCTACCAAATAGCCCTCAACTCTTACAGCTTATTAACCTGTCATTCATTTAGAGCACTATATCATGAAACGAAACAGCCTTTCCTTTAGAATCATCAGCCGGGTCTTGCTTTTCTGTGTCATCCTTTTTCTGCTCACATTTACCGTTTATTACATTTTCGCCAGGGTAACCATCGAAAAAAGCACCCGCGAAAATGCCCAGTTGCTGGCTGAAAACGCCATTTTAAAAATCGAACAAGTGCTGAAACCATTGGAAACCATTCCCGACAATCTGTCCTGGATGATGGAATCAGGAGCCTTGCCGGAAGACTCGATCTTTGCCTTTCTGGAAAGTATGGTTCGCAACAACAAATCCGTATACGGTAGTGCTATCGCTTTTGAGCCCTATATGTTCAATCCATCCAAACAATACTTTGCTCCCTATGCCTGCCGTACAGAAAATGAAACCAGATCCTTTCAGATGGGTTCGGCTGAATACAATTACTTTATCATGGACTGGTACCAGATTCCGGCTATGATCAGGGAACCCTACTGGACTGAGCCCTATTATGACGAAGGAGGTGGCGAAGCCCTGATAACAACCTATTCCGTACCTTTTTATCTGGACATCAAAGGAAAACGCACCTTTGCCGGCATTATCACGGTGGATGTTTCACTCGACTGGCTGACGGAAATCGTCAACTCGGTCAAGATATTTGATACCGGTTATGCCTTTCTCATTACCAAAACCGGCACATTCGTCACCAGTCCGGACCGTTTCCGTAACCGGATCATGAACGAAACCATGTTCTCCATTGCTAAAGAATCGGGTACGCCTGAGCTTCGTGAAATCGGACGTGAAATGATCCATGGAAAGAGTGGCTATAGATCCATCAATTATGATGAGCGCGGCAAGCTATGGGTCTATTATTTGCAAATTCCTTCTACCAAATGGTCTATTGGCGTCGTTTTTCCCGACAAGGAAATGTTTGCTGATCTCAGGCAGTTGAATGGTTTTGTCCTGCTGGTTTCCATGCTTGGTCTTGTTCTGCTGGTTTTCATTACTATCCGGATTATCCGAAAACTCACGGAACCACTTAGTCAGTTTGCCAAGACAGCCCAGGTCATCGCCAAGGGTAATTTCAATACAGAGCTGCCCGTTATCACCTCAAACGATGAAATGAAAGAGCTGCATGATTCCTTCGAATTCATGCAGAAGGAACTGACCAATTATGTTGCCAATCTGAAGGAAACGACCTCGGCCAAGGAAAAGATTGAAAGCGAGCTTCGCATCGCCAAGGAAATCCAGCTGGGTATGATTCCGCACATATTTCCACCCTTTCCCAACCTGCCGGAAATCGACTTGTTTGCTTCGCTGGTTTCTGCCCGGGAAGTTGGCGGAGACTTGTATGATTTTTTCCTGCTGAACGACGACCTCTTGTGTTTTGCCATCGGCGATGTTTCCGGAAAGGGTATTCCTTCCTCCTTGTTCATGGCTGTTACGCGAACATTATTGCGTTCGGTCGCAGACCACGAAAAAGGTGCAGCTGAAACCGTTGCCACCATCAATAAAACCTTGTCGATGAACAACGATTCCAATATGTTCGTCACCTTCTTCCTTGGTATACTCGATACCAAAACCGGCAAGCTGAGCTATTGCAATGCCGGACACAACCCGCCCATCCTGATCAGGGACGGCAAGGAAGCGAGCTTCTTCAGCTTCTCCAAATCCATACCCATCGGTTTATTTGACACGTTTGACTACACGGAAGATACCGTCACCATTCATGCCGGTGACCAGTTGTTCCTTTATACGGATGGTGTCACCGAAGCCGAAGACATTGACAACAAACTCTACGGTAATGATCAGTTGCTCAAAGTAGTCAGTGAACACGCCTCAGCCATTCCTAAGAAATTGATTGAGGAAGTTAACAAAGATATCGCTGTTCATGTGAACGGGCACGTACAATCAGATGATTTAACCATGATGAGCATTATATACCATGGAAGAAAACACTAAAAGAAGAGTCCTGGTCATCTGGAATGATGTCAAGGAGTTGTATCGCATTACCGGTTTCCTTGAAACATTATGGGAAGACTGGGCACTGCCCGTCAAAACAATGTACCCCATCAATCTGGTATTGGAAGAAGCCTTTTCCAATATCATCTTCTATGCCTTTGATGATCAGGATACGCATATGATCGGAGTAGAGTTTTTGCTGGAAACGGACAAGCTTGTCATTATCATCAAAGATGGCGGCAAGCCATTTGATCCCACCGCGAAGGAGGATCCTGATACGTCCCTATCCGTTGAAGAACGCCCCATCGGTGGCCTTGGTATCTTTCTCATAAAGAAAATGATGGATGAAGTCCACTATGAACGTGTTCAGGACAAAAATCATCTGACTATGACCAAATACCTGAATTCCGAAAACTGACACCAATATAACCACTTTAATATCAATCACATGGAAATCAAGACAACAATGAACGGTAACGAAGCCGTTGTTACCCTTTCAGGACGGCTGGATACTACCAACTACAACGATTTTGAGAATCAGACCAATGAATGGTTCAGCAATCGGATAACACATCTTATTCTGGACTGTTCGGATTTGAATTACATCAGTAGTTCCGGATTGCGCGTCTTTCTGACCATTCAGAAACGCATGATGGCTACTGGCGGCAAGTTCAGTCTGTTTGCCATGCAACCAGGTATCCGCGAAATTTTCGACATCTCCGGATTCAGTGCCATTTTTTCGATTTATCCGGACCTGGAATCAGCCCGTAAAGGATAATACATAAACAAGCACCTGATGGACAACTCACTTACCATTACCGGAGAGGCTTCTGCCAATCAGATCATACTGAAACTTCAGGGCAGGCTTGATGCCAATAACGCCTCCTATCTGGATGACAGGCTGACAGAACTGATCCGTGAAGGACACTACATCGTCTGGCTTGATATGTCAGGCGTTGTTTTTCTCAGTTCTGCCGGCATCCGCATACTGGTGAAACAACATAAGGCCTTTCGGCTCATTTCAGGTGAACTTGGCATCTGCCTGTTTTCAGAAAGTGTACAAACAGTCCTTGAAATGGTCGGCATGGTACATTTGTTCAAATGCAGGGAAAAGGATGCCAAGATCATCATAGAGGTTCCTATAGAGGGAATGGAACGGTTTGGATACCGTTTTATCAAAAAAGAGATACAGGAAGAAGTAACCAACCTGGCCATTATCGGAAATCCCCATAAAATCAGAGAAGGTACTTTCACACAGGAAGACAGTCACCTGATGCGGCTTTTGGCCCCTCGTTTTGCCCTCGGCATCGGTGCCTTCGGCCCTGATTTTTCAGATTGCCAGTCGCGTTACGGCGAGTTCATCGCACTGGGTAACAGTATTGCTTATCTGCCGTCAGAGGCAACCGATGCACCTGACTATATGATACGGACAGGTAATCTGGTGCCTGAAATAAGTGTTTTGTACGGCCTGGGCATTAACGACAGTTTTCAACAGGAAATCCGGTTCATACCCGAAGGTGAAACATCCCTGACACTTGGTGATTTAGCAGAAACCCTGGCCGAACTGGGCAACCATACCCATTTTGCTATGCTGATGATAGCAGAAAGCAACGGGCTGGTTGGAGCCAGCCTCAGGACATCGCCTGTCTCCGGAATCAATCCGTTCAGCTTTCCGGAGGTTCGGGATCGTGTCCGGTTTACTACGGAACCAGCTCATGTCAAGTCCATGACGGTTTGTTTCGGCATTTTCTCTACCGAACCGGATGACGTACTGGCACCCTTTCTCCGTCCGGTACATTCAGACGGTAAACTCAAGGGGCATGTTCATTCAGCCATCTTCACTTATACCCCCCTGCAAAAAGAAGACATTGATTATAAAACGATTATCACGGCTTTATTCAACGATGGTGAAATCATCGATGTCATGCACCTGCTGAACGACAACAGGGATATCAGCGGCATCGGACAAAGCACATTCAAGTCTGGTCATTGCTGGACGACCGAGCTAATTTTTTAACTATAACCACTATTGTTATGTCATTACTCATCGGATCATTTACCATAGGACTGATACTGGCTTTACTTGCGCTGGGTATCTTCATCAGTTTCCGTGTCTTTGATTTCCCCGACATCACGGCAGAAGGGTCCTTTACTTTTGGCGCAGCAACAGGAGCCTCCCTGATAACCATGGGGGCCAATCCCTTGCTGGCCTGTCTGATCGCGTTTCTGGCCGGCTCGGCTGCCGGAGCGCTGACGGGTTTCATTCACACGCGTTTTAAAATCAATCCGTTGCTGGCTGGTATACTGGTCATGACAGCCTTGTATTCGATTAACCTGCATGTTATGGGCAAAAGTAATCTGCCCCTGCTGGATAAGACCACCGTTTTCACCTGGATTGAACAGTTTTCCAACTCAGTCTCCGGCGAACCGTCACGGACTGTTGTATTAGGCTGGGAAGTTGTCACCAAGGATTTGTGGACGCTCCTGTTCTGTATGGTAGGTATCACCTTGTTCAGCCTCCTGCTTTGGTGGTTTTTCCGTACCAACATCGGAACAGCTATGCGGGCAACCGGAGATAACAGCCAAATGATACGCGCGCTGGGTGTCAATACCAAGGTTATGATCATACTTGGCATAGCTCTTTCCAATGGGTTCATTGCCCTTGCTGGTACGTTATTGGCTCAGTACCAGGGATTCGCCGATGTCCAGATGGGTATCGGGATGATGGTTTGGGGTCTGGCCAGCGTTATCATCGGTGAATCCATCATTAACGATAACAGCCTTGGCTTTGTTATAATAGGTGCTGTTGTCGGTTCAGTACTGTTCAGGCTGCTGGTGGCTATTGCCTTGCGCTGGGGTCTCAATCCCAACGACTTGAAAATCATCACGGCACTCTTTGTGTTTATTGCATTGATTTTGCCAACACTGATGAAAAACAAAAAGAAACTGACTTTAAACAAGGATGTTCATGCTTAAGATTGATAACATCACTAAAACATTCAACGCCGGAACAGCCAACGAGGTGAGGGCGTTACGAGGTGTCAGCCTTGAAATTGAGGAGGGTAGCTTTGTCTGTGTCCTCGGTACAAACGGTTCAGGCAAATCTACCCTGCTGAACGCGGTGGCAGGTACCTTTTTAGTGGACGAAGGCAGTATTATTCTGAATGGTTCTGCTATTACCAGGTGGGGAGAGCACAAACGGGCCCGGTACATTGGGCGGGTATTTCAGAATCCGTTCAGCGGTACAGCACCCACTATGTCGATTCAGGAAAATCTGGCATTAGCCGTGCGCCGCGGTAAAAAACGCGGGCTTGGCTGGGGCCTGCCGTCTTCCCTCACCGACTCATTCAAACAATTGGTCAGACCCCTCAACATGGGACTGGAAAGCCGGCTGGAGAACCCCATCGGAAAACTGTCCGGCGGACAGCGTCAAGCCCTGACATTACTCATGTCAACCGCCGTCAAACCGGATCTGCTGCTGTTGGATGAACACACGGCCGCTCTCGACCCCAAAACAGCGGCCAAGGTGATTGACCTGACACAGCAAGTTATTTCCAAAGACAAACTGACCACGCTGATGGTAACACATTCCATGCAGCAGGCGGTCAATCTTGGTGATCGCATCATCATGATGCATCAGGGTCGCATCGTATATGACTTTAAAGGTGAAGACAAAAAACGATTGAAAGTAAACGACTTGTTGAAACTGTTCGATGAACTGCGCCGGAAAGACAACATCGATCCAGCCGCAGCTGCTTTATTGACAGCGTATTATATCTAAGCATTCACGCATGAAAACCAAAAAAATTGTACGGGCTCTGCTAGCCATCCTCCTGTGTTCGGCCATTCTGTTGTTGCTCGACCTGAACAATAGGAAAGCCTCTTCCGCGAAGGAATTAACCAGAATTGCCATTTTTAAGATGGCCTCCCGTGAAACATTGGATAAAACCGAAAGAGGTGTGCTGGATGCCTTGGCTCAAAGAGGTTATGCAGAAAGCAAGACCTGCATCATCAATCGATTTTCTGCAGAAGGCGACATGCCAACCGCCAATACCATTGCCAGTACTGTTGTCAATGGTCGTTATGACATCGTTATCACCATCAGTACTCCAGCCTTGCAGATCATGGCCAACGCGAACAAAAAAGGCAAGGTCACCCATGTCTTTTGTGCCGTCACCGACCCTATGGCTTCAGGTGTAGGGATTACCGGCCCGGCCGGCCATCAGCACCCAAAACACCTGGTAGGCATTGGTACATTTCAGCCCGTTGAAGCGGCTTTTGACATTGCCGTAAAAATGAAACCTGACCTGAAAAAGGTAGGCACTGTCTGGTGTACCAGCGAAACCTGCTCGGAAGCCTGCGTAAAAAAAGCCAGAAAAAAATGTCAGGAGCTAGGCATCGAATTGGTTGAAATGAGTGTCGATAGTCCCACTCAGATCCTCGAAACAGCGATGTCTCTCACGGCAAAAGGCATTCAGGCACTTTGGCTGGGCGGCGACAATGTCGTTGAACTTGGTGTGGAACAGTTGTACGCGGCAGCCGAAAAAGCCAATATCCCGTTCTTTGCCAACAACCCAATTTATGCGCGAGGCATTGGTTTGTTTGGGGTGGGTGCTGAATACTACGAAGTAGGAAAGACTGCTGCCAATATGGCTGCCGATATTCTCAAAGGA
>Ga0153915_10000519_pt1 | contig 35592 bp, 32 predicted proteins | sample Opewatmetagenome_2_FD_107003 | JGI IMG/M metagenome (GOLD analysis project Ga0153915, IMG submission 107003) | Freshwater wetland microbial communities from Ohio, USA - Open water 3 Core 3 Depth 3 metaG | ecosystem: Environmental > Aquatic > Freshwater > Wetlands | place: USA: Ohio, Lake Erie... | reverse complement strand
TTACATTTTTTTCGTCAGTCTTTCAATCATTATTTTGATGCTTTTCCCCGCTTACACTTAATCCGGTTTTTAAAAAACTCTTGCAATCCGCATCCCTATTTGGGAAAATCAATCCCGTCATGCCGTATAAACAAGTTCGTTTATAGAGTTCTGCGTTGAACATTAACCCCTGAAACTTAATTATGGAGATAAAATGGCAATCCATATAATTCCTGTAAAGAAGCTGAGCGCCGGAGCGTTAAGGGGAGTTATCGAGGAATTTATTTCCCGCAGCGGGACCGACTACGGCGCGGTTGAGGCTTCCATGGAAACAAAAGTCAAACAGGCAAAATACAAACTGGAAAACGGCTCGGCTGTTCTTCTCTATGACGACGAAACCGAAACCACAAATATATTCCTCGCCGACGATCCCGTTTTGAAAAAGCTGGATGTTCCGCCCGGATGATCAGATCTCTATATCCACTATTCACTATTCACTGCTTATGAAAGCCATATCCGTTTTTTTATTTGTCCTGACAACAGTTACTTCTATTTCATTCGAGCGTACCCAATTGGGAATGCTGTTGTCGCCGAAATATATATCAAAACTAAGCTTGTACTTGCCGGACTTGACTACTGAAAATAATCCTTTATACGGCCAGACAGACAAAATGCTTTTTCCCCATTTCAGGTTTGCCAGATCAACCTGATACCTTTTTTGCTCTCCCGATGCCACGGACAGTTCAAATGTTTCATCGGCTTCAGCATGTTCGCTTACGGGGCCGAGCTTCACCGGCGCCCAGTATTCCCGTCCCATGTTGAAGCCCGTTGTAACAGAGAGCTTCTTGGTTTCTATGGACTTGTTTTCTATAATAACTGTGACAGCGGCAGGCACACCCTTTTTCAACGTTAATTCAGAAGAGCTTATCGAACATCGTATGCCCTGCGCCATTTTGCCCCATGATATTTCTTCAGCCGGGCAGGGAATCCGGAAGATTAATAATAAAAGAATCAGGGATGTATAAATATATTTCATATTCCGGCGTTCTACGTTCTCCCTTCACTATCCACTATTCAGGCGAAAGTCATTTTCGTTCCCGACATGTTTAAAAGGAATTGCCCCGGCATCTTCCCTTCCATCTGAGCAACTGCCTTTCGTCCCGTGCAGTGCGTGGGGACAATATAATCCGGCTGAAGTTTCTGCATCTCCTGTATGGTGCGGTCGATAAGGGACGCGGAGGTGTTGCCGGTAAGATGAAAGCCGCCCATCACGGCGTGGATTTTTTCAACACCGGCGGCTTCCCGCGCATAGCGCATCGTGTTGATTATGCCCGAATGGGCGCATCCCGATAGAATAACCAGCCCCTTGTTTTTCAGGTTCATTACAATGGACGTGTCGTCCTCTATCGCGTCCGGCACTTCATTGCCGTCCCTTATCCGGTAAACGCCGGGCATTCCCTTTTCAAAATCGTTGCGGCGCGGAATCTCGCCCAGAAAAAGAACGGCGCCTTCAAGAAGCATGCAGGGCTTATCGCTTTCAATTATGGAAAAACCCGCCGCCTCGACAGCTTCCCGCGTAAACGCGGGAAAATAGACTTTAAAGTCTTTGTTTAATTTCAGATAGCGGGACGACTGGAAAACAGAAGGATGCGCCACAAAGGGAATATTTTTTCTGCCGGTCATCGCGCCCAGAGAGCCCATGCCCCCGGTGTGGTCAATATGTCCGTGGGATAAAACCGCCGCTTCTATTTCGGTCATATCTGCTCCAAGCGTCCTGGCATTCCGCGCCGCGCCGTTTTCGGAAAAACCGAAATCGAACAGCAGGGTATGTGCCGTCCCGCCGGATGTTATTTTGACAAGCGCCGAGAAACCGTGCTCCGCTCCCACGGAGGCGCGTATTTCCCCGTTTATCAGGGGAAAGGCGCGTGATACAACCGCGCTGCCGCTAAAGTCGGTCATTTCGATATAATTGTCCTGAAGGGTCAGGATTTCTATTTTGTCCGCTGTTTTCAATGTTTCTGAAGTCATCTGTTTTGCCTCTTTCTATAACCGGTATCCCGTAAGAAGAAATATTGTGAACCTTCTGTTTTCCCGCGCCCAAACGGGTTTTGTTACCGTAGCCGCCGTAAGACATTTTACGTCTTTAAATCCCGTATCGGCGGCAAGGCGGCTCAATTCATCCCTTTGAAACCCTGAGTGAAAGACGCCGTCATTGTTTTCGTGAAACAGTCCTCCATCGATATCCAGATCGGCAATGCAGATTCTCCCTCCCGGAAGCAGGGCCTGGTAAAAATTTTCCAGAACAGGACCGATATTTCTAATGTGATGAAAAGTCATGCTGCTTGTTATCAGATGATAACTGCCTTCCAGAACGCCGCTGCTTTCAATATCGAAAAAACGTGTTTTTATATTTGTCAGATTCTGCTTTTCGATTTTTGCATTCAATACATCCAGCATCCCCTGCGAACTGTCAAGGCCGGTTATGAAGCGGACCAGCGGCTGCAGCTGCAATGTCAGCAGACCCGTGCCGCAGCCGAAATCCAGAACATCCATGGACACGTTGAGATTTATTTCTCCGGCAATCGCGTTGAATATATCCCTGGCTACTCTTACCCGTCCCGGTTTTTCATCCCAGGCGGCGGCATCACCGTCAAAATCGCGTTTCGTGTCGTTTGTCATACGCCATTTACCTCGTAATTGAAAATTTACTTCTTTTGTGTTGAACGGCAATCTACCACAAAATTGCAAAATAGAAAAACAGGACTTTCGGGAAGAAGCCTGCTGTCAGCCGCTAATACAAATTTTCTTCGGGATGCAGTTGCCGGATAATGCGAATTACGAATAGAAAGAGGCAACAGGCAAACCCTTCAAACCTGTATTGATTATATCACGTTCTTTTGAAAAGACGGTAACGGATGTCTTTCAATAATGCTATTCTCTTTTTAAGTATTTCTTCGGCCCTCATGTAGCCGGGCGGATTTTTAAATGCCAGTTTGAAGTTCAGGGCGGCATACTGATTTACCATATCGCCGCCGGTATAGGAAAGTCCCGCGAACTCGCTTTGTTCTTCATTGATGTACGGGCTTTGCGTGACAACCGGATATGACGGCAGGCCGATAATATTGAGCAGGGTGTCACAAACATAATAGAATACCGAACCGGCAACGCCCAGAAGCCCCGTTCCGAAATGCTTTAATTTATCTTTCCGGTTTGACATTTTCATTTTCCATAAAGCATTTTTGTTAAGCTTCAGAAGCCTCCTGATTGCGGGAAGATCCTTTTCCGTCATTGTCTGCCAATTCTCCGGAATTTCCAGTTCCGGCGCCCTGGCCATGAAGGTAAAAGTCAGATCGGGGACAACGATGCCGTTATTGTCCGGATTGACAAGATCCATGGTGACGCGTCTGCGGAAGTCGTAATCCATATAGGATAGCGACGCCCGCTGAATAAGCTTGCTCTTAATGAAAACCCTCTTATCATCCGCACTCACGAGGAAAGCAAATGCCGCAAGATGGAAGCGCCTGAAGTAGCCGTTGACTGTCTGCCTGATGTCGGGATCGCGGGAGTTCAGCGCCTGCTGCGGGATTTCCAGAGTACCCTGCAGGAGTTTGGGTTCACCCTCGGAATTCCCCACCATTTCCGGCGCGTTTTTTTCCTGAGACGTCATGACCCACTGATCCACCGTATGAAATATCATGTCGAACTGTTTGCCTTTGACATGCACCCGCAGCGTGGCAGGCGAGTTGAAGCAGTAGAAATCAATCAGTTCGACCCGCAATGAAGGCGCGAAGTTCTGTTTCAGAAGGCCGACATACGTTTTGTCGAGTTTCCCGCCTTTTCGGGCTTCATGTAAATAGTTTCCGATGATTGCCTTATTGCTGAAATGTTCATCAGTGATTTTGAATTTCCATTCTTTATCGAATATATTTTTGTAATAGTATCCGTCTTTCCCTTCCTTATTGCGCCCCTGAACCCGGAGTTCACGCGCCGCGTTCCCTTCTCCCGTCTGAAGTATGGTTATGTTCTTTGTAATGACCGCCCGGCCTGTTTTACCGCTCGTTACCTGAGCCACCGGCTCCTGTTCGCGCCAGTCGGGAAGCGGCAGGGACCGCATGGCCTCCATGATGGGAACAACTTCATCCTCTTTAGTTCTTTTGCCTCTTTTATAGGTGAACTTCAGCGCCGGACCCCCGCCCTCTATTTCCGCGTCCATCATCCGGGTATACATTTTACCCGTTTCGTTGATAACGAAAAGGGTCGAAGCGGCGGCGCTCATATTTTCTATGATAAAAGCGCCTCTTTCGGGAGAAGTAAACGCCCTGTTGAATGCAGTTGGCAGGCCGGTATCGGTAAAAAATATTTTCTGCCCGTCGGGGGTAACGACATAAATGGTGGCTGTCAGCCCGAACTGGGTTTTGTTTCCGTCGATATCCTCCCAGTATGTCACGATATCATGCATGGGAGTGAACCTTTTCCAGGGAGCCCTGAGAGCGCTGAAACCGAAACTCCACATCTTGTTTTCCGGCAGCCAGAGCGCGTCTTCGAAGGGAGCGCCGTTTTCTTCAGCCCATGTTGTTTTTTCCTTCAGCGTAGGCTGCCAGAAATAGAATCTGCTCTTGTTTGAGACCGCGACTATCATGGTGCCGTCGGTGGAAAACGCGGCGATTTTATCGTTATTTTTGAACGACGGAACATCTTTCCCGAACGGCACGCCGGCGCCTTCAAAAAGTTTCCATTCCCCTTTGATGCCTGTGGTGCTTTCGTTCGGCTTAATCCAGATTTTCCCGTCTTTCAGGGCGTAATAATATTCGTAACAAATCCCCTGCTGACTGTTTTTTAAATATACATTCCGGGGAAGCTGATCCAGAGCGTATAAGTTACCGCAAAAAAATATAATAACAGCCGCAATTAATATTATCTTCTTCATTCAACCCGAACCGGAAACGCGTATTTGCCGTATTAAATCGGAATTATAATTTTCGATTTCATTTATAATATCCGTAAGAGAGCAAAATAATTATTTAAGAATGATTTTTATTATGGCAGGCCGTAATCTACCACAAAACTGCAATCATGAAAATTGAAGTTTTATGGAATACGCAACCTGCTGCCGTATCATTTCATGCCGCCTTCGGACAGAATCCTTCTGCGGCGGTAATATCCCGAAACCAGCGCTACGGCACGCAGGGCGTTTTTCACATCGTCAAAAACGGGCATTCCGGCCTCGGTGAAAAGACGGCGCGTCTCGCGGATGACCTCTTCGATCTCGATGGCATCTTCTTCCTGCTTGAAATTAGGGAGGATAAGTATAACAGGTTTTTTGCCGGTTTCCATTGCTTCGCGGCAGCACTTCGCCAGCTCGCGGCTGGGCGTAACCTCCCTTACATGACCCGCGCCGAGCATCTGTTTGATTGATTTGTAATGGTACAGAAGCTGGATGAGAATGTGGATATCCACGTTATCATCCTTCGATGCGTAAAGAATGATATCCCTGATGGCCGCCGGTGTTACAAAGGGGTTGGCGATATCAACGGGATTGGCGGGAGATGATCCGGGTTTGGGCAGAACTTCCAGGATTGCCGCCTGAAGGTCTTCTCTCAAACGCGGCACGGCAAGACCGAAGGTTTCCGCGGCATCCGCCGCCGCTATTCCCAAAGCTCCGCCGCCGCCCATAACACACAAACCCCGGTATTCCCCCGCAGGCAGCAGCGAAAAGGCCAGCGCGGCGTCGGTCATTTCTTCCATATTTTCCACCTGCACCGCATTGCACTGTTTGAGCGCGGCTTCCCAGATAACCCTGCTCCCTCCGAGCGACGCCGTATGGCTGGCCGCGGCGCGGCTTCCCGAATCGGAGAGGCCGCCCTTGATTACGATAACGGGTTTTTCCCTTGCCGTTTCCCTGAGGACGGCAAGAAATTCCCGGCCTTCGCTGACTCCCTCGATATAGAGGCAGATGACCTTTGTTTCGGGGTCCTGCCGCAGATAGCGCAGCATCTCCGTTTCCCTCAGATCGCAGCCGTTTCCAAAACTGACAACCCTGGAAAAGCCTATTCCTCTCCACTTGCCTGTATGAGCGAAATCAATCGAAAGGCCGCCGCTCTGCGAAAGCAGCGCCACGCCTCCGGGTTCTCTGGAAAGGTCCGGCCCCGGTAGCATTGTCAGCCCCGATTTCGGGCAGTATATTCCGAAACAGTTCGGTCCGATAACCCTGATGCCTTTCGCGGCGATGGCCTGCAATTCCTCTTCCAGGGCAGTCCCTTCGGGCGTGCCTGTCTCCCGGAAACCCGACGATAGTATTTCCACGGCAACCGCGCCTTTGAGACGGCACGCTTCCACCGCGGAAGGGACATAAGGCGCGGGTACGGCGATAATGGCAAAATCTATTTTATCGGGAATGGCCTCTATTGAAGGATATATCTTCATGCCGTCAACAGAACCGCCGCGTTTATTTACAGGATACAGCCTGCATTTACAGCCGATGGCGATAAGCGAAGACATAATGCCGCGGCCGAAACCGAATCCTTCCGCTGAAACTCCCACGATGGCGATGCTCCGGGGTGCGAACATCCGGTCAATATCCGCAAATCTTTCCGATTCATTTTGTATGGTCATAATATGGTCCTTCTGTTTTATGTTCTATGTTCAGCGTTCAATACGGATTACACTAGCACAAAAAGGCGAATTTGAAAAACCCCGGCTTGCATTGGCTGATTCGGGCTTTTCCTGAAGGAAATATGCGGCGTCCATTCAGGTATCAATACAAGCCGCATCCTCCGGCTGTGGTCATTGACTTCAAAATTTCCTGTAAATTTCAGAAATTATTCTTGCTTTATTTTATTTCCGGTGATTTAACTGTGAACATACAGGAACAGGAAGCAAATTATTATCAATTCAATCAAAGGAGTTCTTTTTATGACGGCAAAAAGAATTAATAAAAAAGAAAAAGTAACGTCATCGAAAAAATTATCCAGATATTGCCGTTCCGGTCGCGTGTTGTGGTAAAAAGACTTTAATACTTAATGTCTATTATTCCAAAAAGTAAATTACCGGTAATTTTATTTAAGAAACTTGGTAAGTATATAGGAATTTCTTCAGCATCGGGAGATTTTTATGATATTTCTCCTGAAGCATTTGATGCCCTTCAAGAATTAAATCGACAGCTTTCCCTTTTGGATTCATACTCCGAAAAAGTAATTCAAACAATCGCAACAAAATTATCCATTCCATCTGATATTATAGCTCTTTTTCCTTTATGCAATGATGAAACAATGATTCATTCTGAACTTGGCATTGAGGCATCTCTTACTGACATAACATTAAATCTTACTTCCGAATGTAATTTAAAATGCGTTTATTGCTGGAATGACCAGGGACGTTATTCCAATCCTGAATTCAAAAACGAACCATTTCGACAATATTCATATACCCCAAAAGACATGTCGATTGAAATCGCAAGAAAAGCTGTTGATTTTCTTTTAGCTAATTGCGGTGATGAAAAACAATTAGTTGTTGATTTTTATGGAGGAGAACCGCTTAAAAATCTGGAAACCCTGGAACAAACTGTAATTTATTGCAGAGAAAAAGAAAAACCTACGGATAAACACTTCCACTTTCTTCTTGCAACCAACGGGACATTGCTGACACCATCTATAGCGGAAAAATTAATTTCCATCGGTGTTCAAATTGCCGTTAGTATCGACGGCCCTCAGCCTGTTCATGACCATAATCGTCCCTTCCCCGGAGGACAAGGCAGCTTTGAAACCATCACGCATAACCTGGAAGGAATGCCGGAAAGTATAAGAAAAAAACTTGTGGGAAGAACAACGGTAACTCCTTATTACCCGGATATGACGGCGCTTTACGATTTTTTGAAATCTCTTGGATTTGAACGTATTGAACTTTTTGAAAGTGAAGATGCCTGTCATAAAATAACTTCTGAAAGAGAAAAAACTTTTTTCAACAGCGAAAAGGATTTTGCCTGCCTTTCTGAAGAATACAGACGTCTTGCATTAAAATATATTGATGAAGTTACTCTCGGCCGTCTGGATTATAAAAAAACATTTTTTAATCGTTTTTTTAAACTTATGCAGCGCCTGTATTATAACCATGAAGTTTCAGGAGGATGCCCTGCGGCTCATGGACAAGTTGCTGTCTCTGCCAACGGGGATATTTATCCCTGTACTTCATTTCTGGGAATTGAAGCTTTTAATTTTGGAAATGTGGAAACCGGTATGAATTCGGAACTCTTTAACCGGTTTCTTAACCATATTAAAAACCGTTTTCAAACATGTTTTCAATGTGATTTTTTCAGTGTATGCCGAACTACCGGATCTTGTTTAAATATAAATTATTATTTTAACGGAGATGTCAATCAGCCTTACTCACATAGTTGTGAACTTTTTATAGAAAAATTAAAACTCGCCATGGCATCACTCTCAATACTCACAGATAAAATTCCTGAAAAACTGGAAGAACTGTTTGGCAACGATCCTGTCGGCCGAAGAGGCAACGAACTATACTAGTGTAGTGTCTCAATAAAACATTGTCATACCCTGAGTTCGGTCGAGTCCCGATTTATCGGAACTTTGACTCGACCGCTCATATGCACAGCATTTCTATATTATCAACAGCCCCGGCATGAATGAACAGGCAGGGGAAACTTCCCTTTTCCTTATTTCACTCCGGCAGCGTTTTCTTTCAGGATATTTTCGATTCTGACAATATCGGCGCCGTTAACCACTTTGCCTTCGATGATGAATAAGGGCGTGGACGAAACACCCATCTTTGAGGTTTCAGACTTATGAACCTTTATCAGGTCATCAACTTCCGCATTTGAACAGGTCTCATATTTCTGCCCGTCAAGTTTCCCTTTCATTACTTCTTCCAATGCCTTGCCTCGGTCTTTCTGACAAAGTATGTACCGCACTTTATTGGATGCATCCGGATGCCTCAGCAGAGGGATGAAAAATGTATATTTGGTCACGTCGTTTCGCGATGCGAAAAACTTTTCAGCGTTGCGGCAATACTGGCAATCGGGATCAGTGAATTCTATGACAACATGTTTCCCCCTGCCGGTTTTAACTGCTTTTTCCAGAGGCAGGTTCCCGGCCTTGCGGACCATTTCCTCATTGACCTTCGCAACAATCACCTTTACACGCTCGGCTGTAAGATTCTTTTTTGTTTTGTCGTACATCTGTCCCGCGATGAGAATATCTTCCTTGGGCGCAAAATAGTACATTCTTCCTCCACCCACAACTTCATAGAGTCCTTTTACCGGTGACGGCGAAATTTTATCAAAAACAACGTCCGGAAAATCAGCTTTTAATTTTTTTTCAACATCAGACCCTACATTTGCCGTACAGGCCGAACAAATCATCACAAACAACCATACTGCGCTCAACATCATTTTATTCTTCACCGGTTTGCTCCTGTATCCTCTTAACTTTTATTATCTTCAAATGCAGGGAACAGTTTAAAACCGTTCCCTGCATTGCTGAACCGTTGTATCTTTTCCGTCTTTAGAGGCATCCCCCGCCGCCTGCCCTCGATGAAATCGGGATTGCAATCTCTTGAGTTTGAAGGGTTACCAACGCCCTTTTTTGTCATTTCCGCCATTGTGATTATCCCGCGACGATCCCTGCGATTGCCCGGATGAACTTCCTCCAGAACCGCCTCCCCACCCTGATTGCGAATGATTATCCGACTGCGAAGATGATTCCCGACTCCAACTGCTTTTATGCTCTGTCTGCCCGGATGACTCTCCCGACTGCTTTTCTTTATCCTGAGACTTTTCCCGTTTCAAACCGGTCTTACGCTCTGTCTGCGAAGAAGGCTGTCCCGTCACCCGGCTATTCGGAATCTGCTGTGGTGATTTACGCCCGGACGGCTGCTGTCCCCACACCTGGTTTTTGGGAGTCTGCTGCGTTGATTTGCGATCCCACTGCCGGGGCTGGGAAACTCTCGGAATTTGCCTGTTATCCGGCTGCGGCTTTACTCCCGTCACTTGAGGGCGCTGACCCGGTTTAATTCCATAAAAAGAATCGGGGTGAGAAATATTATTATGTTCCCTTAGTTTATCGCGATGACGCGATAAATCGTCCGGGGAAATATTGTTATGCCACTGGCCGGAATGAATATAATCCGAAGTAACCCGTCTTCCACCGTGATGCCATGGTTTACGATGGTACGGGTGTCCGCCTCTCCAAAAAACAATATCCACATACCGGCCGGAAAGTTCATACGTAAAATAATCGAATCCGAATGTGACAACAATTGGCGGCTGATAATAACAGGGTTCGCCATATATAACCGGAGCATCGTAATATCCGCCATCTATGTATCCGTAATCATCCCCCATGACTGTGAAACGCCAGCGGGCCGATACATTGTACTGGAAAGGGCTGTAGCCGTAATATGCACGCGCCTCGTAATTGCCCGGTTGCGGAGGACGGAAAACCATCACCCCCTGCGTGGCGCCCTGGGGTATGTATTGATAATCACCCGCTGATGTATCAGGATAACCTTCCGGTACGATACATACCCAATCTCTCGGATAGCCCGGCGCGTTACTGAAATGCACTTTTATCTCTTCGCCGTAATTATATATATCCTTATCGGTTTGAATCAACGGATAAGCTTCGGAATATGCAAAAGCGAAAACAGGCAAAAGCAAAATTGCCAGAATCGAAAGCCAGAAAGATTTTTTCATGATTAACTACCTCCATGTTATTTCCTCGACAACTGCGCAACTAATATACCAAAAATAATCATTATTATCGATAAATTTTATGTAAGATATTAATATTATTTCTGGAATACGGTTGCAATTATTTTATCCAACAGATCGAAACCGGGGATATGTTACCCACAGTGGGGAGAAATGCGCCTTAATCTGTCAAGACATGAACCCGTTATAACATCTCTATCTACTTTTCTGCGAGGCGGAATACATTATCTGCGCCGTATCCCAATTTTTATCCATATCCCTGAGGAGCTCGTCAACTATCATGTTGGTGGTTAACTCTAGAGACGCTTTCGTTGTTCCGGAACCTTTCGCTAAAGAAAGGGTCTTCGATCCGGTAAAGTAAAAACCATCAATTTGAATGTTGATTTCAGACCTCAAAGTAGGTAAAAACGGCCCCGTATTTTGAACCAGCTGTCCCGAAGGAGTTTTTACATAAGCGTCGCGGGTAACCGCCTCAAACACATAGAACTGATTCATCACCAATGTCTTTCCTTTAAGTTTTGAACCGAACCGTTTCGTCAACTTTTCCTTGAGTATGCCCAGCCGGTCCACATTTAACGACCGGTCTCCAAACATTACATGTTTGATCGGGCTTTTAGGATAAGGATACCCTTCGCGTTCCGCCGGGTTTCTTTTATCCACCAGAATAAAATTAACTGTCTGCGATGATGCCGTGTTTACGTTATCAAGCGTTGCCCTCTTTGAATAATCTTCAACATCGTTTTTTCTGATTCTTCTATTTGCTGCCGCGTATTTATCTTCATCGCCGCATTTATTGCGGCATTTATCCATTTGTTCCTTTGCTCTGGTCATGCAGGCATGACGTTCACCCGGAATTCCAACGCATGATTTTCGGGCTTCGCGACCTTCCTGAACGCATGATTTTATGCAGTTATACGGAAGTAAATCATTTTCCCTCGAATCACCGGATTCATTCTTTGAAACCTGATTATCATCTGCCGTTGTTAAACTTTCGCCGCTATTTTGCAGGTTGCATTTCATTCCTTCCTGCCGGACATCCGCGAATAATGTATTGCCGTTACCGTCAATACATTCATATATTTCCCCCGCTCCTGCAAAACCTGTGAAAAGAATAATCATGAAAAGAGCAAATATTATTTTTTTCATTACCTCACCTGTCCCGCTGTATTTTACCGCGATATTCAAGTGCTTAACAATTACCGGACCGGACAAATATTAATTGTCTTTTGCAATATATTTGCAGACATTTCTAAAAACATACACGGATCTGGATGAAAATTCCCATTGCATGATATTTACCGCCCATAGCAACTCCCTGTGTTTGTATTCGGCGTCGAATACATAATTTTTATTATCATACTTCATGATGCCTGCAAATGATTCGTTTTTTTTATTGACGACATCCTGTACCTGAGCCGAATTAGTAATCCGGCAATTACGGGTATCAATGACATTGAAATATGCAAGGCTGATAGTTTCAGAATCATCAGTTCCTTCACGCTTCGTGCCTGCACCATAGAGTATCAGTTCATCCTGATTGGACGGATCATTGTCTATGTTGGTTTTATACAGCCGGAATCCTTTTGTCATTACAGACGCAACGCCCCATCCTTCACGTTCGTCTTCAGGTAAGGAAGCCAGGTTTTTCTCATTCCAGACATTAAGATCGATCTGAACATTTTTTGCAAATTTAAGCGGTTTGCAGTTCCCGAAATATTTACGAAGCGCCGGATCATTGATAGAATCTGCTTTTACAACAGGTTTAAGTATCGCCACACCTTTCCATAATTTCAAGCTTTCAAGAAACCGGCCACAAAATGCGGGATTCATATCTTTTGAATTAAATGAAGGATCATTATATCCTGGATTTTTTGGAATCTCCAATTTTAATCTGATATCTTCAAGTTCCTCTACCCGTTGAGTCAGTTCCGAAATGCGTTTATAATAATAAAACTTTACACAATTGACATTCCCGCAGGAATTACGCTCTTCCAACCAGTAATTTTGTCTTTGCCGCATGAGTTCCGGTTCGGCAGATTTACGAAGACAGGCTTTGTATCTGACATTCAGGTCTTCGTCCAGTTTTGTAATTTCAGGATCAGAACAGATCATGCGTTCAACTGCTGTGGATGCGCCTGAACAATTAAAACCGGCAGCGTACGCAGGAGGTATGTACGAAACGGTAAAAGTGATGATGAGAAGCCATGATCGAATAGTCATGATCATCCTTGTAACCCGATATTGCTATGTTGAGGATTATCTTTTGAATGTCCGAACTGAAAACTTTTCATCTTCTATTTTTCACGACTGAACATATCAATAATTGCTTTATTAAATTCATTATCTAATAAATCTTCCGGTGGCTTGTCTGAAAGTGTCGCCCATTCGTTGTTGGCTTTAAAAATTATATTGTTCACCATTTTATCGGTTTTCATATCAAATACTTCTATCTTCACTTCTATCTTGTCAGCTACTCCGCTCCAGGGAGTGTTCCTGTCTTCCCAATGTAGAATTGCAGGAACAACTAAATATTTGACTTTCTGCCGTTTAGATAAATGGATAGCTTTCTCTTTGTTTTTTGTATTAAACATTTCCACTTCCGAGAAGATACTCAACAGCGCCGCCTGAACTTTATTTGCAACGGCAATACCGCTTCCCAGATATAATTTGGTATTATCAGCCAGTGCTTTCAGGCTGGAATTTTCATCGGAAAAATCATCGCTGAATTTATAAACTCCATCACCGCTGAGCATTACCGCGACCTTCTCATCAGTATTGAATTTTATTGGTTTGAAATGGTCATCCCTGAGTGTCTCCTGCATTCTCGCATAGCAACCGGTTATTGAAAAGAACAGTAAAACAAGAATTAAGAGCTTTCCTGATTTCATAAAATATCCTTTGTAGTGTTTTAGTGGTCTGACAATTAATGTCCGAACTGCGACCGGAGCAGTCTGCTGATTGCTCCGGAATGTTCCGGTTCAGGCTGCAAGCGTAAAACAGCCTTAAAATATAAATTATTTTACTCTAAAAATTTTTACAATGTTTCATTGCATCTATTTCAACTTGTTCTCCATGTGTGTTCATCTGTTTTATGGTATATTTTTTCGTTATATAATCAACATAGCACTTGCAATATTTTTGTGATGCATCATCAGGCTTTCCTGATTTTACCTGACGTTCCACACACGCATTATACATCTTCTCTTTTGCCGCCGGGTCTGCTTTATCAGCCGCATTAATTGCAGTTGCCAGGAAAAAAACGCAAATGGACAGAAAGATAATTTTTTTCATTTTTCTCTCCTTTTGAAAATTGATGATATTATGTAAATTAAATCCTCGCGCTGTCTACATGTTTTCAGATTCTTCCAATACATCCAGAATGGCCTGTATCAGTTTTTTTGTCTGGACGGGTTTGGGCAATACATAGTTATTCCCGATTTTATTATCGCCTCTGGCGGCAATATCTTCATTCGAGACAAGCGCGGTTACATAGAGAATCGGAATGTTTGCCGTGGATTCCTTTTCTCTTAAAGCAATCGCTACATCTTCGCCCGGCATATCCGGCATAAACAGATCAAGAATGATGATATCAGGCGACTCCTGTTCGGCCAGTTTTATTCCCTCATCGCCTTTCGTCGCATAAATTACATTGAACAGGTCATTACGCATCAGATTCTTCTGGACGAAGAAACAAAAATCGACTTCATCATCAATGATCAATACTTTTATGCTCACGTTGTCCTCCTTTGTTCGCCAAACATTCCGGTGACACTATCCACAATTTACCATTTACTATTCACTATTCACATTCTTTTAATCCATGAATTTTTTGAAGTAGCCGAATTCGTATTTGCCCGTAAAGGCGCAGGGTGAATCTTCGTCCCGCAAAAGAGCTTCAGGCAGCACTATCAGGGCTAAAAACACCAGTATGCTGACGCCCAATCCTATCAGCCAATCCACCAGTGTTGCCATCCCGTTTGCTATCAGCCAGTACCAGAATCCCGCGGCAATGGGCAGGAAGCCCAGCATTGTCGTCGCGTATCCGGGATTGTATACGGTGCGTTTTCCCTTGTCGCGGAATTTATTTTTCATTTTAATGCCGAATGCCGTATGGCCAAATACTTCCATCAGGCAGAACAGGAACATGGCGGTTCCTATCCATACCGCTCCCCCGAACAGTATCAGTCCTCCGCAAAATACCAGCAACGCGCCGAAATTTGTTATCATGTCCGTGAGCTGATTCATCGGATAGCGGTCGGGACGTTCCGAGTTGAATATGGTGTTGTACATAAACGCGAAACCGGCCGGATATCTCCATTCTTCCCAGACGTGCAGCACAAGCACGATGGTGGTCATAAATATCAGACGCGCTATCCAGTCAAAACTCGTCCAGTACGCGGCAAGTATTATCAGAAGAAGCGCTCCGGCGGCGGCCATTACGTAGAGCCATATCTTTAACCATGCTTCCACAGCTTTATTCATTCTCTCACCCTCCGACGCATCGTTATAAAGACATACAGCCTGTATAAGCCGGTTTTATTTTTATATTAATAAAAAAGGACGGCTTGTTTAACGGCTGGCTCTAATGTAGCACAAAATTCAAATTTTGGAAATCACGCGAACTTCCGGCGTTCTATGTTCAACGCTGAACCATTCACCATTCACCATTCACTATCCACTATCCACTATCCACTATTTATGTTTATTCAAGCTTATAACCCTTCTGCCTGAATAATCTCAGGCAGGCGTCAACCGCGTCGGGATCGTAAAGAATTCCCCTGTTCTTTTCTATCTCTTCAAGAGCCGGTTCAATCCCCAGCGAAGGGCGGTAGGGACGGTGCGAAGCCATGGCCTCCACAACATCGGCTACGGCCATAATCCTGGATTCCTGAAGCAGATTGCCGCCGTTAAGGCCGTTGGGATAACCGGAACCGTTTATCCTTTCATGATGTTCAACAACCATCCTCGCGACAGGCCAGGGGAACTCTATGTCCTTGAGTATATCGTATCCCGCCTGCACATGCGTCTGGATTATAGTAAATTCAATTTTCGTCAGTCTGGTCGGTTTGGTCAGCATCTCCGCGGGAACGGATATTTTTCCTATATCGTGAATCGTAGCCGCCACGCGCAGACCTTCAACACGATCTTCCGGCAGGCCCATTTCCACGGCAATATCACGCGCCAGTTCGGAAACGCGGCGCTGATGGCCTGCCGTGTAAGGGTCTCTGGTTTCCACGATTAAAGCTATCGCCCGCACTGTTCCCTCAAGGGCATTGCGCAGACGCTCGACACTTTGTTTTCTGTCCGTGATGTCCGCGAGAATACCCTCGTAATATATAACTTTTCCTTTTTCATCGCGAACCGCGCGGAGAGTCATGGAAACCCAGATAATGCCGCCGTCCTTTTTGCGGAAACGGGTTTCAAATTTATCGGCGAAGTCCTGCGTCTCCATTAAACCGATCAGCTTCGCGCGATCGCCGGAATCCACATAAATCTGATGGGTCATATCGGTTACACCGGCAATAAGTTCTTCCGGGGAATCGTATCCGAGCATTTGCGCCATGGACTTATTGGCCATGATGAATTTTCCTTCAGGCGTTGACCGGGCAATGCCTTCCTGGGCATTCTCGAAAATGTTGCGGTATTTTTCCTCCGCCAGTTTGCGTTCGGTAATGTCACGGGCAACGGCAACCATGCCTGCAATTTTTCCGTCACGCATGATGGGAGACCCGCTGACTTCGCCTATCTTTACGGTTCCGTCAGAGGCGATAAACTCATAAACTTTCTCACTGATGGTTTCACCGTTCAAAATCGCAATTGAGTCGGTTACCGCCTGCGCGTAAGATTGCGGCGTAAAGATTTGCGCCAGATCATCAACAGTCCGGCCGATGAAATTTTCAGGTTTATATCCCAATATCTTCTCAACGCTCGGAGACATGTTCAGAACATGGCAACTTGTGTCCATCATGTAAAGAACATCTGTTATATGCTCAATAATCAGCCGGTAATTATCCCCGAGTATCTTAAGTTTCCGGTTTGTCTTCTCCAGATCCGACATTTTCTTTTCGAGTTTTCTGAAGAGAGTTTCATTGTGCTGCCGGAGAAACTCCATTTCTTCCCCCAGCGGTTTTGACTCTGCGGGACTTGCCGCTTTCTTCTCTTCCATAAGACCTGTCAGGATATTTATCAGGACATCCGGTTCCTGCGGCTTGACAACGAATCTGTCCGCGCCGAGAGACAGGGCAAATTTTTCGTCCCTGGCTTCCGTGTAGGTGGCTGTGTAAAAAACAAAGGGGATATTTTTAAGATTATCGTCCGTTTTGCATTGCCGGATTAAGTCATAGCCGTCCATGACCGGCATCAGTATATCCGAAATAATAATATCGGGCGGCCGGGCCTTTGCCATATCGAGAGCAATTCTGCCGTTTTGGGCTTCACGGACGTCCCAGCCCATAGCCGCCAGCATGGTCTTAAGCAGATACAGATTGGCGCTGTTATCATCGACGATCAGGCATTTTATCATTACCTATCCTCCATATAAACAGTTATATACCGGTTAGGCCCTTCTAAGTCTTTAAAGGTTAGCACTACGTCGTTTCCAACATAAAAAACGTGGTGCTGGTCTTTTTTCGGCGTTCTATGTTCTATGTTGAATATTGAACCTTATTCTTAAATTTTAATTAAATGTAGTTCGGGTCTTTGACCCTTAGACTCAACACTTAAATCCTATCTTTTATTCAAGCTTATAACCCTTCTGCCTGAATAATCTGAGGCAGGCGTCAGCCGCCGCGTCATCGTAAAGAATTCCCCTGTTCTTTTCTATCTCTTCAAGAGCCGGTTCAATCCCCAGAGAAGCGCGGTAGGGACGGTGCGAAGCCATGGCCTCCACAACGTCGGCAACGGCCATAATCATGGATTCCTGAAGAATGTTGTCGCCGGTCAGAGCGTTGGGATATCCTGAACCGTTTATCCTTTCATGATGTTCAACAACCATTCTCGCGACAGGCCAGGGAAACTTGATGTCCTGAAGAATGTCGTATCCCGCCTGTACATGGGTCTGGATCAGGCTGAATTCGATTTTCGTCAGTCTTGTCGGTTTTGTCAGAATCTCCGCGGGAACGGCTATTTTCCCTATATCGTGGATTGTAGCCGCCACGCGCAGGCCTTCAACTCTTTCATCCGAAAGATTCATTTCCACGGCAATGGCACGCGCCAGATCGGACACCCGGCGCTGATGGCCTGCCGTGTAGGGGTCTCTTGTCTCCACTATGGAGGCTATCGCGTGAACGGTTCCTTCAAGGGCATCCCGCAGGCGATCAACGCTTTGTTTCCTGTCCGTGACGTCCGCAATGACTCCCTCAAAATATATAATTTTTCCTTTTTCATTGCGAACCGCGCGTGTGGTCATGGAAACCCAGATAATGCCGTCGTCCTTTTTGTAGAAACGCGCTTCATATTTCTCGGCAAAATCATGCTCTTCCATTACCCTGACGAACTTCTCGCGTTCCACGGGATCAATATAAAGCTGACGGGGTATATCGGTTACGCAGTCAATGAGTTCCTGCGGAGAACCGTAACCGAGCATCCGCGCCATGGACTGATTGGCTATGATGAATTTTCCTTCCGGTGTCGACTGGAAAATGCCTTCCTGGGCATTCTCAAAGATATTCCGGTATTTTTCCTCCGCCAGCCTGCGCTCGGTGATGTCATGGGCAAGCGCCAGAAGATAGCGTTCCTGCTCGATCTGAATAACGCTGGCGGAAAAAAGCACGTCTCTCACACTGCCGTTTTTCTGCCGCATCATGATTTCCCTGCCGTTGATTTCTTCCGCCGCAACCAGCGATTCCACTATTTTTTTACGGTCTTCAGGATTAACCAGCAGGTTTATCTCATTGATTGAGAAGCCGATGACTCTTGCCCGTGAATAACCCGACCAGCGTATGAACGCCTCGTTAACATCAAGAAAATCAGCCGTGGCCATGTCAATAATGGCCATGGGATTGGGATTGAGGTGAAATACCGAAGCGAATTTTTTTTCGGACTTGTAAAGATTTTCCTCCGCCCGCGTGTGTTCGCCTATCTCCACGGTCAGGAGCTTGTTTGTCAACATCAGATCTTCTGTACGCTCCGCCACCCGGAGCTCCAACTGGGCATAAGACTGTTCCAGTTCCGCCTCAATATGTTCACGTCTGGAAATTTCCTGTTGAAGCTCCCTGCACTGCGCCTGTAGTTGTTTCTCCGCTTCTTTCTGCCGTGTCCGGTCAATGCCGAAGCTGACAGCCTTGAGCAGTCTGCCGTCCGAATCGTAGATGCCCCTGTTTGTCCAGACCACCCATACCTTCTCACCGTTTTTACGGATATTCTCATTCTCGCTGCTTACGAAGTCATCGGGATGTTTTTGGACGAGCCTCATTTTACCCTTAAGATCATAACCTGCCGAATCAACAGGCTCGACGATAGTGCCGATTACGTTGCGTCCCAGAATTTCTTCTTCGTTGAAGCCGAAAAATTCGAGGCCGTAGGGATTGATAAACAGCACGTTTCCGTCGATATCCCATTCCAGCACGATGCAGGACGACTGATCTATCAACACGCGATAGTCTATATATTTTTCCAGCAAAGCTTTTTTAATCTGCCTGCTTTTGACTGATTTTTCTTCGGGATCTCCGGCTTTTTGCGGAAGGTTTTTACTTGCGGGTTTTCCTGTCATGAGGATGTGGTCCTCCATTTACTTAAAATGCTGGTTTAAAGTAAACTTTACTTTCCCGACGGGCTTTCGTGACGGGACCACAATTAATCGTTGATAAATTCAGTATAGCATAAAATCTTTTTTTTAAAAACACGGCAACAGGGGATAAACTCCTGCCTGATTATTTTTTAATACACTAAAATGAGCATGAATCGCCTGACAGAATATAGGTTTCTATCATCCTCTTATGATTAAAGTTGAGGTTGACAAATTCAAATCCCGCCACATTCCTGTTTATCCCGACTATACGGATTAATACTTCAATCCAGTCGCCGTTGAGTTTCATTTTAAGGGAGTAAACACTGCCTTTTTCAATTTCCGCTTCGTCTTCTTCAACTTCAAAAGAAGCGCCTCTTTCGGAGAGATGATTTATTTCGACAGTAATCGTTTTATCCGATAACAGGATACCCGGCACAGAGCATTGCTTGCGGGGAGCCGTTCTGGTATCGAACAGTACCTGATACTTCGCTCCGCATCTGCACCTGGTCTCCAGAACCTTGTTCAGCAAATCCTTTCCCGGTTTATGATGGCTTTCCTGTCCGCATTCCGGACAGATAATAACAGCCCAGCCCATGGAACTTATGAATATCTTCTGGATCATGCGATTTCTCTCTCCTGAAATCAGATTGCTTTTTTATCTTTTAGTTTTTTCCGGCCTCTGCTTTGTCACCGGATTTCTTTTCCGGCTCATCCATCTCTTTTTTGAAACCCCTTATCGCCTTGCCGACGGCCGAGCCCATATCGGATATTTTTCCCGGTCCGAAGATGAGCAGGACGATGCCCAGAATTATAAGCAGGTGCATGGGTTGAAACAGCCCTCTTAACATTTTTATCTCCTTAATTCATTTATTAATTATTATAACACATTACCATCAGATAATTAAAGTAAAACTTCAGGCCGGGTCTTCTTCCGCCGTTCTTAGTTTTATGTTCTACTCCGAAATATTCAGATTCAATCTGCAGGATTGAACCAGCCCGGAGTTTTGCTTTAGATAAAAGATAAATGATTGCCCTGTTTTTGTCAAATATTTAGTTTTCATAATTGAAATACGGTATTGCGGGAATAAGCTTTCCGATTGCTTTTGAAGTAAAATGCGGTGCGGGTATTTCAGGTTCTATGTTCTATGTTGAACATTCACATTTCACCATTCACTATTTATTATGATTATTTAAACTGGCGGGAGGAAATTATAATTTTATTTACGCTGACAAGCGCTTTGCCGATATGAAAACTGTAAGTTGATTTGTCATTTTTCAGGCCGGGCGACCAGTTGGCGCCGCTTTCGGCCTCCTGCCTTGCCATCCTGATTTCTTCCGCAAACATATTCCGGTTTTCTTTATTTGAGTTCTTCAGCATTACGGATTCGATGATGTCGATTGCCCCTGTTTCAATTTGACGCAACACCTGAATCTGCCGGTCGGACGGCATCGAAGACGGCATGACAACCCTGAACGGCCTGACTGCCGCGCTGCCTGCGTATTTTTTTATGATAACCGACGCGAGCTTTTCACCGGCCTGGAAAGGGGTGCTCTTTTCCCTGCAATCAGGCGCAGCCGTATCGTTATAAGACAGGCATACTATCACGGAATACGATTCCGCAGCCGGTAATAACGATTCTTTTTCCGGCAGGGAACTGAAACTGACGGGAAGAAGGAGCTCCGCCGTATGTTCAGACGCATTATAACAGGAAGGACAGGACGTTTGAGGCAAAATTGTATAGTTCTGAGAGGATGTTGACGAAGAGGTCGTCAAAGAAGATGTCAGAGAAAACGTTGTAGATGAGGCAGATGATGTAGATGACGCTGCCTGAGAGGATAAATCCGTTAAAGATATTTTACCCGACAATAATCCATTTATGGTGTTAATGTAATTTTGAAAATTGGCCGGCGCTCCTCCTTCAGCATATGCCGCCGTGACTCCGCCCTGAACAAAAAACAGGAGCGCCGCAATCAGAACGGTTTGCGAAATTCCTGACAGGTTCTTTAACGCATGCAATCGTGCCATTTAGCCAACTTCCCTGTTAATATCTTTTCTTTAATAAGAGACTTATTATATTTTTTTATCCCCGGCATTTCAACGGTAATCTGAATCACCGCCGCCGGGATAATAATTCTCTTTATAGTTCTTCCCTTAAAACTGATTATTTAACTTTTATTATTTTTTTTAATTTTAGCAGACAAATAAGGAAGAAATGTGAAAATAATGAGTAAATTTAAATCAGGCACTTTATTTTTACGCCTGCTGCCGCGAAATTTTCTATGTTCAACGTTGAACCATCCACTATCCATTATCCATTATCCACTATTTAAGGAAGACGGTATCCTTTTTCGTGAAAAATTCTCACGCAGGCATCGGCGACAACTCTGTCGTAAAGAACACCCTTGTTTTTTTCGATTTCTTCAAGAGCTTTCTCAACGCCGAGGGCCGCGCGGTAGGGACGGTGCGAAGACATGGCCTCCACCACATCAGCCACGGCCAGAATACGCGCCTCCATGATAATCACATCACCTTTGAGATTCATGGGGTAACCCGAACCATCCATCCTTTCATGATGCTGGAAAACTATCTGCGCCAGCGGCCAGGGAGATTCCACATTCTTAAGTATCTCGTATCCGCTCCGGGGATGTTCCTTTACCAGGGACAATTCGAGTTCCGACAGTTTTTTTGGTTTAACCAGTATCTCCGCCGGTATAGACAGTTTTCCGATATCATGCACGGAACCAGCCATGCGGATTCCTTCAATTCTATCCACGGGAAACCCCATCTCTTCGGCGATGGCGCAGGCCAGATGGGTAGACCTGGACTGGTGACCTGCCGTGTAAGGATCCCTGAATTCCAGAGCGGAAGCCAGAGCCTGAACAGTTGAGCCGAAGGCTCTCCTTAAGCTCTCCAGGGTATCTTTCAGTTTCGCTTCCGCCTTTTTGCGTTCGGTGACGTCTCTCGCGACTACCTGAATCGCCGGAGGTTTCCCGTTTAATGCAACGGCTGTTCCCTGAGTCTCCAGATATATGTCGGCGCTGTCTTTGTGTTGCAGCCTTATTTCACTCAGTTCCTTCTGAGTACCTGTTTCTCTAATCTCCTGTATTATTGCCGACGCCCGTTCAAACTGATCTTCGCCCACGAACGAGGCAATGTTGAGCGAAGGGAGCTCTTCCCTTTTATAACAGTACAGGTTCAGGGCGACATTATTGGCATCAATAAAGTTGCCATTGAAATCAATCATAAAAATCATGTCCATTGAACGTTCGAAAAGAGCCCTGTACCTCGCCTCGCTCTCCCGCGACTTTTCTTCGGCCTGTTTGCGTTCGGTGATGTCTTCGACATGCACCATGACAAGATCATCCGGCACAAAAGCATATGTGCATACTAAAGACCTTCCGGGCATGAAATGCTTTGAATTAATCTCCCTTTTAATTATCGTTTTTTCTTCAAAGCATCTTTGAAGATCCCGCAGAACGTCCCAGTTATCACTATACATCTCCCGTGCTGTTTTGCCGGTATACTTTTTGGCGTTTCCCTCTGTCGCTGCATGTGCCGCGTCATTGCACTCCAGCAGGACAAAATCATCATCGATCTTCCGCCAGGTGAATGTCGGAATCGGGCTTACCTGATACTGCGTCCTGAAACGTTCCCTGCTTTTCCGGAGAGCTTCCCCCGTCTGTTTTTCCCTGATCCTTCTCTTGGCCTCCTCTATTTCCATGGCTATAGCCGGGCAGAGACGCGACAGGTTGCCCTTCATGATATAGTCCCTGGCGCCCAGATGCATGCAATTCACAGCTGTTTCTTCGCCGATGGTTCCGGAGATAATAATGATGGGAATGTCTGTATTTGATTCTTTCAATAAAGAAATTGCCGAGGGTCCGCTGAAATTAGGCATCTTGTAATCGCAAAGAACAATGTCCCACTGGGCATCTTCAAGGGATTTTTTCATTGCGTCGGCGGTTTCTATGCGTTCATATGCCGGATTGTATCCGTTCCTTTTGAGCTCGCGGATTATAAGAAGTACATCATCTTCCGAATCATCGATCATCAATGCCCGAAGCGGTTTATCATTCATGAGATTATTTCCCGTGAAAATAACTTACGATCTGCATCTTATTGTTTTATGATTCTGAAAAACCCGACCGTTACCAATCTTTGAACATTATTTTATACCAGCAAATAAATATTATCAATCCCTCGAACGAGGGGGGGGTAGCGATTTTACACATTCTTTAAAAAATTTCCCCGGCTAAGGACAGGCGGTAAAACGTACGCTTTCATAAATGAATAATTTTTCACCCGCAGTTGTTAATCCACGCTTAGTTGCCGGAAATGCGGATTACCGGAAGGAAGAAAAATATTCCGGTTTCCGAACCTTTAGAATTGTTTGTTACACCATCCGGCCGTTTAAGTTATCCTATTGAGATAATATGGTTTTTTATTACAACTCAGGCAGCCTTGAAAAAACTTATTTCAAATGCTTGAATATATTAATATGAAGCGTATAATTAATTTTTGATTTTAAAATTGCCGAAATATTCCGGTTTGCAGGATAAATTTAAATTTTTTATTTTTACTTGGTACGAAAGGAGAATGTTATGAAAAAGATACTTATGTTAATAGTTGCAATTATGATGTTATTGTTTATTGTCGCGGCGGCACATGCTGAAAGCAGGGCCGGCGGTATGCCGGAACTTACTTCCGATCCATCGATTAAATCGTGTGACTGCCGTCTTTTCCCCGAATGCTGTCCTCAACCGGTAGTTGAACCGCCTCCCCCTCCCCCTCCCCCTCCGGAACCGGTTCCTCTTCCGCCTCCTCCGCCGGAACCCGTAAAGGAAAAGGTCACCATAACGCTTAACGTGGAATTCGATACAAATAAGGCAATCGTTAAAGATGAATATTATGACGAAATTAAGAAAGTGGCTGATTTCATGAAAGAATTTCCCGATACGACCGCTGAAATCGGAGGCCATACTGATAATGTGGCAAGTGCAGCCTATAATCAGAAATTATCTGAAAAACGCGCCAACAGCGTTCGTCAATACATTATTGACAAATTCGGCATTGACGGGTCCCGCCTGACTGCTGCCGGTTATGGACTGACTAAGCCGATAGCCGACAATGGTACGGCAGAAGGACGCCAGAAGAACCGCCGGGTTGAAGCTGTCATGGAAGCGATCAGAATAGTTAAATAGTTGTTTAACAACTTTATAATTTTAAAGAGAGGGCCCCGTAACCAATGCAAGGTTACGGGGCTTTGTTTTGATTTACAATTACAAACAAATACCTGTTTACAGCCGAATGTTATCCGGGGATGACTCCGCGGTGACGGGCATATTCCACCATGCGTCCAAACGCGAACATGGCGCGTTCCGGCGTGGGATAGCAGGGTACGCTTAGCGCGGCAAATCCCTCATGGATATGTGCGATCTCCCTGGCCGTGCCGCCATAGTAGCTGGCAAAAACAGGTTTGCCCGGATGTTGTCCGAAAATTTCTGTAAAGGCTTCGGCAATGTCGAACATGCTTTCCGGCATGAGCACCAGAATAATCAACAGGGCGTCAATGTCCTTCTGATCCAGCAGACACCGGGCGATGTGAGCCGTGGTCTTTTTGGAGCCGTGCTGTTCAATAGCGGACCAGGTGTCGATGGGATTGCGCACCGGCGCCCATGAAGGCATCACCTCTTCAAGTTTTTTCAGTGTGGCCGGACTTAACTTCGGCAGGACAATGCCGTATTCTTCCGCGGCGTCAGTTGCGGCGACACAGCCCATGCCCGTGATGGAAAACACGCCCATGCGGTTTCCCCGCGGCAGGGGGAGTTTTTCAAATGCCGACAATGTATCGAAGAATGCTTCGGAATCGTGTGTCCGCACCAGTCCCGTTCTGCGGCAGACCGCGTTGAATACAACGTCCGATCCGGCAAGCGAGCCCGTATGTGAAGCTACTGCGGCGGCTCCGGCCTCGCTGCGTCCCGCTTTCATCACCACAACCGGTTTTTTTCTGCAGGCAGTTTTGGCAGCCTTGATGAAGCGTCGTCCGTCAACCACGCCTTCCAGGTACATGCCGATGGTAAAGGTCGCGGCATCATCAGTCAGGTATTCCAGAAGATCGCTTTCGTTGATATCGCCTTTGTTGCCGATGCAGGCCACCTTGGCCAGTCCGAAAGGTTTTGTGTCTGCTATCCATCGAGCCCAACCCGACGAGAAAACTCCCGACTGTCCTATGATCGACACGCCGCCGGGTTTGATCGGATCGAGGCCTACGATGGAAGTGGACATGCCGATGGACGGATTGAGCGTGCCTATGCTATTTGGCCCCATGATACGTATGCCCGCCCGGCGTGCCTTGTCGATAACGACTCCCTGCTCTCTTACGCCTTCTTCTCCGATATCCGAGTAGCCGCCCGTGCTCAGGATGATGTTGGTGACGCCCCTCGCCCCGCAGTCGTCCAGAGCTTCAGGCACCGCGGCTTTGGGAATCACAATCATCGCCAGATCCACCGGTGTCGGCACATCAGAAACTCTGGCGTAGGAGCGCATGCCCAGAATTTCCTTTACCGTGGGATTGATGGGATGAATGGCTCCCTTGAAACCGGCCTTCTGCAGATTGCGCAGGATAATGTTGCCCCCTTTACCCGGACTTCGTGAAGCGCCGATAACAGCTATGGATGCCGGATTGAAAAACGGAGCCACTGTCGCCGGATCATGACGTTTTGGCAAAGGCCTGGAATGGGTGCCATCCAGCCGCACCAGAGCGTCCACGGCCACGGCTCCGTCAGGGTAAGCGATGAGGGGATTCACATCTATTTCGAGAATATCCGCACGTTCGGAGATAAGCCGGGAAAGCGCAGCAACGGCATCGGCAATGGAGTCTATATCAAGGGGCTTCTGAGAACGGTAGCCGTCGAGAAGCGCCGCTCCCCTGAGGCGCCGGAGCATAGCGCGGGCCGCCGCGCTGTCCACCGGTGCAAGGTCAATTGCCGTATCGCGGAATATTTCGGTGAATATTCCGCCGATGCCCGCTACAACCACCGGCCCGAAAACGGGATCACGTTTGCATCCCAGGATGAGTTCCGTACCGGGCCGCGCCATTTTCTGCACCAGAAGCGCATGGGGAACATCGGAAAATTTATTGTTCATATCCCGGACGGCCTTCTCCAGAAAGAACGCATCCGTTATATTAAGCGCAACGCCGCCCCGTTCCGTCTTGTGGGGAACGTCCTCTGAACATATCTTTATTGCCACCGGAAAACCCAGCAGATTGGCCGCCTTTTCAACTTCCTGATAATTATCGGCTAAAACACTGTCAATTACAGGAATCCCCCACTCCCTGAGCAGGGCAGTCCCTTCAAACTCATTGAGCGTTTTTACGTTGTTCTTCAATACAAAATACCTCCCGATTACATAAGCATTATTTAATGCACACATTCATGGCCGTTTGTAAAGATAGCATATGTTAAGCGAGAGTTCAGTTATTTTTTGAACATTGCCGATTGAAAGATTAAATGTTTACAGAAATTAATAATTTGAGAATTGCAGGAAGGGATAAATATTAAAACCGGGGATAAAACGATAAACAGGTCTGTTTACATTTTCCTATATGCTTTTAAGCCACGCTCTCGCTTCATCGGCATCATAAAACCATTTCATCTGTATTCCGTTCATTTTCGTAAAATATTCGTGAAACGAATGCAAATGAGCATAGCGGGGAACATCAACAATGGCAGTGTGAATATTATGATAAAAAGAAGGAATGCTTGTGGCAAGAAAATACGTTTCCGCATATCCGGCCCCTCCTTCCAGATTGCTGATATCGCATAACAGTTTTCTGGCGTTCAATGAACTGGCGACAGCTTTTACTTCTTTTCTTATTTTTTCGATAGAATCCATCGTGAATTTTCCGGCGACGACAAATTCAACAATGTCATCATTCTCGAATGAAGAAACCTTATACGCCAGCTTGCTGCTTTTTTGTGTATCCATAAAAAAACTACAAAAAATTCATCTGTTTAATTTACTTTTGATTAATTCGTATTATATCACAAAAATGTAAAATCAATAGATAAATATTTCATATCTGAAAAAAAATTCTGACTGGTTTCAGGATTTACCCGGTGACTAAATGGCAGCCCTACCTTTAACAACATGTTTTTACTGAATAATTACAAAATGGATATTTCTGTCTAAAAGGTATGGAATATGCATAAAGAAGACATGACCGCCAACATGACCTGCCTTTCTGTGCCATAAAACTTTTGCAGCCATGCCATCCGCATTACCGGATGAGGGGATTTTTACTTATTTTTTGTTGTCTTCGGGCGTTAAAATATAAAAATGTAAAGGAACGTGAGCTGATTAGAAAATATCATCCGCGGGAATATTTACGGAATATTCCCTTGTGTAAATGAGAAAACAAAATGAGAGTGCCTTGCGGCATTTTCAAATACTGCGCAGTATTTCAGAGCTTCTTATCAGAACCGTTATATTTTTCCGGTCATCGTCTGTAATCTGTGGAAGCGGACTTCTGACCTTTGCCGTAATCGGGTGACCCAGCTGGCGCAATGTTTCTTTAAAAACAGCCTGCCTCGAATTCCTGCCGATCATGGTCGGAAACGGCAGACGGCTTATGGTCTTAAAAGCAAATTTTTGAACCGCGGCGGGAATGTCAAAAGTATTCATCAATCCGATATGGTTGTAAATGGAATACTCAATCCTGCGCGCCCTTTCATAATCGCCGGACATCCAGCAATTATAGCATTCGACAACCGCGCGCGGCGCAACCGACGGTATGGGACACATAACTCCGGCGCCGTCCGCTTTTAAATTTGTAAGCATAAGCTGGGCTGTTCCGCTAAACAGTGTAAAATCCTTTCCTGATACCGCCTTGATATCCCTTTTCATTTCACTTACGCATACGGAACTTTCCTTGGCTCCCGTTATTCCGCTGATATTATAGAGCCTGCTCATCTGCCGCAAATTGAAAAACAGTCCGGTTATCTGCGGGAAGTGATAATACATGACCGTTTTTTTCGTATGCCGGACTATGCTGGAATAGAAAGCGAAAACATCATCGTAGCGCGGCGGATAATAGGCGGGAAGCGCCACCAGATAGCCGTCGAAAGGAAGAGAATCGGCCTTTTCGAAAAAGGCCAGTGTTTCTGCAAGGCTTAAGAAAGTGCAGCCGGCAATTACAGGTATCCTTCCCTTTACCTTTTCGGCAACCGCTTTAACAACTCTGTATTTTTCATCCGCCGAAAAATAAGGCGATTCGCCTCCGCTGCCCAGAACCAGAAGCCCGTGACAGCCTTCGCTTATGTAATATTCGGCAAGATGTTCGATTCCGGCAAGATCGAGACTTTCATCTTCCTTTAAAGGTGTGGGAACAACAGGATAAACTCCGCGATATTTTTTCTGGCCGCTCATAAGTTCACCTCAATTATTTATTTTCAACCGGCATCGGGATCTATCGGCTTTCCCGTCCGGTATACCAGGCTTTTCATCGTGGCAACAAGCGTTAGATCGCCTTCTTTCTCCATATAGACCTTAAACAAAAAGGCCGCCGTCCGTCTGGTTTCTGAAAGCGTCTGTCCCAGAACAACAAGCATGGTTCCGGGATCGGGGCTTTCATGATACGTAATCGAACAATCCAGGGCCACCGACATATTGTTCGTATTGTTTCCCAGCACCGAAAACGCGACATCCGCAAGAGCGTAAATCGCCCCGCCGTGGGGACGTCCCGCCCAGTTCAACATATCATCGCGCAGCCGCATGCGCATCCGGATAGTATCTTCAGTCAGTTCGTCCAGCGCCACTCCCAGAGATACGGCATAATTATCGCTCTCAAACTTCTTTCTTATGATTTCGAGATTTTTATTCATGAATAATCACCTTTCCCCGCCGCCCGGCAGTTAATATACAATACACGTTTTTCTGCAATTACGGTTTGCATTCTGACATAAAATCAGAATAATTTAAAACAAGACTTTCAGAGATGCTTCAACCGGAATATTTTTTTAATTTCTCGAAGCTGAGGATTATACGTTACAAGTAATCTTTTCTCGGCGGGCTGAAGAAATCCAGCACTTCACCGGGTTCAATGATTTCCATGCCGTGTTCAACATCACGGGGAATGGTGTATGAATCGCCGGAGCATAGATAATGGGCGGTGTTATCAATGGTAATTTTGTATCTACCGGAGACGACATAACCGCTCTGCTCATTCGGATGTTTATGTATTGGAGGATTGTCTCCTTTTTTATAAAGCATTTTTGTCACCATGGATTCGGGTCCGTGCGAGAGCAAAACAAAATCAACTCCAAGAAAACTTCTCTTTTTTGCGTCATCCGATTTAACGATCATACCATCTCCCATGCCCTCCGGCTGGTTCAGCCCTGCAAGATTGAACCAGCCCCGGATAATATTTATTTGGTTGCCCGGAATCCTTCATGAAATTCCATAATGCCCCGCGGAACATTTCCGGTAAAAGGCAGCGCGACAAAAACCTCCCGGGGAATTCCTTCATGAATTAATTCCGGATAGTTTCGAAAGCCGAATCTCTTGTAATAGCCCGGGTCGCCGACAAGAGCGCAGCCGCTGGCTCCCGACTCTTTGAGCAAAGACAATCCTTTATTGATAAGCGCCTTTCCGATTCCCTGCTTATGATACTCCGGCGATACTGAAACCGGACCAAGCCCATACCAGCCCGTTGTATTATCGGAAATTGTTACAGGCGAAAAAGCAACATGTCCGACAACTTTCCCGTCAACTTCCGCCACAAGCGAAACGGTAAGCACGTTTGCGGCACGCAGCGCTTTTATGATAAATTGTTCCGTATGATTGCTGATGGGAAGAGTTTTAAAGGCTGCTATTGTTATTTCCGTTATTGCTTCAATATCCGCGGCAGTCTCGTTTCTTACTATCATTTCATGCTCCTGTTCATTCGATCGCTTAATTGTATCGACATAATTCGGAAATATCTACTATATATTAAACAAAATTTCCGCTGTTTTTATTTTGATTGTAAGGCAATTCTAATCGCGGATTACCATGGGAAAGCGGGGGTTTTTCAACAACGCCACAACCGGTATTTTATTGCTTTAAAATCCCAACCAGTCTTTGATACGCTGGATTTTACCGGCATTCTTTGAATCTGACAATTTGTTACAGGCTGACGCAATGCGTATGGAAACAGTTTTTCCGTCGCCCCACGGCCACCAGGCGCAAAAGATAAAAACATCCCGGTTCGGATCTGAAGTAAAAAGCAGCTGTCCAGACCTGAGTTTGCCAAGATTGATATTTATCTTCTTAACAACATCAGGCGCGTTACGTATATTCGAATTGTTCCATGTGATTTTGAGATATCGGTCCAGGATTGCCCGAACACTATCCTTATCATCTACACCAAATTCAGCTAAAAATGTTTCAAACCGGCTATCCCATTTCCAGGATAAAACACCGTCAAACGCGTTTAATATTTCCCTGCAATCGTTTTCCGGTCTTGCGCTGTCAGTGTTGCGCATATCTTCTGCTTCAGACATCCGTATAAAAATCCAATCGCTTCAACTATTTGTTAAATTTAACAGAATATTCTTTATTGTTTCAATATTGTAATACACTTTATCCCTTATGTCAAATGCAGCACATTATCGAAAGGAAACGTTGACTGAAAAATATGAAGATTGAATTGTGTTTATTACTGATTGAAAGAAATCATGCCGGACGGTATAGTATTATCGCATTATTGAGGTGAAAATGTCATCCGTTTTCAATAAAGACAATCTGAGAAGATTCGAAAGCCGGTTCATACTTAAAGACGGAAGAACTGTATTCATAAGACCCATCCTTCCCGCGGACGAACATCTTCTCGTGGATTTATTCAACAGACTTGCTCTCGATTCAATATATATGCGTTTTTTAACCCGTCTTAACGCCCTGCCCGAAGATCTGCTTTTTCACCTGACGCATATCGACTACAATAAAAATTTTGCGCTGGTTGCCTTAATACAGGAAGACGGAAAAGATTCCGCGATTGCCGTCGCCAGATACGGTTATGATCCCGGAGCCGATGTTACAGATGTGGCCGTTACCGTCCGTGACGACTGGCAGAACAACGGCCTGGGGAAATCATTACTGCTAAAAATTATTTCCATAGGCAGGGAACACGGCGTTTCTTGTTTTGTTTCGATGCTTGACCCGTCAAACAGCATTATAAAGCGCATCCTTCAGGAAACCGGTTATAAGGTAAACTATTCCCACAAAAACGGCCAGACCATGGTCGAAATATTCGTTTAAAAATAATTATCAATTTTGTTCAGAGCCTTAACTTTCAGGCTGCCGTCTCAATCTCCTTCAGGGCAAGATCCTGATAGGTGTGGAAAAGCTCATGGCAAAAGGCATCCCATCGCCTGCATATATCAATCGTTTTTTCATCCAATTGAAAAAGATTGGGGTAAGCAGTAAGTTCACTTATCTCGGCGGACAATTTCGCGACTACGGTTTCATTGTAACCGGCAAGGATACTGCGCACAAAATCGGCAGGCTGGTACCAGGATGAAGCCTGCTGCAAATCCCGGTGGATTTGTGTCAGAAGAACATTTCTCGGGCCTTCCCACAGCTCGTTAATGGCGGAATCCCGGTAGAGGCGCGGCAGCGATGAAAAATCCTCCATGACTCCGTGGCCGCCGAAAATGGACATGGCGTCGCGGATAACATCCGTACAATCCCACGCAGTCGCCATCTTCTGCAGCATGATGAGTTCCCGTATATCGAAACGCTTCCTGCGGACATCTTCCGGTTCATCTTTGGACAGCCCTCCCCTCGGCCCTCCTTCAGGCGTCAGGAAACCCGCATACAGTTTGAAAGCTCCGGCTGTCGTTCTTTTGGCAATATGGTCTATTTTGTTCAGCTGCGCGGCAACCAGAGGGAACTGGTCGATCATCAGTCCGAAAGCATTGCGGAATCCGGCATATTGTTTTGCTTCCCGAACAGCCCTGGTCATATAGGCGGCGGCGGAAAGTCCCACTGTCAGCCGTGAATATGTCAGAACAATGCCGACAACATTGGCAACGCCCTTTTCCAGAGGACCTACAGGATAGGCTTCGGCGCCGTTGAAAGTCAGTTCCGCCGTGGTCAGTTCGCTCGTCCCCATCTTCCACTTGATCCTGTCAATAGTGTAGCCGTTTCTTATTTCCTTTTCTTTGTTCCCGGGGAGCCAAGAGGGCAGGACAAAAAGAGCGACTTTTTCCGAACCGGCGGGTTTTGCCGTCACCACGCAGTAATCGGCGTGTGTTGCCGAACAGAAAAACTTGGTCCCGTAGAGCCGCCATGTACCATTCTCATTTACGGCTTCGAGCACATTCGACGGCACATCCGAACCGCCCTGTATTTCCGAGAGATACTGGGCGCCGATGGCGAACCCGCCCTCAATGCCTTCCTTGCAATGCGCAAGAATATGCTTTGTTTCCGGCGTATCCGCGTATTTCTCCAGAAGCTTGACCAGGCCTTCCGTGCAGGTAACGGGACAACCGATGCAGGCCTCGCCGTTCTGGTAAATCAGGTACATTTTAATCAGCTTGACCCATGGAGAGGTTTTGTCAGCGAAAAATGCTTCCGAAAAAATTTCTTTTTCCATTATTTCCGTTTCATGGGGACGCACTATCCTGTCTATGCGGTTGTGATGGCCGTCGTAGTGCAGCATGAAAGGCCTTTTCTCCGGCCGGGCGATACTGTCGGAAAAGTCACGCCACCTGAGCGACGCTTTAGCGGAAACCGCACGCGCCTCGGCATCGACCGTTTTCCATTCATTTCCTGTAAAATGACGCACCACCTTTTGAATAAAGGGATCGTCATTGTAGTAATCAACATTTTGCCGCCAGCTCAAAAAGCTGTCGAATTTATACGGATTGTTTCGATCTGATAAAGACATTTGAACTCCTTTGAACTTCTGAAAAGTAAATCTATGATGTTTGTCATGACATCCTCGTATATTTGTACCACATGTCAGGTCAGAGTTCAGCTGTTTTTTTGATAATTTTGCCCGGTTCAGTCAATTCTTTTTGACCCGGCTTTTTATAATTTAGATATGCTGCGTATAGGAACCCCGTTAGAAGCGCGAAATACTTCCAACGGGTTGAATGGTCTATTCCAAATACCGATAAATCGGGACGAGACCGGACTTGCGGATTAAAATGTCACCGCTAATTTACATCCGATTTCCGTGGAGATATTTTTGGGTTCAAAGACATAACCGGTCGGTATTCCGTAATACGTCATAATCTCTTCGTCCGCGTCGGATATATTCCAGTACCTGATATAAGGTTCAACTGCAAAACCGACCTTCCCGCCTCTCTTTTCGACGGATACTGAGCCCCTGACGCCATAGCCTTTCTTCTGTTCATTTTCGATATTATTAAAACCCGGATCAACATCGCCGAGAGAAGATATTTGTTTGCCCCGCACAAACAGGTCATATTCCCCGGACGCTCCCAAAAACCAGCCGTTGCCCAGATTAACAACATATTCCAGACCAATCGGTATATAGAGATAATTTGATGTTCTTTTATAGCCGGAAGCGGATTTTTCCTGCGAATTGTCATTCAGCCATCTATATCCAACCCCCGAATAAGGAGTAATCGTGTGAGCTTTTATTACGTAGTCGGAACCCAGCAGCGCTCTGACCTCCAGCATATAATCAGGTATGTTTTTTATGGTTAGCGGGGTCCCGTCCCAGGTGCCTCCTTCATAATCCACCTGTCCGCAGGCAAACTTTCCCTCTGCTTTAAACATAAAAGGACCGTGATAAGCATAGGAACCGACTATTCCATACATCATGCCTTTATTTTTCATCAAACCGGGTTCTTCATATTCGATGTAAGATATTTCCGTTCCTGTTTTCCAGAGGTGCCGCGGCTTTGATAAATCCACTGGTTTTTCACCATTTTTGATAAGTGATAAAACATTGTCAAACTTATCGGATATTATTTTACCGTCTTTCGTTTCAATCCGGATTTCGTCAACGCTCATCTTAATAACTCTTCCATATACGACGCTGCCGTTTTTAAACTGCACAGCCTGAATATCTTCGTATTGAGCAAAAGAAAAGTTATAAGAAAGCAAAATGAATGTGAATATTATGAAACAAATCCCGGATTTTTTGCGGCATGTTTTCATATTATGTTATCCCCCTCCGATATAATTTTACACTGCGGCTTTGCAGCGGAGCATTTTACCAGACATAATTAGATTAATTTCTGCCGCAGCGGGCTGCGGCGCATCTCATGAACGGCATTTATTCTCCAGCCACTGAAGGCTTTTGAAGAATATGACCCGAAGAGATTAGACTTCTTTATGTGTTCACTTTTATACATAAACGTAATGAATTGCAATGTAAATATAATGTCTGTCCGCGAATTATCCCGAAGAAGCGCTTATATCAAGTTTCAACATAGAACATAAAATGCCGGTTTCAGTATTGGACTGCTTTCATAATTGAAGATTACCGTTTGAAAGAAGCAAAAAAAGACAGAGCCGTTTCCGACTCTGCCTTTTTTTGCTGTAAACAGGATTGCCATCCTGTATCTTTTAACCATAGCCGGTTTACTCAACCGTTCATTTCTTTAGTACAGGCTTTCCCCCTGCAGCCTGATTATGCGGCACGCGGCCTCAATGTCAGCTTATCTGCATGATTTTGTCGAAATTTCCTGAACGGTTAAGTGTAAAGGTGGCTACTATGCTGCGCATCTCTTCGGACTGTGAGGACATCTCTTCCGCTGCACCGGCGGATTCCTCGGCGTTGGCCGCGTTCTGCTGCGTCAGCTGGTTCAGTTGCTCCACGGCTTTGTTCACCTGGGTTATTCCCTGATCCTGCTGATCCGAAGCCGCCGCTATCTCCGCCACCACCTGACTGACCTTGCCGGCTTTCCCGGTGATCTCCTGGAAGTTCTTCAAAACTTCGGCGTTGATGACTACTCCGTTTTCCGAGTTCTTGACGGCTTCTTCTATTAAATTGGCCGTGTTCTTCGCCGCCTCGGCGCTCCGCATGGCCAGATTCCGCACTTCTTCGGCAACCACGGCGAAACCCTTCCCGGCGTCTCCCGCCCGGGCGGCTTCCACCGCTGCATTCAAGGCAAGCAGATTTGTCTGGAACGCTATCTC
>Ga0153915_10000518_pt1 | contig 35596 bp, 26 predicted proteins | sample Opewatmetagenome_2_FD_107003 | JGI IMG/M metagenome (GOLD analysis project Ga0153915, IMG submission 107003) | Freshwater wetland microbial communities from Ohio, USA - Open water 3 Core 3 Depth 3 metaG | ecosystem: Environmental > Aquatic > Freshwater > Wetlands | place: USA: Ohio, Lake Erie... | reverse complement strand
TTTAAAAAAAAGAGGCCCTCCGGCGCTTTGTAATATGGCTTTGGCTGCGATGCAAGATTCTAACCGGACATTACTGATTGAATCGGAAATATTATGTCAAGGGGGACAAGGGATTGAAAAGAGATACAATAATTGCTTCGGTTATCTTTGCGGCAGGCAAGGGCAGCCGTATGAAGGGCTATGAAGGAAATAAGACATTACTGCCACTGATCGCCGAAGGATCAGCCTTTCAGGGCAGGAGGCCTATCCTGCTGCGGATAATTAAAAACCTCCCTCCCGGTCCGAAGGCCCTTGTAGTAAACTATAAAAAAGAGGATGTCATAAGGGCAACCGGCGGTCTTGGGCTTACCTACTGCGAGCAGCCCCTGCTTAACGGCACCGGAGGTGCATTGCTGGCAGCCGGGGGATTTCTTGAAAATAATTCATTTGACAGGTTATTGATCACCATGGGCGACATCCCCCTGGTCCGCACTTCAACCTTTGAAAACCTGTTAAAGGCCCTTGATAATAATCAGATGGCTGTGCTCGGATTCCGGCCGGCAGCTAAAAAAGAGTACGGGGTCCTTGAAATAGCGGACGGCAGGGTAAAAAGAATCACAGAATGGAAATACTGGAAGGACTATCCAAAAGCCAGACAGGATACCCTTGATATATGCAACTCCGGCATATATGCCGTTACCAGGGATGCCCTTCTCCATTATCTCAGGATACTGGGCGGAAACCCTCATAAGGTTGTCAAAGAAAGAGAAGGCAGGATGGTTGAGGTGGAGGAATTTTTTATTACCGACATGGTTGGGCTTATGAGCAATGACGGCCTCTCAGTGGGGTATTGCCTCCCTGAAGATGAATATGAGGTCATGGGTGTTGATGACATCCATTCCCTGGAAAAGGCCAGGGAGATATACAGGCTCAGAGATTATTGTCAAGAACCTGCCTGACGGAATCCGCCATCTCGCGCAGCACCACGGGTTTCATTATGAATTTTTTTATTCCGATGGCCCTGGCCTCCTCCTCAGCACGAAGGTCGCTGAAACCGGTGCAAAGGATTACCGGTATATCAGGCCTTATGTTCATCATCTCCCTGGCCAGTTGGAGCCCCGTCATCTTGGGCATAGTCTGATCGGTTATCACAAGATCGAATTTTCCTGGCTGTGCCCTGAATGCCTCGAGTGCGTCTATGCTGCTGTATCTTGAAATAACCTGATAGCCCAGTTTTTTAAATGCCTCCGAATGGGCGTCAACAAGACTCTTCTCATCATCAACAAGGAGTATGATCTCCCGTCCTTTCTGCAGCGGCTTTATATCCTCTTTTTTCTCCGTGACCTTTCTTTCGATCCTGGGTAAAAAGACTGAGAAGACAGTCCCCTTATTAAGCGTGCTCTCGACTGTTATCTCACCTCCAAGGTCCTTGACAACGCCAAGTGCAACGGCGAGCCCCAGGCCGGTACCTTCTCCTCGCTCTTTTGTCGTAAAAAAAGGATCAAAAATTTTTTCTATTATCGATGGATCTATTCCATGTCCTGTATCGCTTACCTGAAGTTTGACATAGGGTCCCGGCTTTATTCTATTGAAATGTGCTGCCCTTTCTTCGTTAATATCCTCCGGCTTCAATACGAACGCAAGTGTCCCTCCCTTTTCCCTCATGGCATGAGCGGCATTTGTAGCCAGATTCATAATTATCTGCTGCAAACGCGTGGGATCGGCCAGTACCAGGTCCCATCCCGAGTTTATCTCCTGACGGATGTCAATAGTTGTGGGCAAAGAAGACCTCAACATCTTGATGGCCTCCTTAACAATCAGATTTATCTGCAATGGTTTCAGTTCAATATCACTTTGCCGGCTGAACAAAAGGATCTGTTTTACAAGATCTGTTGCGCGTCTGGCTGCCTTTAAGACATCATCCATCCTGAGATAACCATGTCCATTTGGGTCCTGCTCCAGCAGGGCAAGTTCCGTATTCAACATAATGGATTGAAGTATGTTGTTGAAGTCATGTGCAATCCCACCTGCCAATGTGCCGATAGCCTCCATTTTCTGAGCCTGATGCAAGTGAGTTTCTATCTTTTTCTTTTCATCCTCCATTTGTATCCGCTCTATCTCGGCGGCAGACCTGGCAGCCAGGATGGTCATGACCTGATCAGCCCGGTTCGGCATATTAAGCCTGTTTCGAGAAATAGCGACAAGCACACCCATTATGTTTCCTGACCTGTCTTTCAGGGTGGTCCCCACATATCCCTCTGCCTTTATTTTAAAAAGCTCCTTTGCATTAGGAAAGATCTGCGAGACACCCTCAGGATACAGGATAAATCCGTTATGAATAGCTATTAGACACGGTGAATCATGCAGGCCATAGGAAAACCCTTCAATCAACTCCCCATCCACAACCATTGCAATGCATCTTACCACGTCCTCGTTTATTATTTCTCCTATCAAGGCTATTTCGCAGTCAAGCCACTTGGATATCTCCTTTACGATCTTATCAAAAAATTCCTGCCCTGTTATCCTTACGGTGCCTTCCAGGATGGCGTTAAAGGCCTTTTCAGTCTGTTTCCTTTCTGTAATATCCTTTGAGATACCCACAATCCTGCATATATCTCCATGTTCATCAAACACTGGAGACCCATAGGTCAATACCCATCTCATGGAATTGTCCGGACGAATGATCTTGAATTCAGGAAATCTTATCTCTGAAAGGTCACCTTTCATCTTTTTTTTAAGATACTCCTTATAGACAGGGCGGTCATCAGGCGCTATGGCGTCTATCCATGACCGCGGATTCACATAGAGACTTTCAACGGGTCTTCCCCATATCTTTTCATAAGCCGGGCTTATATAGATTACCTGTTTAAAATCAGGGGTAACAATCCAGAAGGCATCCTTTATATTATCAGCCAATTGTCTAAATCTCTTTTCACTATCACGCAGTGCTTCCTCCGCATTTCTCTTTTTAGTCTCATCGGAATAAATCGCAACTATCTCGCCGGAAGGCAGCTTATAAATGGAATTCTCCCGCCATCCGCTGATCCTGTTGTCATGATAGAATGCGACAGGAAAATATTCCATTTCCCCGCTTTTATAAACCCTTCTGAGGGCATCCAGGATGCCGAATTCAACAACCCCCGGGAAGATATCGGTGATCCTTTTGCCTATCACATCTTCTCTTTTTACCTGTTCAATCGTCTCTGCGGCCCTGTTGAAATCCAGAAACACAAAATTCTCACCATTATCCACCGCCTTATAAACAGCTACGCCGTCTTTAGTATTTTCAAATATTGTCCGGTATCTTGCCTCATTTGCAAGGAGGTCATAGGAACTATTATTAAAGATCTCTTCAAGTGCATCCTTTTCTTTTCTTAAAAGATCTTCAGCCATTTTTATCCGCAGCATGGCCTTTATCTGTGCAGATAACTCGGCCTTATCCCATGGCGCAGGGATAAATGCCTCTGCCCCGACCTCCAGGCTTCTATCTTTGATCTGAGTGTCCTTGTTATCGGCATTAACGATAATGACAGGGATGTTTCTAGTCTCATTGTCTGATTTCAATCTGCGGCACACCTCAAATCCAGTCAGCTCAGGTATATTGGCATCAACCAGAATTATCTCAGGTTGTTCCGACTTGGCAGTCTCAATGCCTTTAACGCCTGACTCTGCGGTTACTAATATGGAGTTTGGGAAAGTATTTTTTAAAAACAAGGATAGCATCCGGAGATCGGCCTGCTTATTGTCAATGGCCAGTATCTTTGTCATATCTGATGCCTCCATTTTTCACTCTAAAAGATCTTACATCAGTGATTGACTATAATTTGCAGGGCCTGCAGAAAACGGCCGGTTGATTAATAATCCCGTACACGGTAAGATCCAGTCTTGCAGAACTGGTGCTTGAAATATATGATTATAATATTATAAATTATATATTAAAGCAAGATTAAGAAATCACACGCGCAAGATCATCAAAGAATCAAATACCGACAAGAAATTATCACAAACAGTAAAGGAACATTAATTTGATAGAAAGACCTTTCTCTCTTAAACCGTTTATACAGGAAGATATCTCAAGCGATTTCAACATTACCGGCAGGATATGCAGGGATGAAGGCAAGATTATCATCATGTATGAATTATGCGGGCCGATAGAGGAACTGATCATCCCTGCCTGCGGTATCGGGTGTGAACGCATGGACAGGCTCTGGGAGGAGACATGTTTCGAGTTTTTTTTAAATCCCCATAATACATGCAACTACTGGGAGTTCAACCTGTCACCGTCCGGGCATTGGAATGTCTATCGGTTTAATGACTATCGGAAAGACATGCAGAAAGAAAAGGCCTTTGTTAATCTCCCTTTCAGTATCCATAAAGGTCCGGAGATCATGAGACTTACCCTTGAATTCAAAGTTGATATGATAATTCCAAAGGATAGGGCTATTGATATCGGGGTCAGCGCCGTAATGAAGGATATGAACAACAGGATAACATACTGGGCGCTTGACCACCATGCTGAAATGCCTGACTTTCACAGACAGGATGTTTTTCTAATTGATCTATAATAAAGGAGCAACCATGACAAAACCTATAATTCCCCAGATACATTTCATTGACAGGCCTGAGGTTTCTGAAACATTCGCAGATTCCATTCATGGAGTGATATTCGATGGACAAACCATGAGGATTGAACTTTGCGCCACCAGGATGGACCCGCCGCAGCCTCAAAAGGAGCCTACAGCGCGTCAATACCCTGTTTGCCGGCTGGTCCTCCCGCCTATCGCCGCAATAGACCTGTACAACAGGTTGCAGCAGATCCTTCAGGCGCTGGAGAAGGACGGGAAGATAACAAGAAATCCGGCTCCACCTGAGACAATGCAATAGAAACAGAAGACCCCCAGGACGGACGGTCTATCACATTACCGGACTATTAGTCGATTATCCAAGTTATGACATTCATGGGGAAACTGAGAAGCCCAGCTGCCCCGCTTACCCCTGTTTGTTACGCCTCTCTCAGCAGACCGCACATTTCACTCTTAAAAAAAGGGATGTCCCCGGCGGAGTGGAATGTGCGTACTATTTTAAAACAGTTAATATGAATATTTAAAAATGTTTAAGGGGCGCCTTGCCTATGGCAAATACGTTGAACCCCAGGTCAAAAAGGGCCTTACGATTCAAAATATTCCGTCCGTCAAATATAAAGGCAGGTTTTACCATGGAATCAAATATCCTTTTATAGTCAAGCTTCCTGTAACTATCCCATTCAGTTAGAACAGCTATGGCATGCGCCCCTTCAGCAGCCTTGTACGGGTCTTCAACAAAATCTATCTTCTCAGCAACATCTTTCAGATCTACCCTGGCGTTATCCAATGCCTTGGGATCTGAGATGGTCACCGATGCATGCTCCTCCAGCAATCCTCTTGTAATATAGATGGCAGGCGATTCGCGGGTATCTCCGGTGTTTGCCTTAAATGCAAATCCCAGTACCGTTATCTTTTTGCCCGCCACGGTGTTAAACATATTGGATAGCATATTAAGGACAAACCGCCTCTCCTGCCATTCATTGAGCCGGACCACCGACTCCCAATAGTCGGCCGCCTCATTCAGTCCATAGGTCCGGCAGATATAGACAAGATTAAGTATGTCCTTTTTAAAACATGAACCGCCGAAACCCACGCTTGCCTTAAGGAATTTGCTCCCTATCCTTGAATCGGTCCCTATTGCGTACGCGACCTCTTCAATATCCGCCTCTGTTACTTCACACAGGGCCGAAAGAGAATTGATTGAGGAAACCCTCTGTGCCAGAAAGGCATTTGCCGTAAGCTTGGAAAGCTCCGAACTCCATACGTTGGATTCGATTATCTTTTCTCTCGGAACCCAGTTGGCATAGATATCTACTAACTCCTTTCTTGCCCTCAAGCCTTCTTCTGTCTCCCTGGAACCTATGAGCACACGATCGGGACTCTCCAGGTCTTTCACCGCGGTACCCTCTGCCAGGAACTCGGGATTGGAGAGGACTTCAAACCTGACGGTTCCATGTGAGCTGTTAAGTATCCTTTCCATGGCCTTGGCTGTCCTCACCGGCAGAGTGGATTTCTCAACAATTATCTTATCCTTGTCCGAATTGGCAAGGATCTGCCTGGCAGTCTTTTCCCAGTACTGGAGGTCAGCGGCCATCCCGGCGCCCTGTCCGAAATCCTTTGTAGGTGTATTTACCGATACAAATATTATATCCGCCTCTCTTATCCCCTTCTCTATCTCCGTCGAAAAAAACAGATTCCTTCCCCGAGCTGCACTTACCAGTTCATCCAATCCAGGCTCATATATGGGCAGGTTATCGCTGTTCCAGTCATTGATCCTTTTATCGTTGATATCCACAACAGTAACCTTGTATTGGGGACATTTGGCCGCGATCATAGCCATGGTCGGCCCTCCTACATAACCTGCGCCTATGCATAAGATATCTTTTTTAAAGCCCATCTTTTTTCTCCTAGTTTAATATGCCTGATAATATTCCCTATACCATTCAACAAATTTTTGAACACCCTCCCTGACATCTACCCCTGGGGCGTATCCTAGATCTCTAACAAGGTCATTGACATCAGCCCAGGTAGCAGGCACATCGCCAGGCTGCATGGGAAGATAATTCTTTATCGCCTTTTTTCCTATGGATTTCTCGATGGCATCGATAAATTCCATAAGACTTACAGGAGAATTATTTCCTATATTATATACCCTGTATGGAGAGACTGAACATGAGGGATCAGGCTCTTTCCCGCTCCAATCAGGGTTCCCCCTGGGCGGATTATCCAGCACCTTGATAACACCCGTGACTATATCATCAACGTATGTAAAATCCCTCTTCATATCCCCATTATTAAAGACCTCAATAGGCCTTCCTTCCAGGATCGCCTTTGTAAAGATGAACAATGCCATGTCAGGTCTTCCCCATGGGCCATATACTGTAAAAAATCTCAACCCTGTTGTAGGAATCCCGTATAGATGGCTGTAGGTATGGGACATGAGTTCATTGGCCTTTTTTGTGGCTGCATAGAGTGAAATGGGGTGATCCACGTTATCATGGGTTGAAAACGGATAATTCCCGTTCAATCCGTAAACAGAGCTGGATGAGGCATAGGCCAGGTGTTTTATTTTATTGTGACGGCACGCCTCCAGCATGTTCTGAAAACCGACAATGTTTGAGTCGATATAGGCATGAGGATTGGTAATAGAATATCTAACACCTGCCTGTGCAGCCAGATGACAGACCATATCAAAGCCTTCTCTTTTAAAGAGTTCTTCGATCCCCTGCATGTCTTCCAGATTCATTTTAATAAAGCGATAGTTTTCATGCCTGGAGCTTCCGGCAGTCTTTCCATACATAATATCCGAAGGATCTATGCCGGCCTTTTTTAGTCGTCCGAACTTCAGATTAACATCATAGTAGTCATTGATGTTGTCCAGCCCCACAACCTCATCTCCTCTATCTAAAAGTCTTTCGGCTGTAAATGAACCGATAAATCCTGCCGTCCCGGTTACCAGATACTTCATACAGTTTTTCTCCCTGAATATCTCGTCCTTTAAGTGATTGTTTATTTGACCCTATACTGGATTATATTAAAAAAGCATTGAAAAAATAGATTAAAGATAGTATGAGACTTCCTGTTGTTTTTTATATCCCGTTTCATTAAAGGAGTTGAAGATGAAAGTTATTCATGAATATTTTTTATGCAATGCATGCGAATGCAAGGATTTTAAACTCATTTATAATTTTTCCCTGAAATTTCACGGTGTCAATTTCTCTGATGACCTTGTATATGACAGGATAACAGATGAAATTTATCAATGTGCAAATTGTCAAAAGACCTTCACAAAGGACCAGATAGAAGAAGGCATCCAGACAATTAAACTAAAAAACAAAAACAGGGAATGTGAATAGCCACCCTGGGCATCCCCATCCCCTGTTTTGTATATAAAAGAGATTTTAACCTCATCCCTATTTTTCAGAAGTCTCTTTCTGGTAAAATTGAAACTTGACCTTCCCTACCTCGATGGTATCAAAATCCTTCAATGCCACACTGTCTTTAATCGCCTCACCATTGACCTTGATCTTGCCGCCCATGGTTGTTATTACATAGCCAGAGGGCCTTCTGCTGATTGTTGCAGCTGTCGCCGGCATAAATAAACCTGACAGCTGTATCTCTGAGGTATCGGCCTTTCCTATCTTGGTAAGTTTCTTCTTTAATTCTATCTCTCCCAGGTCCGCGCCTTCTATGAAACTTACCACCCCTATCTTGGTGCTTAATTCGGGTGTCTGTCCGCTCTCCTTCTGTTTGGACAGCAGCTCTTTCTGTTTGGCCGTATCCAGCATCATGGTCTTGTCCAGATCAGACTTTAAGGCTGATGATTTGCTGTCCGCAGCCTCGCCTGCACCTACAAATAGGATTACATGTTTTCCGACAATGATATTATCCCCATGGGATAATTTTTGGGACACAACCCGTTTATCATTGATAAACGTACCGTTTGTACTCTGTAAATCGGTCAGGATATAATCATTGCCGGCGGCATCAATCCTTGCATGATATCCTGATACGGCAAGGTTATTTATCTGTATTGAATTTTCCTCATTGCGCCCTATTGTCACGCTATCCTTCATGAGAGGATACTCTTTAACCACCTGTTTATTGAACATTAAGACAAGCCTTGCCATGACCTCCTCCCTATCTATAAATTACTCACATCTTATTCCAATTTATCATAAAATAGCAATATGAAATAATTTCATGGTATAATTTTTTTAACAAATTTCCCAAACCTTATTATTATGTCTTCTATCAAAAAACCGATCCTTTTAAGCAATCCGTTCTTTGGCCTTTCAATATCGGTTAATAACAGTGAAATAATAGTAGCATTATCATGGGCGCCCCGTTTAAGGACCAGGTCAATAAAACCCTTACAAACCGCCTCAGGCCCGGTTTCATTTTCTGTGATTTCCAAAAGTTCTCTATCGCTTACAAGATCTGTCAGCCCGTCGGAACATAAGATAAAGCGGTCATTATTTGCCGGTTCTATCTCAAAGATATCGGGATTGACCTCTTCAGAAGACCCCAAATTTCTTGTCAATACATGCTTTAAAGGTGAATTCTCTGCCTCCTCCTCCGTCATCATGCCCATTTCAACCTGTTCTGCGACGATGGAATGATCCTTTGATAATCTCTCTATCTCACCGTCTCTCACCATATAGATGCGGCTGTCTCCGACATTGGCCGCAATGATCAAGGAAGGCGTAACCAGCAGAACAACGACTGTTGTCCCCATGCCATGGTATTCCTTCTTTTCCAGGGCGAGTTCATAGATAACACGGTTTGCCAGCCTTATCCCGCCCAGGATATAATTCCCCTTTCGTGAAAGGGAACTGTCAGGCTCTCCAAAAATCTCATCTTCGGAAGTGTCTTTTTCAACCCATTTTCTAAAGACCTTGTTTATTATCTCAACGGATATGTTGCTGGCTACCTCACCGGCTAAGTGTCCCCCCATCCCGTCCGCCACGATGTATAAACCTAAGGAGTCTTCGACCGAGAAAGAATCTTCATTGCCATCCCTTTTAAGGCCGACATCCGTTATGCCGTAAGATTTTATCTGCAAGATTGCTCCTAACCAAAGGGCGGCAGGGTTAACCCGCACCTTTAAAATTTATTTCATTGAAGATTTTTCAATCCTCATCTGATCTATTCTCTGCGCGAGGGAATTGATTACCCTCGCCATCTCACCGGCGTTTCTGAATCTCTTATTCGGATCCTTCGCCAGGGCCTTATCCAGGATCTGCTCGCATATGCCGGGTATTTTAGGGTTATAACTTCTCGGAGAAGGGTGCTTTATCTGGGTGATCTGATATAAAAGACCGCTTAGATTATCTCCATGAAAGGGTAATTCTCCTGTAATCAGTTGATAAAACAGGACGCCCACGGAGAATATATCCGATCGAAGATCAATCTTCTGTCCCATGATCTGCTCAGGAGACATATAATTTGGTGTTCCCAGGATCACCCCGGTTTTTGTCCTGGAAGAGGATATGGCCTTTGCGATCCCGAAATCCGTAACCTTGATATTCCCGTTTTTAAGGAGCATGACATTGGCCGGCTTTATATCTCGATGAATAACGTTTGCCTTATGGGCATAATCAAGGGCATCTGCAATCTTTGCTATTACATCAAGCACCCTTCTGAACGACAAGAGGTTGCCCTTTGTGATAAATTTATCCAGATCCTCTCCTTCCAGAAACTCCATGGCCATGTATGTGAGGTCTCCGTCCTCCCCGACATCATGGATGGTTACGATGGATGGATGTGATAATTGTCCCGCTATCTCTGCCTCTCTGAAAAATCTTTCCTTTATCTCCTGGATCAAATCTTCTTCAAATTCATCGGAAAAGCGTATGGTCTTAATCGCTACCAGCCGGTTTATCTTAGGGTCCTGTGCCTTATAGACAAGGCCCATTGACCCCTTTCCCAGGACACTGAGTATCTCATAACGACCGACCCTTGCCCTGATCCTTTCCCCCGAATCAGCCATCTTATCGGCACCATCGCTCCCTTTAAGGTTTCCGGTTATTGAAGACCTTTCCGATTTTCTTAACCTGGCAATACGTTCTTCAACATCTTCATAGTCACCCATAGAAGCGATAAATTCATAGGCCTCAACTGCCTTGGACACCTTATTGTTATTCTCATATTCAAGGCCCAGATTATAGATGAGTTCTCTCGATTCATTATCCGGAGGAAGCCTCCTGTACTTTTTGAAGGCCTGATCCAGAAGCCCCTTTTTCTGATAATTGATGCCAAGGAGACGTGCCTCTTCCGGGGACTCCATTCCAAGGGTCTCGGATATATAAAGTCCCTTTAAAAAAAGGACCAGGGACACTGATAGAAAACAGCAGGCAATGCAGACCGTCTTAACCCATACCCCCATAGTGATCAGCATGATCGGTCCCGCTGACAATGTCAGGAGAAAAATACCAGGTATCATGATCAGCTTTCCTATGGGCTTTTTAACGGAAAAAATAAACGCAGCCATTATTCCTGCCGCAAATATCAGGATAACTTCAAGCCAGGATATAATGGAAGGACGAGATATAAGACCCGAATTAATTATATTATCGACCAGTTGCGCGTTCAACTGTGTTTCAGTCATTACGCCCGGCATATCCAGGGTCTTGCTCTTGTAATCGGAGTATCCTATTAGTATTATCTTATCTTTCAATTCTCTTTTCAGATTTTTATTATTCAAGATATCGGCAAAGGAATAATGCGCCTTCACCTCCTTGAATTTTATCAACATCCGGCCTTTTGAAAGAGAAACGATGCGCCCCTTTAAGGAGATCGAATTGCCTCTTACGTCCAGTTTTTCAGGCGCAACTCCAAGGTATGATGCTGCAACCCTCAGCGGAAATGATGGAATAAGAGTGCCCTTATAATTGATATAAGCAGGATATGAACGATTATAGATATCATCACTCTGCTCCACAACAAGTCCGATCCCCTCTGCGCTTTCTGCGTATTCATGGACAGGAGGCAGCATGCGGCCTATAGATACCGCCGTCTTTACAGATGAAGAGACACCTGATGCATTGAGCCCATTCTTTAAAAGAAAGGACTCATCTGCTGTTTTATCTTTTTCCGAACCTTCCGGACGTGAACTGTAAAAAGGCAGGATTACATTCCCGGAGTTCTTGATGCTGTTTACAAGGGTCGAATCATTATCGATCTTTTTCTCTATCTGGTCCAGATTATCAATCGCCCATTTTTTTAAAGAGACATCACTGGCACCGGAAGGATAGGCATCATATTTTTCGCGGAATTTCTTTATCTCGTCGAGTCCCTGATTATCTTCCTTCTCATAAACAGGGATGTTCAGGCCGATAAGCCTGGCGCCGTTCTCCTTCAGTCCATCTACCATCTCTGCAATAATGCGCCTTGGCCAAGGCCACGAACCAAGTTTATCAATGCTTTTGTCATCAATCTCGATCAGGACTATTTTATCAGGGTTAATATTCTGACTGCGCGCAAGTCCTGATCCAAAATCATAGATCGCGGCCTCAAATTTTTCAAAAAAGCAAAGGCCACCTAACGAAAAAAACACGAATATCAGCGATAAGATCGCACTAATAATCACATTGATATTAATATTTTTATCTGTCATCAGTTGACGTTCAATTGTGTTTATTTTTCCAGGATGACTTAATTTTTATAAAATATTCTAATTTCTTTATCAAAACAACAATGTAATGTCAAAATAAAAACATTATTTCCAAATATTGAAACACCAAGGCCCTAGCGTTCTTCAGGCTCTCCCGGGGCCTATTTCCTGTCCATGGCCAGGGTGCGCGAACCCTCCGCAAATATTACATCCATCTTTTGCACTGAGGTATGAATCACTACCCCTTTTCCGAAGGTGCTATGTGCGATCACATCATCATTATTATATGATTCGGACATATTATAAGGCACAGGGGTCTTATCCGCCAGCCTCTCAATAAGCACCTGATAATCCTTTCCAGGATCATTTCTTTTAATCGCTGACCTCTTTACTCCATTCCTTGAAACAGAGGCCTTTTTTGTCCGCCGGTATTTATGTTCACTGCCACATGTATAACATTTCACCCGTTCAACGATACCCTCTATATTATGCGCTACAACAATGTGATTAAGCTCCATCTTGCATCTGGTGCACATGGTAATCACATCCTGCGCCACCGGTGTTCTGTCCTTATCTTTTTCCATTTTTTTCCTTTCTCAATGTTAAATGCCTATCACCTTCAAATCACGAACTTATTTCATATTGCTCAATATGGTAATCTTTCTGGGATAAAATAACTATGCGTCTGCCTAATCCTCTTTCAAGTTCAATAATAGATTGCTGTTCCTCTTCCTTGATTACATTTGCAATCTCAGGATTTACATGGACATATATATTTTCATCTGCCTTGGGAACAAGAAGACGCTCCCGCTCAAGGTCCCTGAAGATCTCATAACATATGGTTTTTTTCGATTTGGTTGCCCCCCTGCCCTCACAGTAGTTGCATTTTTCCGTCATCTGTCTGTAAAGGTTTTCTTTTGCCCTCTGCCTTGTCATCTCGATAAGACCAAGTTCGGACATCCTTAGAACATAGGTCCGTGCCTTGTCCCTGCTTAAGGCCTCCATTAAAGCGGAAAAAACCTTATGTCGGTCCTCAAGACTTTCCATATCTATAAAATCAATTACAATAAGACCTCCAATATTCCTCAGGCGCAGCTGATACGCTATCTCCTTTACCGCCTCAAGATTGGTATTGAGTATCGTCTCATCCAGATTCCTTTTGCCGACATAACTTCCGGTGTTTACATCTATGGAAGTTAACGCCTCTGTTAATTCAATTACTATGTATCCCCCCGATTTCAGCCAGACCTTGTTATCCAAGAGACGCGAGATCTCTATCTCAATGCCATAGACATCAAATATCGGCTCCTCCCCGTTATATAATTCAACGGAATATTTGAGTGCCGGTGCGAAGTGATCGATGAACTCAATGATCCTTTTATACTCATCACTTGAGTCGATGATGAGCCTGTCAACCTCTCTGGTAAACAGGTCTCTCACCGCCTTCAGAGAAACGGACAGGTCCAGATACAGAAGGCCTGGGCTTGTCGACTCATTCATCTTTGCAAGAATATTCGCCCACAGCTTCAGCATGAAGTCCATCTCGGACTTTATCTTTTCTTTTTCAACGCCTTCCGAGGCCGTCCTTATAATAAACCCGGTCTTTTCAGGTCTTATCTCCTCAATTATACCCTTCAGACGTTCACGTTCTTCCTTATCTTTTATCCGTCTCGATATCCCGATATGATTCACATAGGGCAAAAGAACAAGATGCCGTCCGGGCAAGGATATATAGGATGTAAGGCGCGCCCCTTTGGTTCCAATGGGATCTTTTGATACCTGCGCAACAATGCCTTGTCCTTCGTGAAGTATATTTTCTATATTGAGAGATTCATCTTCTCCCGCAAAAACTCCATTTTCCGGCTTTCCCTTTCCATTGTCGTCATATTCCCCGTTTCCGATATATATCGCCCGGCCAGGATCAGGGTGATCCCTGTATATGTCGGATACATAAAGAAACGCGGTCCTTTCTTCTCCTATATCTACAAAGGCCGCCTGCATCCCGGGAAGAACCCTTACCACCCTGCCTCGATATATATTTCCTATAAGCCCGTGGCTGGTCTTCCTATCTATATGGAGCTCAGCTACAAGACCGTTCTCAATGAGGGCTACTCTGGTTTCATGGGGTCTTACATTGATTATCAACTCGTTAGCCATACTGAATCCCAAAAAAGTTGACTGATTTGACGGATGTCTTAAAGGTTTTTCATCTTACCGCAAAATCTGTTTTGTCTTCAATACTTTTATGTGAGAAATCTGCTCCTCTTTGAGTTCAAATATCCCCTTAATTATATACGCGGGCTTGATTTCAGGACCGCTTATATGGTTGATGACAAGATTTATGACATCAGGGGCAGCGAGTTTTATCGATTTTACGAGTGGTCTTGCATCAATCTCCTGTTCTCCGCCTTTTGCCTTTTTCACTATCGGGAACACGGACGAATTCAAAAATCTGTCCAGGTATATGCCGTCAATTTTAATACCCTCTAATGTTATCTGATAATGAGTCTCAACAAGCATTTCCTTTTTAGAGTTTTCAGGGATGACTTCCACAAGATTGACCCTTATGTCTTCCGGGAGCTGAATATTTATCAATTCTTTTAATCCTGCCGGCGGGATTTCCCCGTATATTTCAATAGTCACGGTCTCATGAATGCTCATTGTGCCTACAGGAAGGGCAGAGAAAAATGATATCCTGGGCATGGGATGATATCCCCTTGAAAACACCATATTCAATTGCGCCCTTCTGAGCGCCCTTATAAAGAGCCTTGACAGTTCAAGGTGACTGAGATATGCCGCCTGGCCTGTCTTAGAAAAGGTCAACCTGTATCTTCTTATATCAGACTCGAAATATTTTGGAGACGCCTCTTCCATTCCTTTTGCATCAAAATCACTATGGATAACAGGGGCCAGCTTAACATGGTCACAGACCCCGCAATCAAGACATTTTCCCCTGCAGTCCGGTGTCGTCCTTTCCTCAATCGCCCTATTCCATTCCCTCACAAAGTATTCATCCGAGACACCGGATTTGATATGATGCCAGGGCGGCATTTCTTGAAAAGACCTTGCCCTGTGAAGATAGAATGGTGTGTCTATGCCAGAAGATTCAAAGGCATCCTTCCATATATCCATTTTAAAATGCTCGGCCCATGCGTCAAAACGCGCACCCGACTTCCATGCCTCAATAAGGGCCTTTGTAAGCCTCCTGTCACCCCTGGAGAAGATACCCTCCAGCCAGCTCACTTCCGGCTGATTCCACTTAACATGGATGCGAGTCCCCCTTAAACCGTCACGGACCATCTTTATCCTCCCTACGCTTTCTTCATAGCTGATCTGAGGCGCCCACATGAAAGGAGTATGTGACTTCGGCACAAATGTTGAGACGCTTACATTAAGCACCTCTCTGCGTCCCTTGCCCTTTGCAAGAGCGGCAATCCGTTTTGAGATTTTTACTATATCCAGGACATCCTCATCCTCTTCCCGGGGAAGGCCCACCATGAAATACAGTTTTATCAAATCCCAACCTGCACCGTATAAGGCTCGGGCCATATTCATGATATCCTCATCAGTCAGGGTCTTATTAATGACCTTTCTGAGCCTGTCATTGCCTGCCTCCGGGGCCAGCGTGAAACCTGTCTTCCGCACCCTCTTGATCTCTTCCAGCCACGCCGGATCAAGACTGTCTATCCTCAAGGAAGGGAGGCTTATCGCCACCTTATCGCCGGAATACCTGTCCATAAGCTCCCTGATCAATGGCGCTATGCATGAATAGTCCCCCGAACTAAGGGACAGAAGAGACAGCTCTTCAAATCCTGTCTTTTTAAGGGCATGGTCAAGAATTTCAATAACAGACCCGGCGAGCCTCTCCCGGACAGGGCGATATATCATACCGGCCTGACAGAACCTGCACCCCCTTGTGCAGCCCCTTGCTATCTCGACTGCCAGCCTGTCATGCACCAGGGAAGCAAAGGGAACGACCTGATCCTCGGGAAATGGATACCTGCCAATATCAGGTACAACGGCTTTCCGAACCTCCGCATAATCCTTGTCCAACGGTTCGATATTATCCACATAACCTTCAGGGGAATAATGAGGCCTAAAGAACGACGGGACATATACTCCGCTGATCTGTTTCAGTGCCTTTAAAAGATCAGCTTTTTTAAATCCGTCAATCTTTGCGGTCCTGAATCTCCTGCATATATCAAGGGCTGCCTCTTCACCATCGCCGATAAGTATAGCGTCAAAGATATCGGCAACCGGCTCGGGATTAAAACATGCAGGACCTCCGGCAATAACAAGGGGAAAGGAATCATCCCTGTCGGATGAAAGAAAGGGGATACCTGAAAGTTCGAGCATGGTAAGGACATTGGAATATGACAGCTCATGCTGCAGGCTAAAACCTATTATGTCAAAATCCTTTAAAGGCCTGTCCGATTCCAGTGTAACAAGTGGAATCTTACTGTTTCTCAATTCCTTCTCAAGATCAGTCCATGGTGAGAAGACCCTTTCAGCGGCAAGCCATTCATTTCTGTTAAGTATCTTATATAAAATCTTAAGGCCCTGATGGGACATCCCCACCTCGTACACATCAGGAAATGCAAGCGCAATTGAGACCTCAACTGTCTCCTGGTCCTTTTTTATCGAATTAATCTCATTGCCGATATAGCGGCTGGGATGATTTATTTTTAATAATAAACTGTGATCATGTATTGGCATAATATCGTTTCAATCAGGGCTCTTTTCTCAGTAAGATAATCAACTCAGCACCCCCGTCAGGATGATTTCTTCCGGACACCCTGCCTTTAAGACCTCCTATAATCCTATTTACAGTAGCAAGGCCCAGACCTGAGCCCCCTTCCTTTGTAGTAAAAAACGGCGTAAAGATATTTGATAATGCATCCTCGCTGAAACCGCACCCGGAATCCCTGACAACAATCTTGACAATCTTTTCTCCGGAACTGAAGCCCTCTGACTTGCCTTCTACAACAACGGCATAGATATTGATATGTCCGCCACCAGGCATGGCCTCAGCAGCGTTTAAGATTAAATTCCACAAGACCTGTTTTATCTGATCAGGGTCGGAAACCAACATTATATCTTCTCTGAAATCAATCCTTATTTCTATTCTCTCATTCCATTTGGCATTGTTTTTAAACAGTTCAACAGATTCCATAACGAGCTGGTTAAGGTTCAGCGTACAAAAATCAGCAGGCTTTGGCCTTGCAAAAAGTAAAAAATTATTTACCAGGTTGTTTAACCTGCTTATCTCCCTCAGGATAATATCCATAAGCCGTTTATTGACATCATTCCTCTCAAAATCATCCTTCAGTATCTGTATTGAACCGCTTATCGAGGCCATTGGATTCCTGATTTCATGGGCTATGCCGGCTGCAAGTTCGCCGGTCATTGCCAGTCCTTCCATCCTTTTCATCTCCTCCTCTATCCTATGCATCTCGGTAATGTCCTGAAAAAAGAGGATCTGCCCCTTCAGTTCGCCCTCCGGAACTTTCAAAGGCGATATGAAGAAACGGATATATGACTTTTTCCCGTCATTACCCGCGTATTGAAAATCAACAACGTCGTGTTTTACACTATTATACGCTTTATCTTCAACAAACTTTTCCAGATGCCCTTTAAGGAATGGAAGCGCATCCGTAATCCTTACGCCTATGGCATTACCTGCCTTAAGTCCGAATATGGCCTCCGCAGCAGGATTAAACAGGATTATCCTGTTTTGTTCATCAAGGGAAATCAGGCCTGATGTCATGCTTCTTATAATCCAGTCATTTAAGGCCTCCAGCTTGATGATATCATCCTCTTTTGCCTTGAGTTTAACCTCACTCTTTCTTACCTGCTCGGAGGGATAACTGCTGAGGAAGGCGACGAGATAAAAGGCTCCGATATTTACAACCGTAAGATATACAATGTTAATGTCATAATTACTATAATAGTAATTAACCTTCTCGCCGATAGGATCTATTAAATTATAATACTGCAGATCGATCAGGATGCCGTAAAGCAGGCTGCTGGCTGTGGCTATGACCATCCCGCCCCTGCGGTAAAGAATAATACTGGCATTGATAATGGTCAGGATGTACAGGAAGGAAAAGATGCTGTCAATGCCGCCTGTGGAATATATAATGGCCGTTATAAAAAGGGTGTCGGCAAGGAGCTGGAGATATGCCTGTCTCGAATAATTCTTAAAACCTTTAAAAAGGATAATATAGATAAATGTGAGAAAGTATATCGTTGCAATAAGAAAATAATGATAGGTCTGGATATCTCCAAAATAGGTCTTTGTCTGTCTTACCTGAATAAAGACAGACATGCCTAATAGTATGGAGATAAAAAGCAGCCTCAGGAACATAAGCTTCTGGAGACGCCCGATCAGCTCCTGATGGGGTGATTTCAGCTCCATCTTGACCATATTCTATAAATCAGCTGATTGCCCCGGCCATTGAAAAGATAGGAAGATACATGGCTATAACAAGGCCGCCTATTGTACCGCCCAGAAAAAGCATCAACAACGGTTCAAGCATGGAGGTCAGGGCATCCACGGCCGCATCTACCTCTTTATCGTAAAAGTCTGCAACCTTGTTAAGCATTGTATCAAGCGCACCTGTTGCCTCGCCTACCGATATCATCTGCGTAACCATGCCGGGAAAGATATCGTTCTCGGATAACGGTTCGGCGATGGTCTGGCCTTCTGCAATGCTGCTTCTTACATCATAGATTATCTCCTCGATAACAACGTTTCCGGCAGTCTTTGCAACTATCTCCAGTGAATCCAGTATAGGCACGCCGCTGGCAAGCATGGTCCCGAGTGTCCTCGTGAATCTCGCAACCGCAGTCTTTTTTAAAAGATCACCGAAAATCGGCAGCCTTAAAAAAATGTTATCGGTAGTTTTCCTGCCACCCTCTGAATTCCTGTACTGTTTATATGCAAAACCCATGGCAATAAATGCCAGGATTATCCAGACAACGTTGCTCTTCATAAAATCGCTCATGTTGACTACGAACTGGGTGGGCGCTGGAAGGGCAGAACCGAAACTCGTGAACATCTCCTGAAACACGGGTATAACAAAGATAAGGATGACGGCAATTACTATAATTGCGATAGCCACAACTACAGCCGGGTATGTCATGGCGCCCTTTATCTTTCTTTTAAGATCATCCGACTTTTCAATAAAGGCTGCCAGTCGTTGAAGTATCGTATCAAGTATGCCCCCAACCTCGCCTGCGGCAATAAGGTTTACAAAGAGATCATCAAAGACCTTGGGGTGTTTCTTTAATGCCTCGGCAAGGGTTGAACCTCCTTCAACATCCTTTGTAACCTGTTTCAATATTACCCTGAATGTCGGGTTGGAGGACTGATCTGCAAGTATATTAAGCCCCTGCACCAACGGGAGACCTGCATCTATCATGGTGGAAAACTGCCTTGTAAAGATAACAATGTCCTTGGTCTTTACCTTGGGCTGCATGAAAGGGATGCTCTCGAAAAGGTCCTTTGGTTTAGGCTTTATTTTTAAGACATTAAGGTTTCGCTTTTTGAGCTGAGCCCTGGCGATCTGTTCCGATGCCGCTTCAAGCTCTCCCTTTAATTTTCTGCCTTTTTTTGTTTCAGCTACCCACACATACATTTGGGCCATGTTGGAATCTCCTTTGCTGATCCGGATAAAAAATGAATAAACAAATTTTAAGAGTTATTTAATATCCACAAACAAGGATCTTATTGATAAACAGTGCCGGACAAGAATAATCAGAATCTTAATATTGTCGCAATGAAAACAGAACCTTTATAGTTTAGAATAAGGCTGAACTTATGTTTAAAAGTTATTAATAATATCTGAATGGATCAATACTTTAATTAAATAAACGTATTATGTCAAGTATCCTCAAGATTATAGATAGTTATATTTTATTCTTTACCAATATTTTTACTTATATTAAACTTATACATTCTGTCAGCATATGATTTTTTGAAATGGAAAATAGTCAAATCCCAAAATTAACCTTTAGATTCAAAACAAAAATTTTGAAATTTCCTAAATGAAAAAAAGAGCGCAATAAATGTCATACATCTTTGGCCCTCTTCCATCCAGGAGACTCGGATTATCCTTGGGTGTAGATCTTATCCCATCTAAAACCTGCACCTATGATTGTTTATATTGCGAGGTCGGCAAGACCACCTGTCATACAATAGATGCACAGCCGTTTGTCTCTGTTGAGGAGATAAAAGGCGAACTGGGAGCAGCATTATTAAACAGCAACCCTGATACGATAACCCTGGCCGGCTCAGGGGAACCTACGCTTAATTCAGAGATTGACAAAATAATATCATTCATCAAGGAAAAGACCGATATAAAAACAGCCCTTCTGACAAACGGCTCTCTTTTCTGGAAACAGGAAGTCCTGGAAAAGGTCCTGGCCGCTGATATTATATTACCGACCTTATCGACCGTTTTTAATGATACCTTTAAGATTATTCACAGGCCATATCATGGTTTGAACGCATACATGATCATAAAAGGACTGAAGGAGCTAAGAAAAAGATACCGAGGGCTTATTTTCATCGAGGTAATCCTTCTTTCAGGAATCAATGATTCGGAAAAGGAACTGGAAGGACTCAAGGCTATAGTGGACGAGGTCTCTCCTGACAAGATACAGCTTAATACGGTAGTAAGGCCTCCATCTGAGCATCGTGCAGTCGCTGTTGATAATTTTAAAATGGAAAAGATAAGGGATTTCATGGGCCATAAAGCAGAGATTATCTGTTATTCACCTTCCGGAGAGAAGACTGCGAGACATGATTCAGAGCGTGTATCTGTCATTGAGATGGCCAAGAGACGGCCTGTCAGATTGGTCGATATTGCACAGGCGCTTAATAAGACACAGGAGGAAACAGAACATCTGCTAAAGGAAATGATCGAGAAAGGGGACGTCTCCGAAAAAAAACATGGAGATGATATTTTTTACATAGCATACATGGATCTTTAAAAAGGTCTGATCAAATAATAATGCCCACTGAAAACTATTATATAGGGATCGATCTGGGGTCAGTAAGCCTCAACTCCATTGTCATCAACCAGGACAGAAGGATTATCCATGAGACGCCTTATAAACGTCATATGGGGAAGACAAAGGAATCAACCCTAAATCTTATAAAGGCACTCTATAACAGATTTGGGCCAGGGAAGGTAAAGGCAATCGGCTTCACCGGAACACATGGAAAAGCCTTCAGCAATATCTTCAATGGATTATACGAATTCGACACGATAAGCCAGTTGACAGGCGCCATATTCATCAGACCGGATGTCAGGACCATTATCGCCATGGGCGGTCAGGATACAGGGCTTTTCAGGATAAGGCAGGAAGATAAAGGCTGGGACCTTGAATCCTTCAACACTAACGGACCATGCGCATCAGGCACAGGTTCATTTATCGATCAGCAGGCAATACGCCTTGCAACATCCATCTATCACAACAGGATTGATACATCACCGGAACATATAGATAAGATATTGTCTGACTTTATTGAACTTGGCCTTAAAAGCAAAAATCCCTCCAATGTGGCATGCAGATGCACGGTATTTACCAAATCGGACATGATCCATCTTCAGAACAGGGGGGAGCGGCTGGAGGACATTATCTGCGGGCTTCATCTCGGAAACGCCAGAAGCTATATGAGCACCATTGTCTCAAACCAGGTCCTTCATGAACCTATCCTGTTTATCGGCGGCTTATCTCTCAATAACCTCCAGGTAATTGCGCTGCAGAAATACTTTCCCGGTCTGTTAGTGCCACAATACAGCACTTCTCTTGGCGCACTCGGGGTTGCCCTCCAGGCGCTTGAATCAAAGGTGGAAAATTATGTTGACCCTGATTATATGAAGGCCCTTGCAGGGAAGGCCTTCTTTGACTTGCCATATGCACCGAGGCTGGAATTAAAAAAAACAATTTTCAACGATTACACGCCCATAATAACCGCTGTCCAGGACAGGGAAACACCTGTTTATCTCGGGATAGATATAGGTTCAACCACCACCAAATATGCCCTTATAAATGATGCATGCCGGATTATTCATAAGCAATATGTCCATACCCAGGGAAAACCGATTGAAATAACACAGGGGCTCTTAAAAAGTCTTCATAATGACCTCGGCGACAGCATCAGGATCATGGGCGTTGCTGCCACAGGCTCAGGAAGAAACGTGGTGGGCGATTTTTTAAACGCGGACCTGATCATTGACGAGATAACGGCACACGGCAGGGGCGCAGTGGAGATAGACCCTTACATAGACACCATATTTGAAATTGGCGGACAGGATGCGAAGTATATCAGCATATCAAACACGCATCCCCTTACCTTCGATATGAACAAGGTGTGCGCCGCCGGCACAGGGAGTTTTCTTCACGAACTGGCAAACAAGTATGGGATTAATATCGTAGGAGAATTCCAGGATATTGCCATGTCTTCGAAAACCCCTGTTAAACTGGCTGAAAGATGCACCGTATTCATGGAATCCGACCTTGTATCATATCATCAGAGAGGGGCTGCGAAACAGGACCTTATTGCCGGTCTGTGCTATGCCATTGTATATAACTATCTTAATCGTGTCGTTGGAAGGAGGAAGATAGGGAAAAGGATAATGTTTTTAGGAGGTCCTTCTCTTAACAAGGGTGTTGTCGCTGCCTTTGAAAATATCCTCGGACAGGGTCTTATTGTGCCTGAGCACAGGGAAGTGCTAGGCGCATTTGGGGCAGCTGTAAGCTGTCTTGAAAAAATGACCCTGGAAAACAAAGATAAAAGCGCATTCAGAGGCCTGCAGAGCGCTGCCGATGACAGCATGGAATATATGGAAAAGACCTGCAACGCCGATGCAGACTGCCACAACCAATGCAAACTCAAGATATATGATTTTGGAGGCAGAAAAAGCATCTGGGGCGGAGAATGCGGTCGATATGAAGCAACAGTCCGCACTGTCCCTAAAAAAGAAAACCTTTTCAAGCTCAGGGACAAGATATGGCAGGAATCAATGGCAGGGCTCTATGAAATATTAAAAGACAAACCGATCCCTGAAATTGATGGAAGGCCGACCATAGGGATGCAGAGGTCGCTCTATACGATACAGACCGCTGTGCTCTGGGCCAATTTTTTTGACCGTCTGGGTTTCAGGCTTGTCCTGACACCAACTACAAACAACACGATATCGGACATGGGCATAGAGACCATGACAGCGGAGACCTGTTATCCCGTAAAGGTCTCTCATGGTCATATCAGATACCTGTCAGGGAAAACAAGCCGTCTGTTCCTGCCTGTTATCATTGATATGCCCACTCATGAAGGCTATGAGAAGGGATTTTACTGCCCGTTTGTTCAATCCAATTCCCATATGACTCGTGCTGCCATTGACCTTAGTGATGACATTATACTGGCCCCGGTCGTTCATCTGAAGAGCGATAAACAAGCCCTTGGTATCGAACTCTCGGGACAGCTTTCCGGTCCCTTAGAACGATCGGCCCGCGATATAAAGAATGCCATCGGATTTGCCATGGAAAGGCAGGATATCTTTATCAAGGAGATGCATAAGATTGGCTCTGAGATACTGGCATCACTTGCTCCTGAATCACCCCTTATGATTGTGACAGGGCGCCCTTATAATCTATACGATGAAAGGCTGAATCTCAGACTCGGGCAGAATCTTTCAAAGATAGGCATAACGGCCATTCCCATGGATTTTATAGACCTGCATTCGGTGGATATCCGGGACTTTCCCAACATGTACTGGGGCCTTGGGGCGCAGATATTAAGGGCCGCAAAATTTATCAAGGCCGGTCAGGGTTATTATGGTCTTCACCTCACAAACTTCAGTTGCGGAGCAGATTCCTTTATTGAGCATTTTTATAAACATATCATGGGAGAAAAGCCCTATCTTATTTTGGAACTGGATGAACATAGCGCCGTCGCAGGCGTTATGACCAGACTGGAGGCCTATAAAAATGTTATTGAAAACAATATGCGCCGACAGAATAATAACCTTCATATGGATCTAAAGGCAATCGCCTATGGAAACCGGTAATATCCTGCCGTTTAAATCCCTGTCCGAAAATGTCGGCCATTTCAATCTTGTCGGCAAGACCCTCCTTATCCCTGAGATGAACAAAATAGGATGTCGTCTCCTTGCAGCAACCTTCATCAGCTTCGGGATAAATGCCGTTGTCATGGAGACAGGAAAGGACATTCGTCTCGGATTAGAACACTCCTCTGGAAAGGAATGCTACCCCTGTCATGTCACCCTGGGGGATGTCCTCTATCATATGAGAATGGAAAAGGATAAAAAGGGAAGGGCCTTCAATCCCAGCGATTATATCTACTTTATGCCTGAGGCGGAGGGACCTTGCCGTTTCGGCATGTACAATAAATACCAGCGCATCGTACTTGACTCATTTCCTGATCTCAGGGGGCTCAAGATCGGTTCCCTTACTACTATGGATGGATATTCCCTTGAGGGGATAATTGAAGAGTCAAAGGTGTCGGACCTGAAAAAAGCCTCCTTCTTTGCTATTGTAATAGGGGATATCCTGGACAGGATCTTATGGAGAATCAGGCCCTATGAGAAAGAGCCTGGTCTGGCTGATGACTTCATTGAAGATGCCACAAAAAAGATGGAGAGGTCCTTTAACTCCTATGCACCTGAAAGGGCGTTCAACAGGATTCTTTCCTCCCTGGAAGAGGTTTCTCATAAGGCCAGGGACATTATTGATCCGACAATACCCTCAAAACCGGTGATAGGGATTGTGGGAGAGATATATCTGAGGAGCCATATCTATTCCAATCAGGATTTAATCAGGTCACTTGAAAGGTATGGAGCGGAGGTTGTCAACGCATCGATAGGCGAATGGATAAACTATATCACCTATAATAAATTGAGGGAGTCTGGTTCTATGCTAAGGCTAAAGTTTAAACAGCTTCGCCTGTCGGAGATCCTGGAGGAATTGAAAAAAATCACCCGTTTCTTCGTGGAATTGAGGTATCAGGAGTTCAGACAGAAACAGGCTTATACCAGGACAGGGGCGATAATCGATATTTATCAAGACCATAAGGTTGCGCACCTTGAAAGGCGTTTACAGGAAAAAGACCTCTTCACTTTTGATATCGGAACCGAGGCATGTCTGAGCATTTCAGGGATACTTGAATACATGAGAGGGGGTTTCAACGGGATCGTTAATGTTTACCCATTCACATGCATGCCAAGCACTGTCACCTCCGCAATCCTGCGACCTCTCATGAGCAGGTCCGGGATCCCGTATCTCGATACGTCTTATGATTCAAGCATACCGCCAGGAAGGGAGGCTGCCATCAGGACATTCATGTATCAGGCCCAACAGCATATGAGTCGTATGGGGCGCAGCAAAAATCCGGTTTATAATTAGATTGATTTAAAGATCTGGTGTGATATAAAAAAGAGGCGCAAGGTTTAAGGTAGATGGTATAATGTGCAAGGCATATACCTTCACCGTTTATAGTATCCTGTTTACCTTTAGAGATATACCTAACACAGTAAACATTGTAAACAATAATGAAGGCAGAGAATATTAATGACAAAAAAAATAATGTTAATTAACGCGGTTGATCCTGAAGAACACAGGATTGCATTTGTATCAGGTCACACTCTTGAAGGTTTTCACATAGATATATCTTCAAGCGAACTTAAGGAAGGAAACATCTATAAGGGCGTTGTGGAGAGGATTGAACCGAGCCTCCAGGCATGCTTTGTAGATTTCGGCGCGGAAAGGAATGGCTTTCTGCCCATGGACAGCATTCACCCGGAATATTATATGAGCACTGAAAAGTCGGACAAGGAGCATCACGGCACACCTCATATTGAAAAGGTAATTAAAAAAGGACAGGAGATCCTTGTGCAGGTCCTGAAAGAGATGCCCGGACGCAAAGGCGCCCAGCTGACTACATACATATCCCTCGCAGGCAGATACACCGTCCTTACGCCGGGTAAGACCCTGAACGGAGTCTCCCGAAAGATAGAGAGCGAGGAGGAGAGAAACAGACTCAAATCCATCATAGGAAAGATCAAACTGCCTGAAGGCATAGGTTATATCATCAGGACCGTTGCCGAGGGACAGAGCAAGAGCGAGCTGACCAGGGATATGACCCGCCAGTTGAGGCTCTGGAACAGTATAAGGAAAACAGTCGGCAAGGCGGAACAATATACCCTGATACACAAGGAACAAGATCTGAGCCTTCGCACATTAAGGGATTATTATACGAGCGATGTCTCGGAGATTATTGTCGATGACAAAGAGACCTATAACAAGATAAAAGACTATATGAAGATAACGTCACCGAGAGATCATCGCAAGGTAATGCTTCATAAGGAAAAAACGCCCCTCTTCGATCATTACAATATTGAAAAGCAGATAGACAGCATATATCTGAGCAGGGTCCCCCTTAAGTCGGGAGGCTCCATTGTATTCGATCCAACCGAGGCGTTGATTGCCATTGATGTCAATTCAGGACGTTCAAAATCAAGCAAAGACAATGAAAGCATGATCTTCAAGACCAACAGCGAGGCAGCCCTGGAGATCGCAAGACAGCTGCGTCTGAGAGACCTGGGAGGATTGATTGTAATAGACTTCATCGACATGAGGGATAAAAAGCATATCAGGGAAGTGGAAAAAATCCTTCGCGAGGAGCTTAAAAAAGACAAGGCAAAGACAGACATCGCTACAATCTCCAAGTTCGGGCTCCTTGAGCTTTCAAGGCAAAGGCTGAGCCCGTCCATTGAATCAAAAAGCTATCAGACATGCAGCCACTGCCAGGGAAGGGGGACGGTTATTTCACCGGGCGCCTCGGCTGTTTCCTACCTTCGCAGGATATGGCTGGGCTTATCAAAAGGAAACATAGCAAAGGTGAATGTCAATCTGCCCACAGAGGTAGCCGATTACATCCAGAACAGGAAACGCAATGAACTGGTTGACCTTGAAAAACGCTATGAAGTAAGCATTATTATCAACAGCGACCATTCGCTCTCACCGGGGGGTGGCAAGATAGACTTTATCAAAGAGGCACCGCCCCCAAAACCGGATCAGGGCTGAGTTTTAATTATTATTTATGTTCAACAACATTATCTATTTTTTGATCGTCCTCCTGATCTTTGAGATAAGCTATCCTGAAAACGGCAATGACGGAAGTTTTATATACAGTCTGTCCATGATCCTTTTCTTATGGGGAGTGCTGGCAATATATTGCAGGGCAGGTTTCAACCGCCTTCTCCGCCTTTTGGATACAGGCAAACAAGAAGGGCTTGCAGGACGATACCATGCGCTTATCCTTCGCCTTTCGATCCTGGCAATCATGATCTTTGCCATGGATGTCTATATTTTCAACCTCAAATACTGGCTCAGGATGATACCTCTGGCAGATAAATTCTCAGTCTTTCAGGGGATCCCGGCTGTTACACTCTTCCTTTTTTATCTGTCTACCATCTGGTATTTTGCCTACCCTGTCTATGTCCCTGTATTCCAGTCAAAAGTGACACGCAGGCCCTTTATCATCTCAAACATAAAACTCAACATACCTGTCCTTTTCCCGTGGCTGATACTGACATTTTTGTCCGATCTCCTGGTTGTCAATCACTGGTCAGGGCCCGGCAATATCCTGGACAGGCCGGGAGGTGAGATGTTATTTTACGCTGTCTTCATGTGCGCCCTGGCCATAATAATGCCGCCCTTTATACAATACTGGTGGGAATGCAGGCCCCTCGAGTCATCGGAGCGTGTGGACGAGCTTAAAAAGTTTTTAAATGAACTGCGTTTCAGATATGCCGACCTCCTTAGATGGCCATTATTTGAAGGACGCATGATGACGGCTGCCATTATGGGTGTCATCCCCAGATTAAGATACATCCTGATAACCGATTCCCTTATGGAGACCCTCAACCTGGATGAACTCAAGGCCGTCCTGGCCCATGAGACAGGGCACGCCAGATACAGGCATATGTTAGTATATATAATATTACTGCTCGGATATATGTTTCTATCCTTTGGCCTGTTCGACATTTTCACCTATTTACTTGCATCACTCCCCTATTTCTTAAAGACCCTTGCGGGTAACAGCTCTCATGCGGCAAATTCCTTTTATCTGGTCCTGTCCTTCCCAATACTGCTCAGTATTTTTATTTATTTCAGGTTTATAATGGGATTTTTCATGCGTAATTTTGAGCGACAGGCAGACCTGTATTCCGCAGTCGTTATGGGCAATCCCTTGCACACCATCAACTCCCTCGAAAAGATAGCCCTTTTCAGCGGCAGGATCAGGGACCTTCCCAGCTGGCACCACTTCAGCATAAGGGAAAGGGTTGAATGCCTCCTTGAGACTCTTAAAAGGCCTGATCTTCTTAAACGGCATAACAGATTTATAGCAATATCCTTTATTATCTATCTGGTCTGTACCCTTGGCCTTGGATACCTTCTGAATTTCAGTCCCCTTAAACAGAATCTTTATTACAGGATGGCGGGCAAGGCTCTTAAGGAAGATGTTTTAAAAGATCCTGAGAATATAAATCTCCTGCAATCCCTCGCCATGTTCTATCACGAAACAGAAAAATACAACGAGGCAAAAGACGCCTATGAAAGGATCTTAAAGCTGGACGACAACCAGGCGACTGCATTAAACAATCTTGCCTGGCTGCTCGTGACCTGCCCGGATGAAGGTCTTAGAGATCCCCAGAGGGCATTAACCCTGGCGCTAAAGGCTGTTGAACTTGAGAAAATCCCCACATTTCTTGATACACTGGCCGAGGCCTACTGGGCAAACGGGTCAAAGGAAAGGGCGATTGAGACCATTAAGGAGGCAATATCCCTTGAGAAGGAAGACAGCAGCTATTATCAAGGACAATTGAAAAGATTTAGTTCTCATCCAGAATGACAGCAGGAAAAAACAAAAGACCCGGACGAAACCGTCCGGGTCTTTTGAAATATTTACAACATGTCAACAAGGCTGCCTTATGAGCAGCGATTTGTCTCAAATCAGAATTACTTATCTCCCTTGATCGGGGCGAATAAAGCGATAATAAATCCAACGATGTTAGTAGCGCCCAGGATAATAATCGGGATGGTATAGGAGTTGGTAACCGCCAAAACAGTGGCGCCAACGGTTGGGCCGATGAACCCTCCGACAATACCCACACCCTGTGCTATACCTCCCAGACGACCGGTCACATGCTGAGGATATTTCTGCGAAACGTAACCCAGTGACAGGGGATTAACAAAGCCGTAGAAGAAGGTGGTCATAGCCAGGCATCCGATGAAGAGGCCGTTATTACCGTAAACACTCGGCATCAACATGGTCCACGACATCAGGCCGCCCAGCAAAAAGGTGATGACAAGATGAGGTTTAATATTGCCGTTAAAGAGTTTCATATTAACAACTCCGGTAATTACTGCCGCTAACATAAAACTATAAGTGGATAATGACATTAAACCAGCGCTTTTACCAAGGCCCACCGGCGGCGCTAGGGTGATGTAGTTAGGCGTGATATCATTGTAAGCCTGGAAAATCCATGACATAAGAAATACAAAACCGATAAGAAAATAGGTTACCGGCATCTTAAAGGCAGCGCCCAATTCGCTCTTGCTGGCAACCGGCAGTTTGGCTTCTTCAACAACAGGCGGCTTGGGACCGAGGGCGACAACGATGTTCATAATAACGGCTAAAATCCCGATCGGCCAGATATTGCTCATAGCGCTTACCCAGCTGCCGGTAGAGGCGGCAATGTGCGGGACCAGGATTAACCCGACCGAGATGCCGGTCATAACAGAAAATCCGGTAAAACCATTGACCATTGGCCGTTCTTTATAGGGGAAATAATTGGCTGCAATTGATGCCCCTGCGCTCATAACCGGGCCGGTACCAAACCCCTCCAGCATACGGACGAAAACCATTCCCCATACGCTCTGACCGATCACAGGCACAAGTAATTCACCGGCGCAGATTAATATAATGCCTACAATATATACCCTGAAAAACCCGAACCTATCCAGGAGAAAACCGCCCCCTATACAGGCAATTGCAACAAACAGATTGAAAGAACTCATAGTCAACAGAACCACCCCGCCGGCATTCATGCCTGGAAAGGTGCCTGCCTTAAGTATATCGCCAATTATTGGTGCAGGTGAAATCAGCGACAGGGACGATGTGGCCACCGAGATGACCATGGTCACCAGGATAAACCAACGAAAAGATGAATATTTAATTTCTTCAGTCATTTTTTTCTCCTTAAAATTATTTTTCCGATAAAATCACAGCCTGACTTTTTTAAAAACACAGAATTCATTTCAAAAAACATAAATGAAATATTGACAAAACAAATCCATGTTCCTTACAACATTAGACAAATAGACCCATGATACACCATTCATTTATCCAATATGGGGGTGAACTATAGGGATATTGGAATTATGTGTCAAGAAGAAAACAGACCGCTATGATAAATTCTTTTTCTCAGATATTGTTGACAATCATAATGATCAGCAAATTATACAATAAGCTTTTTATATCTAACGTTCATTCACAAGGGGAGACAGAATTATAGGCATACGGTTACTGAATTCTTTGTTTCACTTTTTATGATTCAGAAGAATGATTAAGCGATATTTGCATCATAATTATCAATAATTATCTCCCTGGGCATAGTCATTGATAGCATCAATAGGTGCCAAAAAAATTACACCCATCGTCAACTTTAATACCCTTCTCCTTTGAATCAATAGATTGCCCTCTTACAACCAATTGAATTTCATCAAAATATTAGATTTTACAAACCAATAATATCAACCGGCACGCATATTGCATTCAATATAATTAAAGTTTATGTGCCATCAGACTTAACATTAAAATAACAACCATGTGACGGCAAACGGCCTCCAAAGGTTATACGTAATATAAGGAAGTTCAGGTGACACTTAACAGGGTTTCTCGGGTGTTCGTGCATCTTTTCAGCCGGGTATCTCAATAACAAAAAAAAGATATGCACCGGCGTTAACAACGGCATCTGGGGAAATCACACTTAAGAGGTATGAATAATACTTTGTTAAAAGGCTTCTCGGATGCGCGTGCATCTTTTCAGCCGGGTATCTCAAATTAAAATATAAAGATTGCGCCGGTGTTAATAACGCCATCAATGGAAGCCTCCCTTTAAAAGACGTTGAGTTGTCAACTATCAGCCCAACTTTAATATAGATGAACAAATCAACTTTTCAATCAAACAAATATAAAAGGCAGGGTGTCCAAGCCCTGCCTGTTATATTTTAGCGCCAAGAGACGAAGTTCATCAAGCAATTGCAGCAATACCAGGTCGAAACTATCTTTCTTTTATTCTTGCCAGGATCTCCTTTGCAAATGCGCTATCTCTATTGATCTTCATGATCTCCATGGCCTGTTCTCTTGCCTTTTCATTATCGCCGTTATCGGCATATTGGAGTCCAAGATAGAATCGTGCATCCAGATTGTCAGGACTTAATTCGACTGTCTTGAGGAATTCCATCTCCGCCTGATCAAATGATGAAGACCTCTGATATGCCATGCCAAGCCCGAAATGCAGATCAGGATTATCAGGGTCTATCTCGATGCCTCTTTTAAAGGTATTGATAGAGTCGCTTAGGTCACCCAGTTCTCCATATGCCATGCCCAGATTGAAAAGGATGATCCCGTTTCTATAACCTGAAGATATCGCCCTCTGATAAAAGGATATTTCCTTATCATGTTCTCCTGTAAGGCCATAGATATATCCGAGGTGGTACAGGGCAAGCCCGTTATCCGGCTGGCGTTCAAGGAACCTTTCGTGAATGAGGATTGAGCCCTGATAATCCCCTCTCATCATAATCTGATCTGCATCTTCGTCGCACTTCCATTCCCCGGTAGAGTTCTCTGTCCTCACAACACCTTTTACACACCCCGTTGCATCTAAAATAAAATACAGCAGGATAAGGAAATAAAAACTGAAGAGGATCGGATGATATGTTCTTTTTTTATTTTGCTGCATTACCTGTTGATTGTTATTTCTTTAAATATTCTGACAAACGTAATCCACAACAACTTATAACCATCACCTTATTTAGCTGAATAACCCTTAAAATATTTTAAAAAATCCGAATCGGTTGAGAGTATAAGCGAAGTGTCTTTGCCGATGCTTTCCTTATATATATCCAGCGTCTGAAGGAAGGAATAAAAATCAGGGTCGTTCCCGAATGCCTTTGCATAGATAAGTGCAGCCTCTCCGTCGGCCTTTCCCTTGATTTCCTCCGCCGATTTGTATGCCTCTGACGTAATCCTTTTCAATTCCTTCTCCATTTCACCTTCGATCTTTCTGGCCTCTCCCTGTCCCTCTGATCTGTATTTTTCGGCTATCTGTTTTCGTTCCGCTATCATCCTTGCATAGACAGACTGCTGAACCTCTTCGACATAGTTCAACATCTTGATCTTGATATCAACGACCTCAATGCCGAATTTAGCGAGTTTTGGCTGCACCTGCGCCATAATGGCGTTGGTTATATTCTGTCTCCCTGCCTTTACCTCCCCCAGGGGGCTCTGTTCAGAGGCGTTATCAAGACCTGCCTCAAAGGTATCAAGTTCCCTGTTGGTCATTCTCACAGTCTCTATGAGGGAGTATGATGTAATAAGATTGCGGACCGCCGGATCAATCAATTCATCGAGGCGCCCATAGGCGCTTGTAACGTTGTTTACCGTCTGAAAAAATTTCAATGGATCAACAATCTTCCATCGCGCAAAGGTATCCACCAGAAGGAAGGTCTTATCCAGTGTGTTGACCTGGCTGGTCTCTCCATCCCATTCCTGAAGGTTCTTGGGGAAACGATTGACCTTTTGATAAAACATCTTGAATTTAAAACCCGGATCCTTCTTGGGAGTTCCAATGGCCTTACCGAATTGGGTTATAACCACCTGCTCTGTCTCGTCAACAGTATACACGGATAAAAAGGCGATTATTAGTGCCGCAATCCCTATAATGATATATTCTTTCTTCATTTTTTCCCTCCGGAAGCAGTTGTCTGTGTTTCTGTCTGGGCGGGCGCCTGGGTCTGGAGCAGGTTTCCCATATTTAAAAGCGGGACGATATTTTTCTGGCTGGAGTCAACAATAACCTTGCCTCCCATCTTGGGAAAGAGGTCCTTCATGGCCTCCAGGTAGAGCCTTCTTCTGGTCACATCCTTTGCCTTTGAATATTCCTGATAAAGGGACATGAACCTGGCCGCATCTCCCTTTGCCTTATTGACGCGATCCAGGGCATATCCTTCCGCCTCCTTGACAGTTTTTTCCGCATCTCCCTTTGCCTGGGGGATAAGCTTGTTGTATGCCTCGCGCGCCTCATATATGGACTTTTCCTTTTCCTGGACGGCCTGGTTGACCTCATTGAAAGAAGGCTGCACCGCCTCGGGGACATTGGTCTTTTTCATCTCGATGGTCGTGACAAAGATGCCTGTCTCGGCATTATCCAGTTCCTTCTGAAGAAGTTCCTTGGCCTGTACCGCGATCTCATCCCTCTTGCTTATGACTTCGTTGATACTTCTGTCTCCTGCAACCAGTCGCATCGCAGCCTCTGAAAGATCCCTTAATGTGCTTTTTATATCATTAACTTTGAAGAGATATTTATAGGGATCGCTGATCTTGTACTGCACTATCCAGGGCACAATCGCAACATTCAGGTCTCCTGTAAGCATCAATGCCTCATGAAGATAGGCCGAATCCGATGCATATTGCGTTTTTACCCCTGTGGCAATTGTCCGGAATCCGAACTCCTCTGTGAATACGCGTGTAACCTTAACCTTGGTGAGCTTCTCGACCCCTAAAGGCAACTTGAGATGGAAACCTGATGAAGTGGTCCTGACATATTTTCCGAATCTCTGAATAACTCCAACCTCATCAACTGCAACGGTATAAACCATCGAATAACCGAGCATAAGGATAAGGATGGCTGTTATAATAGTCCCAGCCCCGCTGAATCTGCCTTTCACGTTTTTGAATTTTTCCAGGATATCATCCACCTGTGGCGGAGGGCCTGCAGGTCTGGATCTCCTCTGCTGCTGTAATTTGTCCCAATCCCAAGCCATAATAAATCCCCTGTTTTAAATTTTGTTTTATTGTGTTATCTTAACGGCTGACACATGTTAAGTCAAGGATACTAAACAATGACCCAGAACAAAGAAACTCTGATATCTTTAAAGGAGATCATATCCGGCCTTTTAAAGGATAGTGACCTGCCCTTCAATCCTGCCGACGCAGGGATATGGGGAGTGTGGAAAGATGCCGTGGGAAAGGGGATCGCAGAGCACGCACACCCGGTATGGATCAAGAACGGATGCCTCAGGGTTAATGTTACCGACTCGATATGGCTCCAGGAACTGGAGTATGTTAAAGAGACGATTATTGAAAAAGTAAACGGGAAGCTGGGCAGGAACGCGGTTCAAAGGATAGATCTCAGGTTTGGCCCCCTATAGAATAATCGCCCTGATCCAACAGGGGTGGCAACACCTTCAGACCCGCCTTGCCGCCCAGAAAGGCCTCTATCATTGCCAGCTTTGCATCCGAGTTCATACCCGGATAGATTATCCTCAACCTCTTGGGCTCCATGTCCAGTGTCCTCATCCTGATCATCAGATCATTAAGGCGCTCCACAGGGTATATCATCGCAAGCCTTCCCTTCGGCTTGAGCATGCCTCTTGCCGTGTTAAGGATATCATCCAGAGATGCAAGTATCTCATGCCTTGCAATAGCCCTCTCACGATCAGTATTGATTCGCCCGCTGTCTTTTCTGCGATAGGGGGGATTGCATACGACGACGTCCGCGCATGATGCAGTCAGCGGAGGGTTTTTGATATCCCCCATGATAACGCTCATCCTGTCAGAAAAACCGTTAAGCGCGGCGTTTCTGGAGGTCTGATAGGCAAGCCCCCACTGGATTTCAAGGCCATAGGCGTGCTTTACCGGCTTCTTTGATAACAGGATAAGAGGTATTATGCCGCAACCCGCCCCCAGATCCACAACAATATCGTCCTGCTTGACAGTCACGAATTCAGACAGAAGCACGGCATCAATGGAAAAGCGATAGCCGGTGCGGGACTGAATCAGTCTGAGCCTTCCGTCCATGAAGTCATCGATGGACTCATCCGGAAGGGGTTCAATGTCATGGGGCCTTGATTGTTTCATAGGGATCTATCTTATTAAAGACCAGACCTGATATAACCTTGGGGAAAAAAAATGTCGATTTTCTGGGCATGGTCAGGAAATCGCCGGCCACATCCTTGACCTGATCGATCCTTGTGGGATTAAGCAGGAAGGCCATCTGACAGTCGCCTGATTCTATAAGGGAGACGGCATCGGGCAGGT
>Ga0153915_10000517_pt1 | contig 35609 bp, 31 predicted proteins | sample Opewatmetagenome_2_FD_107003 | JGI IMG/M metagenome (GOLD analysis project Ga0153915, IMG submission 107003) | Freshwater wetland microbial communities from Ohio, USA - Open water 3 Core 3 Depth 3 metaG | ecosystem: Environmental > Aquatic > Freshwater > Wetlands | place: USA: Ohio, Lake Erie... | reverse complement strand
TCGAGGGTCCTCCCACCGCCAACGGCAAGCCCGGCATCCATCACGTCTTCGCCCGCACCATCAAGGATCTGATCTGCCGCTTCCAGACGATGCGGGGGAAGTCGGTCACCCGGATCGCCGGCTGGGACACCCACGGTCTGCCGGTCGAAATCGAGGTGGAGAAACAGCTCAACCTGGTGGGGGGGAAGAAGGCGATCGAGGAGTTCGGGGTGGAGGCCTTCAACCGGCTCTGCCGGCAAAGCGTCTTCACCTACAAGGCGGACTGGGAGGAGCTCTCCAACCGGATCGGGTACTGGCTTGACTATGAGCACGCCTACGTCACCTACACCAACGAGTACATCGAGACGGTGTGGTGGCTGCTCCGGCGCCTGTTCGAGAAGAACCTGCTGACCCGGGGCCACCGGGTGCTGCCGTATTGCCCCCGCTGTGGCACCGTGCTTTCCAGCCACGAGCTCGCCCTCGGCTATGAGGAGACCCGGGACAAGTCGATCTACGTGACATTTCCCCTGCTCGACGGCAGCCGCAGGGAGCTGGTGGTCTGGACCACCACCCCCTGGACCCTCCCGTCGAACGTGGCCGCGGCGGTACATCCCGAGCAGGAATACGCGGCCTACGCCAGCCCGAAACTGCCCGGTCGGAGCTTCGTCATCGCGACGAGCCGGGAGGCGAAGCTGCGGGAGATTCTGGGCGACGACTTGGCGATGGTGGGCGCCCCGTTCGCCGGGGCCACCCTGGTGGGCCTCGAGTACCGGCGGGTGCTGGACGTGGTGCCGTTACCGGAGGACAAGCGGCACTCGGTCGTGGTTCCGGGCGTGTTCGTCACCGCCGAGGACGGCTCGGGCATCGTGCACATGGCGCCCGCGTTCGGGGCGGACGACTACGCCGCCGGGCAGGCTCACGATCTCGCGCTCGTCCGCCCGGTCGCTCCGGACGGCACGTTCCACGGGACCAGCTGGCCCGAGATCGAGGGCAAGCTGGTCACGGCGGAGGAGACGAACGAGACCATCATCCGGCGGCTTAAGGCCGATGGTCGCTGGCTCCGGACCGAGCAGTACGTCCACAGCTACCCCCACTGCTGGCGCTGCCGCAGCAAACTGATCTACTACGCCCGGGACAGCTGGTTCGTCCGTACCGCGCAGGTGAAGGAGCGGATGCTGGAGCTGAACCGGCACGTGAACTGGCAGCCGCCGGAGGTCGGGGCCGGGCGATTCGGCTCCTGGCTGGAGAACAACGTGGATTGGGCGCTGTCGCGCGACCGCTACTGGGGCACGCCGCTTCCGGTCTGGGTGTGTGAAGGCGATCCGGCGCACGTGGAGGTCCTCGGCAGCTACGCCCAGCTGGCGGAGCGCTGGGGCAAGCCGCTCCCCGAGGGTTTCGACCCGCACAAACCCTACATCGACGGCTACACCTGGCGCTGTGCCTGCGGCGGCACGATGCGCCGGGCTCCCGAGGTCATCGACACCTGGTTCGATTCGGGGTCGATGCCCTACGCCCAGTGGCACTACCCGTTCGAGCACGAGGCGGAGTTCACCAGCCATTTCCCCGCGGACTACATCTGCGAGGGCGTGGACCAGACCCGAGGCTGGTTCTACTCCCTGCTGGCGATCGCCGCCACCGCGTTCGACAGTCAGGCATACCGGAACGTGATCGTCAACGAGCTGGTCCTCGACGCAGAGGGCCAGAAGATGTCGAAGTCCAAGGGCAACGTGGTCAACCCGTGGGACATGGTCCGGGAGTTCGGCGCGGACACCGTGCGTTTCTACCTGCTCGCCTCGAGTCAGGTGTGGCTGCCCAAGCGGTTCGACAAGCGCCAGATCCCCCAGGTCACCGGGGACTTCTTCCGTGCCCTGCGGAACACCTATGAGTTCTTTCGACTGTACGCGCACCGGGTGGCCGAGGCCCCGGCCAGGGACCGGCGCCCCGACACGGACCGCTGGATCCTGAGCCGGCTGGAGTCCACCGTCGCCGAGGTGACCCGCGCCTGGTCGGGCTATGAGCCCACCGCCGGGGTACAGGCCTTGCGGGATTTCGTAGTTGACGATCTTTCCAATTGGTACGTTCGGGTCAGCCGGGACCGATTCTGGGCCCCGGATGGCGAGGCCGATGCCGCGGCCGTGGCGACCCTGCAGGACTGCCTGGTGGGAGTAAGCCGGCTGCTCGCCCCCGCAGCGCCGTTCGCCAGCGACTGGCTGCATCGGGCGATCACCGATCGGTCGGTGCATCTGGCCGGATGGCCGGACCCCACCGGCGGGTCAGACGCACAACTCGAGCTGGCCATGGATGCCATCCGGCGGCTGGCCTCCCTGGCTCGGGCCGCCCGCGAGCGGGGCAAGCTCCGGGTTCGCCAGCCGCTGGCAGCCATGCAGGTAGCGATCCCCGCCGCGGCTCAGGGCCCGGCCTTCGAACGGCTCCTGGGAATCCTCCAGGAGGAGGTGAACGTCAAGCGGATCCAGACGGTGGCTTCGGACACGGAGCTGGTCCGCCTCAAGGGGAAGCCCAACTTCCGCTCCCTCGGCAAGCGCTACGGAAAGCAGACTCCGGAGGTCGCAAAAGCGGCCGACCGGCTGACGCCGGACCAGCTCAGGACGCTGGAGGCCGGGGGGGAAGCCCGGCTGGATGTGAACGGCGTGCAAGTGGTTTATTTTTCCGAGGATGTAGTCGTGGAGCGGGAGGTGGCCACCACCTGGCTGGTGGAGAGCGCTGGGCCGTACGTCGCCGCTCTTGATCCGACTATCGACAGCAGGCTGGCCGCCGAGGGTCTCGCCCGGGAGCTGGTGCACCATGTGCAACGGCTGCGGCGGGAGGCGGGTTATCTGGTAAGCGAACGTATCGCGCTGGGGATCGAGGGCCCCGCCGCAGTGCTCGCGGCGGCGGAGGCGCACCGGGAGTTCATCGCCACCGAGACCCTCGCCCGCATTCTGGAACTCGGTCGACCCGTGCCGGGAGCCGATCACACGCAGGCGGTGGAGGTCGAAGGCCACAATGTCACATTCACCTTACGGCGGCACCACGCCGCCGGCTGATCTCCCGGGCGCTACCGCTCGGGCAGGGACAGGGGGCAGGGACAAGGGCATGAACAAGAAGAACCTCACGCACTTCGAAAAGCGGCTTATGGAGGAGCGCGCCCGCGTCATGAAGGAACTCGGGTACTACGACGAGTCCTTCAACGCCACGCTCCAGAGCGCCGATGGCGACCTGTCGTCGTATTCGTTCCATATGGCCGACCAGGGTACCGACGCGATGGAGCGGGAGAAGCAGTTTCTCTTCGCCTCGCAGGAGGGGCGGTATCTCTGGCACGTGAACGAGGCGCTCCGCCGGCTGTACAAGACCCCGGAGAAGTTCGGGCTCTGCCACACCTGCGGGAAGGAGATCAACTTCGAGCGCCTGGACGCGCTGCCGCACGCCCGGCTCTGCATCGAGTGCAAGGAGAAGGAAGAGAATGGCAAGCGGCGCTGAACGGCGGCTCTACTGGAGCGCCGGTCTCGCCGTTCTCGCGGGCGATCTGGTGACCAAGTTCCTCGCCGAGCGGCATCTGCTGCGCTCCGCGGGGCGAGAGGTCATGGGCGACTGGTTCCAGCTTCGGCTGGTATACAACCCCGGCGCAGCCTTCGGGCTCGACCTGGGTCCGATGTCGCGCTGGATCTTCATGGGCGTGGCGATTGTCGCCGTCATCGCCCTGTTCCGCATGTCCGCGGTCGCGCGTCCCGGCGACTGGTTCCGCCAGCTCGCCCTGGGTCTGGTGAGCGGGGGCGCGCTGGGCAACCTGATCGACCGGGTGCGCTCCAGTCAGGGCGTGGTGGACTTCCTCGATCTCGGGGTCGGCCAGTGGCGCTGGCCCACCTTCAACGTCGCCGACATGGCGGTGAGCTGCGGCGCCATCGCATTGGCGATCTCGCTCTGGCGTGAGGATGCCCGCCGCGAGGCGGCCCTCGCGGGCGAAGGACGACAGCCTCCGGAACAGACTCCACCGGAGCCTGTGGCGGTAAGGAGTGAGGAGTAAGGGAGTGAGGAGCGAGACGGGAGCTCCTCCGCCCCCCTCCCCCAGGAATGGTCCCGGCGCCAGCACCGCTCCCGACGACTCCTTACTCCTCACTCCACACTCCGCTGCGGTTCCCCCCTACTCCTCCATCACCTTCTCCGTCCTCGCTCCCATCACCGAGCGGCTCGACCGCTTCCTCGCAGACCAGCTGGCGCTCTCGCGCACCCAGGCAGCCCGCCTGGTCGCCGATCAGCGTGTTTCGGTGAACGGTCAGGTGGCCCGCGCGTCGCGCACGATGGAGCGGGGCAACCTGGTTTCGGTCCAATTTCCGGAGACCGAGCCGCCCCGGACCCTGCGGCCCGCCTCCATTTCGCTCGAAGTGGTTTACGAGGACGAGCACCTCGCCGTGATCAACAAGCCCGCGGGCCTCGTCGTGCACCCCGCGCCGGGACACTGGGACGACACCCTGGTCAACGCCCTTGTCGCGCGGGGGACCACCCTGGCCGGTGGCGCGGAAGGTCGGCCGGGCATCGTGCACCGGCTGGACCGGGATACGTCGGGCCTCATGGTGGTCGCCAAGACCGACTTGGCTCACCGGCGCCTCGGCGCGATGCTCGCCGCGCGACGGATTACCCGCCGCTACGCCGCCCTCTGCTGGGGGCACCTGGATCAGAGTCCCATGGTGATCGAGGCTTCCCTCGGCCGACATCACCAGGACCGGAAGCGGATCGCCGTGACTCCAGCCGGGCGGCCATCCCGAACCGATGCCTGGGTCGTCGCCCGGTTCAGTCTGGTGGACCTGCTCCGGCTCGAGCTCCATACCGGTCGGACCCACCAGATCCGGGTGCACCTGTCGCACATCGGTCACCCCATAGTGGGGGACCCAGTGTATGGAGCCGGCGGGAGCCGTCGCATGTCAGGCCCTCAGCGGGCTGCCGCCGAGGCATTGGAAAGACTGGCACCACGGCAGGCTCTGCATGCGGCCTGGCTCACCTTCCGACACCCTATCAGCGGCGGAGTGCTCGAGTTCAAGGCCGAATGGCCAGCCGATCTGGCACCCTTGCTAGTCAGTGCGGCGGGATCGCGTGACGCCGTTGCTCCGACCGGAGCCCTTGCGTATCTTCGTTTCTTTGAAGCACATGGCTGACCAACCAGCACTCCGGTTCGTGCTCTTCAGACTGGGTTCTCTGGTCTGTGCCGCCCCTGCGACCGGTGTTCGGGAGGTTATTCCGGCCGGTGCACCGGTCAGGATCCCTGGGGCCGATCGCAGTGTCACTGGTCTGCTCAATGTTCGCGGGACCCTGCTCACCGTGGTCAGCGGACCCATGGTGGTCGGACTGGCCGAGGCCGAACCACCGGAGTCGGTGCTGGTGCTGGACCAGGACGGCCGGTCGGTCGGGCTGGCGGTGGACGAGGTCCTGGACCTGGTAGAAGTCCCCGGCGATCAGTTGGAAGACGGAGACTCGCTCCCGGGGATCGACCCGCGGCTGGTCCAGCGAATCGGTCACCATGGGGACACGGTGTTCGCAGTGCTGGACATACAGGCGCTGGTGTTGCCGCTGCTGGGGTGAGCCGTCAGCCGTGAGCCGTCAGGCTGGGCGGCCCAGGAGCGGATGCCGCAGACCGAAGTGCTGAAGGCTGATAGCTGATGGCTGGAGGCTTGTCCACACGGAGGCGTGCGTGAGCCATACGGTGCTGGTCTGCGACGATGCCATCTTCATGCGCACCATGATCTCGGACATCCTGGCGCAGGCAGGCTTCGAAGTGGTGGGCGAGGCCGAGACCGGACGCGAGGCGGTGGAGAAATACCGCCAGCTCAAGCCGGACCTGGTCACCATGGACATCGTCATGCCGGACATGGGCGGCATCGAGGCGGTACGCGAGATCTGCAAGGACGACGCGGACGCCCGCATCCTGATGTGCAGCGCGATGGGTCAGCAGGCCCTGGTGGTGGAAGCGATCCAGGCCGGCGCGAAGGATTTCGTGGTCAAACCGTTCCAGCCTTCCCGGGTGCTCGAAGCGGTCCAGCGCGTCCTCGGCTGAGGCGATGGACCTCTCCCGCTACGCCGCCCTCTTCCTCACCGAGAGCCGCGAACAGCTGAGCGCCTGCGGCCAGGCGCTGCTTGACTGGGAGCGGACTCCCGGTGCGGTGGAGCCGGTCGTCAGTCTGTTCCGTGCCATGCACACCTTCAAGGGCATGGCGGCGGCGATGGGCTACTCCAACCTCACGGAGCTGGCCCACCGGACCGAATCGGTGCTGGACCTGCTGCGGAGCGACCCGGCGGCCGGGCGGGAGTTGATCGATCTGTTCTTCCGGATCACCGACGCGCTGGAGCAGGGGGTAGGCCGGGCCATGGAGGGGGGAGACGCGAAGCTGGACTTCGCGCCGCTCCTGGCGGAGTTGGACCAGGCCTCGGTCTCGACCACACCGACGGGCAGCTGGGCTATCCCGGCCGGCGCCGCGGAACCGAGCCCGGCGCCTGCGGCGGGGGGCGCGCGCGAGGTGCGGGTCACCATTCGGTCTGGGGCGGCGATGAAAGGGGCGCGGGCCATGCTCGCGATCCGTCGGGCCGAGTCCCTGGGGAGCGTCTCCGCCGTCCGGCCGCAACCGACGACGTTCGAGCAGGACGATTTCGACGGCCGCTTCAGCTTCATGCTCCAGTCGCCGGCCGACGAGAATGAGATAGCGACCGCCCTTCGGGCCGCGGGCGAGGTAGCTGAAGTGGCATTCGGGTCCGCCGCCGCCGAACCCGCCGCCGAAGCGGCGGGCAGAGGCCGACAGATCCGGATCGACTTGCGGCGGCTCGATGCCCTGATGAACCAGGTGGGCGAATTGGTGGTGGCGAAAGGGCGCCTGGCGGAGCTGGCGGAGGCGAGCGACTCGCCGGAGCTCAAGGCGGTCGCCGCGCGGATCGGGCGGGTGACGGGGGATCTGCACGGTGAAGTGGTGCAGGCGCGGATGACCCCGGTGTGGCAGGTGTTCGACCGCTTCCCGCGGGTGGTCCGGGACCTGGCCCGGCAGCTGGGCCGCCGGGTCCGGTTCGAGGTGGAAGGGGAGGAAACCCAGCTCGACCGGGCGATCCTGGACGACCTGGGGGAGCCGCTCATCCACCTGCTCCGCAACGCCGTGGATCATGGGATCGAGCGGCCGGCGGCACGGAAGAAGGCGGGAAAACCGGAGGAAGGGCTGATCCGGATCTCGGCTTCGAGCGACCGCACCACGGTGCTGATCCGGGTCATCGATGACGGGAAGGGCATCGACCGGAAGCGGATAGTCCCGGAGGCGATCGCCGCCGGGCTTCTTCCGGCAGGCTCGACCGAGGTCCCCGACGACGTCCTGCTGCGGGTGCTGAGCCAGCCGGGATTCTCGACTGCGGAGAAGGTCACCGACGTGTCGGGCCGCGGGATGGGCATGGACGCGGTGGTTTCGAAGGTGCGGACACTGGGCGGTTCCGTGGAGGTCCAGACCGCGCCCGGGAGCGGCACCACGTTCACGCTCCGGCTGCCGATGACGCTGGCGATCGTCCGGGCGCTGCTGGCGAGGGTGGGCGAGGAACGCTACGCGATCCCGCTCGCAGGGATTGCCGAGACGGTGGAGTTTCTGCCTGACCGGGTGGCCGCGCTGGAGGGACGCGAGGCCTATGTGCTGCGCGAGACGCTGGTCCCCACGGTTCGGCTGCGCGACCGTCTCGGGGTGACCGGGGCGCGGCCGGCGGGACGGGTGCCGGCGGTGATCCTGGAGGTGGGTGGACGGCGGGCCGCCCTGGTGGTGGACGCCCTGGTCGGCCAGCAGGAGATCGTAGTAGAGCCGTTCGACGCTCCGAAGGGTACGCTCCCCGTGTTCAGCGGGGCCACGATTCTCGGCGACGGCGCACCCGCGCTGATCGTGGATCCGGCAGCGCTGGTGTGAGGAGGCCCGGATGGACGACGTAAGGGAACTGCACGCGCTCCAGCGCGACGCGCTGCGCGAGGTGGCCAACATCGGGGCCGGCCACGCCGCCACGGCGCTCTCCCAGCTCACCAACCGGCGCATCATGATCAGCGTGCCGGAGGTGAACATCGTCCGCCTGGAGGAGGTGCCGGAGATCCTGGGCAAGGCCGACGACGTGGTCGCCGCGGTGCTGATGCACATGATGGGCGACCTCACCGGGCGCACGCTGGTGCTGTTCCCCGAGGAGAGCGCCCGGACGCTGGTGGACATCCTGCTCCGCCGGCCGCTGGGGACTACCAAGGACTTCTCGGAGATGGAACAGTCCGGCCTCAAGGAGGTCGGCAACATCCTCTCCAGCGCCTATCTCAACGCGCTCTCGGATTTCATGGGGATGATGCTGGTTCCCTCGGTACCCAGCCTGGCGATCGATCTGTGCGGAGCGGTGCTCACCTCGATCTATATGAACTTCGGGTATGACCGCGACTACGTCTTCTGCGTGGAAACCCAGTTCCTGTTCGAGGATCCGGGGCTCAAGCTGCGCGGGCATTTCCTCCTGCTTCCCGACCTCGCCAGCCTCCGGGCCATCTTCGACGCCATCCGGCTGACCTGAGGGCGCCGTGACCGGGCCCGCGCTGTCCGACCGGGATCTGACGGTCCTCCGTTCCTTCGCCCGCCGCATCGATTCGGCCGATGCGGGGGCGCACAACAATCTCGGCGTCTTCTACTACCAGAAGGGGCTGATCCCCGAGGCCATCGAGGAGTTTCTGCGCGCGCTGGAGCTGGATCCGCGCATGCAGACCGCCAAGGAGAACCTCGAGATCGCCTACCACTCCACCGGCTACTACGACCGGCGGGTGGCGGAGCTGCGTGAACGCTTGCGGCGCGATCCGGTGGACAACGCGGCCCGGTGGGAGCTGGGCCGCACCTGCGCCGCGCTGGGCCAGTGGGAGGAGGCGGTCGCCGAGTTCACCGGACTCCTCGCCCGCCGCCCCGATGACGTGGCGGCCCTGATCCAGCTGGGGCTGGCGGAGCGCGGGCGCGGCAATCTGGAGGCCGCCACTGCGGCGTTCGAGCGGGCCCGGGCGCTGGACCCTTCCAGCTCCGTCACGCTGTTCTACTACGGCGAGGCGCTGTACAACCGCGGCCTCAACGAGCAGGCCCGGCAGGCGCTCGAGGCGGCGGTCCTCAACAACCCCGACAACGCCGACGCGTACTACCTGCTCGCCTTTGTCTACGGCGACATGGGCGAGCACGAGAAGGCGCGCGCGGCGACCGGCCGGGCCACCAAGCTCAATCCGACGCTGGCCCGGGCCCAGAGCAATCTCTCCCTGCAGCGCTACGCCGGCCTGACCGACGGGGCCCAGCCGGGAGCCGCCGGGCCCCGCAAGAGCGCGCCCCGCCCCCAGGTGGTCGAGGGCTCCGGCCTGGCTCACTACAATCTGGGCCTCGCCTTCCGGCAGAAGGGGTACTACGTCGAAGCGCTGCGGGAGTATCGGCTGGCGCTGGAGGCGGGAGAAGATGCCCGTCTGGTCCGCCAGGCCATGGCCGAGGTACATCTGCTGCGCCGGGATCTGGCGGCGGCGCTCGAGCTCTACGACGCCCTGCTGGTCGACGATACCGGGTCACCGAAGTTGTGGAACGAGCGCGGCGTGTGCCTGCACCAGTCCGGCCGGCGGGACGAGGCGACGTCGGCCTACGAGCAGGCCATTGCGGCCGATGCCGGCTACGCGCTCGCGTGGAACAACCTCGGCGTGCTGCGTACTCAGGTGCCGGACGACGAGCTGGCGCTGGAGGCATTCCAGCGCGCCCTCCACCTGCGGCCCGAGCTGGCGGCCGCGCGGCTCAATCTCGCGCTTGCGCTGTTTCATCGCCGCCGGCTGCAGCTGGCCCTCGAAGCCTATCGCCAGGTACTGGCGGAGCAGGGGCAGAACGCGGTGGCCTGGAACGGCGTGGGCCTCGTGCTGGTGGAGCTCAAACGGTTCGAGGATGCCAAATCGGCCTTCTCCCGCGCGGTCGAGGCCGATCCCAACAATGCCTCCGCCCACTACAACCTGAGCTTCACCCTCAGCCATCTGGGCGACTTCGACGGAGCGCTTCGCGCTACCAAGCGCGCACTGGAGCTGGAGCCGTACTACGTCGCCCAGAAGTACTCGCTCACCATCGATCTGCAGTACGAGAACCCCGAGATCGCGGTGGTGCCCGAGATCTCGGCCGATGTCACCGCCGATCAGGTGGGCGGCGATTTCAACTTCGATGAGCGGCTGCTCGACCGGATCTTCGACGAGCTGCAGCCGGCCGAGCGCCCCGCCGCCGCGGCCGCTGCCGACGACCCGCTCGCCCTGGCGGGCGACTACATCGCCAAGGGTTTTCTGGAGCATGCCTCGGCCCAGATCGAACGGGCGCTGGCGCGCGGCAGCGACCCCGCCCGTGCCACCACGCTGCTGGGCGAGATCTTCGCCCGGCGCGGGCTGCACGGTGAGGCGCTGGAACGCTTCCGTGAAGCCCAGACCCTCGCGCCGGGAGACCCGCGCGCGCTCCTGGGTGAGGCGAGGGCGCTGCTGGCGCTGGAGCGGGGGGCGGAAGCGGTGGAGGCTGCCGAGCAGCTCTTCAAGGCCGCCCCGGAAGACGTCGAGGCGCTGGTCGTGGTGGCCCGGGTGCGACTCGCCGCGAACCAGGCCACTGCTGCGCGGGAGGCGCTGCGGCTGGCGCGCGACCTGGAGCCGGGCCGCCCGGACCTGCTCCTCCTCGAATCCGGTGTGTCGGCCCAGCTGGGAGACATCGAGGGAGCGGTTGCGGCCTGCCAGGCGGCCCTGCAGCTCGATCCCTCGGTACCCCAGGCCTGGCGCGATCTTGGCCGCATCGAAGAGCGCCGCGAGAACTGGGTGGGCGCCAAGCTGGCCTACCAGAAGGCGCTGGACCTGCTCCCGACCTACATGGAAGCCGCGCTGTCCCTCGGAGATCTCCTCCGGCGAACCGAGAACCCTGCGCAGGCGGTGGATTTCATCATCGAGGTGCTGATCGCCGATCCGTGGGACCTGGACGCTCTGCTTCTGCTCGGCCGGTGCCTGCTGGACGAGGGCCGCCCGGAGCAGGCGCTGGAAGCGCTCGACCGGCTGCTCAAGTTCGAACCCGACAACGAGGCGGGGCTGTTCCATCGCGGCGTCGCCCTGGCACGCGACCGGCGATATGCCGAGGCGGTGCGCACCTGGGAGCGGGTGGTGCAGGTCAATGCCTCCGGGCCGTTTGCCCAGGCCGCACGGACTCACGCCCGGTCCGCCCGGGACCTGCAGCACATCTTCGCCGGAGCGGCCTGACCGTGGCGATCGAAGGTCCGCTCAAGGAGCTAGGCATCCATGACGTCTTCCAGCTGCTCGATCTGAGCCGGAAGACCGGAACGCTCCGAGTGGCGTCGGACCTCCGGCAGAACGCCGGCACGGTCTATTTCGAAGATGGCGTAGTGGTAGGGGCGGAGATCCGCAGCAATTCCCATCCCCTCGGGCGGCTGCTGGTGCGTGCCGGTCGGCTGAGTGAGGCGGATCTGAGCCGCGCCCGGGCCCAGCAGTCGGCCGGCGACCCGCGGCGGCTGGGCGAGATCCTGGTGGCCGAGGGACTGGTGAGTCAGCGGGACCTCAACCGGTACGTCCGGCACCAGATCGAGGAGGTGGTCTTCGAGCTGGTCGGCTGGTCGGAGGGCTACTTCGCCTTCGAGGATGGGAAGCAGAGCGAATGGCCCACCGAGGCGGCGACCCGCATTCCGACCGGCGTCCTGCTGATGGAAGCGGCCCGACGCACCGACGAATGGTCCCGCATCGAGAAGAAGATCACCCACCTCGGGCTGGTGCCGCGGCTCGCGCCGGTGGTGGACACCGCGGCACCGCTCGATCTGCTGCCGGCGGAGTGGGAGGTGCTGACGGTCATCGATGGCGAACGCTCGGTGCGCGAGCTGGCGAGCGCTCTCGGCCGACCGGAGTTCGAGGTGGCGCGCACGCTCTTCGGTCTGGCGACGGCCGGCATTATCCTGCTGGAGGACCCGGCGCGCCGCGCGGTGGAAGCGATCGGCAGTGCCGATCTCCCCATTCTGCTCGGCGAGGTGGATCACCTGCTGGGCGCGGGCGACCCGGACGCCGCGGCGCAGGCGGCGGAGCAGGCGGTTGCCGGGCATCCCGAGGAGGCACTGGCCCACCTGGCCCACGGCAGAGCGCTGCTCGCCGCCGGTCGCTACGCCGAGAGCTCGGAGTCCCTGTGGCAGGCGGTGCAGCTCGACCCGGCATCCGCGCCGGCCCAGCGGCTGTTCGGGCTGACCCTGGCCGCGATGGGACGGTTCCGCGAGGCGGCCCAGGTGTGGGATCAATGGAAGCGGATGGCGGAGAAGCCGCCGGAGGAAGACGCACAGATGGCGGCGGTGGAACGGGCACGGCAGGCGGCGCTGGCGCTGGAACTCGCCCTGAGGGGGTCGCGTGACTGAGGACATCCGCGCCCTCAGCGCGCAGTATGCCGCCGATCCCTCGAGCCTGGTGTTTCTCCGTCTGGCGGAGGCGCTGCGCCGCCGGCGCCAGCTCGATGCGGCGCTCAAGATCGCGCTGCAGGGCCTGTCGCGCTATCCGCATCTCCCCGAAGCGCACGACCTCTACGCCCGCATCCTTACCGACAAGCACGACTACGCCAACGCCTTCGACGAGTGGGACACCGTGCTCCGGCTCTCGCCGGATCACCTCGGCGCCCACAAGGGCATCGGATTCCTCTACTACCGGGCCGGCGAGCCGGATCACGCCCTGTATCACCTCCGGCTCGCGGCCGAGCTGGATCCGGACGACGCTGGCCTGCGGGCCGCCGTGGAGCGGGTGGCCGGTGGCGAGGAGATCTGGGAGGCGCCGGTCCCCGAGGCGCCGCCCGAGCGGGAGGAGGAGGCGCGGGCGGTCACGGTCGCGGCCGGGGATCCGTTCGTCGGACTGGAGGGGGCGGAGGAGCGCCTGCTGCTGGTGGACCAGGATGGCTTCCGGCTTGGCGGCGGCCTCCTCTCCGGGCAAGGCATCGACGTAAGTGAGCCGGCCGGGGCCCTCCTGGCGGCCACCACCCGCGAAGCGATCCGTGCCGCCCGGATGCTGGAGCTGGGCGAGTGGGGTCACCTGACCGTCGAGGCCGCCGGCGTGGGCATCTGCCTGCTGCGGCCGACCCACGACACCAGCCTGCTCTGCACCATGGACGCCGGGCTTCCCGCCGGACAGCTCTCCTTCTTCGCCGAACGGGCGGCCAAGGCCGCGCGCGCCTGGCTGGAGCGCGTGCGATGACCGGCTCCTACGGCGCCATGCTCGATTCGCTGACCCGGCTGCGCGGCATCCGGGGCGCGATGGTCGTGTCGGTGGAGGACGGCCTGGTGGTGGCCGATTCGCTGATCGCCGGGATGAAGGGACCTCCGCTGGCCGCCCTGTCCGCCACACTCACCGCCCGGGTGACCGAGCTCACCGGATCGTCGGGGTATGGCCTGCCGCGCTTCCTCCATCTGGAGGGCTCCGACGGGGCCCTGCTGATCGCGCCGGCGGGATCCGACCTCCTGCTGGTCGCGGTCGCCGGCCGGGACGTACCGCTGGGACTCCTCCGCCTCGAGATGCTGCGCATGGCGGAGCAGCTCACCTGATGCGGGCGATCGAATCGTGGGTGCTCGGCCCGCTCGGCACATTCGTGAACGAGTCGCAGGCCAGGCTGGCGCTGCTGATGACCACCTCCGGCCAGGTCGTGGCGCAGCACGGGTTCGCCGGCTCGCTCGACCTGATGGCATCGGCCGCGCTGGGCTCCGGCATCATCGCCTCCAGCAGCGAGCTGGCAGTGCAGATGGGCTGGGAGCCGTTCCGGATCGTGATGCACCACGGGACGCGCCGGGCGCATTTCCTGGGCTGGTTCGACACCCCGCGCGGCCGGTGGATCGCGCTGGTGGTGTACAGTGCCGATACGAAGCTGGGCCTGGTGCAGGTGTTCTTCGAACGGATGGTCGAGGAGCTGGCAGCGGCCGCCCCGCCCGAACCGGGGAAGAAAGAGGTGCTGGCCGCGGACTTCGAACGGGAACTGAACGCAAGCCTGCGCGCCCTCTTCGGACGATAGACCATGTCCCTCGTCAACTTCACCACCCGCGAGATCACCTGCAAGATCGTCTACTACGGACCCGGTCGGTCCGGGAAGACCACCAATCTGCAGTACATCTACGGGCGGGTTCCGGAGGCCCGCCGCGGCCGCATGGTGAGTCTGGCCACCCAGACCGACCGCACACTGTTCTTCGATTTCCTCCCGCTCGACCTCGGCGTGATCAGCGGCTTCACCACCCGGTTCCAGCTCTACACCGTGCCGGGCCAGGTCTACTACAACGCTACCCGCAAGCTGGTGCTGCAGGGGGCGGACGGGGTGGTGTTCGTGGCGGACAGCCAGGCCCGGCGGCTGGAGGACAACCTGGAGAGCCTGCAGAACCTGCAGGCCAACCTGCTGGGCCAGGGGGTCGACGTGCGCACCTTCCCGATCGTACTGCAGTACAACAAGCAGGATCTCCCGGCCGACCTGATTCTCACCTCCGCGGACCTCGACGAGGCGCTCAATTTCCGCGGTTACCGGAGCTTCGCCGGCGACGCCGTGCGCGGCGCCGGGGTGTTCGAGACCCTGAAGGGCATCTCCGAGATGGTCCTCAAGCGGCTGGCCGCCTCGGGCGCGGGAGTGCCGTGAGTACCCGGCTCAACCCGCGCTACCGGTTCGACGCCTACGTCGTGGGCGCCGCCAACCGGCTCGCGGTGACCGCGGCCCGGGCGGTGGCGGAGTCGCCCGGCTCGGTGTACAACCCGCTGTTCGTGTACGCGGGGTCGGGTCTGGGGAAGACCCACCTCCTGATGGCCATGGGCCACCACGCCCTGGAGATCAATCCGCAGATCGCCGTCGAGTACATGACGCTCGACGAGTTCATCGAGGCCTTCAATGCCGCCATCGCGGCGGGGCAGGGCGAGGCCTATCGCCGGCGCTATACCGACGTGGGCCTGCTACTGGTGGATGACGTGCAGTTCCTCACCCACCGCCGCGAGATGCAGGCCGAGTTGCTCCGGCTCACCAACGCCATGCTCTCCGCCGGCCGTCAGATCGTCCTGTCCAGCGACCGCCCGCCCAACGAGATCGAGGCGCTGGACGAGCGGCTGATCCAGCGCTTCGCCGGCGGCCTGGTGATCGATATCTCGGCGCCGGACTACGAGACCCGGGTGGCGATTCTGCGGCGGCAGGCGGAGGAGCGGAAGGCGACCTTCGATCCGAGCGTGCTGGACGCGGTGGCCACCCTGCCGATCGGCAGCATCCGCGAGCTGATCGGCGCGCTCAACCGGCTCATCGCCTTCCAGGCGGTGAGCGAGGGACCGCTGACGTCGGCCATGGCGCGGACGGTGCTGGCCAAGACGATGCCACAGACCGTGAAGGGCGGTGCGGTCCCAGCCGCCGCCGCAGGTGCGCCGACCGTCTCGACCGTCCCGTCCGTCAGCGAGACGGTCGCGACGGACGAGACGGACGCAGGGGTATCCCCGGGGCAGGCGAGCACACGGGACGAGTTCGGCTCCTTCCTCACGGAGATCACCTCCGCGGTGGCGCGGCAGGTAGAGGCCTGGCGCGGCCGTGTGGCGGAGGCGGTGATGCGCTGGGAGGGAGAAGGGTACCGGACCGAACGGCTGCAGCGGCTGCTCGAGGGCGAGGCGCCGGTCGATCCCGAGGCGGCGCTGCACGACTACGAGGAAGATATCGAGCGGCTCAAGGCGCTGGAGGCGGAGGCGCAGGAGCTCGATCCCGCCGTAGCAGGCCGGCCGATCTTCCGCGATCCGGACCGGGTGGACGAGGCCGGTGCCGAGGTACAACGCGCCCGCGATGGCCTGAGCCCGCCGCCCGGACCCTCGCCCATCTGGCGGCTGGACGACTTCGTCGAATCGCCCGCCAATCGGGTGGCGGTACGGGCCGCGCGGGCGGCGCTGGAGCAGCCCGGCCACCAGTACAACCCGCTGGTGATCATCGGCGGGAACGGAGTAGGGAAGACCCACCTGCTGAACGCCCTGGGCAACGCGCTCGCCGCCGCCCCCGGCTCGCTAGTGGCGTGCCTCCAGGCGCAGGACTTCGTAGACGACCTGATCAAGGCAATCGAACGGGATCGGGTGGCCTGGTGGCGCGCCCGGTTCCGGAGGATCACCGCGCTCCTCCTCGACGATGTGCACCTGCTGGCGGGGAAGGACCGCACCCAGGAGGAGCTGTTCTGGCTCTACAACCACCTGGCGGAGAGCAACCGGCAGATGGTCTTCACCTCCGCGGTTCCACCGGAGGAACTGAAGACCATCGAGCCGCGGCTGCGCACCCGGCTGGAAGGGGGGCTGGTGGTGGAGCTGCCGGCGCCGGACCGGGAGGTGCGCGAGGCGATCGTCTCCAGGGTCCTGCGGGAGAAGACCGGCGAAGCCGAGCCCGAGCTGGCGGCCTATCTCGCTGCCCGTCCGGTGGAGACGGTGCGGGCGCTGCTCGGCTTGGTGCAGCGGGTTCTGGCCGCGGCGGAGGCGGAGCAGGAGCGGCCGTCCACCGGCATCGCGCGGCAGGTACTGGAAGGAAGCCCGGCGGGACCGGCACGGCGTTCGACCGGCAGCCGCACCAGCGGGCTGCTCTCCCCGAGCGGCAACCTGCGCAGCCGGGAGAAGATGGTGTGGGACTGGCCCGATATCGCGGACCGGCTGATCGAGGACCCCCGCTGATGGCGATCAAGGGCAGCCTCAAGGAAGCCAGTCTTCCCGACGTGCTCCAGCTCCTCGCGCTGGGGAAGAAGACCGGCTGCCTGGCGATCGCCGACCGGCAGAACTTCGGCTCGATCTACTTCGATGAGGGGCGGATCTGCTACGCCGCGATCGTGAACCGGCGCGACCGCATCGGCGACCTGCTGCGGAAGAACCAGCTGGTCACCAGCGAGCAACTCGACCAGGCCATACGGACCCAGGAGGCCCACCGCGAGCGGCGACTGGGGGACATCCTCATCGAAATGGGCGCGGTGCCGCGGGACAGGCTGGAACGGCTCCTCTTCCTGCAGATCGAGGAGGCGGTGTATCACCTGTTCACCTGGACCCAGGGCTCGTTCAACTTCGAGGCCGGCGTCAAGCCGGACCAGCAGGTCTACACCGTCTCGATCAATCCCGAGTCGCTGTTGCTGGAGGGGGCGCGCCGGGTGGATGAGCTGAGCCAGATCGAGAAGAAGATCCCGAGCTACGACCTGATCTTCGCGATCGACCCGGAGCATCCCCCGGGGAGCGAGGTGGGGCTCTCGCCCCAGCAGGAGCGGATGCTGGCGCTGCTCGACGGCACCCGCGACGTGCGCCAGATGATCGACGAATGCTCGCTGATCGAGTTCGACGCGATCCAGGCGCTCTACGGTTTGATCACCGCCGGGTACGTTCGGCGGGCCGGCACCTCCGCCAAGCCGGTGGTCCCGCGGGCCAACGACACCCGGGTGCAGGAGCATCGCAACCTGGGCATCGCCTTCTTCAAGACCGGCATGCTGGACGAGGGCCTGCGCGAGTTCCGGCGGGTGACCGACCTCAACCCGGACGACCCCAGCGCGCCGTTCTACCTGGGACTCATCGCGCTCAAGCAGGCCCGGTGGCTCGAGGCGGTGGAGGTGCTGCAGCAGGCCGCGGAGCGGAGCGGGCGCCGGGCGGCGGCGCTGCACAACCTGGCGTTCGCGTTCGAGCAGCTGGGCCGCCTGGCCGAAGCCGAGGCCGCCTACAGCGAGGCGGCGGGGAAGGCCCGGGAGGACCCCCGGATCATGCTGGGGTGGGGCGTGACCGCGCTCAAGCGCAACGATACCGAGGTCGCGGTGAGCCGTCTGCAGCGGGCGGGGGAGCTGCTCGGCGAGCGCCCCCGGCCGCCGACGTGGTACTGGGCGATGAGTCTCGCGGTGGCCTGCCAGGGCGACCTGGCCGGCGCCATCGATATCGCTGTGCAGGGAGTCGGGGTACACGCCTCGAGCGCGGTGCTGCGGAACAACCTGGCGGTGCTGCAGGAGCTGGCGGGCGACCTGGCCGCGAGCGAGATGCTGCTCCGCGCCGCGCTCGCCGAGGACCCGACCCTGCCGCAGGTCTCGAAGAACCTGGGCGACCTGCTGTACCGCGCCGGCCGCTACGAGGACGCCTTCGAGGCGTACGAGCGCGCGGCCAAGCTCAACCCCGACCTTGGCGACGACCTGTATTTCAAGATGGGCAACATCGCGTTCAAGCGGCGCGACCGGGAGCGCGCCCGCTCCTGCTGGAAACGGGTGACCGAGCTCAACCCCGGCCACCAGCTCGCCCGTGCCAACCTCGACACGCTGGACGCGACCGCGTGACGGCGCGGGAGGACCCGGGCTACAACGCCCTCGCGGCCCGGATCGCGGGCGAAGCCGGCCTCGACGTGGGCGCCTACAAGGACCGCTGCCTGCGCCGCCGGATCGCGGTGCGCATGCGGGCATGCGGGGTGCACACCTACGCGGACTACCTCTCCGTGTTGGACCGCCAACCCGACGAGTTCGAGCGGCTGCTCGACGCCCTGACGATCAACGTCACCAAGTTCTTCCGCAATCGTGAGACCTGGGACCGGCTGGCGGAGGAAGTGGTGCCGGAGCTGATCCGTGCGCGGGACGGACGGATCCGGGCGTGGAGCGCGGGCTGCGCATCGGGCGAGGAGCCCTACACCATCGTGATGCTGCTCGCCCTGGTGCTCGAGCGGCTCGGCCACGCCTCCTGGATCGACCGGGTGCGGGTGGACGCCACCGACTTCGACCGGGCCTCTCTGGAGACGGCCCGCGCGGCCCGGTACCCGCTCAAGGCCTTCAGTGAGGCACCGGAGGAGGTCCCCCGCCGTTTCTGCACGCCGGTGGACGCGGAGACGGTCGAGGTCCGGCCCCAGTTTCGCGCCGCGGTGGAGTTCCGCCGGCACGATCTGCTGCGGGATCCGCCGATCGCGCCGGGCTACGACCTCATCTTCTGCCGCAACGTGGTGATCTACTTCGATCGTGCCACGCAGGAAAAGCTGATGACCCGCTTCACCGACGCCCTGGCCCCGGACGGCATCCTGGTGCTCGGCAAGGTGGAGACCATCTTCGGGCCCGCGAAGGACCGGCTCGACCTGGTCGATCCGCGCGAGCGGATCTACCGGCGGGTGGCCTGATGGCGGAAGAGCTGATCGTGCGGGTCGCGGATCTCCGCGCCGGCCGGGGTGAGGTGGTGCTGGTGACTCTCGGTCTCGGCAGCTGCATCGCCATCGTGATGCACGATCCCAGCGCGCTGGTCGGAGGTCTCGCGCACATCCTCCTGCCGTCACACTCCCTGAGCCGGGCCGGCGACAATCCCGGGCGATTCCCCCAGACCGCGATTCCGCATCTGGTGGAGGCGATGGTCGCGCTCGGGGCCGATCCGAGGCGGCTGGTGGCCCGGCTGGTCGGGGGGGCGAGCATGTTCGCCAATCTGGTGCCCGCGGGATCGATGCAGATGGGCGACCGCAACGTCATCGCCTCGCGCGAGGTGCTCAATCATCTGGCGATTCCCATCGTGGGGGAGGCCGTGGGCGGTCAGGAGGGACGGTCGGTCTGGTTCCACGTCGCAGAGGGCCGGTTACTGGTGCGCTCGGTGGGGCATGGTGTCCAGACCCTCTGAACTGCCCGGCGTCCTCGTGGTGGACGACAGCCCCTTCTTCCGCCGGCTGGTGAGCGAGCTGGTGGCCGGGTCCGGGGAATTCCGGGTGGTGGGCATGGCCGCCAATGGGCTCGATGCGCTGGAGAAGGTGCACGCCCTGCAGCCCGACCTGATCACGATGGACATCCAGATGCCCGAGCTGGGCGGGCTCGATGCCATCGGCTACATCATGTCCGAGTCGCCCCGGCCAATCGTGGTGGTCAGCGCGCACGCGGGACAGGGGTCGGCGGCGTCCATCCGGGCACTGGAGCTGGGCGCGGTGGAGCTCGTTCCCAAGGACGACGGGCAGGGCCAGGTGTCGGCGCTCAGAATAGCACCGCGGCTGATCGCGGCGCTCCGCGCCGCGGCCGCGGCGGATGTGCGCCGCGTACCGGTGCTGGCACGGCCCCGGGTAAGCGGCGCCCATCCCGCCTTTGCCCGCCCGCCGGGCGAGGCCCGCCGTTGTGTCGCGATCGCCGCATCGACCGGCGGGCCGCGGGCCCTGGCCGAGCTGATACCGGGGATCGCCGTCGGGCTCGAGGCGGCGGTGCTGGTGGTGCAGCACATGCCGGCGGGCTTCACCCGCAGTCTCGCCGAGCGGCTGGACGGACTGTCGGCGCTTCGCGTGGTCGAGGCGGCGCAGGGCATGGAGGTGCGGGCGGACACCGCCTACGTGGCACCGGGGGATTATCATATGCGGGTCACTGCCACATCCGCCGGCCTGCGCCTGGAGCTGGACCAGGGCTCGACCGTCTGGGGTGTGCGCCCAGCCGCGGATCCGCTGTTTCACTCCGTCGCGACGACCTTCGGCCCCGCCGCCGTCGGCGTGGTGCTCACCGGCCTCGGCAAGGACGGCGCGGCCGGGCTCCGGGCGATTCACGACCGGGGTGGAGTCGGGATTGCGCAGGACCGGAGCACGGCGACGATCTACGGCATGCCCGGGGCGGCGCTCGAGGCCGGCGGCGCCGATCTGGTGCTGCCGCTTGGCGCCATCGCCGAACGGACCGGTGCGCTGCTCCGCGAAGTCCCGCGCCGATGAATACGCGCGGAGTCCTGCTGGTGCGCTCCGGCGGGCGGCGGCTGGGTCTTCCGCTGAGCGGGATTCTCGAAGTTGCGGAACCGGGCGGCGTGAACCGGGTCCCGGGCGCCGCGCCGGCGATCCGCGGTGTGGTGCAGGCGCGGGGCAGGCTGGTGCCGCTGGCGCACCTGGGCGCGCTGGTCGCCGGGGAGGCCTGCCCGGCGCCGGACCCCGATCGGTCGGTGGTCCTCGCGGCCGTGGCGGATCGGTGGCTGGCGCTGGAGGTGGACGAGGTCGACGCCGCGCCGGACGAGGAAGTACTGCCGCCTCCCGAAGGGTCGGAGCTCGCCGCCTGGGCGATCGGGGTGGTGCGGCGGGACGGCGGGTGGGTTCCGATACTCAATCTCGACGCGCTGGCCGATCGGCTCCGGGTATGAGGGAGGCAGCGGGCACGATGACGACGGGTGACGAACTGCAGTTCGTGGTGTTTCTGCTGGGTTCCCAGGAGTTCGGGCTCAGCATCTTCCAGGTCGAGCGCATCCTGCGGTACGAGGCGCCCGCGGCCCTGCCCAATGCCCCCGATTTCCTGGAGGGCGTGGTTCCCTATGGCTCCGGGGTGATCCCCGTGGTCGACCTGCGCAAGCGGACGGGGCTGGCCGCCGATCATAAGGAAGAGACCAGGGTGATGGTGCTGCAGTTCGAGGAGCACCACGTCGCGGTCGTGGTCGATCAGGTCGTCGAAGTACTGCGGGTCGACACCCGGACCATCACTCCGCCGCCACCGATGGTGCGCGGACTCGCGGCCGAATACATCAGCGGCATCATCAGCCGCGCCGGCCGCACGATCGTGGTGCTGAACGCGGCCAGGCTGCTGTCCAGCACCGAGCGCCTGGCCCTGACGGAGGCCCTCTCGTGAGCGATCCCCTGCCGCAGGATCCCCTGGTCCAGGGCTACCGCCAGCAGTACCAGGAAATCGCCGCCCGGCTGGAGCGGGCCGGCTCGGGCTCCGAGCGGGAGGCCATCAAGCGCGAGATCATCGCCTTCTTCAAGCGGGTGGACACGGCGCTGACCGATCTGGGCCAGGTGAAGGAGGAGATCCGGGCGCTGGTGGACCGCTACAAGCAGATGGGGGCCGCCACCGAGACCGCCCAGGCTCCCCAGTTCACCGGCCAGCGGCCGGTGGTGCAGCAGGACCACCTGGGGGCATCGACCTACATCGAGAAGGGCTGGAGCCTGATCTCGCTGGGCGATTACGCCGGCGCAATCCAGGCGCTCACCAAGGCGCTCGCCCTGGCGCCATCGGAGATCCAGGCCCAGTCGCTGCTGGGCTGGGCCCAGATGCTGCACGAAGACTACGACGACGCGCTCGCCACCTTCTCCAAGGTGCTGATGAAGGAGCCCGCCAATTCGCTGGCCCGGATCAACGTCGGCTACATCTGCCTCAAGAAACGGATCTTCGGCGAGGCGATCGAGCACCTCTCCAAGGCCATCCGGCTCGACAACGACCGGAAGGCCACGCTGTATGCCCATTACTACCTGGGGCTGGTGTACCTCGAGCGCGAGATGTTCGAGGACGCGGTGACGTTCTTCAACAAGACCCTGGCGCTGGGCCCCAATCTGATCGAAGCCTACTACGAGCTGGGCCGGGCCGACTGGTTCATGGGCGACAAGGGGGCGGCGAGGCAGGCGTGGACCGACGGATACAAGGCCAACAAGTTCAATCCCTGGGGAAAGCGCTGCAAGGAAATGCTGGAGGTCACCGAAGCAGGGGGAGAACCGCCGAGATAAGTTCCGAGTGCGAAGTTCCGAGTTCAGGGTTGCAGGGGCGTCGGATCCCGCTTGGAACTCGGAACTCGGAACTCGGGACCTGAATGCCGATTCTGCTTGTTCTCGGTCTCTTGATCGACTCCGTCCGGGTTGGCAGTGTGACGGTGATCGCTCCCCCAGAGGGGCGCCGCTTCGCGGTGGTCCTGGCGGAGCAGGCCGAACGGGCGGTAGACTGGCCCGGCCTCGGCCGGCGCACTCCGCCGCCTTTCACGCTGGTGCTCGCCCCTGATTCCGGATCGCTTGCCAGGATGACCCGGGGCCAGACTCCAGGCTGGGGAGCCGGAGTCACCTTTCCCGAGGCGCGGACCATCATACTTCGGGCCGACCTGCCGGACGTTCCCCAGACCCTGAGGCACGAACTGGCGCATCTGGTGCTCCGGACCGCGGTGCGATCCAGGCTCCCGCTCTGGTTCGACGAGGGGTACGCGGCGTGGGCCTCGGGAGAGATAAGCCGGGCCGAGACCCTGGAACTGAATCTCGCCGTCTCGGCTGGGCGGATTCCGACCTTCGCCGAGCTGGATGGCATGCTTCGGGGATCTGCCGGCACCGCCGATCTCGCCTACGCGTTGGCCGCCTCGGCCGTATCGGAGATTGCCCGGCGGCCGCCCCCGGGAGGACTCGAGCCGCTGCTGCAGCGACTCCAGAGCGGCGAGGACTTCGACGCCGCCCTGACCGCCTCCACTGGGCTCAACGCCGACCGGTTCGAGGAGGTGTGGCAGAGCGCGCTCCGCCGGCGCTACAGCCTCCTGACCTGGCTGGTGGCGGGGGGCATGTGGACCCTGATAGCATTCGGGTTGGGCGGGCTGGCATGGTACAGGAAGGAACGCGACCGGCCGCGGCGGGCGGCCTTGGACCGGGATTGGATCATCCCGCCGCCTGAGGAGATGCAGGACTCCCTTCCCCCATCGCCGGCCGGAGGACTGGCTGGCCCCGGGGGACCAGCGGTTGACCAGCGGGACCCGAGGCAGTAAGCTCAACCCCCATGCCGAGTTCCGACTCCACCGTCTCCGGGCGCAAACTGCGCTTCGGGCCCCGCAATGTCATTCTGCTCGGGGCTGCCATCGTTTCCCTGGTAGCGGGGTACCTCTGGCTGAACGCCGGCGGGACGACCGGTGCTGCGGCCCTGCTGGTTCTCGGCTACTGCGTCCTCTTTCCGCTGGGTATTGCGCTCTAGCGCGGACACCCGGGTCGCCGCACTGCAGGGAGATTGCGCGGCGTCCCGCGGGGCGGTGCTTGTTTGCGTGTTCCTACCCGGGCGAATAGCTCAGCTGGTCCAGAGCGCCTGCCTTACACGCAGGATGTCGGGGGTTCGAATCCCTCTTCGCCCATTCTGAAATCCTGCGACGGTACGCGAGTTGCGCTTCAAACCGATGACCTTCTCTCCGGAGACTGTTTGATGCCCGTAGCGCGTTTGATCACAATCATGCTGCTCGTCGGGGGGACAACGGCGGTGTCCGCCCAGATCCCGACCCGCCGGCCAGCACAGCAGGCGACCGCGAACCTGCCGCGCCTGTTGGTGGCCAATCCGCACAGCTTCAACCCGCAGGATTCGGCGCCGGCCGTGGCTATAGGCGTGGGGATCCGCGGGCGGGTGGACAAGATTGCGGGGACGCAATTCCGGGTGCTGACCCGCGCCGAGATGAACCAGGCGCTGAAGGAGTTCGGCTACCCGGCCGACGCGATCCTCGCACCGCTCACTCAGCGGGTGCTGGCCCAGTCGCTCAACTCGCGTGTGGTCGTGGTCTCTTCGCTCAACAAGGACCAGTCGGGACGCTACGTGGTGACCTCCCGGCTCGCCGGCGTCAACGACGACGCGGGCAGCGTCGTCACCCAGAACCAGGCGCCGGGCCAGCAGCCGGCCGACATGGGCGAGAAGGTCGCCGACGGATTCGCGCCGGTGCTGAAGACCTGGACCGACGCCAAGGCCTGCGTGGATCAGTCGAAGGCGGCGCCGGCCAAGGCCGCCGACGCGGCGAAGAAGGCGCTGGCCCAGATGCCCACCAACGGCCTGGCGAACTTCTGCCTGGGCCAGCTCGCGCTTGCCCGCGGGCACAAGGCGGACAGTGCGGAGGCGATGCGCTATTTCGGCGAGGCGGTCAAGGGAGATCCGCTGAGCCTGGCCGCCTGGACCCAGCTGGCCGCGGGTTACGAGGTGGCGGGCGACACCACCAAGACGATCGATGCGCTGCTGCAGATGCTGCGCATCGCGCCCACCAATCAGCCGCTGCGTGACCTGGTGTTCAAGAAGCTGCTGGGCTACGGCCGTCCGGAGCTGGCCGAGGGTGTGGCGGACGAAGGGCTCAAGCTGGACAACGGCAACCCCGACCTCTACGATCTGCGGGCCAACGCCCGGATCTTCCGTGAGAACTACAACGGTGCGCTGGACGACCTCGACCAGATCGCCCAGCTGGATTCCACCCGGGCGGACAGCACGTTCTTCGTGAAGTATCTCGTCACCGCCACTGCGAGCAACAAGCCCGATACCAGCCGCATCGTCCGGTTCGCCAGCCGCGCGATCCGCAAGTTCCCCGACAACATCACGCTGCTCAAGCAGGCGATCGGGGCCTACGGCCAGGTCGGGCGCAGCGACAGCCTGTTCCCCGCGCTGCAGAGCCTGATCAAGAAGGACAGCGCTGCGGCCGTCGGAGTGGCGCTGCAGCAGGCTGACACCCTGCAGAAGCAGAAGCTGTTCAAGGAGGCGGAGCCTTATATCGCATTCGCGGTGCAGCACGGCGACGCCCAGGCCAAGGATGGCGCGGCTGCCCTCATGTTCCAGGGCGTGGTGCCGCTGCTGCAGCCGCCGCCGCAGTGGACCCTGGCCGCGGACAGCCTCCGCACCGTGAAGAAGCTGGTGAATCCCACCGGGCGGCTGTCGGGGATCGTGAACTACTACTTCGCGCTTGCCCTGGTGAACGTGATCGTGGCCAAGGACCAGGACGCGACGAAGAACAAGTCCTGCGACCTGGCCAAGCAGATGGACCCGCTCGAAACCGAGGCCGAGGCCGCGCTGGCGGGATCCGAGGCCTATGTGAAGAGTCCCACTGGGGCGGCGCAGCAGAAGACCTGGACCCAGCTGCAGGGGTACGTGGCGGGGCTCAAGCCGCACATCGCGTCGATGATCAAGGTGTACTGTAAGTAGGCTCCGAGTTCCGAGTTCCGAGTTCCGAGTTTGTGCGTCCAAGGGAACTCGGAACTTCGAACGGGGAACCTGAAACCAGGAACTTGGAACTACCGTCCGCCGCCCCGGTCCTCTATATTGCTCCGCCGCATCCGGGGGCTGTAGCTCAGCTTGGTTAGAGTGCCGCACTGTCACTGCGGAGGTCGCGGGTTCGAGCCCCGTCAGCCCCGCTCCAATCCGGACCGCGCACCCCGCCCGCACCCGCGGACGGGGTGTCTCGTTTTCCCAGGCCGCCCCGCGCGATGACCGATACCGCCTCGCCCTATCATCATCCGGTGCTCGCCGGCCGCGTGGCCGAGGCGGCCCGTGCCGCGCGCCGGGCGGTGGATGCGACGCTCGGCGGAGGCGGACACTCCGCGCTGCTGAAGGACATGGGCATCGAACTGCTGGCGATCGACCGGGACCCCGATGCCATCGCCGCGGGCCGGGCCCGTCTCGGCGACGCCGGGGTGACCTACCTGCACTCACCCTACGCCGCCGACCCCGCGCTCGAGGCGATCCAGCGCTTCCAGCCCGACTTCATTCTGCTCGATCTCGGCGTGTCCTCCCACCAGCTCGATCAGGAGAGTCGCGGCTTCAGCTTCCGGCCCGGCGCCTCGCTCGACATGCGGATGGACCGCGGCGGCCCCACCGCGGCCGACTTCCTCAACCGGGCTCCGGAGGCGGAACTGCGCCGGGTCTTCGCGGACTACGGCGACGAACGCCAGGCGGGCCGGCTGGCGCGGGAGATCGTCCGCCGACGCGCGACCGAGCGGTTCCAGACGAGCGATCACCTGGTCAACGCGATCCGCGCGGTACTGGGACCGAGGAGCGGTCCCGGCGACTTCGCCCGGCTGTTCCAGGCGGTCCGGATCGCCGTCAACGACGAGCTCGAAGGCCTCGAGCGGGCGTTGCCGGTCTTCCGGGATGCGCTCACCCCCGGTGGGCGATTGGCCGTGATCAGTTATCATTCTGGTGAGGATCGGCTGGTGAAGCACGCCTTTCAGGAGTGGTGCCGGAGCTGTATCTGTCCGCCCGGTGCTCCCGTCTGCACCTGCCGGGGCCGTCCGCTTGGCCGGCTCGAGCCCAGGAAACCGATCCGCCCGGACGCCGACGAAATCGCCAACAATCCGAGGGCCCGGAGTGCCACCCTCCGCATCTTCCACAAGGCCGTTTAGAGGCCGGTTCTGGGTTCTGCTCTGGCTGGCAGTCTTCCTGATCGTGGCGGTCGCCATCCAGGCGCGGCAGAGCGCGGCCATCGCGACGGCGCGGCGGGTCGGCGTACTCCGTGAGCAGCGGACCGCCCTGGAGGCGGAGCGCGCGGCGCTGGAGCGGCAGATCCACGTGGCCACGAGCCGCCGGGTGCTGGGAGAGCGGGCGGAGCGCGATCTGGGACTCATTCAGCCGCAGGATTCACAGTTCACCCTGTTTCCCATCGATCGGGTCCGGCCATAGCCATGGCACGCGCCACCGCCCGCATCACCCTGATCGAGGTCGTGCTGGGTCTCGGCCTCGTGGCCGTGGTGCTGCGCGCCGGACAGCTGCAGCTGGTCGAGGGAGGCCGCTGGCGAGCCGAAGCCCAGCGGGCCCGGCAGGAGCGGCGGGTGCTGGAGGCCCGGCGTGGCGGGATCTTCGACCGCAACGGCGTCCAGCTCGCCGTCACCCAGGAATATTTCCACGTCGGCATCGCGCCCAATGAGCTGAGGGAGCCGGCGGCCGACGCGCGGGTGATCGCGCGGGCGCTGGGGATTCCGCTTCGCTCGGTGCAGCGCGATCTCGCCACCCGGAAGTGGGTGCCATACCGCGGTCCCTTCAGCGGGCTCCAGGTTCAGGGGCTCCGTGAGCTTCGCGGAGTGCATCTGGATGGAGAGTTCGCCCGCCACTCTCCTGCGGGCAACCTGGCTCGCGCGGTGATCGGCGTGCTGATGCCCGATAGTGCCCGGGGAGCCAGCGGCATCGAGATGGCGCTGGACTCCATTCTCACCGGGACGCCGGGTGAGGCGGTGCTGCTCAAGGACCGCGCCGGCCGGCGCTACGACTCTCCCTCCCGTCTCCAGCGGGAGCCGGTGCCGGGGCACGACGTCTACCTGACGCTCGATGCCGAGCTGCAGGAGATCGCCGAGCGGGCCCTGGACGAGGCCATGAGCCGGTTCGAGGCCGACGGCGGTGACATCGTCATCATGGAGCCGCACACCGGCGAGCTCCTGGCCCTCGCCTCGCGGAAGCTGGTGGACGGAAGTGTGGTGGCCAACCGCGCCTCGTTCTTCACCGATCCGTTCGAGCCGGGCTCGACCGCCAAGCTGTTCACCGCGGGTGGGCTGCTGGCGCGCCGCCGGGTGGTTCCGACCGACGCGGTGCGGGTCGACAACGGCCAGCTGGTGATGCAGGTGAGCAGCCGAGGCGTGACTCGCACGATCACGGACGCCCACAAGACCAATGGGAACATCACCCTGGCGGAGGCCATCAAGGTCTCCAGCAACGTGGCGATGGCGCTGTTCTCCCAGCGACTGTCGGCGCCGGAGCAGTTCGAGGCGCTGCGGGATTTCGGGTTCGGCAGCCCGACCGGCGTGGAGTACCCGTCGGAGGCCCGCGGACAGCTGCGCATGCCCGACCGGTGGGACGGATACAGCAAGGCCAGCATCGCCATGGGGTACGAGTTCCAGGTCACCCCGGTGCAGCTGGCCGCGGCGTACGCCGCCATTGCCAACGAGGGGATCCTGCTTACGCCCACGCTGGTGCGGGAGGTCCGCGACGTGAGCGGACAGCTGGTCTACTCCCATCAGCCGGAGCCGGTGCGCCGGGCGGTGAGCCCCGAGGTGGCCCGCACCCTGCGCGGCTACCTGCGCAGCGTGCTGGAGGAAGGCGGCACCGCGGAGGGGGCGCAGCTCGCCAACTACAGTCTGGCGGGGAAGACCGGCACGGCGCAGAAGAACGAAGGGAGAGGCTACGTGTCGGGCCGCTATACCGCCTCATTCGCGGCCATCTTTCCGGCCGACGATCCGCAGCTGGTCGTGGTGGTGAAGATCGACGATCCCAAGGGCGCGCACTACGGCGGGCAGACCGCGGCGCCGCTCACCCGCTCCATGCTGGAGGAAGCGCTGGCGGCCCGCCAGAGCGCGATCGACCGGATGCGTCTGGTGGAGACCGCTCCCGGTGCCGGGGTCCTTCCCGCCGCGTCCGCTCCGGAAGCCGATGTCCAGCCCGAGCCACCGGAGCAGCGCGCCATCGTGCTGCTACCGGTCAGCGCCTCCGGACCGCGGCGGGACCGGACTCTGGTGCCGACGGTCGCGGGCGGGTCGTTGCGACGGGCCGCGTATGCGCTGCATCGGCGGGGATTCCGGGTCGCGATCCACGGCGACGGGAGCGTGTTGCGTACTACGCCCGCGGCCGGCGACTCGGCGGCCGTGGGTTCCCTGGTGACCGTTTGGGCCGAATGACCTCACGCCATCTCACGGAACTGGTCGAGGCGCTCCGGCGCGACGGGGTGCTGGAGACCGCTCCCGCCGAAGGCGTCCCGGTCACGGGGGTCACCGCCGACAGCCGCGAGGTGCGGCCGGGGATGGTCTACATCGCGGTACGCGGCTCGCAGGCCGACGGGCATCGATTCGTGGCGGATGCGGTCGGAAAGGGCGCGGCCGCGGTGGTGGTGGAACGGGCCGACGGGGCGGCGGTCCCCGAGGTGGTCGTCCGCGACGGTCGCCAGGCGGCGTTGGTCCTGGGCCGCTTCTGGCATGGCGACCCCGCTCGCCGGCTCACCCTCATCGGCGTCACCGGCACCAACGGGAAGACCACGACCACCGCTCTGGTGCGGCACCTGTTCAACGACGGCGGGACCGCGGGAAGCATCGGCACTCTGGGGGCGTTCGACGGTGCCGGACAGCCGGTCTCCTCCACTGCCGGCTCGCTCACCACGCCGGGCCCGATCGACCTGCAGGCCACCCTGGCGGCCCTGGTGGCGCGGGGGGTCACTCACGTGGCAATGGAGACCTCGTCCCACAGCCTGGACCAGGGGAGGCTCGACGGCCTGACCTTCGCCGCGGGGATCTTCACCAACCTCACCCGCGACCATCTCGATTACCACGGTACGATGGAATCGTACCTCGCGGCCAAGCTCCGGCTCGACGCTCTGCTCGGCCTCGATGGAGTACAGGTGGTGAACGTCGACGACCCGGCCTGGCAGGGGCTCCCCGCCAGGCAGCGCCGGATCACCTTCGGGTTCGGCCCGGCGGCAATGGTCCGGGCGGAGGAGGCCGACCTGGGCAACGCCGGGAGCAGTTTCCGGCTGTCGACCCCACAGGGAAGTGCCCCCATCCACCTGCCGCTTCTGGGTGAATTCAACATCGCCAACGCCCTCGCCGCCGCGGCCGCCGCCATCGGCCTGGGCCGCTCCCTGGCCGACGTGGCTGAGGGTCTGGCCCGCTCCCCGCAGGTTCCCGGCCGGATGGAGCGGATCGCCGAGCGGCCGTCGGTGGTGCTGCGGGACTACGCGCACACGCCGGACGCATTGGAGCGCGCGCTGCAATCGCTCCGGCCCGTAACCACCGGACGGCTGATCGTGGTCTTCGGCTGCGGGGGAGAGCGTGACCGGGGCAAGCGCCCGGTGATGGGCCGCATCGCCGCCACTCTGGCCGACCTCGCGATCGTGACGTCCGACAACCCGCGCCAGGAGTCGCCCGACGTCATCATCGACGAAGTGGAGCAGGGGATGGGCGACACGCCGCACCAGCGCTTCACGGATCGCCGTGCCGCCATCGGCGCGGCGCTCGCCGCTGCGCGGCCCGATGACACGGTGCTGCTCGCCGGCAAGGGCCACGAGACCTACCAGGTGATCGGAACGGAGAAGGTGCCATTCGATGAGGCGACCATCGTGCGGGAGATACTGGGACATGCGTAGATCGTTCCAGGTTCCGCGTTCCGCGTTCCGCGTTTGTCCAGGGTGCCGACCGAGCCACGCCGCTGTTCCGGCAGGGAAGCCACGGGGAACGGGGAACGGGGAACGGGGAACGGGCCGTCATGCGCTGGACTGACGCCTCGGTCCGTCGGGCCCTTGGCCTGGGCGAGGGGGGCGAGGCCCCCTATGCGTCGATCTCCACCGATACCCGTACCCTGGAGCCGGCGGCGCTGTTCGTGGCGCTCCGGGGTGAGCGGTTCGATGGTCACGACCATCTCGCCCGGGCCGCCGAGGCCGGCGCCACGGGCGCGGTCGTGCGGGAAGGGACGAGCGATGTGCCCGGGCTGGTCCTCTACCAGGTGCCGGACACGCTGGCGGCCTACGGCATGCTCGCGCGGGCGCGCCGGCGGGAAATCACCGGCCCGGTGGTGGCCATAGGCGGCGCGAACGGCAAGACCAGCACCAAGGAGATGTGCGCTGCGGTGCTGCGCACCAAGTACCGGGTGCACTCCACTCCGGCCAACGACAACAACCTGGTCGGCATCCCCAAGACCATTCTCGCCGCGCCGGAAGACACCGAGGCGCTGGTGATCGAGGCCGGGGCGAGCGCCAAGGGCGAGCTGGCGCAGGCCAGGCCGATCATCGAACCGAGTGTCACGGTCACCACTAACGTGGCCATCTCCCACCTCGACGGCTTCGGCAATCTCGAGGGGGTGCTGGAGGAGGAGCTCGAGCTGCTCGCCGGCGTGGAGCTGGCGATCGTCGGCACCGATCCGCCGGCGCTGGCGGAGGGAGCCCGGCGGAAGGCCCGCCGGGTGATCACCGCGGGGCTGGCGCGGGCCGACCGGGTCCCGGTGTCCGTCACGGTCGACTCCACCGGCCGCCCGACGCTCACGGTGGAAGGCGCCCGGATCACCCTGCCGCTCCTGGGCCAGCACCAGGCCGCCAACGCGATGCTGGCCTGGACCCTGGCGCAGGAGCTGAAGCTGGATCTGGCAGCGTCCGCGGAGGCCCTCCGGACGCTGCGGATCCCGGGCGGCCGCGGCGAGCTGATCGAGGCGGGCGGGCTCACGATCATCAATGACAGTTACAACGCCAACCCGGCATCGTTTCTCGCGGCGATCGCCACCGCGCGGCTCATGCGCGCGGGCCGGAAGCTGGTGTTCGTGGCCGGAACGATGCGGGAGCTGGGGACGGAATCGGCGCGACACCATGCGGCCGTGGCCGCGGCCCTCGTGGGACTCGAGCCGGATGTCCTCGCGGCGGTAGGTGACTTCGTCCCGGCCCTGGCGCCTTATGCCGAGAAGCTCAAGGGCCGCCTGCTGACCGCGCCGGATGCGCCGACTCTCGGGCCGCGGCTCAAGGCGCGGCTCAGGGGCGACGAGCTGGTGGTGCTCAAGGCATCCCGCGGCGCGGCGCTCGAGCGAATACTTCCGTTTCTCACCGGGCAGGATCACCAACCGACTCACTGAGGCGCCGTGTTCTACCATCTGCTCGCCCCGCTGGGCAAGCACTTCATCCTCTTCAACGTCCTCAACTACATCAGCTTCCGGGCCGCCGGGGCCACGGTCACCGCCATCCTTCTGGCGTTCCTGATCGGACCGCCGATCATCGACCGGCTCCGTGCCCGAAAGATCGGCCAGGTGATCCGGTCCGAGGGGCCCGCCAGCCACCAGGGCAAGCGCGGCACGCCCACGATGGGCGGCGTGATCATCCTGCTCAGCACCATCATCGCGACCTTGCTGTGGGCCCAGCTGAACAACCGGTTCGTCCTGTTCGCTATACTCGCCACGCTGTGGATGGGCGGCATCGGGTTCCTGGATGACTATCTGAAGATCGTGGAGGGGAAGTCGCGGGGCCTGGTAGCCAAATGGAAGCTGGCGGGGCAGGTGAGCTTCGGAGTGGTCCTGGGGACGCTGCTGCTGTTCTTCCCGGTGGTCCCGAGCGACACCATTCCCCCTTCGGCCACCACCGTGCCGTTCTTCAAGTTCGTCATCGTGCTCTTCTGGCCGTGGATATACGTGGCGTTCGTCACCACGGTGATCACCGGGAGCAGCAATGCGGTGAACCTCACCGACGGACTGGACGGACTGGCCGCGGGTCTCTCCGCCATCGCCGCCGGCGCGTTCGCGCTGTTCGCCTACATCCTGGGCCGGGTGGACGCGACCGCCTATCTCAACCTGTTCTACCTCCCGGGCGCGGGAGAGCTGTCGGTGTTCTGCGGCGCGCTGCTCGGCGGGTGCATCGGCTTCCTGTGGTTCAACGCCCACCCTGCGCAGGTCTTCATGGGAGACACCGGCAGCCTGGCGCTGGGCGGCGCATTCGGTACCGTGGCCATCCTGCTCAAGGCGGAGTTCCTGCTGCTGATCGTCGGGGGCGTCTTCGCGGCGGAGGCGGTGTCGGTGATGCTGCAGACCGGGGTATACAAGTGGCACAAGCGGAGCCGCGGAAAGGAATATGCCGACGCCCACCGGGTGTTCCGCATGGCCCCGCTGCATCACCATTTCGAGAAGCTCGGCTGGCACGAGAGCACCGTGGTGACCCGGTTCTACATCCTGGGGATCTTCTGCGCGATGGTAGCCCTGGCCACCCTCAAGCTGCGATGAGCTTCGTCCGGTGGCGCGTCGGCGGGCGCGAGGCCGCGGTGATCGGGCTGGGGAAGAGCGGGGTGGCGGCGTCGCTGCTGCTGCGGCGCGAGGGAATTCCGGTGTACGCCTCGGACAGCGCGAAGGACCTGAGCAAGACCGCGGGAGCGGACGCGCCCAGAGTGGAGCGCCGCCTGCGCGACGCGGGGGTGTCCTTCCAGCTGGGCGGCCACGACCTCGAGCGGATCGGCCGGGCCGGCCTCTGCATCGTGTCCCCCGGAGTGCCCCCGGGCGTTCCGCCGCTTGTCGCGGCCCGCGACGCCGGCGTCCCGCTGGTCTCCGAGCTGGACGTGGGGTATGCCGCGATGCCCGGAGTGAAGTTCGCCGTGATCACCGGGACCAACGGAAAGACGACCACGACGGCGCTCGCCGGCCACCTGCTGCAGGCCGCGGGATTTCGCGCCGTGACGGCGGGCAACATCGGCACACCGCTCGCGGAGGTGGCTCTCGAGGGCCGGCGGCTCGAGTGGGTGGCGCTGGAGATCTCCTCCTTCCAGCTTCACGACACGCACGACCTGGTGCCCGCGATCGGAGCGGTGACCAACCTCGCTCCGGATCACCTCGACCGGTACGCCTCGCTGGAGGAGTACTACGCGGACAAGGACCGGCTGTACCGCAACGCGACCGCCGCCTCCTGCTGGGTGCTCAACGGAGACGATGCCGAAGTCGAGCGCCGAGCGGCCGGACGGAAGGGAGACCGGCTCCGGTTCCGGCTGGGGACGCGGGCCGACGGCTGGTACGACCGGGAGGGACGGCGGCTGCTGCTCGGCGAAACGGAGCTCCTGGCTCGCACGCGATTTCCGCTGCTCGGGGACCACAACGTCGCCAACGCGCTCTGCGCTGCCCTGATCGCGGCACGCGCTGGCGGCGCTCCGGAGCGGATCGCCGATGGTCTCACCACGTTCCGGGCCCTGCCGCACCGCATGGAACCGGTGGGCGAGGTGAACGGCGTGCTGTGGATCAATGATTCCAAGGCCACCAATGTCGCCTCCACCATGGTGGCGGTGCAGGCCATGGAGCGGCCGTTCGTGCTGCTCCTGGGCGGGCGGCACAAGGGCGAGCCCTACACTGCGCTGGCGGAGCCGGCGGCGGCACGCTGCCGCGGGGTGATCGCGTTCGGAGAATCGCGCGACCTGGTAGTGCAGGACCTGGAGGGACGCCTGCCGGTCATCAAGAAGGGCAGCGATTTCGCCGAAGTCCTCGCTGCGGCCTCGGCCCTGGCCCGGCCCGGCGACGCCGTGCTGCTGTCGCCGGCCTGTTCCAGCTACGATATGTTCAGGAACTACGAGGACCGCGGCGCCCAGTTCCGGGCCGCGGTGGAGGCAATGGCGTGACGGCATCGAGAGCGGTAACGATGCAGCCCGGCGAGCTCCGGTGGGAGACCCGGCTGCTGGCGGTGGTGACGGCGACCCTGGTCGCCTTCGGCATCGCGATGGTCTATGGCGCGTCGAGCCTGGTGCGCACCACCGACGGCGGGGTGGCCGGAGGGTCGTTTGCGCTGAACCAGTTCATCGGGGCGCTGGCGGGCGGGATCCTGATGGTGATCATCGCCCGGCTGGACTACCGCCTCCTCCGGCCGCTGGCCTGGCCTCTCCTGCTCGGTACCATCGGGCTGCTGCTGATCCCCCTCCTCCCGTTCACCCATAGCATCGCCCCCAGCGTGAACGGAGCCCGCCGCTGGATCCGGCTGCCGCTGTTCAGCTTCCAGCCGTCGGAGCTGGCCCGTCTCGCCGTCATCATCTGGTGCGCGATGCTGGCGACCAAGAAGGGTGAGCAGGTCCGCCAGTTCAAGAAGGGGCTGGTCCCATTCCTGGTGATTCTCGGACTGGTGTCGCTGCTCATCCTGCTGCAGCCCAACATGTCCATGGCGGTACTGGTCGCGCTGCTCGGCGGCATCGTCCTGTTCTCCGCCGGAGCCAAGATCGGCCACTTCCTGCTGCTCGGTCTCACCGCGGTGATCGGTGGGCTGCAGCTCATTCAGCTGGCGGGGTACCGGGCGGACCGGCTGGACAAATTCCTCAATGGTGCCGACGGTACCAGCCAGATCTACCAGTCTCTGGTCGGGCTGGGCTCGGGCCGGGTGTTCGGGGTCGGCTTCGGCCAGGGGCAGCAGAAGTTCGGCTACCTGGCCTACTCGTACTCCGACTTCATCTTCAGCGCCATCGGCGAGGAGTGGGGCTTCCTCGGCGTGCTGCTGATCGTGGTGCTGTTCGGGCTGTTCTGCTGGCTTGGGTTCCGGATCGCACGCACGGCGGAGGATCCGTTCGGTCAGTACCTCGCCACCGGACTCACCGCCGCGGTAGGTGTGACCGCCGTGATGCACATGGCGGTGACCCTGAATCTCATGCCCACGACCGGCCTGACGCTTCCATTCATTTCGGCCGGCCGCTCCAGCCTGGTGGTGTCCCTGATCGGCACCGGGGTCCTGCTCAGCATTGGGCGGATGCGGGGGCGGCCGGAGAGAAAGGTGAGGGTAGGGG
>Ga0153915_10000516_pt1 | contig 35646 bp, 34 predicted proteins | sample Opewatmetagenome_2_FD_107003 | JGI IMG/M metagenome (GOLD analysis project Ga0153915, IMG submission 107003) | Freshwater wetland microbial communities from Ohio, USA - Open water 3 Core 3 Depth 3 metaG | ecosystem: Environmental > Aquatic > Freshwater > Wetlands | place: USA: Ohio, Lake Erie... | reverse complement strand
CCTTGGCCCGCGACTCGATCTGCTCCCGCAGCTTGTCGCGCGCGACCGGCGGGAGGCCGCCGCCGGGCGGACGCGCGGCAGCGGGGGGCGGCGCGGCGTTGGGCTTCGCAATGGGCGTGGCGGCGGCGGGCTTGACGGCCGCGGGCGGGGCTGGCTTGACGGCAGGCGGCGCCTCGGGCGCGGCCGGGCGGGGAGCGGGCTTGGCCGGCGCGGCGACGGGCGCGGGCTTGGCCGGAGCCGGGGCCGAAGGCTTGGCAAGAGCCGGCTTGGGAGGCACCGGAACCGGGGGCTTTAGGGCGGGCTTCAAAGGAGGGGCCGCCTTGACGGCCACGGCCGGCTTGGCCGGCGCCGCGGGCTTGGCGGCCGCGGCGGCCACGGGCTTGTGCGGGGCCGGCTTGACCGGGGCTTCCTCGCCCGGCTTGACGGCCCTCTTCAGCGGCGGGGCCTTCCGGACGGCGATCACCGGCGGCGCCTCGGGCTTGCCGGGCTTCTTGACCAGGGGTTTCTTGAGGGGTTCACTCATGCGTGTCTTCTTGCTTGATGGAGATTTTCCAGCCGACCAGCCGGGAGGCCAGCTTGACGTTGATCCCCTTCTTGCCGATGGCCAGCGAGAGCTGGTCGGCGGGGACGATGGCCAGCATGGCCTTCTCGGTCCGGCTGACGACCTGGAGACGGTCGACCTTGGCCGGGCTCAGGGCGGATTTGGCGTAGGTCACGAGGTCCGGGGACCAGGAGATGATGTCCACTTTTTCGCCGCCGAGCTCCTTGGAGATGGCCAGGATGCGATTGCCCTTGACGCCGATGCAGGCGCCGACCGGGTCGATGTCGCGCTCGCGGCTGGAAACCGCGACCTTGGCCCGTTCGCCGGGCTGACGGACGATATCCTTGATCTCGATCGTCCCGTTGGCGATCTCGGGGATCTCGGTCTCGAGCAGGCGGGCCAGGAAGCGGGGAGAGGAGCGCGAGACGAAGATCTGGGGCCCCTGATAGCCCTTGAGGACCTGGGCGATGACGGCCTTGACGAGGTCGCCTCGGCGGACCTCGTCGCCGGGCAGCTTCTCCCGGAGAGGCAGCGCCACCTCGGTCCCGTTGACATCGAGGACGACGGCGCCCTCCTCGATGCGGCGGACGACGCCGGTGACGATCTCGCCGATCCGGGGCATGAACTCGTTGATGATCTTCTCCTGCTCGGCGTCGCGGACCTTCTGGAAGATGACTTGCTTGGCCGCTTGGGCGGCGATGCGGCCCAGCGTATCGGCGGGCAGGTCGACCTCGATCGGCTCGCCCTCCTTGGCGCCGGGGCGGATCGCCCGGGCCTCGGCCAGAGAGATCTCTTCGGAGGGGTTCTTCGGCTTCTCCGTCGCCTTCTTGAGCGCGAAGACGCGGAGCTCGCCCTTCTCGGGCTTGAACACGACCTGGACGTTCTCTTTCTGGGAGAAAAACTTGGCGGACGCGACCCGGAGGGATTCCTCAATCGCCTGGATGATGACCCGCGGCTCGACGCTTCGCTCTTTGCTGAGCTGAAGGATCGTATTCCAGACGTTGACTCGCATCGGCCGCTCTCGATTCCCGTTTCTGGGGGCTCAAGGACGATTGATTATATCGGAACCAAGGCCAAAGTTCAATCAGGCTCGACAATGAGGCGGATTCCTCCCTCGGCGTCACCCCCCCATCCGTCCTCTCCGCTCCAAAGCGCTCTTCGGCATCAGCGGCTCCGGGCGGGTGGGGGTCCCCCACGCCGTTGCGTCACCGCTCCTCACCTCGCAAGGGTCGACTGCGGCCACGATTCGATATGGAGGGCGCAAGGGCTGGGCGGCGACGTCGGACGTCGCCACCCGCGAACGGTCTTGAAAGACCTTACCTTATCGCGGTGCCATGCAGGCTGTAGGGGCCGGAGCCGGTGACGCGGACGGTGACGAAGCGGCCGGTCGGATCGGTCGGAGTCTCGAAATTGACGACCAGGTTCTGGGCCGTCCGTCCCGAGAACCGGCCGGCGCCCTTGGGGCTCGAGCCCGTGCCGAGGACCTTGAGGTCCTGCCCGACGAACGAGCGGAAGATCTCGGCCTGGAGGGATTTCTGGAGCGACTGCACGGCGACGAGCCTTCGCCGCTTGACCTCGAAGGGCACGTCGTCGGGGACGGCCGCCGCGGCGGTCAGGGGGCGCGGAGAATAGCGGAAGGAGTAGATGCCGGCGAACCGCACCTCGCGCAGCAGGCCGCAGGTGGCCTCGAAGTCCTCCTCCGTCTCGCCCGGAAAGCCGACGATGATGTCGGTCATGAGCAGGAGCCCCGGCACGCTCCGCCGCAGCCGCTCGGCCAGGGCCAGGTAGGCTTCCCGGGTGTAGCCCCGGTTCATCCTCTCGAGGACGCGGGACGATCCTGACTGCAGGGGGAGATGCAGCGCCGGGCAGACCTTCGGGCCGGCCGCCATGGCCCCGATGATGTCGTCGCCGAAATTCTTCGGATGCGAGGTGATGAAGCGGACCCATTCGACGCCCGGGACGGCCGCCACGGCCTCGAGAAGGCCGGCGAAGCTCGTCCCCGAGACCGGGTCCCGGTACGAATTGACGTTCTGGCCGAGGAGCTGGACCTCCAGCGCGCCGGCCCCGGCGGCCGCCCGGACCTCCTCGAGGATGTTCGGCAGGGGCCGGTACTTCTCCCGGCCGCGCGAAAAGGGGACGATGCAATAGGCGCAGAAGTTGTCACAGCCCTCCATGACCTGGACGAACGCGCTCCAGCGGTTCTCCCGGCGCGTCGCCTCCGGCCCGATCTCCCTCCAATCGCGGCCGAATCCGGTCCGCACGATCGGGGCCTCGGCGGCCCGGCCGACCGTCTCGGCGAGATCGAGATAGGTGTCGGGCCCGGCGACGAAGTCGATGAACGGCCGCCTTTCGACGAGCTCCGCCTGCCGGACCTGGGCCACGCAACCGGCGACCCCCAGCAGGAAGCGGCGCTCCTTCTTTAGGCGGCCCAGGCGGCCCAGGTAGGAATAGAGCTTTTCCTCCGACTTCTGCCGCACGGCGCAGGTGTTGACGATGACGATGTCGGCGTCCTCTGGCCCCCGCGCCGGGGCCGCCCCGGCCCGCACCAGCACGCCGGCGATGTGCTCCGAGTCGTTCTCGTTCATCTGGCAGCCGAAGGTCCGGACGAAGACCTTCAGGCCGGCGAGGGAGACGCTCATGGGACGGTATTATACACGAAGCCCGTCGGCGGGTCGGGGCGTCAGAGGAGCTCTTCGAGGAGCGCGGCCGCGTCGCGGACGAAGCCCTCGCATTTGGTCTGGTGGAGCTTCAGCTCGTCGACCTTCTTCTGGCCCTCGGCCGTGCCGAGGTCATAGCCCAGGAGATCGCGGCACTTAATCCCGCCGTGACGCGAGGTGAACCGGGCAATGAACTCCCGGACGAGCGCGTAGGTCTTGTCGCGGGCGGCGACGTCCTCGGGCCGGGTCCGGCCGTGCTTGAGCCCGATGACGATGAAGGCGCCGGTGAGGGCGCCGCACCAGTCGGCCCGCCGGGCGATGCCTCCGCCGAAGGCCTGCGAGAGTTTCAAGGCGGTCTCCTTGTCGAGACCATGGTCGGCGGCGAAGGCCGCCGCGATAGCCTGGGAGCAGCTGAAGCCCTGCCGGAAGAACGATACGGCGCAGTCGGACTTACTCATGATCGTCGTCCTTTGACGGGTCCGCCGTCGAGCATCTCTCGGGCGATCTCGCGCGAGGCCTCGGTCAGACGGCTGCCGGCGATGAGCCGGGCGATCTCCTCGACCCGCTCTTCGCGGCCGAGCTTGCGGACCCCGGTGAAGGTCCTCTCCTTCTCGACCCGCTTATCGACGCTGAAATGGTGGGTCGCGGTCGAGGCGATCTGCGGGAGATGGGTGACACAGACGACCTGGTGGCGGGCGGCCAGCTGGCCGAGCTTGCGGGCGATGAACTCGGCCGTCTTGCCGCCGATGCCGGCGTCGATCTCGTCGAAAATGAGCGTCTTCCGGCTCTCCCGGTCCTTGCCGGCCGCCTTGAGGGCCAGCATCATCCGCGACAGCTCGCCGCCCGAGGCGATGCGCCGTAAGGGGCGGAGCTCCTCGCCGGGATTCGGAGAGAGAAGGAACTCGACGTCCTCGGCGCCCTGGTCCCGGATGGTCGCCGGGTCCTCGAGCGAGGGGGTCCGGGCCGAGAGCCGGACCTCGAAGCGGGCCTTGGCCATGCCGAGCAGGGCGATCTCTTTTTCGATCGTCCGGCCGAGCCTGTCAGCGGCTTTCTTCCGCGCGCCGCTCAGACGGGCCGAGGCCCGGAGGTAAGCGTCGAACCTCGTCCCGATGAGGGTCTCGAGCTCCTGGAGCCTCTCCCGGCCCGACTCGAGGCCGGCCCGCTCGCGCTTGAGACCCTCGCCGGTGGACAGGACAGCCTCGACCGCGCCTCCGTATTTGCGCTTGAGCTTCTCGATGACGCTCAGACGCTCCTCCAACTGCTCGACGTTCTCCGGCGCCGCCGCCCGGCGGTCCCTGAACCGGACGAGCGAGTCGGCGGCGTCCTGGAGGAGGATGGAGGCTTCTTCGAGCCCGCCCCGGAACCCGCCGAACGTCTCTTCATAGGCCGCGAGCTCGCCGAGGACGGACCGCAGACGGGCCAGGCGGGGGACGAGCGAGTCCTCGCTGAGATAGGCCAGGTCGAGCGCCTTGTCCACAAGACCGGCGATCTTCTCGGCGTTGCGCAGGATGTCCCGCTCGCGCAGGAGCTCCTCATCTTCGCCCGGCTTCAGGGCCGCGGCCTCGATCTCCTTGAGCTGGTAGGCGATGAAATCGAGCCTCTGCTCGCGCTCCCGCTCCCTCCCCTCGAGTTCGCGCTTCTCCTGGAGGAGGCGGCGGAGCTCCTGGGCCGTCCGGGCCGTATCTTCTCCGAGGCCGCCTTCCTCGAGCGTCTCATCCAGGTAGGCCAGGTGGTTCTCGAGATGCAGCAGGAAGACGTGGTCGTTCTGGCCGTAGATGTCGACGAGTTGGGGCCCGAGCTCGCGCAACCGCCGGACCGGCACCAGGACGCCGTTGATGAAGGCCTTGCCCGACCCCTGGTCGGTGATCGAGCGTTGAACGAGAAGCTCGCCGTCCTCGGGCTCGGGCAGGCCGGCCAGGTCGACGGACTGCCCCGCGACGTCGAAGACCGTCTCGACGAAGGCCTCGGACTTGCCCGTGCGGACGAGGTCCGGCGCGCCCTTGTCGCCGAGGATGAGCCGGATGGCGTCGATGATGATGGACTTGCCCGCCCCGGTCTCGCCGGTCAGGATGGAAAAGCCCGGCTCGAGGCCGATCTCGAGGTCTTCGATCGTGGCCAGGTTCCGGACGCGGAGGAGCTTGATCATGGCGTCGGAGGGCTAGCGCAGGATGGTGGGGACGAGGGCCCGGGCCATGTTGATGCGGCCGTAGCCGGCGTGATCGTCCCGGCCCGGGAACTCGGCCTTGTTGACGTCGTCCGCCGTGTAGCGGATGACCTTCATCAGATCGTCCACGGAGAGATCGGGCTTGGCGCTGCGGATGAGGGCGGCCATGCCGGAAACATGCGGCGCGGACGCGGACGTCCCCGTGGCGAAGACGTAGGGCAGGGAGCCCGACCCGAAGGTCGCGTCGGCGTAAAACTGCGGCACCGGACCGAGGATCAAGACCCCGGGCGCGGCGACGTCGATCTCGGGTCCGAAGTTCGAGAAGTCGGCGATGTCGTCGTTGTAGTCGCTGGCGGCCGCGGCCAGGACGTAGTCGTCATAGGCGGCAGGGAAGAGGACCCCCAAGAGCCCGTCGTTGCCGGCCGAGGCGACGATGACGACGCCCTTGTCGTGCGCGTACTGGCAGGCCTCCTTGAGGAACGGGTCGTCGACGTCTCCCCCGAGGCTGAGGTTGATGACCTTGGCGCCGTTGTCGGCGGCCCAGATGATGCCGTCGATGATCCAGCTGTAGAAGCCGTCGCCGTTGGCGTCGGTGACCTTGACCGGCAGGATCCGGCAGTTCCAGGCGACCCCGGCGATGCCCACACCGTTGTTGGTGTTCGCGGCGGCGATCCCGGCGACGTGCGTCCCATGCCAGACGTCGTCGGTCGCGTCCTCATCGTCGTTGGCGAAGTCGTGGCCGGTCGAGACGAGCTTGCCGACCAGGTCCGGATGCGTCATATCGACGCCGGTGTCGACGATGGCGATGATCGTCTCAGCGTCGCCTTTGGCCACGTCCCAGGCCGCAGTGGCCTTGATGTCGGCCCCGGCGGTCATCTGCGGCCGGTTCTCAGGGTCGATGTCGAGGACGCCGCCGTTGTTCCGGAGGGCATACTGATAGTTCAGGAAATAGGGGTCGTTGGGGATCTCGGCGAGACGGATCCTGTAGTCGGGACGGGCCAGGGCGATGTCGGGGTTGCGCCGCAGCAGGGCCAGCGTCTCGACGATCGTGGCCCCGGGAGCGGTCCGGACGCTGTAGACCCCGATGCCGGAGATGCGCCGGACGGCCGGAAAACCATAGGACCGCAGAAGGCCGTCCGCGTAGGTCTCGTCGACCCCGGGGCGGAAGCGGACCAGGACCCGGTCGGTCGCGTAGCCCCGGCGGCGGGGGCGCACCATGGCTTGCTGGGCATGAAGCTGCCGCGGCACGCGCATCGAGGAGATCCGGACGGGTCTCCGGACCCGGCTGGGGATGTTGGCGTCGCCCGATCCGAGCGAAGCCCAAAGGACGACGAGGACGGCCGCTGCCGCCCTGACGAATCTCTTCGCAGGCGTGCTCATGGTCCTCTCCTCGGCCTAGAACTTGTACAGAACCCCGACCGCGACGAGACCGTCGACGCCGCCGGCGTAGGGCAGGATGCCGGCTTTGGCCCTGACGGCGATGCGATCGCTGACGGTCGCGTCCGCGCCCAGCGCCACGCTGAACGAGACGTCGCCGCGGACGCGCCGCGTTTCGCGGCCGGAGAGATCGGCCAGCGTCTCGGTCATGGTGAAGGAGGCATGGAGCCAGCGGGCCCAGACCTCGACGTAGGGAACGACGCGGCGGAAGAACAGATAGGAGACGCGGGGACCGGCGGCGGCCTCGATCCAGCTCGATTCGCCCCGGGCCCTTCCCTCGACGGCGAAATCCTGGAGCGTCCAGGTCTTTGCCATGCCGAAGGAATAGACGAGCCGTCCCGTCCCGCTGATCTCAAAATCCGAGAATTTATCGACCGGCGCGACCACGTCGGCGCCCAGGGAGAAGCCGCGGAGCGTCTTGGCCCCGAGCTCGAGCGAGATCGGCAGGGCGTCGAAGACGAGCCCCTCGTTGCCGGTCAGGGCCAGGCCCGCGTTGAGCCCGACGACGACGCCTTTTCCGAGACCGAGATCGGCCCTGGCCGTGACGAGGTTGGCGACGATCTTGGACGCTTCGGCGTCGCCCCCCCAGAAGACGGTCCTCGAGAAGTTCTCGTAGCTCAAGCCGGCCGCGATCGTCCGGACCTTGATCTGGGCCCCCGCCGCCGGGGCCAGGGCCAGACCGATCGCCGCGCCAAGGGCCAGAACGGCCAAGACCCTGCCGACCCTTCGTCCCCGGTCCCCCATGCCGAACCTCCCCGACCCCCCTCCGGGGTCAGCTTTTTTTGACTTTCGCGGCGGGCGGCGGCGCGGTTTTCAGCCTCTCGATCTCGGCCAGCCTCTGGCCCGCCGTCTTGGCCGTCTTGCGCCCGGAGTAGTCCGTGACGACCCGGCTGAAGAACGGGCTGGCCTGATCGTACTGCTTCATCTGGAAGTAGGAATCGCCGAGATAGAAATAGACCTTGTCCATCCCGGAATAGGCCGGGTAGGTGTTCATGACCTCGGTCAGCCGGCTGATGGTGGCCCGGTAGCCTCGCCGCTTGTAGTAGTTGATGGCGATCTCGGTGCTATGGCTGGCCAGGCGCTCCTCGCATTTCTTGATGTTCTCCTGGGCGGCCTTGGCCTGGTCGCTCGCGGGATAGTCGGCGATGACCTTCTTGAACTCGGTCAGGGCCTGGATCGTCTTGGACGGGTCGCGGCCCGGCTTGAGCATCTTCTTGTAGAAGGTCATGGCGATCTGGTATTGGGCGTAGGCGGCCGACGGGGAGTAGGGGTAGGAGCGGATGAATTCGCGGTACTCGGCTGAGGCCAGGATCATGCTGCTCTCGTCGCCTTTCTTGTAATAGGCGTCGGCGATGAGGAGCTTGGCCCGCTGGGCATAGAAGCTCTTCGGGAACGAGTCGATGACCTGGCGAAGGTAGAGGAGCGCCTTCTCGGTGTCCCTCTTGACGGTCGACTCGCCCAGCTTGTAGAGGGCCTCGTCGGAGGAGGCCAGGTCGGGCGTGAGCTGGACGGTCTTCTTATGGCAGGCGGTAGCCAGACCGAGGAGCAGGGTGAGCACGGGGACGAGCGCGGCGAGCGTTCTCTTCGGGGACGGTGTCTTCATGCGGTCTTCCTCGCGATGTCTTTCAGGGCCCGGACGGCCGCGGCCGGGTCGGGTGAGGCGAAAACGGCCGAGCCGGCGACGACGATCTCACAGCCGGCCTTGATGATCTCCTCGGCGTTGCCGAGATGGACGCCGCCGTCGACCTCGATGGGGATGACGCGGCCCTCGCCGCGGATCCAGTCGCGGAGCCGGCGGATCTTGTCCAGGCAGGACGGGATGAAGGACTGGCCGCCCCAGCCCGGATCGACCGACATGATCAGGACGTGGTCGATCTCGTCGAGGACCTCCTCGAGCGTCCCGATCGGTGTCGCCGGGTTGAGGGCCGCGCCGGCCTTCCGGCCGAACGAGCGGATGAGGGTCAGGTCCTTGTGCAGGTGGGCGGTGGCCTCGACGTGGATCGAGATCCAGTCGGCGCCGGCCTCATGGAAGAGCGGCACGAACGACCGGGGGTTCTCGACCATGAGGTGGACGTCGATGGGCAGCCTGGTCTCGCGGCGGATGGCCGCGACGAGCTGGGGTCCGAGGGTCAGGTTGGGCACGAAGTGCCCGTCCATGATGTCCACGTGGATGAGGTCGGCCCCGGCCCGTTCGGCCAGGCGGACGGCCTCGCCGAGCTTGGAGAAGTCGGCGGACAGGATCGAAGGGGCGATGAGGACCATCAGCGGCTCACCTCGAGGGAGATCCGGCCGCGCCGGCGGACGGGGAAGCCCGGCTTGGGGTCCTGGCTGACGATGACCCCGGCCGGCTGCCCCTGATAATAGACGTAGCGGATGTCCGCGACCTTGAAGCCCCAGGCGTCGAACCGCTGGATCACGGCGTCCGCCTTGAGTCCGACCAGCAGGTCCGGCATCATATAGACGCCGTCGACGCCGCCCTGGCTGAGGAGCAGGCCGACGGCGAAGCCGCGCTCGACGACCGATCCGGCGGCCGGGCGCTGGTCAAGGATGCGTCCGGCCGGGAGCCTGGGCGTGTGGACCTGGGTCATCCGGCCCCGGGTCAGACTGGCCGCCTGGAGCATGGTCAGACTCTCCTCGAGGGTCTTCCCCGAGAGGTCGGGAACCGTCACCGTGCCGCTCCCCGAGCTGGTGTAGACCTGGACGACCCGGGTGACCCGGATCTTCGAGCCCGCGGCCGGGTCCTGCTTGACGATGAGCCCCTTTTCGATGCGGTCGCTCGGCTCGGTGCCTCTCTGGGCCAAGGTCAGGTCCTTCTTCTGGAGATCGGCCCGGGCCTGGGCCACGGGCTTGCCGACGAGGTCGGGGACGGAGACGACCTCGCTCTTGAGGAGGACCTGGGAGAAGATGACGGCGCTCAGGAAGAACAGGATGAGGAACGAGAGCGTGGAGACGGCCGCGCTAAAGAGGAACTTCTTCGCCATGGACAGTGATCACGCTCGGGAATTCGGATTCTATTATTATCATAGTTTCCGAACTTAGTAAACGCGGGCTCCGTTGCCCGGAAGGCGGCCTCCGCTCGGGCCCGCCGATTGCGAAATCTCCGGGCCAAGGGATATAATGGCGTATTCGGAGGCGCGATCATGACAATGACTTATTCCGATTTCCGCAGCGATACGGTCACCCGGCCGACCGACGAGATGCGAAAGGCCATGGCCGAGGCCGAGGTCGGCGACGACGTTTTAGGGGACGATCCGACCGTTTTGCGGCTCGAACGGCTGGCCGCCGAGACCATGGGCAAGGAGGCGGCGCTCTTCTGTCCCTCGGGGACGATGGCCAACTCGATCGCCGTCAAGATGTGGACGAACGCCCTCGAGGAGGTCATCGTCGAGGAGCGGTCCCATATCTACAACATGGAATCGACGCACATGACCTTCATCTCCGGTGTGACGCCGCGGCCCCTGCCGTCGGTCCGCGGGGCGATGGATCCCAAAGACATCGTCGCCGCCATCCGCAAGCCGAACGTCCACACGCCCCAGACGACGCTCATCTGCCTCGAGAACACCCACAACAACTGGGGCGGGGCGGTCATCCCCCTCGAGAACTTCAAGTCCGTCCGCAGGATCGCCGACGAGCACCGGCTCAAGGTCCACCTCGACGGGGCGCGGATCTTCAATGCCAGCGTCGCTTCGGGGGTCCCGGTCCGGCAGTACGCCGATCAAGTCGATTCCCTCCAGTTCTGCCTGTCCAAGGGCCTGTCGGCCCCGGTCGGCTCGATGCTCGCCGGGCCGAAGGAGCGCATCGAATTCGGCCGGCGGCTGCGAAAGGCTTTCGGAGGCGGCATGCGGCAGGTCGGCGTGCTGGCCGCACCCGGCATCATCGCCCTGACGGAGATGGTCGATCGGCTGAGGGACGATCACCTGCGGGCCAAGAGGCTGGCCCGGGGGATCGCCGGCCTGCCGGGGATCACGATCGATCCCGCCACGGTCGAGACCGACATCGTCATCTTCGGCTTCGAGCATCCGAAGCTCACTTGCGCGACCCTGCTCGATAGGATGAAAGAAAAGGGCATCTTGGCTCTGGCCCTGAGCGGCGGCATCCGCATGGTCACCCATAAGGACGTCGGGGATGCCGACGTCGAACGGGCCATCAAGGCCTTCAGGGAGATCCTCGCCTAGGGACTGTCCCGACCGGGACCGGGACCGTCCCCGGGAGGGGACTGTCCCTCTTTCAGCTATAATAAATCTATGCCGTCTCCCGTCGTCCGCGAGATCGAAGCGAAGTCCATCCTCAACGCCTCCAAGATCTACGATTATTGCGTCAATCCCTACACCGGATGCCAGGTCGGCTGCGCTTACTGCTACGCGGCCCTGTTCATGCGGCGCTACAGCGGGCACAGCGAGCCGTGGGGCGAGTTCGTCGACGCCAAGGTCAACGCCCCCGCTCTGCTGGCCAAGCAGATCGTCAAGGCCCGTCGCGGCACCATCTGGTTCGCCTCGGTCTGCGACTGCTACCAGCCGCTCGAAGAGCGCTATGGGCTGACCCGCCGTTCACTCGAGGTCCTCGTCGGCCGGGATTTCCCCGTCGTCATCCAGACCAAGTCCGCCCGGGTCCGACGCGACCTCGACGTCATCCGGCGCATCCCCGACGTCGAGGTCGGCTTCAGCATCGCCAGCGACGACGAGACGACGATCCGCACCTTCGAGCGGATGTCGTCCCCGGTGGAAGAGCGGATCGAGGCGCTGAGGGAGTTCAAGGCCGCGGGCGTCCCGACCTTCGCCTTCGCCGGCCCGCTCCTGCCCGGCAACCCCGAGCGGCTCGCCGCCCTCCTCGATGGGGCGGTCGATCACGTCCTCATCGACCGCATGAACTACGTCCCGGCCGTGAAGGCCTTCTACGCGCGGCATGGGATGCTTGACGCTCTGACCGACTCGTTCTTCCGGACGCAGGCGGCCCGGCTTTCAAAGGCGCTTCGCGCCCGCGGCATCCGCGTCGAGCGCGTGTTCTGATCCTCCTGCACCCTCCGTCATCGCGGCCGGCGAGCCCTAAAGGCGCTCGGCCACGAGCTCGGCGACGTCCTTGACCGAGACGGTCTCGCATCCCTTGTCCTTGAGCCCGTCGCGAAGCATGGTCAGGCAGAAGGGGCAGGCCGCGGCGGCCAGGCCGGCGCCCGAGCCGATGACCTCGTCAACGCGCAAATGATTGATCCGCGTCCCGAGCGACTCCTCGGTCCACATCAATCCGCCGCCCGCGCCGCAGCAGAAGCTGTCGTCGCCGTGCCGCTCGAGCTCTTTGGGCCTGGCCCCCAAGGCGGCGGCCAAGACCGACCGCGGCTCCCGGACCAAACCGTTGTGCCGGCCGAGGTAGCAGGGGTCATGGAACGTGTAAGGACCTGAAGATCCCGGCTTGAGCGAGAGCCGTCCCCCGGTGATCAGCCGGCCGATGAGCTCGACGTGGGAGACGACCTCGATCGCCCTCAGCCGGGACTTGTCCTCGTCGGAGAGGCCAGGGACGAGGTCGATGAGCTTTGGATACTCGTGCTTGAGGGTGTTGTAGCCGTGGGGGCAGGTGGTGACGATCTTGCGGACGCCGTATCGATGGAAGAGGGCGAGGTTCTCCTGGGCCAGGCTCTGGAAGAGATACTCGTTCCCGAGCCGCCGGGCCGAGTCGCCGCAGCATTTCTCCTCCACCCCCAGCGTCCCGAACGGGACGCCCGCGGCGCGGAGGACCTTGACGAACGAAGCCGCGATGCCCTTTCCGCCTTCGTCGTAGGCGCCCATGCATCCGACCCAGAAGAGATACTCGGCGCAGGGAACGTCCTTGATGTGGCGGACCTCAAGGTTCTCGCCCCATTCCGCCCGCTTGGAGAAGCCGATGCCCCACGGGTTCGCGTTCGTCTCCAGGTTGCGGAAGAAGGCGTTGAGCTCCGGGGGGAACTTGCTCTGCATCAGGACCTGGCTGCGGCGCGAGCCGACGATCTTGCGGATGTGCTCGATCTCGACCGGGCACTCCTTTTGGCAGGCGCCGCAGGTCGTGCAGGTCCAGATCTCGCCTTCGGTGAAGGTGGCTGGGACGAGCTCGGCCAGGCCGTCGCGCGTCTTGGCGACCATCGCCTTGTCGCCGGCGAGCAGGGCCCGTTCCATGTTGAAGACGATCATCTTCGGCGAGAGGGGCTTGCCGCTGGCGAAGGCCGGGCAGGCGTCCTGGCAACGGCCGCACTCCATGCAGGCGAAGGCGTCGAGATCGTCCTTCCAGGTGAAGTCCGGGATCTTCTCCAGGCCGAAGACCTCGGACTTTTCGAGGTCGAGGGGCGCCAGCTCGCCGCTGGGGGTCGAGCGGCGGAAGAAGACGTTGAACGGCCCGGCGAACATGTGCAGGTACTTGGAGTGTGGGACGTAGGCGATGAAGGCGTAAACCGCGACGACGTGGGCCCACCACGCGGCCTTGAAGTGAGAGGCGATCGAGGCCGCGCTCATCCCCGACCGGCCGATGAAGCCGGCCAGCCAGGGCCCGAGGAAGGACCAGCGGGCCGTCTCGGGATGGGCGGCGACCGAGAAGGCCTCGAAATAGAGGTAAGTCGCGGTGGCCAAAGTGATCAGGAGATAGATGACGGCTGAATCCAGGCGCGTCGTGGCGTAGGCCTTGGGCCGGATAACGAAGCGCCGGAAGGCCAGGAAGAGCGCGCCGGCCATGACCGTGAACGCGGCGACATCGATGAGGGCCGAGAAGAAGAGGCCGAAACCGGTCCGGCCGAAGAGAAAGAAGCCGTCGAAGAAGCCCTCGAGAGTGTGGGAGACGGTCATCGTGTCGAAAGTCAGGGCGCCGTAGAAGATGCCGACGTGCATCAGCCCGGTGAAGAGCCGCTCGCGGCGCAGCGTGCAGCGCTGGAAGGCGACCTTGGTCACGGCATGGACGAGCCGCTTCCAGAGGTCCTTGAAGCGGTCCTCCGGCGCGCCGGCGAGGATGATCCGGAGCCGGCGGGCGATCGGGACGAAGAAGGCCGCCGCCGTGGCCAGGATCAATAGCGCGAAGATGATCCTTTCCGGGGTCGTCAGCATGCCGGGTCTCCTTGTGACGCTTTCGGCCCCTTTTTTACCGATTCGGGAACGGGCTGTCAAATGAGGAACCGACCGGAGCTTTGACTCCACTTGTGGCATATGTCAAAATGGCCCGCCTAGGAGAGTTCATGAACGTCCTCGTCCTGCTCGGCCTCGCCGCCGTCTTCTTCGTTCTGGCCGGGCGCTTCTACTCGAAGTTCATCGCCAGGAACCTCGGCGAGGACCCGGACCGTCCGACGCCCGCCGTCACGGTCAACGACGGCCGCGACTATGTCCCGACCAAGCGCTTCGTCATCTTCGCCCACCACTTCTCGGCCATCGCCGGGGCCGGGCCCATCCTCGGGCCGACCATGGCTATCCTCTACGGCTTCGTCCCGGCCTGGCTCTGGGTCGTCTTCGGCGGCATCTTCATCGGCGCCGTCCACGACTACACGACCCTCTTCATCAGCATGCGCGAGGGCGGGAAGTCCATGGCCGAGGTCGCCCGCAAAACCCTCGGCAGCAGGGGCTTCAACCTCTTCATCGCCTTCACCATCGTCATGATCGTGCTCGTGACCTCCTCCTTCCTCAGCGCGACCGCGATCTCGCTGACCTCGCTCTGGCCGCTGGCCAAGATCGGCGTCAAGGAAGGGGAGACCTTCCTCAAGACCGTCCTCCGCGACGGCGTCGTCCTAGGCCGGATCGGCGGCATCGCCTCGACTTCGGTCATCTTCATCACCCTCTGCTCGCCGCTCCTGGGCATTCTGCTCTACAAGAAGGGCCTCAAGACGGCGTACGCCTATGTCCTGGCCGCGGCCGTCTGCGTCGCCTCGGTCTTTCTCGGCATCGCCTATCCGATGACGCTGGCGCCGACGACGTGGATGATCGTCATCTCGGTCTATGTCCTCATCGCCGCCGGCGTGCCGGTCTGGCTCATTCTCCAGCCCCGCGACTTCATCAACGTCCAGATCCTCTACGGCGGCATCGGCCTGATGATCGTCTCGCTCTTCAGCTGCGGCTTCCAGGGCCTGCGCGTGACCATGCCCCGCTTCAACCTGGCCGAAGGGACGCTCAACCTGGGCTTCATCTGGCCGATGATGTTCATCACCATCGCCTGCGGCGCCATCTCCGGCTTCCATTGCCTCGTCGCCGGCGGGACGACTGGGAAGCAGCTGTCCAAGGAGCCTCATGCCCGCCACGTCGGCTACAACGCCATGCTCCTCGAATCGCTCCTCTCGGTCTGTGTCCTGCTGGCCCTCGGCGGGGTCATGGCCTTCACCGATTACAAGGCCATCGTCTGGCCGGCCGACCCGGCCGTCCGATCGAATCCCATCCTCGGCTTCTCGCTGGCCGCGGGCCGGCTCTTCCAGCAGGGCCTGGGGATCCCGGTCGCCCTGGGCACGGTCTTCGGCATCCTGCTCGTCGAGGGCTTCGTCATCACCACCCTCGACGCCGCCGTCCGGCTCAACCGCTACCTCTTCGAGGAGCTGTGGTCGATCGTCTTCAAGAAGGTCCCGGCGCTGCTCAGGCACTATTGGTTCAACTCCGGCCTATCGGTCCTTCTGATGTGGACGCTGGCCTATTCGAACGCGTTCAACGCCCTCTGGCCGATCTTCGGCACGGCCAACCAGCTGCTCGCGGCCATGGCCCTGCTGACGGTCTCGGCCTGGCTGCTGCTGCGCAAGCGGGCCAACTGGTACACGCTCGTCCCGGCCGCTTTCATGGTTGCGACGACGCTCGTCTCGCTGGCGATCCTGCTCTTGGGCTATATCAAGAAGGGGAGCTATATCCTGATCGGGGCGGACGTGCTGCTGCTGGCCCTCTCGGCCGGGGTCGTGGCCCTCTCGGTCAAGACCTTCTTGAAACGGGGGCAGGCCGTGGGGGAGGAGCCGGAGGAGGCCTTGTCGGCGTGAGAGAGCCGTCCCGGGACGAGGGACGGACCGATCCTAAGGGGACATCCATGGCAGAGCAGAGAGACATCGTCATCATCGGCGCGGGGCCCGGGGGCTACCTGGCCGCTATGCGGGGCGCCCAGCTCAAGAAGAGGATCACGCTCATCGACGGGGACCGAGTCGGGGGCACCTGCATCAACTACGGCTGCATCCCCTCCAAGTATCTCCTCCATCAGACCAAGGTCCTCAAGGAAGCGACCGGCACGAAGACCCTCGACGGCCCGGTCGGGGACATCCGGCTGAATTGGGCCAAGGTCCAGCAGGGCCGCCAGGCGGTCGTCGACCAGCTCGTCAAGGGACTCGTCTTCCTCCTCGAGAAAGGCAAGGTCGAGATGGTCAAGGGTCCGGCGAAGCTGAGGCCGGACAGGACGGTCGTGGTCCGGACGACGGACGGGGAGAGGCTTATCGAGGCGGACAAGGTCATCGTCGCCACCGGCAGCCGGCCGGCGGGTCTGCCCTTCCTGAAGATCGACGGCCGGACGGTCCTAGGCAGCACCGAGGCCCTCGAGCTCCCCGAGATCCCCAAGAGCCTTCTCGTCATCGGGGCCGGGGCCATAGGGCTCGAGATGGGCTCGATCTACAAGCGCCTCGGGACCGACGTCGTCGTTCTCGAGATCCTGCCCCAGATCCTGCCCGGCTTCGACAAGGAGGCCGTGACCCGGCTCGAGCGGGCCCTCAAGAAGCAGGGCCTGAAGATCTTCACCGACATGAAGATCGAATCCGCCGAGCTCGGAGAAGGCTCGGTCACGCTGAAGGGCGTCGGCGTCAAAACGAACACGCCCTTCGAGTACAAGGCCGAGAAGGTCCTGCTCTCGGCCGGCCGGAAGCCGAACACCGACGGTCTTTTCGACGGCCCCGCCTTCCTCGACATGGACCGCGGCTTCATCAAGGTGAATGCGGCTCTCGAGACGAACGTCCCCGGCATCTATGCCATCGGCGACGTCATCGGCGGCAAGCTCCTGGCCCACAAGGCCTACCACGAGGCCATCGTCGCGGTCGAGAACGCCTCGGGATTGGACCGGACCGTCGACGAGCAGGCCCTTCCCGCCTCCGTTTACACCGAGCCCGAGTTCGCCACCGTGGGCCTGACCCAGGAGGAGGCCTTGGCCAAAGGCATCAAGGTCAAGTCGGGCGTCTTCCCCCTCCAGGCCAGCGGCCGGGCCATGACCATGGACGCGACCGACGGCTTGGTCAAGGTCCTGGCCGACGAGGCCGACAAGGTCATCGGGGCCCACGTCGTGGCCCCGGGGGCATCCGACCTGATGCCCGTGCTGACCATGGCCGTGGCCAAGGGGATGACCCTCAAGGAGCTCGACAGCATCATCTATATCCACCCCACGCTGTCCGAGATGATCGGCGAGGCGGCCCTCAAGGCCAATAACGAGGCCCTCCATATCCTGAATTCGTAAGAGGCGCCATGCTTGAGCTTGCGATCGCTTTCCTCGTTTTCGGCCTCCTCTCCGGCGTCATGGTCCTCGTCAACTTCGTCCTCGGCCCGCGGCGGCCGAACCCCGCCCGCGAGAAACCCTTCGAGTGCGGCAGCCCGCCGCTCCAGACCGGCATCGGCCCCGTCAACATCCCGTTCTTCCTCGTCGCCCTGCTCTTCCTCCTCCTCGACGTCGAGATCGTCTTCTTCTTTCCGCTCGCCCTGGCCTTTCGTGGACGCGGCCTCGGCGGCTTCGCCGCGCTGGCCGGGTTCGTGGCCGTCCTGGCGGCCGGGTTCGCCTACGCCTGGAAGAAGGGGATCTTCCGCTGGTCATGAGCGGTTTCGACTTCCTCACCACGCGCCTCGAGGCGGCCCTCGGCTGGGGGCGCAAGTTCTCGCTCTTTCATTATCCCTTCATCACCGCCTGCTGCGGCATGGAGTACATGTCGACGGCCTGCGCTCACTTCGACATCGACCGCTTCGGGGCCGGGCTGACCCGGTTCTCGCCCCGCCAGGCCGACCTGCTCCTGGTCGTCGGGACGATCAGCCACAAGCTCGCGCCCGTCCTGCGGACCGTCTATGACCAGATGCTCGAGCCCAAATGGGTTATCGCCTTCGGGGCCTGCACCGTGAGCGGCGGCATCTACCAGAACTACGCCGTCGTCCAGGGCATCGATCGGATCGTCCCGGTCGACGTCTACATCCCGGGCTGCCCGCCGCGTCCGGAGATGGTCCTCGACGGCCTGCTCAAGCTCCAGGACAAGATCCAGCACCAGAAACAGGATTGGCGATGGGCCCGGAAGGATTGATCGACGCGATCCGGGCCAGGCTCGGCGAGGCCGTCGAGGGCGTCACCGACTCGTTCGGCGATCCCGTTCTCCTCATCCGTCCCCAGGACCTCCGGGCCGTGATGTCCGCGCTGCGCGAGGCGCCTTTCGACTACGCGGTCCTCCTCGACCTGACCTGCGTCGATTTCGCCGCCGCCGAGGGCCGCTTCGAGCTCGTCTATCACCTCTATTCGCTCTCCCGCAACGTCCGCCTGCGGCTCAAGACCTCCCTCCCGGCCGACCGGCCGTCCGTCGAGACGGTGGTCGGGCTGTGGAAGAACGCCGAATGGCTCGAGCGCGAGGCCTTCGACATGTTCGGCGTTCGTTTCGAAGGACATCCCTATCTCCGGCGGATCCTGACCTACGAAGGCTTCGAGGGGCATCCGCTGCGGAAGTCTTATCCCTGGCGGCTCGAGCAACCGCGCTTCCCGCCGAAGGACGAGGCCTGAGATGGAGCCCCGGACGCGACTGGAGCGGCAGGCCCGGCCCGAGAGCATGCTCCTCAACATGGGGCCGTCCCACCCGGCCATGCACGGCACGATCCGGATCATGCTCGAGCTCGACGCCGAGAAGATCCTCAACGCCGAGGTCGAGGTCGGCTACCTCCACCGCGGCTTCGAGAAGACCTGCGAGAACCGATCGTACTTCAACCTGCTCATCTATACCGACCGCCTGAACTACGTCTCGCCGCTCATCAACAATCTCGGCTACTGCATGACCATGGAGAAGATGCTCGGGGTCGCGGCGCCCGAGCGGGCCCAGCTCATCCGCGTCCTCATGAGCGAGCTGTCCCGCGTCTCCGACCATCTGACCTGCCTCGCGGCCATGGCCATGGAGAGCGGCGCCTTCACGGCCTTCCTCTACATGATGAAGGCCCGCGAGTACCTCTGGGACGTCGTCGAGTTCACGACCGGGGCCCGGATGACGACCTCCTACATCCGCATCGGCGGCGTCCGGTCCGACCTCCATCCCGGGTGGCGGGGCGCCCTCTCGAAGGCCGTCGGCGAGACGCGCAAGGTCCTCAAGGACGTCTCCGGCCTGCTCGACAAGAACGCCATCTTCCTCGGCCGGACGCGAGGCGTGGGGACGATCTCGAAGGAGGACGCCCTGTCCTACGGCTGGACCGGGCCGTGCCTGAGGTCCACCGGCATCGCCTACGACGTTCGCAAGGCCCACCCCTATCTCGTCTATGACCGGCTGGCCTTCGATGTTCCTGTCGGCGAGTTCGGCGACAACTACGACCGCTACCGCGTCCGGATGAGAGAGATGGAGCAGAGCCTGAGGATCCTCGAGCAGGTCGCCGCCCTCCTCCCCGAGGCGCCCCCGCTCGCCGCCGGCCCGGCCATCGAGCCGGAGGAGGCCATCCGACGGTCAAGGGCCGAGCGGGCGAGGGAGCCCATCCGCCTGTCCCCGAACCTCGAGGGCTCGGAGAAGGAGCGCCTGGCCGGCCTGTCGTGCCAGTTCCCGCCGGTCGCCGTGCCGGCCAAGGAGGACGCCTACACGACCATGGAAGGGCTCATCGGCCACTTCCTCTTCTTCATGGCCGGAAAAGGGATCCGTCCCCCGAAGGGCGACGTCTATTTCTCGGTCGAAGGCGGCAATGGCGAGCTCGGCTTCTACATCGTTTCGGACGGAAGCGACAAGCCCTACCGCCTGCACCTGCGGGCGCCGTGCCTCCATATCGTCTCGGCCCTCGAGCAGCTCATCAAAGGCCGGCTCATCGCCGACGTCATCCCGACCTTCGGCTCGATGAACATGATCGGGGGGGAGCTCGACCGATGACCTACGCTCCGTCGCCCGCCGCCGTGCTCAGGATCGAGCGGACGATCGCCCTTTACCCCGAGAAGCCGGCCGCCTTGCTCCCGGTCCTTCACGTCATCCAGGAGGAATCCGGGTTCATCTCGAGGGAGGCCGAGGTCTGGGTGGCGGCCAAGCTCGCCATCCCGCCGATCCAGGTCGGCGAGGTCCTCTCGTTCTACGGGATGCTCCGCCGGGCCCCCGGGGGCCGGCACACCATCCGGGTTTGCCGCAATCTCAGCTGCCACCTGGCTGGGGCCGAGGACCTCCTGGCCTTCATCGGCCGAAGCCTGGGCATCGGGCCGGGCGAAACGACCCCCGACGGGGCGTTCACGCTGGTCACGGCCGAATGCCTCGGGAATTGCGACCGGGCCCCGTGCCTGCAGATCGACGGCCTCGACCAAGGTCCGGTGAGCCGCGAGTCCGCGGCCGCCCTCATCGAGGAGCTCAAGGCCCATGATTGAGAACGGCCTCGCGCTCCTTCCGCATGACGACCGGTCCTGGCGGCTCGAGGACTATCTCGCCCGCGGCGGCTATGAGGCCGCCCGCAAGGCGATCACGGCCATGACCCCCGAGGCCGTCGTCGACGAGGTCGGCCGGGCCGTCCTCCGCGGCAGGGGAGGGGCGGGATTTCCGGCCGGCATGAAGTGGGGCTTCGTGCCGCGCGGCGCCGCCGGTCCGAAGTATCTCTGTGTCAACGCCGACGAGGGCGAACCGGGGACGTTCAAGGACCGCCTCATCCTCATGCGCGCCCCCCACCGGCTCCTGGAAGGCATGCTCGTCGCCGCCTACGCCGTGGGCATTCCCAAGGCCTTCATCTACGTGCGGGGCGAGTACGCCAGGATCGCGGTCCGTCTCGAAGAGGCGATCGACGAGGCCCGGGCGGCGGGCTTTCTCGGCCCGAGCGTCTTCGGGACCGCATTCGGGCTCGAGGTCGTCGTCCATCTCGGCGCGGGGGCCTATATCTGCGGCGAAGAGACGGCCCTTCTCGAATCGCTCGAGGGCCGCCGCGGCCAGCCCCGCGTCAAGCCGCCCTTCCCGGCCACGGTCGGTCTCTTCCGCTCGCCCACGGTCGTCAACAACGTCGAGACCCTGGCCAGCCTGCCGGGGATCCTCGGGCGGGGCGCGGACTGGTTCCGGGAGCGCGGCGTGCCGGGGACGGCGGGACCCGGCTCTTCAGCGTGAGCGGTGCGGTCAGGCGGCCGGGCGTCTACGAGCTCCCCGTGGGTACGTCCCTCCGGACGATCATCGAGTCCCACGCCGGCGGGCCGCCCGAGGGCCAGACGATCAAGGCCCTCGTTCCCGGCGGGCTCTCGGCGCCCGTCCTCAAGCCGGAGGAGCTCGACGTGCCCATGGATTTCGACTCGCTGGCTGGGGCCGGCTCCATGCTCGGCTCGGCCGGGATCGTCGTCATCTCCGACCGGACGCCGATCCTCGACGTCCTCCATGTCACGGCCCGCTTCTACGCCGACGAATCCTGCGGCAAGTGCACGCCCTGCCGCATCGGGACCCGATGGATCCTCAAGATCGTCGAGCGGCTGAGGGCCTCGGGCGGCGGGCCGGAGGACCTCGACCTCGTCGTCCGGCTGGCCGAAGGGATCAGGGGCAAGACCCTCTGCCCCTTGGGCGAAGGGGCGGCTCTGCCCATCCGGGCCCTGGTCACGAGATTCCGGGACGAGCTCGAACGGGCGGTGGCCCGGTGAGCGGAACCAAGCGGGTCTCCCTGACGATCGACGGCCGCCGCGTCGTCGCCGAGGAGGGGACGAGCATCCTCGCGGCCGCCGGCGCGGCCGGCATCGACATCCCTCACTTCTGCTATCACCCCGGCCTCCAGGTCGAAGGCAGCTGCCGGATGTGCCTCGTGGAGATCGAGGGCCTGCCCAAGCTCGAGCTCTCCTGTTCGAGCCCCGTCCGCGAAGGCCAGGTCGTGTGGACCGCGAACGAGAAGGTCCGCGAGGCCCGCCGGGACGTCCTTGAGTTCCTTCTGGCCGAGCATCCGCTCGACTGTCCCATCTGCGACAAGGCCGGCGAGTGCCGCCTCCAGGACTACTACGACCTCTATGGACGGTTCCCCGGCCGGATGTTCGAGCCTCGCGAGCGCCGGGCGAAGATGACGCCGCTCGGCCGCGGCCTCATCCTCGACCGGGAGCGCTGCATCCTCTGCACGCGCTGCGTCCGGTTCCTGCAGCAGGTCACGGGGACGGGCGAGCTGGGTGTCTTCGAGCGCGGCCTCGGCTCTGAGGTGGGAATATCGGAAGGGGCGGCAGTCGACAACGACTACTCCGGCAATCTCGTCGACATCTGCCCGGTCGGGGCCATCACGGCGGCGGACTTCCGCTTCAAGACGAGGGCCTGGTTCCTGGCCCGGCGGCCTTCGATCTGTCCCCAGTGCGGCCGGGGCTGCGCGATCGTCGTCGAGTCCGTCGAGGGCTATCCTCTGTCCAAGGGGGAAAGGCGGGTCTATCGGATCACGGCCGGCGAGGACCCGGCCGTGAACGGCTTCTGGATCTGCGACCTCGGCCGGAGCGGCCGCCGCGACATCGACGAGCGAAGACACCACCGGGTTCTGAAGCGGGGTGAGCCCGCCCCCGGGCTCATATGGCCCCAGGCCGTGGCCGAGATCGCCGCGCGCATCCGGGCTTTGCCCGGCCCGGACCGGGCGGCCCGGATGGCGGTCGTCCTCAACAGCCGCCTGACCTGCGAGGAGCTGGACTTGGCCAAGCGGCTCTTCGTCGACCGGCTCGGCCTCACCCGGGTCTTTTTCGCCGACCGGAAACCCGGCGCCGCGGACCGATTGCTGATCACCGCCGAGCGCGTGCCCAATGCCAAGGGCGTCATCGAGGCCGGATTCAGGCCCAGGCTTCCCAGCCTCGAGGAGCTGGCCGCCGAGGAGGTCCTTCTCTTTTTCGGTTCCGAGCTGGCGGCCCACTATGACGAGGGGGCGACGGCCGACGCCCTCGGGTCCGTCGGGTCGAGATTCCTTTTCGCGACCCACGCCGGCCCGCTCGACCGGATGGCCGACCTCGTCGTGCCGCTCGCCGTGCCCGCCGAAGGATCAGGCACATACATCAATATTCAGGGACTCCGCCGGACCTTCGGCCAAGCCGTTCCGCCGCGGCAGGGGGTGGCGACGGGCGTCGATGTCCTGATCTCTCTGGCCCGCTCGCTGGCCATCGACCTTGGAGAGGCCCATGCCCGCTGAGGCGCTCATCATCGCCGTCAAGGTCGTCCTGGCCCTGACCTGGACCCTGCTCCTGGCCTTGTTCCTGACCTGGGTCGAGCGGAAGGAGAGCGCGGTCCTGCAGGACCGGATCGGGGCGAACAGGGCTTCCATCCTCGGCCTGAGGCTCTTCGGCCTCTTCCAGCCGTTCGCCGACGCCATCAAGATGCTCTTCAAGGAAGATTTCGCCCCGTCCTTCGCCCAGAGGACCCTGCACTGGCTCGCGCCCGCGTTCTCCTTCTTCTTCGTTGCCGTGACCATGATCGCGGTCCCGTTCGGCGACGACGTCCACCTCCTCGGCCGGACGATCCCGCTCCAGGTCGTCGATCTCAACGCCGCCGTCCTCTTCGTCCTGGCCATGCTCAGCCTCGGCGTCTACGGCATCCTCGTCAGCGGCTGGGCCTCGTCGAACCGCTTCGCGCTCGTCGGGAGCCTGCGCGGAGCCGCCCAGCTCGTCTCTTATGAGGCGGCCCTGGGCCTCTCGCTCGTCGGCCTGATCATGGTCTTTCCCTCCCTCAGCCTGTCGCGCATCGTCGAGTTCCAGGGAGGGCGGCTCCTCGGCATCCTGCCGAGATGGGGCATCTTCCTCCAGCCCCTCGGCTTCGTCGTCTTCTACCTGGCCGGCCTGGCCGGGACCAAGCGTGTGCCCTTCGACCTGCCCGAGGGCGAGTCGGAGATCATCGGCTTCTACACGGAGTACGGCGGCCTCAAGTTCGGGCTGTTCATGTTCACCGACTTCCTCGAGGTCATCGTTCTCGCCGCCCTGTCGACGACGCTCTTCTTCGGCGGCTGGCAGGTGCCCTGGCTCGGCGACACGGGGTTCGCCTTCCCCTGGGGACGGGCGGTCCCCGTGGCCCCCTGGGGCGTGACCGTCCTGCGGGTCCTGTCTTTCAACCTCAAGGTCCTGTTCTTCTGCTGGCTTCAAATCCTGACGCGCTGGACTTACCCTCGCTTCCGCTACGACCAGGTCATGGACCTCGGCTGGAAGCTCCTCGTCCCCTTCGGCGTCGTCAACGTCCTGGCGACGGGCCTCGTCCTGGCGGTGCGATAGGGGATCCCCATGAAGAGCTGGACCGTGGCCGCGGAGATCGTGAGGGGATCAGCCATCACGATGCGCCACTTCTTCGTCAACATGGCCTTCCACACCCTGAGGCTGTTCGGGATCAAGACGCGGCGGCAGGGCGCGGTGACCATCCAGTATCCCGAGGTCCGCAAGGAGCTCTCGTCCCGCCATCGCAGCCTCCACCGCCTCCGCCCCCGCGCGGACGGACGGTCGAGCTGCGTCTCCTGCATGCTCTGCGTCACGGTCTGTCCCTCGGAGTGCATCACGGTCGAGGCGGCCGAGGACCCCGATCCCGAGATCCAGAAGGCGCCGGTCCGGTTCGAAGTCGACCTCGGCCGCTGCTGCTTCTGCGGCTTCTGCGTCGAGGCCTGCCCGGTCGACGCCATCCGCATGGACACCGGCGAGATCCGGCTGGCGAGCGCCAGCCGCGTCGCGCTCAAGACCCGCCTGGACAAGACATGATCCCCGCCTCCGACCGCCTCCGCCTCGGCGAATTCGAGATCATCCGCCTTCTCGACGGGACGTTCCGGGTCGACGGCGGGGCCATGTTCGGCGTCGTGCCCCGGACGCTCTGGGCGGCCAAGGCGTCCCCCGACCGGGAGAACCGCATCACCTTGGCCCTGAACTGCTATCTCGTCAGGACGCCCGGCGCGACGGCGCTCCTCGACACGGGCGTCGGCCCGGACATCGGCCGGCGCCACGCCGATTTCTATTCGTTCGACCGCCGGCCCGGGCTCTTCGAGTCGCTGGCCGATCTCGGATTGAAGCCGGAGGCGATCGACTTCGTCGTCAACAGCCACCTCCATTTCGACCACTGCGGCGGGAACACCCTCAAGAATCCTGACGGGCCCTGGGTGCCGGCCTTTCCCCGGGCCCGCTACGTTGTCCAGCGCGGCGAGTGGGGCCAGGCCATGGACCCCGTCGGCCGGGACAAGCCGAGCTACCTCCCGGCGCGCCTGAGGCCGCTCCTCGAGTCGGGCCGCCTCTCGCTCCTCGACGGCGACGGGCCCATCGCGCCGGGCCTCGAGGCGGTCGTCGTCGCGGGCCATACCGCCTTTCATCAGGGCGTCCGGGTGACATCGGCCGGCCGGACGTTCTTCTACGCCGCCGACGCCGTCCCCACCTCGGCCCACATCGGCCTCGATTCCATCATGAGCTACGATCTCTATCCGGTCGACACGTACGAGGCCAAGAAAGCCCTGCTCACGCAGGCCGAGAGGGAGGGCTGGATCCTCGGCTTCAGCCACGACCTGGCGGTCCCCTTCGGCGCCCTCCGCCGCTCCGGAAAGATCCTCGGGGTCGCGCCCCCGGCCTAGCCTGAAAACGATTGACTTTTCGGGCCCCCGACCTTATGATGGGGCTTCTTAAATTTTGAGGAGGTTCGTTTCAATGAAGAAAGTGACCGTTGAAGAACTGCTGGCCAAAGCCAAGCAGCCTTCCCTGGACGCCCCCCGGCTCCACAAGTACTACAAGGGCAAGATGGGCACCGCCGTCAAGTGCCGTGTCCGCGATTTCAACGATTTCGCGATCTGGTACACGCCTGGCGTGGCCGCGGTCTGCAAAGAGATCCAGGCCGACAAGCAGAAGGCCTACGAATACACCAACAAGTGGAACTCCGTGGCCGTCATCAGCGACGGGACCCGTGTCCTCGGCCTGGGCGACATCGGCCCCGAGGCCGGTTTGCCGGTCATGGAGGGCAAAGGCATCCTCTATAAGTACCTGGGCGGCGTCGACGCCTTCCCGATCTGCCTCGCCGAGAAGGACCCGGACAAGCTCATCGAGATCGGCAAGGCCCTTCAGCCGTCCTTCGGCGGCTACAACCTCGAGGACATCGCGCAGCCCAAGTGCTTCCGCATCCTCGACGAGCTGCGCGCGGCCTGCGAGATCCCGGTCTGGCACGACGACCAGCAGGGCACGGCCTGCGTCACCGTGGCCGGCCTGATCAACGCCCTCAAGATCGTCAAGAAGGACATCGCCGGGGTCAAGATCGCCATCGTCGGGGCCGGCGCCTCGGGCATCAACATCGCCCACCAGATCATGCTGGCCGGGGCCTGCGGCGAGAACATGTGCTCCGTGGACTCGAAGGGCATCCTCCACCGGGACCGCCACGACCGCGACAATCTCCAGAAGAACTTCAGGGAAAAATGGGACATGTGCCTGCGGACCAATCCCAAGTGCAAGGCAGGCGGCATCCCGGACGCCATCAAGGACGCCGATGTCCTCATCAGCGCCTCCACCCCCGGGCCGGGCACGATCAAGCCGGAGTGGGTCGCCACCATGGCCAAGGACGCCATCGTCTTCGCCGAGGCCAATCCCATTCCCGAGATCTGGCCTTGGGAGGCCAAAGAGGCCGGGGCCCGGATCGTGGCCACCGGCCGCTCCGATTTCCCCAATCAGGTCAACAACTCCCTGGGCTTCCCGGGCATCTTCCGGGGCGCCCTGGACGTCCGGGCCAAGACCATCACCGACGGCATGTGCATCGCGGCCGCCCGGGAGCTGGCCAAGGTGGCCGAGGACAAGGGCATCCACGAAGAGTACATCATCCCCAACATGGACGAATGGGAGGTCTTCCCCAGGGAGGCGGTGGCCGTCGGCAGCAAGGCGATCGAGGAGGGGGTCGCCCGGTTCAACTTCCCCGCCGACGTCCGCTTCAAGATGGCCGAGGACATGATCCGCGCCGCCCGCGAGGACGTCCAGAAGAAGATGCGGGAAGGCGTCATCATCGACCCGGACAAGTGAGTCCGGACCGGAACGCCCCAGGAGCGACGCACCACCGGGCCGAGGCAGGGGACGCGGGTCCCCTCCCTCCGGCCCATCCCGATTTGACAAGGCTTCCCTGATTGTGATACAAAATCAGCAAGTCAGGATATACCATCACACGGCGCCCATCTCACGTAATTCTATACAAAGTTACCAAAGGAGGTAGAATCATGAAGAACATCGTGAAAGGCCTTGCTCTGGCGCTCATCGTCATTTTCGCTTTCACCAGCTGCGCCAAGCAACCCACTCAACTCATGGACCAGGCCAAGGCGGCCGTCCAGAGCGTCATCGACGCCAAGGGCGGGATCTATGCCAAGGACGAGCTGAACAAGCTGCAGGGCGAGCTCCAGGCCGCCCTCGATGCGGTCACGGCCCAGGCCAAGAAATTCTTCAAGAAGTACGGCCCGGCCAAGGAGATGCTGAACAAGGTCATCACGGACGCCGACAGCGTCAAGGCCCTCGTCCCCGGACGGATCGCGGAAGCCAAGGCCGCGGCGGAAACCTCGATGAACGAGGCCAAGACCGCCGTCGAAGAGGCCAAGGCCCTCCTCGAGAAGGCCCCCAAGGGCAAGGGCACCAAGGCTGACATCGAGGCCATGAAGGCCGACCTGGCCGGTCTCGAGACCGCCATGGCCGACGTCACGACCGCCATGAACGCCGAGGACTATTTCGGCGCCAAGGACAAGGCCGACGCGATCAAGCAGAAGGCCGCCGCGATCACCGAACAGATCAACGCCGCCATCGCCAAGATCAAGGGACGGTAATACGCTCTGCCTTGAGGCTCAGTAAAACAGCCGTCCTCGTCCTGGCTGTTTTGCTTTGCGGTTGTCGAACCGCGCCGGTCCCTCCGGAGGTTCGTGAAGCCAACCTTCAGGAACAGGACCTTCGGAGGGCCGGCGCTTCTCTTTTCGCCGGCCGGGAGCACACGGCCTATCTCCAGGGGTTGAACGCTGCCCGGCAATCCCTGGCCCGCGAGGATCTGAAGCTGGGGTGGTTCCGGGACTACCGCCAGGTCCGGCGGCAGTTCGCCGCCGTCCTCCAGTCCGGGAACGCCCTGAAGAGCACGATCCAGTCGGTCGTCGCCCGGCAGGCTGCGGCCCTCGACCAGAAGGCCGAAGCGGTCCGCCGCCGGCTGCGGGTCCTGGACGATCTGACCCTGTCGCTCGTCGAAAGGGGACAGGCCCGGAGCCGCCTGACCCGGGCCTCCCTGGCCCTCGACGAGGCCGAGAGCCTGATCGAAGCGGGCCGGTTCGAGGCCGGCCAGGCGACCCTCGACAAGGCCTCCGCCCTTGCGGCCGATGCCGAGAGGGCCGTCCTGGCCCTCATCTCCCGGTACCTCGATCCGGCGCAGGTCCGGAGCTGGAAGGTCGCGGCCGAGGAGACCATCGCCGAATCGCGGGCCCGCGGCGTGACGGTGCTCATCGTCAGCAAGCTCGAGCGCCGGCTGGCGGTCTACCGGAACGGCCGGCTCTACCGGACCTACGATGTCGGCCTCGGCTTCAACGGCCTGGCCGACAAGCGCTACGCCGGCGACAACGCCACTCCCGAGGGCCGCTATACCATTCTCCGCAAGATCCCCTCGAGCCTGTACTACAAGGCCCTGCTCATCAATTACCCGAACGATGAGGACCGGCGCTGGTTCGCCAGGGAAAAAGCCCGGGGCGCCATTCCCCGGAACGCCAGCATCGGGGGGGACGTCGAGATCCACGGCGGCGGCGAAGACAGCCTGACCCGGGGCTGCGTCTCGCTCGACAACGACAAGATGGACGAGCTCTACGATCTCGTCTCGGTCGGGACGCCGGTCACGATCATCGGGACGCTGGAGAGCGAGAACTACGTCATCAAAGCCATTCGGGACAACTGACATGATCAAGCGACTCCTCATCGCCGCGGCGGCTCTAGCCTATTTGGGCTTTCTGGCCGTCCTCGGCGCGTCCTATTTCCTCGGCCTGAAGCAGGCCTCGGTCTGGCCGCCCCCGGCCAAGGCCGTGCCCGAGAAGGACGTCCCCAAGGTCGAGAAGAACGTCCAGCAGCTGGAGAGGCGGATGACCGCGCTCCAGCCGAGGGGCCTCTACATCGTCATCGATACGGCCGAGAACAGACTGACCCTGATGAACGGCGACAAGCCCGTCCGGACGGCCGTCGTCTCGTGCGGCAGCGGCGTCGTCCTCGAGGAGCCGGGGGGCAAGAAGCGGAGCTGGGTCTTCGACACGCCGCGAGGGGAGTTCACGGTCAAGTCGAAGATCACCAACCCGTACTGGGTCAAGCCGGACTGGGCCTTCATCGAGGAAGGGGAGAAGATCCCCAAGGCCATGGAGGACCGCATCGAGGCCGGAACGCTCGGCGACTACGCCCTGGGGTTCGGCCAGGGCTACTTCATCCACGGCACGCTCTACACCCGACTCCTCGGGCGGAACGTCACCCACGGCTGCGTCCGGGTCGGCGACGACGACCTCAAGTACCTGTATAAGGCCGTCCCGATCGGGGCGAAGATCTACATCTATTGAGGGCGCAGCGATGAAAGCGATAAAGACGACGGCGGCGGTCGCGATCCTCGCGGTCGCCGGGGTCGCGGCCCTGGGATGGGCCGCCGGGACCGATCGGGCCGCGTTGGCGAAAAAGCAGGAGACCCTCAACGCCGAATACGGCCTGGCCAAGGAAGCGAAGTTCTATTTCGTCTTCGACGTTTTGGGACGGAAGATCGAGCTGAGGGTCCGGGGCATGGTCCTCCGGACCTGGCCCATCGAGTCGATGAGGTTCTGGGGGAAGCCGGACTTCACGGGAGCGGTGGAGCTGGTCAAGAAGACGACGCTCAAGGCGCCCGAAAGGATCGTCATCAAGCCCGGCGAGACCGAGACGCCCGCTCCGGCCCCCGCCGCGACCACCCCGGCGCCGGCGGCGAACCCGGCGGAATTCCAGCTCGAGGCGTTGGAGCTCAAGGACATGCCGACCCGGTTCGGCCTCGATCTCGACAACGGCCTGCACATCAGCATCAGGGCCAGGACGGGCGGTTCGCCCGGAATGGCTTCGAGGCTGCGGGACGCTTGGCGATGGTACATCGCCCTGCCGCTCCGGGACCTCACGGCGTCGCGGCGATCGCAGGGGTTCTCCGAGCTGGAGCTCGTCTTCGCCGACGGAAAGGATCCCCAATCGATCTACTGGCACCTTTTCGATGGGATCAAGGGGATCATTCTGTAGGGCCCTTCGCCCTCCGCTCCCCGCCGATCCCCCCTCCAGCGACGGGGATCTGCGAGGCAACACCCATCGCCCCTCGAGAGGGAGGCGAAACGGCCCATATTTGCACTTGACAATGTTATACTAAGATTTTATAATATTTCTGCGCTAAATCGAATAAAGCAGGAGGACTCTTATGAGTAAGATCATAGGCATCGACCTGGGGACGACCAACTCGGTCGTGGCCATCCAGGAAGGCGAAAAGACGACCGTCATCCCGAACGAGGAAGGAGGCCGGACGACCCCTTCGGTCGTCGCCTTCTCGGCCAAGGGCGAGATCCTGGTCGGCCAGGTCGCCAAGAGACAGCGGGTGACGAACCCGGAGAACACGATCTATTCGATCAAGAGGTTCATGGGCCGGCGCTACGGCGAGGTCGGCCAGGAGATCAAGCAGGTCCCGTTCAAGGTGACGGAGGCCCCGAACGGCGACGTCCGGGTCGAGGCCCACGGCAAGCTTTATGCCCCGCCCGAGATCTCGGCCTTCATCCTTCAGAAGCTGAAAAAGGCCGCCGAGGACTACCTCGGGGAGAAGGTCGACCGGGCCGTCATCACCGTCCCGGCCTATTTCAACGACAGCCAGCGCAAGGCCACCAAGGACGCCGGGCAGATCGCCGGCCTCAAGGTCGAGCGGATCATCAACGAGCCGACGGCGGCGGCCCTGGCCTACGGCATGGACAAGAAGAAGGACCAGACGATCGCCGTCTATGACTTCGGCGGCGGCACCTTCGACATCTCCATCCTCGAGGTCGGCGAGGGGGTCGTCGAGGTCAAGGCCACCAACGGCGACACGCACCTCGGCGGCGACGACCTCGACCAGCGGGTCCAGGACTGGATCGTCCAGGAGTTCCGGCGCGAGTCCGGCATCGACCTGACCAAGGACAAGATGGCCCTGCAGCGCCTCAAGGAGGCCGCGGAGAAGGCCAAGGTCGAGCTCTCGACGACGATGGAGACCGAGATCAACCTCCCGTTCATCACCGCCGACGCCTCCGGTCCCCGGCACCTCCTGATGAAGATGACCCGGGCCAAGCTCGAGCAGCTCTGCGAGGACCTCGTCCAGCGCTCCGTCGCCCCCGTCCGCCAGGCCCTGGCCGACGCCAATCTCAAGGCCTCCGATATCCAGGAGGTCATCCTCGTCGGCGGCCAGACGCGCATGCCGCGCATCCAGCAGCTCGTCCACGAGCTCTTCGGCCGGGAGCCCCACAAGGGCGTCAACCCGGACGAGGTCGTGGCCGTCGGCGCGGCCATCCAGGGCGGCGTCCTGTCCGGCGCCGTCAAGGACGTCCTCCTCCTCGACGTCACCCCGCTGACACTCGGCATCGAGACGCTGGGCGGCGTCTTCACCCGGATGATCGGCCGCAATACGACCATCCCGACCAAGAAGACCGAGATCTTCTCGACCGCCTCCGACAGCCAGCCGAGCGTCGAGATCCACGTCCTCCAGGGCGAACGGGAGATGGCCTCCTACAACCGGACGCTCGGGCGGTTCCACCTCGACGGCATCCCGCCGGCCCCCCGGGGCATCCCCAAGATCGAGGTGACCTTCGATATCGACGCCAACGGCATCCTGCACGTCTCGGCCAAGGACCTCGGCACCGGCAAGCAACAGGCCATCACCATCACCGGCCACAGCGGGCTCGACGAGAAGGAGATCAACCGGATGGTCAAGGACGCCGAGGCCAACGCCGCCGAGGACAAGAAGCGGCGGGAGACGATCGACGCCCGCAATCACGCCGACCAGCTCGTCTACAGCCTGGAAAAGCTGATGCGCGAGAACAAGGCCAAGATCCCGGCCGAAGAAGCCGAGCGCGTCCAGAAGGAGATCGAGAACACCAAGAAGGCCATCGAGTCGGACGACCTCGAGCGCATCCGCAAGGCCACCGAGGACCTGACCAACGCCTCGCACAAGCTGACGGAGATGATGTACCGGCAGGCCGGTCCGCAACCGGGCGCCGAGGGCGGCGCTGCGGGCGGCCCCGGCTACCAGTCCGGCGCCGGCGAGCAGGCCCAGGGCGGCGACGGCAAGGGGGCCGACGAAGGCGAGGTCATTGACGCCGAAGTGGTCGACGACGATAAAAAGAGCTAGGCCCGGCGGCCTCTGACGGATACAATGGGGGCCTCGAGAGCCCCTAGCCTGTCCGAGGTGCGGTCATGGCGAAAGATTATTATCAGGTCTTGGGAGTCTCCAGGGAGGCCGCCCTTCCCGACGTCAAGAAGGCCTACCGCAGGCTGGCCCGGAAGTACCATCCGGATCTCAACCCCGGCGACAAGACGGCCGAGGCCCGGTTCAAGGAGATCCAGGAGGCTTATTCCGTCCTGAGCGACCCCAAGAAGAGGGCCCAGTATGACCAGTTCGGCGAGCTGGGCGGGGTTCCGCCCGGCGCCGGCCCGGCCGGCCCCGGCGGGCCCGGCTTCGAAGGCTTCGATTTCTCCGACTACGGCTCGTCGACCTTCCGGGACTTCTTCGAGAACCTCTTCGGCGGGGGCGGCATGCGCGGACCCGAGGCGGCCGCGACCGGACCGGAGCGCGGCGAGGACCTCCAATACTCGATGCAGATCGGGTTCGAGGACGCCATCCACGGCCTCCAGACCAAGATCCGGGTCAGCCGCTTGGCGGCCTGCGAAGGCTGTGGGGGGGCCGGCCGCGCCCCCGGCTCCAAGCGAAGGACCTGTCCGACGTGCGGCGGCACCGGACGGGGCACGGTCCAGCGCGGCTTCATGAAGTTCTCCGGCGCCTGTCCGACGTGCCGCGGCACCGGCCAGGCCCCCGGGGAGCCTTGTCCGAAATGCGGTGCCTCGGGCGTCGTCCAGATCTCCGACCTCATCGCCGTCCGCATCCCGGCCGGCGTCGACAACGGCTCCAAGGTCCGCGTGCCCGGCCGGGGCAACGCGGGACGGAACGGCGGACCTCCCGGGGATCTCTTCATCCTCATCGAGGTCGCCCCCCATGCCTTCTTCAGGCGCGAGGGCGCCAGCATCTCGGTCCGCGTCCCCGTCTCGGTCCCCGAGGCGACGCTCGGTGCCAAGATCGAGGTCCCGACCCTCTGGGGCCGGACGACGATCCGCATCCCGCCGGGGACGAGATCCGGTCAGAAGTTCCGCATCAAGGAGCAGGGCGCCCCGATCCCGGGCCGGAAGGGCCGCGGCGACGAGTTCGCCGAGGTCTACATCGTCCCGCCGCCGTTCGACAACGAGCGGATCCGGGAGATGATGAAGGAGCTCGAGCGGATCTCGGGGCCGAACCCGAGGCAATCCATGGGGATGGGCTGAGATGAAGACCGCGCGCAAGGCAACGACCAAAGGGCCCGAGGCGTACTACCATATCTCGAGCGTGGCCAAGATGTACGGCATCCATCCCCAGACACTCCGCCTCTACGAGCGGGAAGGCCTCCTCAAGCCCTCGCGGAGCGAAGGCAACACGCGGCTCTACTCCGCGGAGGACCTCAAGCGGCTGGAGATCATCCTCAACCTCATCCGCGATCTCGGGGTGAACCTGGCCGGCGTCGAGGTCATCCTCAACATGAGGGACAAGATCGAGCGCATCGAGGCCGAGGTGACCGAGTTCCTCGACTACGTCCGGCGCGAGTTCTTCGCCGGCAAGGAAGAGGAGTTCGAGGCCCGGCGGCGGGCCCTGGCCAGCGTCCGGCCGAGCGGCGTCGTCAAGGTCAAGAGCCGGGACGAGTGAGCCATGGATTACCGGGACTTCTTCGACTCCAGGAACATCAAGCACTACCTGGAGGAGATCGCCAAGTTCCCGGCCCTGACCGAGGAGGACGAGAAGCGCCTGGGCGAGAAGATCCGCCAAGGGGACAAGGAGGCGCTCCAGACGCTGGTCAAGTCTAACCTCAAGTTCGTCGTCTCCTACGTCAAGAAGTACCGGGGCATGGGGCTGGGGCTTCTCGATCTCGTCGACGAGGGCAACGTCGGGCTGATCGAGGCGGCCAAGCGCTTCGACCCCTCGCGGGGCGTCCGCTTCGTCTCGTACGCCGTCTGGTGGATCCGCCAGTCCATCATCCACGCCCTGACCCAGTCCTCGCGGATCACCCGCATCCCCCAGAAGCTGGCCGACCAGATCTCCCTGATGAAGAAGAAGACCGCCCGGCTCAAGGTCGATCTGGGGCGCGATCCGACCCGGGAGGAGATCGCCCGGGAGATGGGCCTCACGGAAACCGACATCGAGGACCTGGAGATCCTCGGCGAGCGGAACCTGTCCCTGAGCGACAAGTCCGGGGACGAGGAGCGGGAGGTCGAGGACAAGCTCAGCGACACGGGCTCCCCGTCGGTCGAGTACCAGATCATCAAGTCGGCGGTCCAGCAGCAGATCCGGGACATCCTCGGCGAGCTGGATGAGAAAGAGGCTCTTGTGTTAAGATTGCGCTTCGGGTTGGACGACGATCGGCCCCTGACCCTCCAGGAGATCGGCCGGCGGCTCAATCTGACCCGGGAGAGGATCCGCCAGATCGAGCAGAAGGCCATGCGCAAGCTCAGCCGGTCGCAGAACCTCCAGCATCTCAGGGGGTACCTGAATTGAGCCGGCCGCCGATCTGTCCGAAGTGCCAGGGGACGGGCTGGGTGCTCGAGGACTCGGGCGGCTCCCAGGTCGCCCGGCGGTGCGGCTGCTTCGGCGTGCGCTGGAAGCAGTCGCTCCTCGACCAGGCCAACATCCCCCGGCGCTACCAGACCTGCACCCTCGACAACTTCGAGGTCCACAACGACTCGCACCGGCACGCGCTCAAGATCTGCCGGCAGTTCGTCAAGAACTACCCGGCCCAGGACGTCGGGCTCCTCTTCATCGGTCCCTGCGGGGTGGGGAAGACCCACCTGGCCGTGGCCGTGGTCCAGGAGCTCATCAAGGCCAAGGACGCGGTTTGCGTTTTCTACGATTTCCGCGACCTCATCCGGGAGATCCAGAGCACCTTCACCCCCGACTCGACGCTGTCCGAATCGGACGTCCTGGCGCCGGTCTTCCAGTCCGAGGTCCTCGTCCTCGACGAGCTGGGCGCCAAGCGGACGACGGCCTGGGTCGAGGAGACCGTTTTCTACATCATCAACCATCGTTACAACCACAAGAAGATGACCCTCTTCACCACGAACTACCCCGATATCGACGAGGAAGAGGACAAGCGCGACTCGTTCTACAAGAAGGGCGGCGACAGCCTGATCGACCGCATCGGGGTCCGGCTGCGGTCGCGCATCTACGAGATGTGCAAGGTCGTCGAGATGAGCGGCGACGACTACCGCAAAATGGCCAAGCAGGCCAGCTACCGGTTCTGAAGGACTCCCCTTGGGGCGTGTCCTCTTTGAATATGGTGCCCTTCTTCCCTGAGGGACAGATGTCCGAAAGCCGTTCATATCGGGACAGGCGGGCGTATCTAATCGAGGCTGTGCGGACGAGACGGAAAAAGGTCCGTCGGATGGCTATTGACTATTGACCTGGCGGCGCGAAATGCCAATCGTGCGGATATGACAGGTGCCTTGAAGCCCTAGAGTTTCATCATCTCGACGATAAGAAAAAGGACTTCTCGATCTCCAATAGG
>Ga0153915_10000515_pt1 | contig 35660 bp, 33 predicted proteins | sample Opewatmetagenome_2_FD_107003 | JGI IMG/M metagenome (GOLD analysis project Ga0153915, IMG submission 107003) | Freshwater wetland microbial communities from Ohio, USA - Open water 3 Core 3 Depth 3 metaG | ecosystem: Environmental > Aquatic > Freshwater > Wetlands | place: USA: Ohio, Lake Erie... | reverse complement strand
CCCTTTATCAATAAAAAAAGCCTCTGAATTAGAGGCTCATTTATTCTGATAATCTTTTGGTCCTGTCAATGAATTCTAAAAATCATTATACCTGTTGAAATCCATATTCTGACAATCTACAAGCGTTCCTTGATTTTCCCATCTCCATCAGTAAGCATGATCACATGACCCAGGACATCATAAAGAGGATAAAAAACACCATAGCTATTTACCATTACTACAATCTCATCAACCCGCGAGCCATACACATAACGGGCCTGCTGCCAGTCGGAAGCATCACGCTCTTCGATTAGATTCCAGTCGTCATAAGTGTTAAGTACTATTTGTCCGTTATAATTGCGCACCACGACACGATTTTTTGCATCATAGGCAAATTTTGCTTTCATCTTGCTATTTGACACTTCAATAAGGCGATTCAAGGCATCATAGCGATAAACGGTTTCACCCACCAATGCAAGATTTCCGTTAGCATCATATTTCGGCATGAGCTCATCAACCTGAGTATACTGGTTAAGATTGTTAGTCTTATAGTTCGTTACTTTCCCATCCGCATATGATTCCTGACGATTACCGTCTGCATCATAAGTATAATCAACCGAACTCTCCGGCGTCCCAGTTTTCCCGCCAGTAACTGAAGCAGCGTAATCGGCACCTATAACTTGATAGGTGGGATCATATTCGTAACTATCTCTTACAACTTCTGCTCCCAGTGTCTCAGTTGTTGATGTACGATGTCCTTCTTCGTCATAGGTGTAATCAAGTTTACTCAGCTGGTTCTGGGAGGGATTCTTTTCTACAAGTTGTGTAATCTTATTTTCCGCATTAAAGCTACGTGAAGTCTCAGTAAGATTTTCGCGTGGGATGCGCACAGTATTTCCTACGGCATCATATTCGTAACTTGCAATAGCCGGTAATTGGCCTTTATCCAAAATATTTTCCAATTGACCATTTCCATTATATGTATACATTATGTTGCTGCCGTCTGGATATGTAATAGACTCGCGATTACCATCTTCCGTATACGTATATTGCACAGTGCGAGGGGCAGGATCAAATGCTCCTCCGGTAGCAACAGATGAGATATCTTGTGTTTCGGATGTCATCTGACCATCCATATCATAAGTATACGTGAGTTTACTCACTCCATTATCCCGAGACGTAACGCGACCTGCTGCATCATATGTTGTCACAATACTTTGGCTGCCGTCACTCCATTCAGATGCTATTTCACGATAGCGCTCATCATAGTGGAATGTGCGAATTGCCCCAGAACGATTGCTGATAGTAAGTATCTTTCCAGATGCATCGTATGTTGTGTTTTCTCGCGAACCATCTGGATAGATAAGAGCGGTTTGATGCCCTAGTGCATCGTATTCATATCGATATAAATTACCGTTGGGATCAGTCAATGCGGCCAGACGCCCGGAAGGGTAATAGTTCCGACTGGTGACCTGATCATTTGCATCAGTTTCAGTAATTTCTCTGTCAGCTTCATCATATGTCTTCCAAGTGGTGTTGCCTTTCGAGTCTGCCTCACTCAGTTTGTTCCCGGCTAAATCATAAGTATAACTTGTAGTAAAATTGCTTGCTGTCATCCTTTTAATAAGACGACCACGCTCATCATAAAAGTTTTTTATTGTTCTGCCAAGCGCATCGGTGACTATTGTCTGACGGCCATTCGGGTCATAACCGAAAAGAGTCATCTTAGCACTTTGTGTGTCAGCTGCTTCGGTAATAGCAATTCCATTGCCATTTTCATCATAGGTTACGGAAGTGACACGACCCGATGGTGAAGTCGTTCTAGCTGGGCTTTGGAAAGATGCTCCATTCTGCCCAATTGGCGCGTATTCATAACGGGTTTCATTGCCATTTGCATCGTAACTGGAAATTTGCCTGCCAAAGGTGTCATAGCCCTTTTCTGAAGTAGCACCTGTTTCGTCGACCAGCTTGATCTCTTGCCCAAATTGATCATAAATCACGCTCGTGCTATTTCCATCCGGATAGATCATTTTAATGATTCGGCCAGCAGCGTCCCGCTTGAAGACAAGGGCCTTTCCGCGTGGATCAATAGTGCTAGCAGTTAAATCATGGTCATCATAAATCATTTTATAAGTATTGCCCAGTGCGTCTATCAACTTTGTGCATAGACCGCGTGCATCCAATGTAAATTTCGTTACCCCACCATTAGTATCTTTTAATGAAAGCAATTGACCAAAATCATTATATATTCTTTCTTCTGTGGTTCCATCCGGATGCAACACTTTAGTTGCTCTGCCCTTTTTATCAAGAGTGAAAATGCGGCTGCGACCCAGTTCATCGGTTTCTTTGAGCACTCGTCCTTGATCGTCACGCTCCCAGGAATAAACACTTTTATCAGGATAAATGGTCTTAACCATATCACCGGCCGCATTGTATTGATGGCGAGTCACATGACCCAGTGGATCAGTCTCTGCAACTATTGGGCCTCGTCCATCATCTCCATAGTCGTATTTAGTTAAAAAACCAAGGGCATCAATCTTTTCGCTGACGCTACCGCCTGGATTATAGTATTGATAAATTGTCGCCCCATTTGTTTGCCTGATTGCGTAACCGCGCGTATCTGAATCATCAGCAGCAAGCGCCTGCATAACAGCGCCTCCTTCAGCGGCCTTGATTTCAAGGATTTGCCCGAGGGCTGCATCAGATTCAGTTCGATAACGGAACATTCGCCCACGCAATTTGCTGTCACCATGTGGGTCATCTGCTTTTGATAACAGGACTCGTGTATTGGGTCGCTGTTCTTCATAGATGTAAGCGGCTGTGTATTTATCCGGATAAGTGACCTTCGTTAGTACTGGATAATCTGCATCTTTTGGAAATTCATAGATGTAAGAAACTTTCTGACCATCACTGGCAATTACTCGGCTGATAACCTTGAAGGGTGGCGTTTTGATTGCTGTATTCGGGGTGGACAGCTTTTTATATTCAATCTTAAGCCATCGCCCTGCTGGTTCAGTTACTTGAATAAGATCATTGCCGGAAAAAGAAAGCTTGTATATGTTGCCCTGCGTATCAGTCAACTCATTCAAGATATAGACATATCCTTGTTTTGAGGATGTGCGCTCAAATTTTGCTTGGGCTCCACCTAGTTGCAACAAGGTAAAGGTATTGCCTTTAGAGATAACACGATGTCTTACGCTGGGAGTGGACCACCACTCCCCCGATGAGGTTTGAGTAAAACGAGACACCATCCCGTTCGGTGAGCATACCGAGATGACATCTCGCCCCTTGCTGTCTTTTCCTTCTGCAAGCATTTCCCACTGCCAGTTATGCGCCCAGTTATGCCCCAATCCAAACAGGCTTGCCGATTGTGAGCTGCGACTGCTCCCATAACGTTTCCATGATAAACCATAATCGCCAACTGCACCGGCAATGACGATATCATTTGTAGTAAACGATACATTGCCGGTATATGGATCCGGAAATCCTGGCACTGTAACGCCATGATCTGAATCATTTCCTGGGTAAGGGGATTGTGCAAAACAAACACTAGCAAAAAATATGCAAATGACAAATAGGCAAGTTCTCATAATGATATTCCTTTCTTATATCAAGATTTATGGATTCAGAACACTTAAGAAATCACTTTACGAGCAAGGACAGGCGGTTCATCACCAACCCAGAATTGGAGCACACGCCTATCGCCGCCATTGCGTAGAGTTACTCGATACAGGCCGTCATAAGTCGAGATTTGATATTCCAGGCTAACTTGATGCTTTTCATCGACTAACGCGAAACCTTTCTCAGCGTTGCCGAGTAATGAGCCACCATCTTCTGCTTGAATACTAATACGCTGACCCGGCGTTGCATCAGGAAAAAGCACAGTCGCTACTATTTTTGCCCCGGCTGGAACAGACACACGGGGAAATTCACCATTGGCATTGAAGGTGATTTGGCTTCTTTCATCACCCACCTCAAGTTTGATCATTTGTCGATTGGTTGTTTCAGGTTGAGTAAGGGTGTTGGTAGATGATGTAGTTACATCCGGGGCAGTTGCATTAATAGCAGATGGTTTTTCAATTTTGGTTGGACTTGTTCTCATCCAAACAACGATTGAAATAATAATGACAATCGTACTCCCTACTGCCAACCAACGTCCAATTCGCCTCTTGCTTTTAGGCATTTTATTTAATTCCATTTCTTTCCCTCTTAAAATTAATAAGTTAGTTTAAAAGCCATGTAACTGTAAAAAAAGCCAAAATCTTGTAAGCTAAATATTGTAACGTATTATCTTCAGAAAGTGGAACGACCTGCCAACGAATCCTAAAAATTTGATTTTTAACCTAAATCATTTAGTTGCCTGTGATGTAATTATTCTTTTTTTAAGACTCATTCCGCATTGTTTCGGAACGAATAGGCATTAACAGTTGTATAATATTGCGATATTTGTGCCAGATCACATATTTGAAGAGATTATTAAAGGAAAATATTTATGAAGTGCTAATCTCCTTAATTAATTCACAAATAAGGAGATTAAAATAATTTAAATAATACTTTTATTTCTCAAATATTGACGAGATGGATTTTAGGCAAATGATAAAACTACACAATAGAATGTGCTTACGTGCATATTCTATTGTGCAATCCTTCTTGGTTGATGACTGTGGGGTCATCGCTTTTTTATTCATATTTAGTTGGGGAAAATAGACATGAGATTGAGTTTTAGTGTTTGAACCCAGTAATGTGGGTTATACTCTGGGGTGTAAATTTTGAATAACTCGTTAATTAGATTTTAGGGAGTTTTGTTTGTCAAATTTGACTATCTGCCCATCCTTGAGGAATTCTTCAAAATCCTGATCTGCAGAATTAAATTTCAAGTTCGGCAAGGCCGGAGCCGCCCATCTAGGCATTATCTCATCCCTATGATATTTCTCTGTCTTAGTAGGTTCTTTTGCTGCTGGCACAGAGCAGGAGTTGGTTGTAAAACCTATCCTTTCGCCATCATGATTAAAGATCATATCATTGATGATCCACCCCAGATGACGCCCGTTAATCCCATACACATGGCTGTCTTCATAAATATAGGCGACTGCATCACCATCTCTGTTAAACAGCGTTCTTTCCATATGCCATCCCTACATAGTAAATCATCTCTTTAACCGGTTATACAAAAACTTATCTACTTGGCATACTCGACAGCCCTGGTCTCACGTATCAAAGTGACTTTTATCTGGCCTGGGTAGGTAAGATCCTTTTCGATTTTTTTTGCAATATCCTTGCACAGGATAAAAGATTGATCATCGTCAACCTTATCTCCTTCAACCATTATCCTTATCTCGCGACCTGCCTGAATCGCAAATGACTTGTTCACGCCATTAAAGGACAAGGCAATTTTTTCAAGGTCTTCCAGCCTCTTTATATAGGATTCCAGCATTTCCCGACGGGCGCCGGGACGCGCGCCCGACAGCGTATCTGCCGCCTGTACCAGTACATCCAGGATGGCATCAGGATTCATATCCTCGTGATGGGAGGCAATAGCATGAATGACATCGTTGGCCTCATTATATTTTTTCGCCAGATCAGCGCCGATGAGCGCGTGAGCGCCTTCAACCTCATGATCCACTGCCTTGCCGATATCATGGAGCAATCCTGCCCGTTTGGCCTTTTTCACGTTCACGCCCAGTTCCGCTGCCATAACACCGCATATAAAACTTACCTCCCTGGAATGCTGAAGCACATTTTGTGCATAACTTGAGCGATACTTCAATCTGCCTATCAACTTTATAAGTTCAGGATCAATCCCATGAACGCCCACATCAAAGGTTGCCTGTTCTCCTGCCTCTTTAATGCTGACCTCAATTTCTGCTTCAACCTTTTTTACAATCTCTTCTATCCTGGCAGGGTGTATCCTTCCATCCTCTATCAGCCTTTCCAATGAAATCTTAGCCACTTCTCTTCGAACCGGGTTAAAGCCTGACAATATAATAGCCTCAGGCGTATCATCAATAATGAGATCGATCCCTGTAGCGGCTTCAATGGCCCTGATATTGCGCCCCTCTCGTCCGATTATCCTGCCCTTCATCTCTTCATTGGGCAGATCCACAACAGACACGGTCTTTTCCGCGACATAATCACCGGAATATCTTTTAATGGCCAGGGCTATGATTTCCTGAGCTTTTCGCTTGGCGTTTTCTCTGGCCTCGTTGTCCACTTTACGTATCAACTTTACAGCGTCATGCTTCGCATCTTCCTCCATGGACATGATAAGTATTTTTTTAGCCTCTTCACTTGAGATGCCGGCAAATGATTCAAGTTGATAACGCTGCTTGACGAGGATCTCTTCATATTCAATCTGTTTTTTCTGCAGATCCTCTTCTATCTGACTGATATTTTTTTCGCGTTTAAAAAGAATGTTTTCTCTGCCTTCATATTGGCTGATTTTTTTATCTAAAGTTTCCTCCTTGTGAAACAACCTCCTCTCTAGCGCCTGAAGCTGGCCTTTTTTCTCCTTTGTCTCTTTTTCAAAATCAAGTTTCATCTGATAGATTGTATCTTTTGCCCTGAGCATGGCCTCTTTTTTAATACTTTTTGCCTTTCCATGGGCATCATTGATGATCTTGTTTGAATAATTATTAATAGATTCAAATTGTCTCTCAATAATCCTTTTGCGTATCCAGAAACCAAAAATTGTTCCTATAATAATTCCGGGCAGGGCGGTGATAAGAATCTGAAATATTGTCATGATAGAAGCATCTCCATATTAAAACCGATAAATCGGGGAATCAAAAAACTTTCTTATTTGAAGGCTTTACTCTTTTTCAGGTTTAAGACATATATAATACTTCACTACATGAAATAACATGTTATGAAGGAGAAACCCTGTAAATATAATCCTATTAGGATTTAATCCCCCGCGGTTTGCCGCGCAGGATGATCATGTCTTGTGCTTGAAACCTAGGCATAGCACATAAAGGATACAGGAATCAAAAGTCAGTCTCCGGAATAAATCTAAGAGTAGCCCTGGCCCCCCATAGCTCCCGCCGAAAAATCATTGACTTCCGTGAACCGGGAATTCCTTACGGATTCTAAATAAATTGGGATAGTAACAAATCGATCTATTTGATATTATCGACAAACTGAGGAGACAGGGGGATGCATTGCATTAAAATTTTATCTACATGTCATTAAGTGGACGTCTTTGAAAAGAGACAGATATTTGACATTACTGACTGACACAATCTATCACTAAACCCTAATTTATATGTTTTTTAATGTTCTTCTCAAATCGGAATAAAAAATCTTTATCGTATATAAATAGGTTATTAATTATAATGCCGTTAGCAGTCGCATCCTTCTCCTGAAAAAAGATCTCATTTCTAGTGTTACTATTTCCCCGGGCCATAATTCTTATCTCTACACCATAACAAACAATAGAAAATATAGATCGTTAGCTTATAGTTGAATTAATATTATTTATTAGGGCTTTTGATCGCTGTCGGATATTCGTTATCAGTTCATCTCTTTCTTTCAATATCTGGAAATAATCATTTGCAATATTAAGTGCTATCAGGATAACTTTTCTTTTTTCTGAAAGACCTTCAGAATTATTATTAATCTCTTTTACCTTTTCATTAACATATTCAGCTATTTTATAAACCTTTTCATTATCTTCTTCACTTTTTATAACATATTCATTCCCAAGGATATTTACTGTTATGGGTTTTTCCAAAGCGGCTGCTCCGTAGGTTTATATATCCAGCTTATTCATTTTATCGAGGATAGATTGTATCCTGATCTTTGTTTTATCCTTTGAATTTTTTAAATTATCCAATTCCACCTTAAGATCCGCAATGCTTTTATCCTGTTCACGGATCTTTCCCATTAATAAGTCCCTCTCATCTTTCAGCGATGATAACTTTGCGATCAGGGCCCCTACCTTTTCTTCAAGGACCTTGAATTGATCTGTCTCTTCTTGATGTTCCATGGCACTCCTTTAAATGTGATTCTATTTTTTTAACTTCTCTTAATAAAATTCCCACAGGAATAGGTGTTAAACACATTAATAAAAACCAATAGATCAGCGTTATCACAGGTTAAATTGCCGATATTTCTAATAATATCTTTTGGGGTAGAAAAGTCAATAAAAAAGGCAAGCTTAAATGCTTGCCTTTTTTTTCATCAACAAAAAAATCAAAATACAGGATATCTTTTTTTTGATATTGATGTTTGATTTTTTAAAATTATTGAGACTTTTTTGCAACCTTTATCCGCGTGATTGCCCTCTTCAATGCGGCCTCCGCCCTTAAAAAATCAACATCTTTACTGTCCCTATCTTTTGCCAGCCGCTCCTTTGCTCTATCCAAAGCGCTTTGTGCCCTTTCCAGGTCAATATCAATGGGCTTTTCAGCCGAATCTACCAGAATAGACACCCTGTCCTCTGACACCTCGGCAAAACCATATGTAACAGACATAAATTCCCTTTTGTTGCCATAATCATAGCGGAGTTCGCCAGGTATAATACCCGAGAGGAAATTAATATGACCAGGCAATATACCGAATTCGCCTTCTGCGCCGGGGGCGATCACCATATCAACTTCCTGGCTTGCAAGAACTCTTTCAGGGGTGACTACTTCTAAAAATAATTTTCCCATTGGTTAATCACCATTACTTATTGGCAGCAGCCATTTTATCAGCCTTTTCCTGCGCCTCTTCAATGCCTCCCACCATGTAGAAGGCTCCTTCAGGGAGGTCATCATGTTTACCTTCGATTATCTCCTTGAACCCCTGAATGGTTTCCTTTACCGGCACATATTTACCCTTTGTCCCGGTAAAGACCTCTGCCACATGAAACGGTTGTGACAGGAACCTTTGTATCTTCCTTGCCCTGGCAACCGTCAGTTTGTCTTCATCGGAAAGTTCATCCATACCCAGGATAGCGATGATATCCTGAAGGTCCTTGTACTTCTGCAGGATCTGTTGTACCTGTCTTGCAACCTTATAATGCTCTTCACCTACATAGTTAGGATCAAGGATGCGCGATGTGGAATCAAGGGGGTCAACTGCAGGATAGATGCCCAGTTCCGAGATAGGTCGGGAAAGAACAACTGTGCCGTCCAGATGTGCAAATGTTGTTGCAGGCGCAGGGTCAGTCAGGTCGTCTGCCGGGACATAAACACACTGTACGGATGTAATAGATCCTTTTTTAGTGGAAGTGATGCGTTCCTGCAATGCTCCGAGATCGGTCCCCAAGGTGGGTTGATATCCGACTGCAGATGGTATCCTACCTAAAAGGGCGGATACTTCCGAACCTGCCTGTGTGAATCTGAATATATTGTCAATAAAGAGAAGTACGTCCTGACCCTTTTCATCTCGAAAATATTCCGCGGCAGTAAGGGCTGAGAGGGCGACCCTTGCCCTCGCGCCAGGCGGTTCGGTCATCTGGCCATAGATTAATGCGGTCTTTTGCAGAACCCCGGACTCCTTCATCTCCAGATAGAGGTCATTTCCTTCCCTTGTCCTCTCTCCAACGCCGGCAAAGACGCTTATGCCGCCATGCTCCATGGCAATATTATGTATCATCTCCTCCATGACAACCGTTTTTCCAACACCGGCGCCGCCGAACATCCCCATCTTGCCGCCGCGGGGAAAGGGCACCAGGAGATCGATAACCTTGACGCCTGTCTCAAGGACCTTTACTGATGTGTCTTGATCCACAAAATCAGGGGCCGGACGATGTATGGGCCGGAATTCGGTCGCATTAACAGGTCCCTTGCCGTCAACAGGTCTTCCCACAACATTGAGCACCCTACCTAGGGTAGGTTCTCCTACCGGCATAAGAATTGGCTTGCCGGTGTTCTTGACTTCCATGCCCCTTACAAGGCCGTCGGTAATATTCATGGCAATGCAACGGACCATGTTATCGCCGAGATGCTGCGCTACCTCGACTACAAGGTTATCCTCGGTATCATCAATAGCAGGGTTTGTAATATACAATGCCGTTAAAATCTCCGGTAATGCTCCTTCAGGAAATTCAACGTCAACAATCGGACCGGTAACCTGAGTTATTCTTCCTAGCTCCATCTTTTAATCAAGACCTCCTTTTCATTAAGACATTCAGGCATTTTTAATCGCCTCTGCGCCGCTGACGATATCCATCAGCGCAGTTGTTATTGACGCCTGTCTTGCCTTATTGTAAATCAACGTAAGATCCTCCACCATTTCCTTGCAATTCCTGGTGGCATTATTCATCGCAGCCATTCTTGCAGCGTGTTCGCTGACCTCATTCTGGAGAAAGGCGTTTAAGATCTGAACGCCTATATGTTTCGGCAGGAGTTCAATGAGAAGATCCTTGGCGCTTGGTTCGTATAGGTATTCCTTGGACTTATCATGGACCTTGTCCTGTCTTTTAGGAGGTTCAACGGGGATCAATTTAACCAGCGTCGGCTCTTGTTTTGCCATCCCAATAAAACGGGAATAGATCATATAGAGTTCGTCGATCTCATTTTCCATATATCTTTTTATAAAGCCCATAGCCATATGATTTATAAATGAGATATCGACCTTTCCATATAACTGGATATGGCTCGCTGTGATTGTATACCCTCTTTTACGAAAATAATCCCTGCCTTTTCTCCCCACTATTGTCATGGCATATTCTCTGCCGATTTTCTTCTGTTCACTGGCCCATTTTTCAGCCAGATGAATATTATTCATATTAAAACTTCCGCAGAGGCCCCTGTCAGAGTTAAACTGAAGAAGCTCAACCCTTGATACAGTCTCCCTTTTAATCAGTAAGGGATGCATGTCGGAATCAATACGACTGGAAAGTTTTTCCAGCACCTCGGCGAACTTTCGCGCGTACGGCTCAAAGCGTTGCATCTTGTCCTGTGTGCTCCGCAGCTTTGCCGCAGCTACCATGTTCATTGCCCTGGTAATCTGCTGGGTCTTTTTTACAGCGCCTATCTTATGAAGAATATCTTTTAATGTTGCCATCTATGCCTTCTCAATATCAACTATTTATCTGTCGGCATTGATAATTTGACCGACAGATCATTAAGCTGTTCAAACTTTCACAATCAAGCAGAAAACTGGCAGGTTGGTTTGAATTCATCAAGGGCCTTTATTAAACTTTGTTCAAGATCATTGTTTAACTCGCCGGTCTTCTTGATTTCATTTAAAAATTCGGGATGTTTGTTCTGCATAAATTCCAGCATCCGGCTTTCATATTCAGATACAGCCCATTCAGGACATTCATCCAGATATCCTTTAGCCGCCGCAAAAAGGATCATTACTTCTTTTTCCGCAGGCATCGGTTGATATTGTGGCTGCTTCAGGACCTGAACCAGCCTTCTGCCTCTATTGAGTTGCCGCTGTGTTGCCTTATCCAGGTCACTGCCGAACTGAGCAAATGCCTCAAGCTCTCTGAATTGGGCCATTTCGCTACGCAATGTCCCGGCCACCTTTTTCATAGCCTTGGTCTGTGCAGCGCCCCCCACCCTTGAAACCGATAAACCGACATTTATGGCCGGTCGTATTCCGGAAAAGAAAAGCCCCGGTTCAAGATAAACCTGACCATCGGTAATGGAAATCACATTTGTAGGGATATATGCGGAGAGATCACCTGCCTGTGTCTCAATGATGGGCAGGGCTGTAAGCGAACCCGCGCCCAACTCATTATTCAGCTTAGCCGCTCGTTCCAACAATCTGGAGTGGTTGTAGAAGATATCGCCGGGGAATGCCTCTCTTCCTGGCGGTCTCCTGAGAAGCAATGACACCTGCCGGTAGGCCACAGCTTGTTTTGAAAGGTCATCATAAATAATCAGGGCGTGTTTTCCGTTATCCCTGTAATACTCGCCTATGGAACAACCGGCATAGGGCGCCATAAATTGCTGAGTGGCAGGGTCGCTGGCACAGGCGGCTACAACGGTTGTATATTTCATTGCGCCTTCACGCTGCAGGATATCAACCACCTGCGCCACAGTAGACTTCTTTTGCCCGATGGCCACATAAATACAATAGATGTCAGTCTCTTTTTGATTCAGGATGGCATCTACTGCGATTGCCGTCTTGCCGATCTGTCTGTCGCCGATAATCAGTTCCCTTTGTCCCCTGCCTACTGGAGTCATGGCATCTATAGCCTTTATGCCCGTATACATCGGTTCTCTAACAGGCTGACGCGCGATAACGCCCGGGGCCACCATCTCGATCCTTCGAAATTCCTTGGCATTTATAGGACCTTTGCCGTCAAGGGGTTCTCCGACAGCATCAATGACCCTGCCAAGCACTGCTTCACCCACAGGGATTTCTGCTATTCTGCCGGTCCTTTTAACAATGTCGCCCTCTTTAATCTTACTGTCATCGCCCATAATGGCTACGCCGACATTGTCCTCTTCCAGATTAAGGCAGAGACCGAAGATGCCGCCCGGAAATTCCAGCATCTCCATTGCCATGGCCTTTTCCACGCCATGGACGCGTGCAACGCCGTCTCCAACGGACAGAACTATTCCTGTCTCGCTTACCTCCATCTTGTTTTCATAGTCCTTAATCTGTTCCCTTATGATCTGACTTATCTCTTCTGCTCTTATCTTCATAAGTCCTATTCACCCCTTTTTAAAGATTCTCTAAGTCCTTCGATCTGAGCCCTTATGCTGCCATCCCAAAAGGTATCGCCGATCTTTACAATAATGCCGCCGATAATATCCGGATTTTCAATAACATCCGCCTTAATCGATTTGGATATTAATCTTTCAAATGTCTTAACCACCCTATCTAAAGTGTTTTTCTTCAAGGGAATGGCGGTAATAATCTCCGCATGTAAAATATTGGATGCCTCATCGGTAAGCCTTGCATAATATTCTTTTATCGATTCTATGTATCCGATCCGATTCTTATCCAGGAGGAGATTAAAAAAATTTTTCGTCATAATGGAAAAGCCGCACTTGTTCAAAACTGTATTTAGGATTTTTTTCTTGGCATCCATGGCGAAAACCGGGCTTGATATTGCATGCTCGAAATCGGCATTCTCTTTATAGCAGTTCACGAATTCATCAAGTTCCCGGCCATATTTCATATATGAATCGTCTTGCTGTCCCAGGTTGAACAGGGCCTTGGCATACCTCTTGGATAGTCTTGCATTTCTCAATTTATCCTACTCACCCTTTCAATAAATTCATTAATCAGATCATCATGATCCTTTTCATTGATCTCTTTTTGAATAATCTCCTTGGCTTGGCCTATTGCAAGTTCAACAATTTCCTGTTTTAACCGGTTTCTCACTGAGCGCATCTCTTGTTCGACAGCCAATTCAGATTGATTAATAATCTGTTTTACTCTCTCACTTGCCTCGTCAATAATCCTGTCCCTTTCAGCAAGACCCTCTTTCCTGTATTCTTCAAGTATATCCCTTCCCTTTGATTCGAAATCCTTGAGTTTTGCTTCAATATCCCTGTATTTTTTTTCAGCCGCTTCCTTTTCCCTTTTCAGAGCCTCTAACCTCTTACGGATCTCATCGACTCTGGCCGATAAATAATCCATAAGCCGTGCCTTTTTAAAAACAATAACAAGGATTATCACAAGCAGGATGAAATTTTCAAAACGATAAAAAAGATCCTTGAGATCTGCGGACCTGTCTTCTTCCTGAGAGACGTCCTCTTCTGCTTTTGAGGCGCCCTCCGCGGCGTGGACAGTTACTTTATCAGCAGAAGGCGCTGCCTCTTCTGATATTGCCGGACCACAGATCAAAAAAGAAATAAATATTAAAAAGATTGCTGATAAGAGATATCTCTTTATTAAAAATCCTCTTAACATTAAATGCCCCTTCCAAGAAATTTTACTGCTAAGTCCGTAGAAAACCCTTTTACCTCTGCATGAAGAGATTCTCTGGCCTTTAGTCTATTTTCCTCCAACTCCGCTCTGGCCTTGTTTATTTTGTCTTCGACCATAGAATAAGTTTCTTTTAACATCTTCTGTTCCTCTTCCATCCCCCCGGACTTCAATGTCTCTCTCTCTTTAATACCTTTTTTCCTTGTATCGGATATATTTGATTCTAGCTCTTCAGAACTCTTATCTGCCTTCTGACTCCAGGCTTGAGTTATATCCTCGGTTGATGACATCTCTTCTTTTCTTTTACTTAGGATGGTACGGATAGGACGAAAGACTATTATATTCAATAGCAGGATAAGCAAAAGAAAACCGGCTAGTTGGATAAATAAAGTATGATCTATTGTCAGCATGGTTAGTATACTTATATTACAGGTTTGTATGAAATTGCTATTTATATGGAATTCATCAAATTGAATAAGAGGCTTACTCAGTGCCTATATCGGGACGTCAAAGGACTCTTCTTCAATAATTCATAACTTGCTTATAAATATCCATGAAAACTGGTTATTAACTGATAACTGCTAATTTTTTCTCTTTTTCCTTGTCTATTTTCTGCATGTGGCAGTTGCCTTCAAAAATTACCCCTTCATCGATCACAATCACAGGGGCCTGGATATTTCCAAAGACCTTTCCCGGGGCATGAATCTCGATCCTGTTATCAGCGATAATATTACCCCTGATTTCACCGCTTATAATAATATGAGAGGCATGGATATCGGATTTTATAACCGCAGACTCGCCAGCTATCAGGGTGCCGTCGGTGTATATTTCTCCGATAAAGCGCCCATCTATGCGAACCGCGCCCTTGAATGACAGTTTCCCGTCAAATTCCGTATCCCTGCCTAAAAAGGCATTGATCTGATCCCGGTTTTTCATTCCGTCTCTCTTGTAGTTTTTTTTGAGGAAAACAGATAACATATAGAATTATTCATTGCAAGTAAAAATAAATAGTTATTGAAACATAAAACGCCTTATACTTATATTCATAAGAAGGCCCATGCCCAGCATCGTAGCCAAGACTGATGATCCGCCGTAGCTGAAAAGGACCAGGGGAATGCCGACAACCGGCAAAAGACCTATAGTCATGCCCACATTGATAACCATCTGCCAGAAGACAAGGGCTGTGATACCTATAGCAAGGGTGGACCCGAATTTATCTTTGGAATTTTTTGCTATGTTGATTCCCCAGAGGATTAAAAAAAGATAGAGAATCAGGAGAAAGATTGATCCGAAAAATCCCCATTCCTCTGCCCATACGGAAAAGGCAAAATCAGTGTGTTGTTCCGGCAGAAAATGCAGCCTGGTCTGGGTCCCTTTTAAATAGCCTTTACCCGTTAGAAGTCCGGAGCCTACGGCTATCTTGGATTGTATGATATGATACCCTGCGCCCAGAGGGTCGCTCTCAGGGTTCAGGAATGTGTGGATGCGCTTTTTCTGGTATTCATTCAGCAGGGTAAAGTAGCATGGGACAGCCGCGACCAGTGTTGTTGCTATAAGGATAAAGAGGGATGTCCACCTGACCTTCATTAAAAGGATTATGGAAAAGGCAACAATGGCCAGGACCAGCGCACTCCCGAGATCCGGCTGTTCACCGATCAAAAGACAGGGCACAAGGATCAGGAGAAAGGGCTGCCACAGGTCCCTCAGGCGGTAGTCCGGATATTCCCCGTGGGTTGAAAAGAACTGGGCCAGGATGATGACAATGCTCAGCTTGGCAAGCTCGGAGGGCTGGATGTTGATGAACCCCAGATTGAGCCACCTCTGGGCGCCTTTAGAGATCATGCCGATGACCATGACCAGGACAAGGAGGATTATTGTTAACAGGTATATATGCCATGCCAGCCTTTCCAGTGCATGGTAATCAAAGGTGGTCATTAACATGAGGAGACCGAACCCTATCAGATACCAGTAGACCTGTTTCATCATTATCTGGGTCCCGCCCGCGCTGTATAGATTCGTTAGGCTTGCAGCACTAATTAGGATCAACAGACATAAAAGTATCCAGTCAAAATTCTGAAGCAGTCTCCTGTCGAACATTATCTTTGTTACTCCTTTTAATCTCCCTCAACGGATATGGGCGTATCCTGACTGACGGGCGTCTTTTCCTCTTCAGCAAACCCGAGATACAGCTTGATCAGATCCCCTGCAAGGGGGCCTGCAGCGCTTCCCCCGTGCTCTCCTTTTTCTATGATGACAGCAACGGCTATCTTCGGGTTTTCAGCAGGGGCAATTCCCACAAACCATGCATTGTCCTTGATCTTCTTGTCAATGCCTGCGACTTGGGCAGACCCTGTCTTGCCGGCAACAACCGTTTCCTTCACCCTTGCCCTTCCCCCTGTGCCCCCGGCCTCGTTGACAACCGCTATAAGGCCGTTCTTTACAATTTCCAGGTTGCTCCTTTTTACCTTTAATTCCCTCTGCAATATCGGTTTAGACTGAGACTCATTTTTTTTATCGCCTATCCACTTGACGATCTTCGGCTGGTAGACCTTGCCCCCGTTAAAGATAACGGATATCATTCTTGCCGCCTGCACTGGCGTAATCATGACATAACTTTGTCCGATTGAACATGAAATGGTCTCTCCCGGTTGCCATGCAACCCCGTATTTCTTCAATTTCCATTCACTGTCGGGGATGAGGCCGCCTTTCTCAGAGTCAAGTTCAATCCCTGTCTTTGTTCCAAGCCCGCACATCTTTGCATAATAGGCAATCTTATCGATCCCGATCTTTCTGCCCAGCTTATAGAAATAGACATCACATGATTCCCTGATCGCCCTGTGCAGGTTGACCGAGCCGTGCCCCTTTTTATTCCAGCAATGATATACCCTGTTTCCAAAGTCATAACTCCCTGTACACACCACGGAGTCTTCAGGGGTTATCACGCCCTCTTCAAGTCCTGCCAGGGCCATGACCATCTTGAATACCGATCCCGGTGCATACTGTCCTGATATGGCCCTGTTCTGGAGGGGCGAATCGGTCCCTGAAGTCAGCCGCCGCTTCCATTCCGTTTTGTCTATCCCGGTCACGAACTCATTGGGATCAAAGGACGGACTGCTGGCCATAGCGAGGATCTCGCCGTTCTGGGGGTCCATTGCAACGATGGCCCCTGTCTTGTCCTTAAGCATTGTGTCGGCTAATGCCTGAAGGTCCTTATCAATGGTAAGTGTGATGCTCTGGCCTGAGACGGCAGGGTCCTTGGTGATGACCTGTAGTTGTCTTCCTTCCGCGTCCACCTCTATCTTCTTCCCGCCGCTTTTGCCGTTCAATACATTCTGCCACTTCCCCTCTACGCCGAACTTGCCTATATAATCCCCTGAGATACTGCTCGGGTATTGACCGCTTGCAAGCTCCTTTTCATTTATTTCACCCAGGTGTCCTATCAGATGGGCTGCAAAATTGCCGTACAGGTAGCTTCGTTTGTGCGTCGGCTCGGCAGTTACTCCCGGCAGGCTAAAGCTGTTTGTAACGATGCTTACCAGCTCTTCGCGGGTCAGATTCTTTTTAACGAGCACGGACTCGAAAGGATTGCTTTTAGAACCTTTTTTAAGCCTGCTGCTGACTTCTTCGGGCGCCAGGTTTATCAGTGTCTTCAGGTTTCTCAAAAGTCTTTCCTTATCCTGGATATCGTCAGGGCTGATGTAGAGGTCAAAGGAAGGAAGGTTGTTGACGAGGACCTCGCCGTTTCTGTCCAAGATCAGTCCCCTGAAGGAAAGGTTCCTTTGCACATGGATGCGGTTATTTTGAGATTTAGTCCAGTAACGCTGGCCGTTTATCCCCTGGAGAAACCATAATCTCATGACCAGGACGGCGAAGACAATACAGACGAAGATCGTGACAAAAAAAAGCCGTCTGTTTAATGCCTCAACTGAGATCTGATCAAAGCCTGAACTGCTCACGGTCCACCCCTAAAGTTCTTCTTTTGCGCCGTTTTTAAAACGACCTAAAGAATCCAGCAGATAAAATACAGGGGAGGCTATCACCCCTGAACACAGCGCCGAAAGGATAAATAACAGAATGTCAGAGGATGTAACAGTAATATCCAGAGAAAACAGATGCTCCAGTGGAACCATTAAAAGGCCTTTTACAAGGACTGTCATGGAGATCAGGGCAACCTGTCCGAAGGTTGATAAAAGATCAAAGGAACGGGAAAGGAGCCTGATGAACAGAAAGACCATCAGGTAAAGCATGGTGTGAAAACCCCATATCCCTCCTGCAAAGATATCGGTCAGTAGTCCCTGTCCGAACGCAAATATGCCGGCGCCTGTTTCACTGCGATAGGAAAGGAGATATACGATGAAGATAATGATAACATCGATATCCATATACCCGGACACGAGCCGGTCCAGGATGTCCCCTTTAATGAGGATTAAAAGGGTGGATACGACCCATGACAAAAGGCAAGGGGTTAATCCCGCTCTGTTCAACGATCTGCTAATGGGTCCTCCATTAATATTACAAGTACTTCTTCAAGTTTGGAAAAGTCCACAGACGGAGCAACCTTAACCTCCATAAAGAGTTCCTCTGTCGGATCTTTAATCTCGGTTATCGTACCGACCGGGATGCCCTTCGGGAAAACGCCCCCGATACCGGAGGTCACAAGGGTGTCTCCGACAATGATATCGGTGCTCTTAAGGACATAATCCATGATCATGACGGCCTCATCGCGGGATAATCCTTTAACGATGCCAAAGTCCCTGGAACGCTCGATGAGACAATCCACGGCGCTGTTCTGGTAAATTAGGAGCAGGACCTTTGAGTAATTTTTTGAAACGGATACAATTTTGCCCACAACCCCGCCCTCATTCACAACAGCCATGTTGACTGAAAGTCCCGAGCTTTTACCTTTATTGATAATTATGGATTTGAACAACCCTGAAGGGTCCTTCCCTATGACCCTGGCTGCTACCAGCTTTTGATCGATTTTTCCCGTGGATTGCAGAACCTTCTGGAGACGTTGATAGGCGGCTATCAATTCCTGATGTCGGAAATTCTCCACTTTCAGGAAAAGTATCTCTTCCTTAAGCCGGATATTTTCTTTGCGGGTATTTATCAGGTGGAAATATTTGGACCATATATTGCCTGTAGCATCAATGGTGTTGCTGATAACTTTTTGAAAAGGGGCTGTTATTTCAACTACAACTTGCTCCAGGGGATTCCAACGCCCACTCCTTTCCTGATTTGAAGACATGAAAAAGAGCAAGATAAATATTAATAGCACCCATATCCAGAATTTTTTTATCCATTTAATGCTGAACAATTATCCTGATAGCCTCTGCGGAGAAAATTATCTGGTGTTGATCCGAAAGCGATTGTTTTCAGATTCATACTATCTGACTTCGACGAACCCTTCGGCATTGAATTCAGAGGCGAAATGTTCAGTCGAGTAGTGTCATGCCTTCGGAAAAACCATTTTAAAAAAGGTATCCTATCCCGACATCAATGGGATCTGACCGACAAAAGCCTCCATATGCAAATATATGATTTAATAATGTACGCCTACTGTTACCTTATCATAACCTCTCTTAAAACGGCCATATTGTCCAATGCCTTTCCTGAACCGAGTACAACCGTGGACAAGGGATCCTCCGTGATAGTTATCGGAAGTTTTGTCTCTTCCCTGAGGAGGACATCAAGATCCTTAAGCAAAGCGCCCCCGCCTGTTAATACTATCCCCCTGTCAACGATATCCGCAGCCAGTTCGGGCGGGGTCTGTTCCAGGGCGATGCGCACGGTCTCGACTATAGTTTCGACCTGTTCGGAGATTGATTTCCTTATTTCATCCGAGTCAATTGTTAATATCTTCGGGATGCCTGTTACAAGATCCCGGCCTTTTACCTCTATTGTCTCAATGTGGTCGCTTGGATATGCATTCCCAATGGTGGTTTTTATTATCTCGGCAGTGGATGGCCCGATAAGAAGATTATACTTTCTCTTGATATGCTGCAAAATGGCTTCATCCATCTTATCTCCGCCGACCCTTACTGATTTGCTGTAAACTATCCCTGCCAGGGAAATCACCGCTACTTCGGTTGTCCCGCCTCCGATATCAACAACCATATTGCTTACCGGTTCGGTAATCGGGAGTCCTGCGCCTATGGCCGCTGCCATAGGTTCTTCAATAAGAAAAACCTCTCTGGCGCCGGCGGATTCAGCCGACTCTCTAACCGCCCTCTTTTCCACCTGGGTTATCCCGGAAGGGACACAGATAATAATTCGAGGTCGAACAAAGGTTGTCCGATTATGCACTTTACGGATAAAATGACGCAGCATGGCCTCGGTAATCTCAAAATCTGCAATGACCCCGTCTTTCATGGGACGGATTGCGGTTATATTCCCGGGAGTTCGTCCCAGCATCATTTTTGCCTCTTTACCAACAGCCAGAACCTTGCTATTTCCCTTTTCATCCTTACGAACAGCAACAACGGAGGGCTCGCTTAAGACAATACCCTTACCCTTAACATAGACAAGGGTGTTCGCCGTTCCTAAGTCAATGGCCAGGTCATTGGAAAATAACCCGAGAATGGGGTCAAATAACATAGATTACTCCTTTCCTTTAACTATAATATTTCCAATAATATGAATTAGATAAATCATAAAACACAGCAAATTACTTAATCACCTTGACAAATATTTCATATTACGTTTAAATGACTGTTTTCAATCAACCGTAAAATTTCAAGAGAAGGTGCATACAACAATGAAAAGAACATTCCAGCCAAGCAATATTAAAAGAGCACGCACCCATGGTTTCAGGGCCAGGATGAGCACTGCGGGTGGCATTAAGGTTCTAAAAAGAAGAAGAGCCAAAGGGCGAAAGAGGTTATCGGTAAACTATTACAATACATGAAATCCTTTTCATTCCCCAAAAGCGAGAGATTATTGAACCGGAAAGACTTTGTCAATCTAAATCGCTCCGGGAAACGATATCGGACAGAGCATTTTACAGCCCTTTACAAAGAAAACGGTCTGGACATTACGAGACTGGGGATCACTGTAAACAAAAGGATTGGGAACGCTGTAAGGAGAAACAGGATAAAGAGGCTTATCAGAGAATTCTTCAGGCTAAATAAGGAGTCTTTTCTTAAAGGCTATGATGTGAATTTTATTGCCAATAGAGGCGCCCATGACCTTGTTTTCAGAGACATTGAAGAGGAAATGGGTAAATTGATATTTGTTAAAAAAAATAATATATAATCTAAGATATATTCCTTTAGGACTGATATCCATTTACCAGAAAATAGTCTCCCCGCTTACTGCGCCCTCATGCCGCTTTTATCCTTCGTGTTCTACTTATGCCCGCCTTGCCATTATGAAATATGGAATACTGAAAGGGGGCATGATGTCTCTTGTCAGGATATTCAAATGCCACCCTTTCCATCCGGGTGGATATAATCCTCCTTGACTGATGAATTGGAGATATTTGCTAATCTCATATAAAAAATATATATTGCGTAAAAACGATAATAAGAAGATCCGTAATCGAACCTGCCATCCCGGGCTTGTGTCCTTCCGGATGGATCAGGGCAAAGAAGTAGATAAAAAATGACTTCATCATTATTATATTTCTGGTTTTACTAAATGGAAAAAAGATTAATTTTTGCTTTTGTCTTATCTTCCCTGGTTTTCATCCTTTGGTCATATATTAACGGGACAAAACCGGAACAGCCTCTTTCAGGCAATGAGGCTATTCGACAGGAAAGCCCGGCCGTCATGCCCGAATCAGGAAAAATTCAGGATAGCAACCTTCAAATTCAAGATATCCAACCTGTCGCCCCATCTGACACAGAAAAGGATATTAAGGTCGAAACACCTCTTTATCAGGCTATCTTTACCAACAGAGGCGCAACCATAAAGAGCTTTAAATTAAAGAAATATAAGACCACAATGGAACCTGATTCCCCCTTAGTGGACTTGATTAATATCACGGATAATAGTGCGACGTTCCTCTCCGTCAACTTTGCTCCCGTGGGAGCAGCAGATAATAATGCGGTTTTTTACAGCGCATCCCAGGAGTCCGTTACTGTTTCAGAGGGAACCTCCCCGAAGGATCTAACGTTCAAATACCCGGCGACCAACGGCGTTTCAATAGATCAGACCTTTCGCTTTTACCCCGATAAATATACCATCGATTTATATGTTACTGTGACCAACAATACCAGTGCGCCGGTCAGCGGGAATATCAAGACCTGCCTCAGCGATATGCCCCCTCAGGCGAAAAAAAGCTATGCATCATTTGTTGGCACAGCCCTGCTTCTTAATGACAGCCTTCAGCAGATCAAATCCTCCAAGATGAAAGAAGGGAAATCCCTTTCCGGACAGATTGGATGGATAGCATATGAGAGCGACTATTTTATCTCATCAATTATTCCTGAAAATCAAAAAGAGGGCGGGTTTTACGGCCTGACAACGCCTTCAGGGGTAATCAGTGCGACCTATATTTCTCCGACAATTTCCCTTGGCGCATCTGGCGGGGCATCATCCGGCTATACACTTTATTTCGGGCCAAGAGACCAGGATATCCTTAAGGCTGCCGGGAAAAAACTGGATAGCGCCATTAATTTCGGGTGGTTTGATATCATAGCCAAGCCTTTACATTTTTTATTGCGGTTCTTTAATGGTTACGTCCATAATTATGGCATTTCAATTATTATTTTAACAATTCTGGTTAAGATTATATTCTGGCCACTCACCCATAAGAGCTATGTGTCCATGAAGGAGATGCAGAAGCTTCAACCGTTAATGGCCAAGATAAGGGAAAAGTACAAAGATGACAGGGAACAGATGCAGCGAGAATTGATGGGACTTTATAAGACCTATAAAGTCAACCCCATGGGAGGCTGTCTCCCGATGATCATACAGATCCCAATTTTTTTCGCGCTGTACAAGATCCTAAGCATTTCTATTGAATTGAGACAAGCCCCATTTATGCTTTGGATAACCGATCTATCAGCCCCGGACCGTCTGTTTAGTTTCCCCTTCAGCATCCCTTTTATGTATCCGCCCTATGGAATCCCCGTGCTTACACTGCTTATGGGCGCTTCAATGTTCCTGCAGCAGAAGATGTCTCCCCCAGCGGGGGACCCTGCTCAGGCCAAGATGATGATGTTTATGCCTATTATATTTACGTTTATGTTTATAAACTTTCAGTCCGGCCTTGTGCTCTATTATCTGATAAACACTATCATAGGTATAGGCCAGCAATATCGTATTAAAAAAAGATCAGTTTAGGAATTTTTGGAGGAAACACATGGAAACCTATGAATTTGAAGGAAAAACCGCCGAAGAGGCTATTGAAAAGGCATCTCGTGAATTGAATATCCCAGTGGAAGAATTGGATGTTCATATAATAGAGCCCGGTTCAGCCGGTATCTTCGGTCTGGTCGGGACAAAGAAGACCAAGGTCAGAGTTAATGTAATTAAAGAAGAAGAGGATATCATTGTTGACGATCAAGATGAAGATTCTGCGAGTGACGGTAACGCGGCTAATTTAAACAACATCGATGAAGACGATGCAAATGGAAGCAATGCAGATAATGTGACTTACAGCGATAATGATTTGGAAATGACAAAAGAGACCCTGGAGAAAATTTTGTCCCTTATCCCTATCGAAGCTACTGTAAGTGCGGAACAATCCCACGGCAAAATTAAAATGAACATTGAAGGCGATGCCTCCGGCGTCTTAATAGGGCGCAAGGGAAAAACCCTTGATGCCCTTGAATATCTTGTAAACAGGATCGTAAATAATACATCAGATAGGAAGATTAAGGTCATTATCGATTCTGAAAATTATCGTCAGAGGCATATCGACTCGCTCACCCAACTGGCATTGAAGATCGGAGAAAAGGTAAAAAAGTTGAAAAAATCTCTTTCCACATCGCCGTTGAATCCACACGACAGACGCATTGTACATATTGCCCTAAAAAATGACGAAAATCTGGATACCCGGAGTCGTGGCGAAGGCCTTATGAAAAAGGTTGTGGTTATACCAAAAAAATAATCACTCATCGCCTATGCCCTATGACCCTATAAACCATGATACCATCGCTGCCGTTTCAACGCCCTTCGGCAAGGCAGGGATCGGTATCATCCGCATAAGCGGTTCAAGGGCAGAAGAAATCGCGATAAAGATCTTCAAACCAGGCAAATCCGTTCAGCGCCTTGAAAGTCACCGTCTTTATCTCGGACAATTCATCGATCCTTCATGCGGACAGATGATCGATGAAGTCCTCCTTTCCTTCATGAAAGCCCCCAATTCCTATACAAGAGAAGATGTTATTGAGATAAATTCCCACAGCGGGCATATCCTCCTTTCAAAGATACTCCAGACCATCATAGGCCAAGGGGCGAGACTCGCGAGACCCGGAGAATTTACCTTCAGGGCCTTTTCAAACGGGAGGATAGACCTTACGCAGGCGGAAGCGATTGTGGACCTGATAAATTCCAGGTCGGAAAGGGGTCTTCTTCTCGCCTCCCGGCAGATTAGGGGCGAATTAAGAGACAGGATCGGGGAGCTGCGCGGGAAATTGATAGAGATCCTGGCCCGCATTGAGGCAGCGATTGATTTCCCCGAGGATGAAACGGGATTGCTTCCCAGGGAAGAGACGGCGATATTTATTGAAAGGGATATTATAGAACCGGTCAACAGGTTCATTGCCGCTTACACCCGCAGAAAGATGTGGATGGAAGGCATCGATACCGTGATTGCCGGTCGCGTAAATGCCGGAAAATCAAGCCTCCTTAACCGTCTTCTTAACGAAGAGCGCTCAATAGTTACAGCAGTCCCGGGAACAACAAGGGATATTATCGAATCGACAATACATATGAAAGGCATCCCATTTCGACTTATGGATACCGCCGGCATAAGGGAAGGAAAGGGAAAGATTGAAAGACTCGGCATCCTGCGAAGCGAGCAGAAACTCAACGAGGCTGATCTGGCTTTGATATTGATTGATCAGAGCCGACCATTAAATAAGGATGACCTCAAGATCATTTCCAAGGCCGGCAAGGAGAAGAGTCTTATTGTAATCAATAAGATTGATCTCCCTTCCAGACTGGATGAAGCCGAATTGAATAAGCTAATCAACGGCCTTACCGTTGTAAGGATTTCGTCTCTTACCGGGGAAGGAATCGATGACCTGTTAAATGCAATACCCGACAAGGTCATCGAAAACGACCCGGACAGCATTTCCTTATCGCCTGCACCAAATATCAGACATAAAACCGCTTTAGCCGAGGCATTGAATAATTTTAAAAACGCGGCTGATAATATCAGGCAGGGCTCACCCCTGGAGATTATCGCCATGGATATCCGTGAAGGAACGGATATCCTGGCTGAAATAACCGGCGAAACCACTAATGAAGATATCTATGACAAGATCTTCAGCGAATTTTGTCTGGGGAAATAGGTGTAAGATATTCCTCCACCTGTTTCATGGCGCAATACTTGCCGCACATGGTGCAGACATCCGCCTCGCACGGGAGGTTTTCTCCCCTTATCTTTCGCGCCGTTACCGGGTCAATGGCCAATTTCATCTGTGTTTCCCAGTCAAGGGCCTTCCTGGCCTTTGACATCTGGATATCCCTTTCCATTGCAATCTTGTTTCCCCTGGCAATATCTGCTGCATGGGCCGCTATCCTTGTTACAATAACGCCTTCCCTTACATCTTCAATGGATGGAAGAGACAAGTGCTCGGAAGGGGTTACATAACAGAGGAAATCCGCCCCGGCCTCGCCTGCGACAGCCCCTCCTATGGCGCAGGCCACATGATCATGACCTGCTGCAATATCCGTCACTAACGGACCCAGGACATAAAAGGGCGCATGGTGACAAAGTTGTTTCTCCAGCAGGATATTGGCCTTTATCTGATTCAGGGGCACATGTCCAGGCCCCTCAATCATAACCTGGACATCTTGCTCCCATGCGATCTTCGTGAGGTCGCCTAAGGTCATCAGTTCATGGATCTGCGCCCTGTCGGTAGCATCGGCAAGACATCCGGGTCTCAGGCCATCGCCAAGGCTGAGAGTGACATCATACTTTTTAGCGATGGACAGGAGCCTGTCAAAATTTTCATAAAGGGGATTCTCCTTGTCATTATGAAGCATCCATGCAGTCAAGAAGGCCCCGCCGCGGGAGACGATGTCCGTGATCCTGCCCTGCCTCCTCAGCATCTCAAGGGCGGCCCTTGTTACGCCGCAATGAACAGTGATAAAATCCACGCCGTCTTCAGCCTGTCTTTCAATAACTTCAAATATATCATCCACCGCCAAATGCGGCAGGCCCCCCCTGTCATTTATGGCCCTGACAACTGCCTGATAGATAGGGACTGTGCCTATGGGGACCTTTGATCCCAGGAGAATTTTTCTCCTGAAAAGATCAATATCGCCGCCTGTGGAGAGATCCATAACCGTGTCAGCCCCTGCCTCAACAGCCACTGTTAACTTGGCAAGCTCTTCGTCAAGGGATATCCTGTCTGAAGATGTCCCTATGTTGGCATTGACTTTTATAAAGAGGCCTTCTCCAATGCCGCAAGGTATAAGCCCTTTATGATTGATATTTGCAGGTATAACCACGCGGCCATCTGCTATCCTGTCCCTGAGCGACAGGACATCCACATGTTCCTTTTCAGCAACCAGTTTCATTTCGGGCGTTGTTATCCCTGCCCTTGCTTTTGCTAATTGAGTCATTTTTTTTGTGTCCTTACATAATTTTTAAATTCAAAAATCTGCCCATCCGTGAAATCGATATATATTCTCATTTGGCAGAGGGATATACCGCCCCCTGACCTCTCCCACAGGGATAGCCTTGTTCTATCGCGCGTCTTGTGAATTCATGGGCAAGACGCGTCGCTTCGACAATATCCTTTTCCATAGCCAGAAAGGTCGCAAGTGAAGAGGAAAACACACAGCCTGTTCCATGAGTATTGGAAGTATTAATCCTTTCGCCATGGAAATGATACATGTTCTTGCCGTCATAGAGGATATCTATGCAACTCCCCTCAAGATGGCCGCCTTTCACAATAACATCAGATCCCAGTTTTTTTATCTCCCTCGCGGCCCATTCCATCTCATCGAGTTTTGTGACCTTTCCGCCAGCAAGTATCCCTGCCTCATAAAGGTTAGGCGTTACTACGTCGGCCAGGGGCAACAGAACTTCCTTTAACAGGGTTACTGTCGCAGCGTCCATCAGTTCCCGTCCGGTAGATGCCTTCATAACAGGGTCCACCACTACATTTTTAAATCCGTATCTCCTGATTGCCTTTGCTATAGCCTCTATAATTCCGCCGGAAGGCAGCATCCCCAGTTTAACCGCGTCAGGGGAAACATCCTCTGCCACTGTTTCAAGCTGCATGGAGATGAATTCCAAAGGCAACTCATGCACGGCAGACACGCCAAGGGAATTCTGGGCAGTGACTGCCGTTATTGCCGTCAATGCATGAGACCCAAGGGCGGTAATGGTTTTAATATCCGCCTGAATGCCGGCCCCCCCGCACGAATCGGAGCCTGCTATGGTCAATACATATTTCATCCTCTTATTTTGGATCTCCGCATCCTATCCTCTCCCTGTATGGCAAGAGTATATATCAGCCCCCACGGATTTCATCAAACGTTATTTCATGTGGTCTTGACTTTCGAGCGCTTTCCCATATAAGATCAAAATCATCTTCAATAATGGTCATGAACTCCTTTTTTACCATGACCTGGAGCGATAAAATTATGAAAAAATTCCTAAAATCATTCCTGGCCCTTAACCCTGTTTCAATTACTGCCGGCATTATCCTTCTTGTAATCATTCTTTTCATTACAGGCATCTCTACCCTTAACCTTATTGAATTAAAGACCTTTGATATCAGGTTTAAATGGAGAGACGTTAAAACACCGTCGCCTGCTGTTGTAACCGCTGTTATTGATGAAAAGAGCCTCGACAGGGAAGGCAAGTGGCCATGGCCGCGCAGCAAGATGGCTAAACTCATTAAAAAACTCTCGGATGACGGCGCCAAGGTTATAGGATTTGACCTTTTTTTTACAGAGCCAGATGAAAACAGCAACCTGACATTTTTGAATGCCCTGGATAAGGAGGTTAAATCTCTTAATATCCGGGACAAGGGGCTTAAAGACTTCATTGATCAAAATAAAGTCAATGCTGATAATGATCTTGCCTTTGCCGTTGCCATTAAGGAATCAAAGGCCAAGGTTGTACTGGCGTATTATTTTTACGAGTCAAAGGAGGCAATAGGTTATGAGATCAGTCAGGAGGAAATAGATAGCCGCGTCGCAAGGATCAAGGATTCCATCTATCCTTCAATCAGATATGAAAATAAAAATACCGATTATGACCCGTTCCTTTTCATGAAAAATCAATACGCTCCGGAAGTAAATCTTGAGCTGCTCACCCAGGCGGGCGCCGGTACAGGATATATTAATGAAGAGCCGGAAGATGATGGCGTTGTCCGGAATTCGCCCCTCGCCATGAAGTTAGGGGAGGATATATTCACCCCCTTTGCTGTTCAATGCGTATGGCAATATCTGGACAACCCCAATCTGATCTTAAGGGTCGCGGAATATGGCATTGAAGGCATCAACCTTGGCGATAACTTTATTCCTACAGATGAAAAAGGACAATTGCTTATAAACTATCTTGGTCCTCCCGGGACATTCAAACAGTATTCTATTACCGATATTCTCAACGACAATTTCAAAAAGGGGGCCTTTAAGGATAAGATCGTGATAGTGGGCTCTACTGCCACAGGGGCCTATGATCTCAGGAACACGCCCTTCAGCGGAGTTCATCCCGGAATGGAGGTCCATGCCACTGTTGTCGATAATATACTCAGAAATGATTTTATCAGCAAACCCGCGTTTGCAGTGATATACGACTTCATGGCCATCATCATCCTGGGTGCCTTGATCGGGATAATAATACCTCGGTCAGGTGCGGTTATGGGATTGGTTGTCGCCGCTGCCTTGATTGTCTTGCAGGTCATCGGGAGCCGGTGGCTCTTTTCACAATACGGCCTCTGGGTAAATATGGTCTACCCCCTTCTCACCACAGTCCTTACTTACATATCCCTCACTGCCTATCATTACCTGGTGGAAGAAAGGAGCAAGAGATTCCTCCGCTCCACATTCTCCAGCTACCTCTCCCCGGAACTTATCCAGGACATGGTTTCAAGCAAGACTATGCCTGAACTGGGCGGCGAGGCAAGGATGCTTACGGCATATTTTACAGACATCCAGGGGTTTTCAGTCTTTTCGGAGAAGCTGACCGCCCATCAACTGGTGGAACTCCTCAACGAATACCTCTCTGCCATGACGGATATCATCATCGAAGAGAGGGGCACACTGGATAAATACGAGGGGGATGCCATCATTGCCTTTTTTGGAGCCCCGATGCATATTGCTGATCACACCTTGCGCGCATGCAGGGTGGCTGTTGCCATGCAGAACAGCCTTTTGGATCTCAGAAAAAAATGGTCAAACGAAAAATTGTCCCCGGGGTCGCCGGAGAGGAACGTGAAAAACCTGCCCCCAGAGGAATGGGTGCCCGGCGATAAATGGCCCAGGGTCGTACACAACATGATGATGCGGATCGGCATTAACAGCGGGGAGATAGTTGTAGGAAACATGGGGAGCGCCATGCGCATGAACTACACCATGATGGGCGACTCAGTGAACCTTGCCGCCCGTCTTGAGGCTGGGGCCAAGCAGTTCGGCATTTACACGGCCGTGAGTGAATATGCATTGAATATGGATTATATAAATGAAAAGGGGGAAAGAGAAAGGGCCGCGGATCATGTGGAGGCCCGTTTCATAGACAACATTACCGTTGTCGGAAAGTCCGAACCTGTTAAGATCTATGAACTCTGCGCCATGAAGGGAGGGCTTTCTCCCCGGGAAAAACAGCTTTTTGAGATATTTGACAAAGGCGTGCGTTGCTATCAGAATATGGAATGGGACGACGCGATAAAATATTTCATGGAATCCCACAAGATGGAGAGGACACCTGATGCCCCAACCACGCCTTCAGAGGTCTATATAAAGAGATGCGAGGAATTCAAGCTTAACCCTCCTGTGTGCGCCCCGGGTCAAAAGTGGGACTGCGTATTCAGGATGACAAAAAAATAGCTCGGCGCCTGTTGCGAAATTCCGGTTTTATATTCCGGAACCGTAGCCGTATAGGTGGTACTTGAAGATATAATATATCAACTTTTCATATTCCATCAGCACTTCCTTTAAATACCACCTGCCCTTCCACCATGTATCAGGGCTGAATTTATAATATCCTGACGGCATGGAGAGGATGCGCACATCTGTATTTTTAAATACCTTCCTGTATGACAGCCATGCACGCCTTGAATGCATGGGGGATGTAATGATTATCAGTGACCTTGCACCTGTCTTTTCAATTATTTTTCTGACTGACTCAGCCTCGTCCAGCGTGTTGTATACCGGAACATCACTGCGTATAATAGCGGCTTCAGGTACCCCCAAGCTGACAAGAAGCGTCTCAAGAAGATCCGCCTCCTCGGGATAACTTACCTTCTTCGCCTTTAAGAGCTCATAAGCATCCGGCACATATGGTCTTGTCAGCAAGACCTTTTCGGCAAGCCCCTTTTTATATGCATCGGCGGTTGCAATGCCCCTCTCAATATTTCCTCCACCCAGACACACTATCATGTCCGACTTTTCCGGAGGGTCTTCCACTATAAGACCCCTCCCTATATAAGTAAGGATCGAGGCATGATAATAAATGATTAGGACAACTATCACAAAAAACGAGAAAAAGAGCCATTTCAGAAGAGGCCGTTTTCTCCTTTTTTTCCCTTCCGGTTTAATATCCCTCTGTTTGCTGTGTGCAGAAGACATCTGTCAATCCTTTCTTATTTAAAGAACCCCACGTTTTTTCTGATTTAATATCATCCCCTGACAAAGCCGTATACCATGCCTGCGCTAAAAACCCTTCATGCTGTCAAGGAGGATGGTGACGGGACCGTCATTTAAAAGATGGACATCCATCATCTCCTGAAATTTTCCGGCGGCAATTTTAAGCCCGGGTTTTTTAAGGAATGCGATAAAATATTCATACAACTCCTTTGCCTTTTCCGGCCTGGCTGCCCGTGCAAAGGACGGCCTGCGGCCCTTGCGGCAATCGCCCCAGAGCGTAAACTGTGAGACTACAAGGGCGCTGCCCCCGGTGTCAAGCAGAGACAGATTCATCAGATCATTCTCATCTGAAAAGATCCTCAGATTAATGATCTTATCGCTGAGGTATTCACAGTCTTTCTCCGAATCTTCCTCTCCAACGCCAAGAAAGATAAGCAAACCTTTTTCAATCTCACCTACTGTCTCCCCGGCCACATCCACCCTGGCCATCTTCACCCTCTGTACCACTGCGCGCATATCTGCTCCTGTGTTATAAATTCACCCTTTATTTGAATCATAAGTCTGTTGCCAAGACAATGAAAAACTATTATCTTGATCCGGCCGGGACGGAGCAATCGTAAGACAATAAATTTAGACAGGATCAACAGGATTGACAGGATGTTTTTGCCTTTCCTGAAGAAAGGCAAAAAGTATCATCCCTCTTCGAGGGAGAAAATGAACCAGGGTGTCACATAATTAACTCTTGATTTTTCCCTCCCGCGCTAGCGGGATTGTCCTTTCACTCTTTCTTCCGGAAAGAGTGAAAACAAAAATCCTGTAGATCCTGTCTGACAATTAATAGGAATAAATCCATCTATGAACCCAAACATCATACTTATAAACCCCTGGATATACGACTTTGCGGCCTATGACCTCTGGTCCAAGCCCCTGGGGTTATTATATATCGCAGGTTATCTTAAAAAGCTAGGCTTCAATGTCCATCTGATAGATTGCCTTGATGTCTATCATCCGGAGCTGGAGACCGGCCCTTCAATGTCTCGCCCTATTCGCCGCAAATATGGCACAGGCAAATACTGGAGGCAAATAATATCCACTCCTCATGTATTGGGACATATTAAAAGGGCATATAACCGATACGGCATATCAACAGAGCTGTTTATCCGAGAACTGGAAAAGATTAAGGATCCATCAGCCATCCTTGTCACATCCCTTATGACATACTGGTATCCGGGCGTTGTGGAGGCTATTTCCATTGCTAGGAACATTCATCCACACACGCCCATCATTCTAGGTGGTATATACGCCAGACTCTGCGCGGAACATGCTGAAAAATTTTCAGGGGCGGATTATATATCAACTGAAACAGCGCTTCCGGACATGGAATCAATTAATAGGATATTTCAGGAACTGGATATAACTATCCCTGAGCCGCTGGTAAAGAATAATGACCTTTTCTATCCTGCCTTTGATCTATCGAACAGGGTTGAATATGTAACTATCCTTACCTCAACGGGTTGTCCATACCGCTGCCAGTATTGCGCCAGCAGCTACCTCTATCCTATATTCTCCCGACGCGAACCAATGGAAATAATTGAGGAGATAAGATACTGGAACATGGAATACGGCGTCGCTGATTTCGCCTTCTATGATGACGCCCTGCTTGTTGATTCGGAGAGACATGCCGCGCCTATCATGGAAGGGCTTATAAAGATCGGACTAAAGATAAGGCTCCATACCCCAAATGCCCTCCATGTCAGGGAGATATCCCTGGAGATGGCAGGGCTTCTCCATGCCTCGGGGTTCAACACCATCCGCCTTGGCCTGGAGACATCCGAGATAGACCGCCATAACAACCTTGATAAAAAGGTCTCCGAGGGTGATTTCGAGAAGGCCGTTAAAAACCTGGCAACGGCAGGATTCAGGAAAAAGGACATAGGCGCCTATGTCCTTATGGGGCTTCCTGGACAATCCTTTAAATCAGTGGAGGATACGGTCAGGTTTGTGGATGAGGTCGGGGCAGTCCCCTATCTGGTCGAGTACTCGCCCATCCCCCATACCCCTTTGTGGGACAAGTCCATCGAACATTCATCCTACGACCTTGCAAATGAGCCCCTTTTCCATAACAACAGCCTCCTGCCATGCTGGGATGAAGATAAACGGCAAAAGGTACCTGAACTCAGACAGGCAATAAGCGAGATAAAACAAGGGGGTCTGAAATAACATCTATTTGATTTTTTCGCTTGCCCCTATTCGTCGCTGTCAGACTCGCCATCACTGAACAACAGATCAGCAAGCTTATCAGGATTGCGGGTCTTGTATTTTTTAAGAAGGCTTCTGTAACCATCTATATCGAATGGCCTTCGCTCCTTCATAATCCGGAACATCAAGGGGGCCAGGATTGCCCCTATCAGATGGGTTGTTTCATGGTGGTCGCATTTTTTATTTCTCATGGCATTATAAAATTGAAAGACCTCGATTGGTTCCCTTTCCGCCAACTGGTTTTCCACAATGGAATGGATAAAGATATGAAGGAAGGGATTGACCTCATCTTCCGGGTCAAATTCATGTCCTGAAGTTAAATCGGAAAATTCAAATTCATTGAAGAACTCTTCCTCGTGGTCTTTTAAAATTTTTACCAGGCGCTGCTCTTCGGTTGACAGGCCTTCAAGGTCGTCCTTTTTCGCCCTTTCCCATAAGCTATGGATGTAATTGCGGGACAAAATCTTTGCCTGGGACATTTCCTCATCCGGGGTCTCTTCCGTATCGTCATCAAATTCATCTTCAAATTCGTCCATGTCATCCGAATCGCCATAGGCATATTCCCATCTTTCTTCGGGATCATCGAAGATTATCTCTTTAATGTTAAAATATTCCGGATCAAACCCTCCGCCAAGCCATTCGATTGTCTCCTCATATTCTTCATGCTCAGGGTCCGAAATGATCTCCAGGAGTTCCATATACCCGAAGACGCCGCCGCAGTCATCAGGTGGACAACGCCGTTTCCCTGCAAGGCAGATAGGATATTCGACATCCTTTTCACGAGGGAGTATTTTTTCCAGTACAACATCGTGTTGCCAGTCATCGCCGAAATCATAGACATAAAGGGCCTTATTGTTTTCAGATGTGAAATATGGTGAAAGCTTCTGTTCCCTCATGGGCGGGATGATCTCCTCATCATCAGTGAAGGGATCTCCGGGATTGCCGATCTCTTCCTTATGACCTGTCTCCGGGTTAGTTACATAAAAACTGTGGAGATGGCTGTCCTCCCATCCCATTGCATCCTGAATTGCCACATGTAAGTCCCAAAAACTGTAATCTCCCGGGATCTGGATTCGACGCCATATGGGCGGCTTCATATCCCTCAATGTAATCTTGAACTGATAAATCTGATCAAATGCCTTTTTCATTGGTTCACCTCTCTTCTTAAAAAGCCGATGTCTGTCAGAAAAGATTTCCGGATATATGTTACTGTCTGTTAATCACGCTTGCGGCATATCCTGCGCCGAAGCCATTGTCAATATTAACTACCGTCACGCCTGAGGCGCATGAATTGAGCATGCCCAACAGGGCCGTTATCCCGCCGAAACTCGCCCCGTATCCAATGCTCGTCGGCACGGCTATGACCGGTTTGTCCACCAGTCCGCCGACCACGCTGGGAAGCGCTCCCTCCATCCCTGCCACTACGATTATAACTGATGCCTTCCCCAGATCATTCCTATGGGCCAGGACCCTGTGGATACCTGATACGCCCACATCATAAATAGTATCCACCTCATTGCCCATGAATCTTGCCGTGATGGCGGCCTCTTCCGCTACAGGGATATCCGACGTCCCTGCGCTCATCACCACAATAGTCCCTTTTCCTGATGCCTCTACAGGCATGGGGTCCATGATCAGGATCCTAGCCCTACGGTGATAAACAGCCTCCGGATATCTCTCCAGGATAATGTCCGCCTTGTCCCGGGAGATGCGCGTGATCAATATCCTCTCATCCCGCTTGATCATGCTCCCCATAATGGCAAGGATGTCTCCTGCCTCTTTGCCCTCGCCGAATATCACCTCCGACAATCCCCTCCTCAGCCCCCGGTGATGGTCAATGCAGGCAAACCCCAGGTCCTCAAAGGGGAGGTCTTTCAATTCAGCCATCGCCTTTTCCACGGACACGCGGCCATGACTAAGGTCTTCCAGAAGCCTTTTCAAATTGTCCTTATCCAAGATATCTCCTCCTGACTGTAAACGACAGTTTCAAGCAAAAAGTTTCTTCGCCAGTTCAGCTACCCTCATCCCAAGCTTTATTGCGTTCTCCGATGTCCTATCATCAGGTGCGCCTGTGCAGGCCACCCCATAGTGCCCTGTAGCGGATATGGGATCGCCGACGATTATCATCCCGTTAATCAACATGGCCTGTATGATGGACATGATAGTCGTCTCCTTGCCGCCCGTGGCGTCGCCTGATGTGGCAAAAGCGGCCCCTATCTTGCCTTCCATCTTTTTCCTGATTGCTATGGTCTCATCAAACACCTTTTTAAGGCCAGCCGCCATTGTCCCGAAATAGACGGGCGAACCCGCGATGACTCCCTGGGATGAAAGAAAGTCCTCCTTTGTCACCTCGTCAGCGGTCTTGACCAGCGCCTTTACACCTTCAATCTTTTCCACTCCTCGGGCAATAGCCTCGGCCAGTTTTCTGGTATTCCCGCCTTTGGAATAATATAAAATCAATACCTGCATATAAAAACCTCCTCTAATTATCAGCAATGTCCGGTTAGGATCTTGCATATAAAAAAAACCTGCTTGAGGGCATGGGAGGTCCTTTTTTTAAGAGTGAAATGGGCGGCCTGCTGAGGGCCTGGCATTTAAAATGTAACCGCGGGCGGCGGAGCTCTCAGGCGCCTGTCAGTGATTAAGGATAAGCGAGATCT
>Ga0153915_10000514_pt1 | contig 35741 bp, 36 predicted proteins | sample Opewatmetagenome_2_FD_107003 | JGI IMG/M metagenome (GOLD analysis project Ga0153915, IMG submission 107003) | Freshwater wetland microbial communities from Ohio, USA - Open water 3 Core 3 Depth 3 metaG | ecosystem: Environmental > Aquatic > Freshwater > Wetlands | place: USA: Ohio, Lake Erie... | reverse complement strand
GCTCACCATGGATTTCGCCTGCGGTGACTTTAGGATCCGCGTAGCCAACCGTGGCAATCGATAGGTAATATTCCGAATCGAAAGCCACCTGCTGGTTCATCAAGGGCTCGTTCAGGTAAGGCTTATCGAGCTTATAGGTGAGTGCGGTATCGATGGGCGTCCATTCCAGGGCATAATCGGGATGCTTTATCTGAAAGCGCATCACTGTCCAAGCTTGAAAACCCAGCAGGATAAAGATCCAGGCTAACCAGAGGAGGATGAAGTTGCGAGGGGTTTGAGAGGACATGCACTACTCCTTGACCAACAGCCTGGATAAAAGATTAACGTTATCATTCAATTGTGCGATGGTAGTGAGATGGAAATATCATTCCTTAACCGAACAGGTGTTGATTGAGCCAAACGCGCCGCGACATCCTTGAGTGAGTTACCATCTTTAGAATGGTAATCGGGGAATAGCTCAGCCACAGGGACAGCTCGATGGGCATGCTGCCACAAAGTTGGATCTAGTAGCGCTCCATCAAAGAGGATAATGTCAAAATCGATCGGGCGTGAAGCATTCTTGTCCTCGGTGCGTACCCGCCCCATTTGCGCTTCCAGAGGGCGCAGAACCTGCTTTTTAAGCTGTTTCGCATCCAAAGGGGTTAAAACCGACAACGCCATATTTAGATAATCTGGGTAGCAGCAATCCACGGAGGCAGATTCCCATATGGAGGAAACCCTCAGGATGGTCAGTTTCTCCTGGAGTAAATCCACCGCTCGGGGTATATTTTGCTCAGGCTCGATATTCGAGCCGATCAGTAAGCAGACTTGATGAATAACCGTGCCCATTCTCGTCCCACTATACCAGATGTCGACCACCATCCATGTGGATGATCTCTCCGGTGATATAAGCCGGACCTTCCAACAAAAATATCAACGCTTGACCAACTTCATCCATGTTAGCCCATCGACCGGCAGGGACATTTTCAAGGATATTGGGAAGCGTAATGCCCGTAACCGGCGGAAGGATTGTTCCAGGTGCCAGACCGTTCACGGTGATATTGGGCGCTAAGGCAACAGCAAGGGAGCGGGTGAGAGCGACCAGGGCAGATTTGCTGATGGTGTAAGGCAGGTGGTCAGCACCTGGCCTCAAAGCACGCCAATCCAACAGGTTCACAATACGACCGGTTTCACCCGATGGAAGGAGGCGTGCAAAAGCCTGGCTGAGCAGGAATGGGACAGTCAAATTAACCCACAGGTGGCGATTCCAATCATCCAAAGTGGTACTCTCCCAGTTGAAGGGTTCGAAAATGGCGGCATTGTTGATCAAGGCAAACAAGGAGCCATGCTCGCTGGCACGGGGAATCAAAGTATCCACCTGGGAGGGGTCATTGAGGTCGGCCTGGAGCACGTAAGCGTTTCTACCCAGAGCGTGGATCTCTTCACTCAGGCTTTGCGCATCGGCTTGCGACTGACCGTAGTGAACGACTACATCACCGCCTGCCCGGGCAACAGCAAGGGCAAGCTCACGTCCAATCCTTCGCGCCGCACCAGTAATCAGCACTCGTTTATTTTTTAGCGACATATGGTCACACGTACAATCTGTTATCGTTATTTAGAAAGGAACAATTTTCATTGGCTTCAACAAGATTGCTGCTACTCAGTGGTTTGCATTCAGCTACAACTGGCAGGCTGCCATGAACTCCGCCCGTAGGGCTGGGTCATCAGCATAGTGTCCTCGCCAAACCGTAGTACGCGTGAGAGGCGCAGTTTCACGCACGCCGCGCATCTCCATACACAAATGGTGGGCCTCAAGATAAACCGCCACACCGTGGGGATGCATCATGGTTTCTAAAGATCCGGCAATTTGCTGACTGATGCGCTCCTGAACCGTAAAGCGCTTGGCAAAGAGCCTCACCATGCGCGTGAGTTTGGAGAGGCCAATGATGTTCTCGTGAGCAATATACCCCACATAAGCCACTCCGTAGAATGGGAAGACGTGGTGCTCACAAAAAGAAAAAAAGTGAATTGGACCCTCAATCACCTGGGCAAGATGGCAATCTGGCTCACCACGGCATTCTGTGTTAAATATCTTCAGCAGCTTGGGGTCGCCGTCGTAGCCTTCGGTAGCGTCAAAAAGGGCTTTGATAAACCGCCGAGGGGTATCTTTGGTAGAAGGTGAATTGAGATCCAAGCCAAACGCGGAGAAAATTTCGGCTACATAGCCTTCAAATTTATCGAAAGTTTCTTCAGAAATTTGGCGCGTCTGCAACTTCAGGGCATCGTGTAAATCATAGTCGTCAAGATCGTCATGGGTATGCATCGAAGTCTCCCGTTCCTGTACTATTAGCAACATCCTAATTAATCATTGTCAACCTCTAGATGAGATTAACATTGATCCAGGCAGGTTAAAAGCTCTAACTATTATAACGGGTTCAGCCTTTATAGGTTAATACTCTACCCCACAGGCTCTTGGTTCCCCAGATGCCAGCGCGTAAGGTCTCAAGCTGGACGATTTGACTGTGATCGACAAACAGGTTTACCTCTGCGCCATAATTCTTGATGTACCATGCGAAAACCTCCGGGTCGGCAGCTTCAAACATTGGCTTTTCAAGACCGATGGCATTGATGATCTTGGAAACCACATCGGTTCGCCAGGTGGTGACGTTTTCAGTGATCCCTTCCGATTCGATCATGATCATATAGGCACCAGCTTCTACAAAGCGTTTGGCTTGCTGGACAGCCCACTCGGGATCGCGGGTGCCTTCTGCTGCTAGCTCGGCCGCGGCAGTAGCCCCGCCAGCTCCAAATTGGATACCCACTTCAGGTTTAGCTTTTAGCCCGGCTTTCTGGACGTTCTCGATGAGGCGCAGCCAATCATCGGTGGGAATAGAGATAAAACCACTGGATATTTCGATGATATCGAACCCAAGCTGCTTACATTCCTGGATGTATTGATCGACCGCCTGCGGACCCAGCGTGAGGACATGCTCGATAAAGCCACCTGTAGAGATAAGCACATTATAACGATGGCAAAGATCCAAGAGCTCTTTGACGGCTTTGCGCGGCATCAGACTGAATGAACCACCAGCGAATTTCAGCACATCTACATAAGCCCCCATGGTCTCAAGGATATCCTCCAGGTAACGTTTGCCCATAGGGGAATAGTATGGACCGCGGATCTCTGTAACGCCTCTTTTGCGAGGCTTAGCTTGCCGTTCATTAATTCTCAAAAAAGGAAACGCCCGATCCTCTTGCGGGGTAGATGTTGATTCCATTTTACAATCCTCCTATCCTTGCTTTTTCACCATTTCCAGCAGGGCGGTAAGCTCACGAATGCGTATATTGTCCAAATGCTGAATACAGTCTTCAATCTCGTTCTGGAGCGAGCCTGAAATATATGGCTGGGTGAGCTGTTCGAACTTCTTCACTGCGGTCTCCCACTGCATCGGACGGGTACGAAAACCCTCATAATCACGCTTTTCTTTGATAAACACATGTCCATCATTGAGGGTGATGGTGATGCGACAGGGCATCTCAGCGGGAAAACGCTGGCTGAAATCAGCCGAAGTGCGAACTATGACCTTGTGTAATAAGGATTGTACATCACTTTGCTGAATCCGCTCTGTCAGGTATTGAGGTGGCAGCACCTGGTCGTCCAGTAAGGCGACTGCCAGGATGTAGGGCAAGCTGTGATCAGCCTCTTCCTTGGTGCGCACGGTGAATTTTTCGCCCTCTTCACCGCCGCCAATGATGTTATAGGCTACATCAAAGGTCTCGATATCAATATTTTGGATAGCAGAGCCAGTGATATGCTGCTCGTGTTTCAGCTCCAAAACACCTTCGATAGTGGCTTGGGAATGAATCTCAGCATTGTAACGCTTCACCACCGTCTGGATGATCTTCTCCAGGTCTTCCTTGGACCAATCCAGTGAGAAATGCCCAGAAATTGCGTCCATAAATCCTTTATTGCCTTCAAAAACCTCGCCTGGACCGGTAATGCCATGCATAGCTAGGAAGGCGGCATGGGTAACCCCGAAGGCTGTGTTGGGATAAGCCAGGCCCTTCCAATTGGAGAGAGCGCCGGTGCGAGTGACCCGCAAGGCATTGAAAGCAGTCCCAGAGATGGCAATGGCATTGGTGGTTTTTATCTGATCCAGCTGGAGAGCTTTTGCCACACCTGCAGCGAGTGCAAAAGCTCCCTGTGTGGTGTGGTCAAACCCCCTAGCCCGAACAGGAGCGACATCGCTAAGACGGCACTGTACCTGATAAGCCACAGACAGGGAGGTCAGGAAATCCTTGCCGGTCCCATCGGAATATTCACAAGCTGCCAACACTGCTCCAAGGTTATCACTCGGATGGCAGGTTTCTCCTTTGGCAAGGTAGCTGTCATTAAAATCCAGGAAGCGTACCAGAGCACTGTTATAAAAAGCTGCCCGGTCGGGGGCGGTGCGACCATCTCCAATCTGGGTACAGCGCGGATTACCGCCAAAATCATCGTTCTGGGTGACAAGCATCTTGATCACGGGGGCATCCAAGGCACCAATCGCGCAGCCCAAAGCGTCCAGCACACGAATCTTTGCCTGCACTCGAGCTGCCTGTGATAGCTGACTATAATCAGCTGCGACGACAAAGGAGGCTAATTCATCCACCATCGTCATGATATATTCATCCCTATTACAGCCGACCTTTCAGGTCCGCGGCTGTGAACGGACCTGGCTCAGCAATCAGTATGCGCACCTTGGGTACGGTATCCCAAACGTTCCAGAGCAACACACCTCGCACACGTCCACCTGCCAGGTAATAAATCACGCCCTTTTTAAAAGTGTCTTTCCAATCGACAAAGGTTTCCAGACGAGAATCGAGCTCACCGACAGCTTCATAACCCAGCTCAAACAAGTCAGAATAAAAATAAGGTAGATGGTGGTAGGGTTCATTGGCACCCGCCATATTGCGACCAACCAGCTTACCCATGGTGTTGGCATTATCTTCATGCTCGATGCGCAGGCGCTTACCCAATGCGGGATTGCTGAACTCAGCCACATCACCGGCGGCAAAAATATCTGGAAGGCTGGTTTGAAGGGTATCATCGACCACAATGCCGTTGCCAACCTTTATACCCACGGCTTGAGCGAGTTCTATGTTAGGCTGGATGCCGATCCCTGCGATCACCCCATCTACGGGAATCTTGTCATTATGATCGGTTACAAGCATGTAGGAACCATTCTGCTTATGTAGATCCATTACTCTCTCCTCCGGTAGGACCTCGACACCTTTTTGCCGGAAGAATGAGGTCAAATAATCAGAAAGCTCAGGCGGGTAAATGTGTCTGCCGATCCCAGCATCTGGTAAAAACATGGTCACTTTTTTCCCATTCATGGTCAATGCAGCGGCAATCTCTGAACCAATAAACCCTCCGCCAATCACACCAAAATGGTCGACGCGGTTGCTGAGTTCGCGCAAGTGATGGTAATCATCCAAGGTGCGATAATAAATGATATCATCAGCACCAAAGGGTAGTTTACGGGGTGTGCCACCCGTCGCCAGAAGCAGTTTATCATACGTGTAATTTACTCCCTGGTCATCCCGGACTACTTTTTTCTCGGGGTCAATTGACCGAGCGGTTCGCCCCAGGTGCAGATCTACGTTAAATTCCAGCGTTCGACGCCAGATACTTTCCAGCGGTTTACCCTTCCAGAGGGCTTTGGTTAAAGGAGGGCGATTATAGGGATGATTGTGATCGTTCCCAATCATCCCAATTTCGCCATCCGCATCCAGCTCACGAATACCACGGACGGCTGAATCAGCAGTCATACCAGAACCAATAATCAGATATTTATAATGTGCCATCCCAACCTCCCATCGGGCAGATAATTAAATCATTTCCTAATATGCTTAGCATGAAAATATGATAAAATAGATTATATATCGTATTACGATGTAAGTCAACCTCTTTGGACAAATTCCATCCATATACAGGCTGCATTTGATAATACGTAGGTGGAGCCATGACGGATTTCTCGACTTTTTCTAAAGCTGACTACGAAACCCTGGCAGAATTTCGGTATGCCCTTCGGCATTACTTGCGTTTCAGTAAAAATGCGGTTGAGACAGCTGGTATCACCTTGCAACAACACCAGGCACTGCTTTTTATCATCGGCTTTCCAGGGAGGGAGCAAGTGACGATTGGTGAACTTGCAGAAAGACTCCAAATCCGCCATCACAGTGCCGTTGGGTTGGTAGACCGGCTGGAAGATCAAGGATTGGTGGAAAGGACGCCCAATGAGGAAGACAGGCGACGAGTTTTTATCGGCCTGACCAAAAAAGGCATTGGGGTGCTAGAAAGTCTAGCGAGCATGCACCGCGAAGAGCTGCGATATCTAGGACCACAGCTATGCAGTATGCTTGAACAAATCACGAACCTTACGGATGGAAAACAAACCATCCATGCATAAGCATTCATCCGTCAGGAGGGTCAATCCCTGATTCCCAAATAAAACCTTAGGGGTTTATGCAGAGTTGGAAAGAAATGGGCGGTATATAGATGGCAACATTTGTATTGGTACACGGTACAAGCTGTGGTGGTTGGGTATGGCAAAAATTGACGCCTCTCTTACGCGCCAGAGGACATGAAGTTTACACTCCCACACTTACCGGCCTCTCAGAGCGAGCTCACTTGCTTAACTCTAAGATAAACTTGTCGACGCATATCACCGATGTAGTCAATCTCATGTTTTATGAAGACCTTTCCAATGTAATCCTGGTAGGAAACAGCTATGGGGGTATGGTCATAACGGGCGTGGCTGCTAAGACCCCGGAACGGCTAAAACTACTTATATATCTGGATGCTTACATTCCTGATGATGGACAAAGCGAAGCTGATCTATTACCTGCACAGATGCTAGCTGCTAGACAAGCTGATGCAGCAGAGCATGGAGGACTAACTCAGCCGCCTCCGCCCGAACTCTTTGGCGTCACCGATCCTCAGTTGGTTGATTGGATCAAAACACGAATGACACAACACCCTTTGGCTACCTACATGGAACCAGTACCTGCTGGTAATGCTGGAAGCGCGGCAATCCCACGGATTTTCATTCACTGCACTGGTAACCCACCAACAACTCCGGATCTTTTTTCTCCCTTCGCCAAGAAAGCTAAGGCTAAGGGTTGGCAGGTGAGCGAGTTGGCAGCAGGACATTTGGCGATGCTCACTGCCCCACGAGAAGTAGCTGAGATCCTGCGTCAAACGGTGGAAGGAGAGACGCAGGAAGTTTCACACTTTAATTTGTGACTTACTCGGAACCGAGTTACCGATTATTTATACTGGCATGGGACTATTTGCTTCGGATGAGTTAGCCGTGGATGTGCCAAACTTGGGAGGATTGGGTGGTCTGGGAGCTGGTGCCCATTATGATCAGGTCTCTTCGATCGAACTAAGAAATCGGCTTTCCAGCGAGGTTAGAAGGGAATTTCGGCAATCTAGCCGATTGCGTTCAAATAGATTTGTCTCATTGAAGAAGAAAAAGCTTCTATCGAATGATTAGATATTATGCTTAGTATTGACTGTTCTGATTTTTTTGGGATGATCGACCTATCGGCAAAAATTTCATGCACGACCTTTTCCAGACCTATTCGAATTGCTTCACTTAAGACCAACCTGTCTGATTCTGTCGTATAAACCGCTTCACCCAGCCGGTTCTTTGGAACCTCAATCATCCAACCCTTCGCATTATCGTTAATTTCCGGCAAAGCCCGGACATTCGTGCTGATTACCGGGCACCCGGCAGCCTGGAATTCCAGGACAGAATATCCATACGAATCGGCATATGTGGGCAACAGACCTATATGAGCCTGCTTCATTAAACCCAGGACTTCAGAATTTGGAAGGTGAGGAATATATTTAATCCAATCACGGTTCTCTTGAAAAACAGCTGTCATTCGTTGAACATCCACAGGGTTTACTTCTACCGCATAACCATCAATACGGAGAGCGCTCACGATGGTTAGTTCGATATCGTAATGATGATGTTCCCTAAGCTTTTTTATAGTTTCAACGATCTCCCTGCCCCCTTTTCTAAAGAATTCGTTACCAACAAACATGAATTTTATGCGACCATCGACGTCAATCTGTTTATCGGTAAAATCTGATACCAGCACATCCTGGGGAGGATGCATAACCACCAGCTTTTTTTCAATAGTCTCCCTATAGCCGCTGAATTCTGCCAACAGATCAGCTTGCATGTTTGCCGTGCAACCTGACATGGCAATGATCTGCTTGCATGTGTTACCGGCAAGCGCATCGAAAGCTCTTTGCAGCTTCCACTCACTTACAAAACCCGAGGATGATCTATGTGTTCTCTGTACAATATTTCTAAACCTGGGAAGGATTGTCTCAAATGTTGAAACCCAGGGTATGTGCCCATAACTGATCCCGTTAAATAAGTGCATGAGATCAACTTTATTCAGGTTGAAATCATAAAACTGGTTATTAAGGTCGAAAGTTGAGATGATCTGGCGGTTTGCAAGACGGTTCAGAGTGCGTGCGCCAGCGTTCACGTATGCGAACAAGTCTTTTACTTTCCGGTATTCAATGCCGGGGACTTTGTCGACGATGTTCCTTGTATAAGAATAATAATCGAAGCGATAACCCACTATACCGACGTGCATGCTAATCACCCCAGAATCTTAGACAAACAAGTCACCGATTTTATCACTTCTGCTTTAAACACGTTCTTTCTTAACCTGCGTCAGGGCGAGGACGGAGAATAAGAATAGCAGCCCATAGATGCTGAAGATCAGCACGTAACCAAAACCCGGTATCTGGGGTACCTGGGCAGTGACGAAATCGGCGATAGGACCACCAATATAGGCACCGACTGCACCAGCCCCCGCACCAGCCAGGTTGGAGATACCCAGGTAACGTCCTGCCTCTTCTTTGGGAACCAGGAGCGTGCCCAACGCCCAGTTGGCGGTGTAGAATAAGCCAGCTGCAATGCCGATGATGCAGCCGCCCACATAGATAACTGGCAAGCTTGGGATGCTAAGCGCGATGATGGTGCCCAACACAGCCACCAGACCGGCTATCGTGACCATGCGCTTTTCGCCGAAGCGATCGGTCAGCCAACCAGCCGGCAGGGTGGAAATCAGGATAAAAAGACCCACAAATAAGATCAGCTGGCTGGCCGGGGCAGCCGCGGCTTCCTTTACATAACCCAAGCGTGCCTGGAGGAAATAAACCGCGAAAGTGGAAAGATTAACCGCTCCCACTAAGAACGCCAAGCGGTTGATTACCCACCAGGTGAAGGAGGGATTTTCCCGGGCTGAATTACCCAGGCTGATGCGCACACTGAGCCACACCCCCAAGGCAACGGCTACCAACATGCCTGCCAAGCCAAACAATCCCATGACAATGAATAGACTAGTTGGTGAGGTGATGTCCTTTAATAAGCCGCTAACAAGCTTGACCACCAGCCCTGAACCCAGGATGATGAGGGTGAATACAGCCGTCATTACCAATAAGCGAACCAAGGGTCGCCAATCCATGGGTGCAGGAGTCTCTTTTAACGGTTTCTCTGGGACAAGCATGGTGAGCAGCATGGAAACCAACAACACACCCACAGCCAGCAGCAAACCCGCCCACATATTGCCTTTGCTGACCAGCCTCCCCACGGTGAAGGCGACCAAAATCAAAGGAAGGGGGATCTCTAACAGTGCCTTCACACCAGAGAAGAGCCCGCGTTTTTCATCCGGGACCAGATCAGGAATGATAGCCTGCTCGGCAGCCTGAGACATGTTGGAAGCTACCGGTTGTAAAATCCCGATGGCAAATAACACCCAGAATCCAATCATGCCCTCCATCCCGGCGGTGAAGCCGATCAGGATGGTCAATACTGCGGTGGCCAGGGTACCAATCAGGATGTATGGCCGGCGGCGCCCCCACGAGATCGTACTGCGATCGGAAAACATACCCATCAAAGCCTGTGCGAGCAAGGCAACCATTAAGGTGAAGAGACGGAAAGTGCCATAATAGGTGGCTTTTTGCGCTTCGCCAACAAACTGCTGAACGAGCAACGGTGTGATCAGACCCATGGTTTGAGAAAGTGTGGTCAGACCCAAAAAGTAAACGTTGAAGGTAATATAGTCATACCAGCGGATGAGACGGGACATGGAAGGCTCCTTTGGTAAATAAAATGGGGATATTTCTATCCATGGGTAGGCTTATATGCGCACACGTTGGAGAAAATCGAGGGTCAAACTTGCCGCGAGTTCATGCTCCTTATCCAGGATTACACAGTGTGTGGAATGTTCCAACCAGTGCAACTCCTTGACGGATGAGCTGACTCGATCATAAATGATCTGGGGTGATTGGGGATGGACGGTCGGATCCAGCCTACCTTGAAGGATGAGGATGGGTTGGTGAATCTGAGGCAGGAGAGGTGGGATAACTTTTTGTAAATGCCGAAGCTGGATCGTACCTTTTAATGGCCAGACAGCATAACCCTGCCAGGGGTTATCATCTGCTGATGGAGCCTTGGGAAAAGAAATCATGAAGGGTGCTAAGATGGATAAAAGGAAATTCGTCGCATGCCCAAATTTTAGGCGCAACGCGGGAGCGTAGCACAAAATGCCTGAGGCTTCTGGATATTTGGAGGCCAGGTATAAGACGAGCAAGGCACCGGTCGATTCACCTCCAATCACCACACTTTGGAAATAAGCAGACAATTGCTGGTAAGCCTGCTCGACCGAGGCGCACCAGTCCTGCCAAGTGAAACGATTGCAATCCCATGGGGTGGTACTGTGACCAGGCAGCAGGGGTGCAGCAACTGTATATCCATGTTCGTAGAGCGTCCGGGCCAGTAGACGAACTTCAGCCGTGGTGGCAGTAAAGCCATGACAGAGCAACACTCCAGTGGGACCAGCCTCCCAGGAGAATGGTGAGCCTTCAAGATGAGGATTACGAAGGATTGGGGGGTGAGTCATGGGAGTGGCTGGATAGGTCGATCAACCAGTCATCGTTCTCCATAAAAGTGTAAGGATCACAATAATAATGATGAGCAGGATAACCCCCGCAATGGCATACATCGTCGCTTTAAGTGTATCCACAGGTTTTTTACCACCAACCTTGCCAGTTTGACCATTGACAAGCAGGCGATACCGCTTGCCCTGGAAGGAATAATTACCAATATAGATTGGCAAAAGGGCAAGCTTATAGGTAAGTCCACTCCATTTTCCCTCTCCTGTGCTGAAATTCCGCTTCGGGTGATCCGGCTCTACCAGGCGGGATAACGTTCGTTGGACTTTCTTGAGTATTTTCTCCCTCGCCCGCAAAGAAGCGTCTGCCAAAGGATGATCGTAGGATAACGCCACCCAGCCTGCCAAGGTATCGGGTGAAAATTCCACCAATTCATCCAAATTGAACGGCTCAATACCCGCCAGTTCTACAGGCGACATCCTGCGCAAGCCAGGGATGAGAACATCTTTGAACTTCTCAAATTTTGATCCGGTGTGGGCTTCCCATTGGGGAAGCTTATTCGTCCCTTCGTTGACATCGCAAAACCATGGAACTTCTAGAGTCCCTTCAAATAACCAAAAGGGATAATAAGCTGGATGAAGCTGCATACCTGCGTGCTGGACAGCCAGCTCATCGGGGGCAAGCAAACCCTTACCCAGCCAGGTTCTAATACCCTTGGCTGCATTCTGCGGGTCGATTTTGAACAAACCAATCACCTGAGGGTCGACCATTTCCACCAAGCTGGATGAAGTGACAAAACGGGTAGAGGCGCAATATGGGCAGCTATCGGCAGTCTGACCAGGTGGAAGAAGGATGACCACACCACAATGTTCACAGGTGATGCGTGATTGGGTATCTGCCCAACGATGTGCACTCGTTGTGGGTAAGGCAGCATCCAACGACTGGTCGGAGCTTTCACTTATCACAGCTTGATCCACTTTGCGCTTAAAACCACAGAATTGGCAAACTAAAACAGTTTCTTCAATGTTATAAGAAATCGTAGCCCCACAATTGGGGCAGAGATAGGTTTTGATTGTGGCTTCTACTGGGGGAGGTGTCTCAGGAGGAGCATAAGAAGCAGCTTCGGGGATGAGAAAGGTCTTCTTCAGCTTATCAGTTACCATCAACAAACCCCTCTTGGCAGCAGCATTGGAGGGATCAAGAGCGACAGCCCGTTCAAGATAGTTTCGTCGTTCCTGCAGATCATCCGTTGTCGCTGAAAGCCAGATCCAGATGCGGGGATCAGTGCTATTGACCAGCGCGGCTTGATCCAACAATTTTTTTGCCAACGACAAGTTACCATTCTTGACTGCAATTATGCCGTCTTGAATAAGCTGGTCAAATTCACGGGCTGAAATCGAATCAGGGGTATTCGAAAATTCGGTGGGAACCATTTTCAGATTATATATCGAAAATAAAAAGACGGTGAACTTTGGTCACCGTCATCTTTAGCCCTAGTACAAACTCATTCTTGATGAGTAAAAAAACCGCTGAGAAAGTGACGGATAGGGGGAAGGCGAAGCACTAACAAAAAAATGATCAGGATCATCCACAGGTAGGGCTCGGTGACGCCCTGTTTGACCACCAGGATAAAATGCAAGGCAGCTAGGAGGTTGATCACATAAACTAGGTTATGCAAACGATTCCAATTCTTGCCCAGTCGTTTCGGCCATGGCGAGAAGGAGGTAATTGCGAGGGGGATTAATAATAAGCCGGCAATAAGTCCAACTAAGGCGTAAGGCCTGATTAATTCATTTATTAGAAGTTGAAGATCAAAGCCATAATCCAGGCTGACAAAGATGGCAAAGTGTAGGCTGGTGTACAGGAAAGAATAATCTCCTAAAGCCCGTCGAACCCTGAGGGCAGGCTTGAAGCCAAAGATGGTATTTAAAGGTGTGCACGCCAGGCTTAAAATGAGCAGCTCCAGGGCAATCTTGCCAGTGCGTAGAATCGCACCGCGGATGGGGTCGGCAGTTAAATTGCCCTGCCAGGCATCCAGTATGAGCCATGGAATAGGAAGCAGGCAGGCGATATGAACCAGAATTGGGAACCACTGGTCGAAAAACTTGTATCTAATATTCAAAAGTTCTTTTTTAAATCCATCCCTACATAGAGTGAAGCAACTTCTTTTTCATACCCATTGAACATCAGAGTATTCATCCTGGCAACCTCACCGATGCGGCGCTCCGTGGCTTGCGACCAACGCGGGTGATTAACATTCGGATTGACATTAGCATAAAACCCGTATTCGTTTGGTGCTTCCTGCATCCAGGTGGAGGAAGGCTGGAAGTTCACCAGCTCAATCTTGACGATCGCTTTAATTCCTTTGAAGCCATATTTCCACGGTACCACTAAACGAATGGGTGCTCCATCCTGTTTGGGTAAAGTCTGTCCGTATATGCCGGTCACCATAAGAGTCAGGTCGTGCATGGCCTCATCCATGCGCAAGCCCTCCACATATGGCCAATTGAGAGTATTGGAGCCCTGCAAGGGCATATCCTTGGGATCGTAAATGGAGGTGAACTGGACAAAGGTGGCGTCAGAGGTAGGCTGGACATCATCCAGTAACTTATGTAATGGAAATCCAATCCAGGGGATGACCATCGACCAGGCTTCGACACAGCGCAGGCGATAGATACGATCTTCCGGCTGAAATTTCTGGAGATCCTCAATCTTGTACGTTTTGGGATTGTTGACCAGACCGGAGACCTCAATGCTCCATGGAGAAATGGGGAAATCAGTAACCAAGTTCGCCACCGATTCCTTGTTGGTGGAGAACTCGTAATAATTATTATAATGAGTGATATCCTGAAATGAGGTCAATGGTGCTCCCAACTCATCGGTTGTGGGACCCGTATAATTGGGTGCGCTTGTTGTAGCAGTGGGCACATTCCCTTTGCAGGCTGCCAGAGCCAAGGCGCCCACGACAACTGCACCAGCACTATCAATAAATTGGCGGCGTGAAAGATAGAGATGCTTGGGGGTGATCTCAGAAGGGTCTATCTTGACCATAATTTTGCTCCAATTCTCCGATGAATATTTATTCTACACGGAATACCTAGCAGCGGAGGTGATAAATAGATTAGTGAACAATTAGATTGGTCAATTTGCAACCATAGATGATGCAGTGCGTATTTAATTACAAATGTAGGAATAAGGAGTGTAACATGATCAACCCCAAAAATACTTATTGGCTCCTCAGACCATTTGTCTGGTTGTGGAACTTAATCGCCTATATCGTGTTGCTCACCGGTAGATTGGTGGCAGTCATATTGGGCTTGGTATTGATGTTTGTGGGGGTAATACTCACCATTACGGTGGTGGGTGCGATTGCCGGCGTACCCATCCTGATCATCGGCGTGCTATTGGTGGTCAGAGGTCTATGGTAACCTAAAAAGGGAAAGGTACAGGAAAAACAAGGCTCCTCCACAATGGAGGAGCCTTTTAATATCCTACCCGGAACTTAATCCATTACGTGCATTCGACTTCGACCGGCTTGGACTTGGATGCTTTTGCCACCTGTGCCCCAACCAGCTCAAGATCGGGAAGGGTTGATTTATCGGACAGTGCTGTAGTAGTGGCTGACCGGCCATCTTCAAAGTGCATAATAGCAGGGATAAATGGGCAGATGATACCCATCAAAACGGTCACAATCCCACCAATCAAGAACCACGTCTGGACACCAAGCTTATCTGCAATGGGACCGGCGATGATCAAACCGATGGGAGACATACCAGCCGCCATAGTACCGATGAGGGTAAACACACGCCCTTGCATCTCAGGCGCAACGGCTGCCTGTACTGCAGCCATCAAAGGCCCGTTGACGATAGGGTTAATAATGCCGAGAAATAATATGGTGGCTACTGCGTAGACAAATGCTGAAGGTGGCAACAGACCCATCACCAGACAACCCAAACCCATGGCGATCAGACCCGATAGACTGGTGAGAACGCGACGCTTAAAACCTCCCCAGGCACTGAGGATCAGACCACCTATAATGAAACCGATGCCGGAAAATGACTCAAGTGTGGCAAGCTGAAGCGCTTGACCATTAAAATGTCGAGTAACGAGAATGGGAAGCAGAGAAAATGCTGGAGTGAGCAGGAAATTGATCACGGTTGCCATGATTCCAATGAGCATCAGTCCGGGCCACCCCCAAACATAACGCAAGCCAGCACGAAAATCCTGCCAGACGGAGGATTTACCCTGGGCTTCAGGCTGCAAATCCCGGCGCTCGGGTTGGGGAACCTGAAAGAAGAACAGGGGAGTGATGGCTAGCATCGCAGTGAATACATCAATCGCTAGAATGCCTTCCATAGGCAGCCATGCCAGGAGCAAGGCGCCAAGGGGGGCAGAGGCTATGCTCATCCCTCCCTGCAACATCTGGTTTAAACCTTGGATACGGGACAGATGTTCTTTGGGAACCATCAGCGAGGTTGAAGCCTGCATGGCAGGCCAATGAAAGCCTCCACAGACAGAGCGGACAAAAAGCAGGGCGTACACCTGCCAGATTTGCACATGACCTAGGGCAAACAGGATGGCCAAAACTACGGTAGCCAGGGCAATCAAACCATCAGCGACGATCATGGTGAGACGCCGGCTCCAACGATCGACCAAAGTACCGCTAATTGGGCCGAGGATGACCTGGGGTAGTAAGCCCACCAAGGAGGCGGTAGCCAAAACAGTCGCCGAACCGGTGGTTTGGGTCAGCCACCAGATGACAGCAAAGGAAACAAGCTGGCTACCCAACAGCGAGAATGCCTGGCCGGTCCAAATGGTGAAAAAACGGGAAGCCCAGGGTTTGGATTTTTCTAGTGCGACATTTGCGTTCGTCATAAATTCCTCATCAATAAATTCGATTCTATAGAGATATCTATATTATACATAATATAATTAATTTGTCAATGAATAATATTGATATTTTTACATTAATATTTAAATATAATTAATATAGTTTATAGTTTCTCAAATCATTGAGGGGTTTATTTCTGATTTCCGAGCCTCATTTGACAAAGTGAAACCTCGTGTATAATGAATCGGAAAACAGCCAAATATTGATCGCGGAGGTATTCAAATGGTCATGCCTGTGATGCAGTATGCTCCAGAGACTTGCGCCTGGTGCGAAGGGACGGGCAAGTATGGGCAATATGGGGATATCTGCCTGGTATGCAATGGGCAGGGTAGTGTGCTGGTGGCACAACCATCCCACAAATGCCCGCATTGCGCAGGAACGGGGACACAGATGTCTGGGGAATTTCTAGACCGATGTAAAATCTGCGGAGGCTCAGGCTGGTCACACGTTTATAAAAGTGCTCCTTCCACACGATGAGTGCCAGCATGCGCCTTGAAAATAAGGTGGCGCTGATCACCGGGGGAACTTCCGGTATCGGCAAGACCACTGTAGAGTTATTCGCAGCTGAAGGGGCGAAGGTGGCTTTTACAGGACGTCGAAAGCAGCTTGGACATGAGGTGGCGGAACACACTGGAGGGTATTTTATCCAAGCTGACCACCGTCGTATGGAAGACTGCCAGCGCACTGTGAATGAAACTGTTTCAAAATATGGGTGGATAGACATATTGTTCAATAACGCGGGTATCGTCGTCAGTGGAACCGCAGAAACGACCACAGATGAAGATTGGGACGAAACCTTGCTGCTCAATGTGACCGCCGTTTGGCGCATGTCCAAGCTGGTGCTACCGGTGATGCGAGCGCATGGCGGAGGGGTGATCATTAACAATGCTTCCGATTGGGCATTTATCGGGGCACCTGCGGTGGTGGCTTACTGTACATCGAAAGGGGCAGTGGTGCAGCTGACGCGCGCCATGGCGATCGACCATGCTGGAGAGAACATCCGCATCAACGCCGTGTGTCCAGGAGATACCTACGTAGATCGCTGGCTGAAAGACGGCTTTTACCGTACTTCAGGGGGGGTGAGTGAAGTGGAAGCACGCAAAAGCGACCTGCCAATGGGAAGGGTGGCTGAGACGATTGAGATTGCCCGGGCAGTGCTGTTCCTGGCTTCGGACGATTCCAGTTTTATGACCGGTTCAGCTCTCGTGGTAGACGGGGGAAGCACGGCATGCTAAGGATCAGATTCTAAAAAGATCATCCCAGCTTATCCGAGATGGAAAATAACATCACCCCGGTGGCAACAGCCAGATTCAACGAGGTTACACGACCTCGCATCGGGATCTTCAACATAACATCACAGACAGCAGATTGATAAGGATGCAAACCCTCGCGCTCGCTTCCCATTAGCAGGATGAGGGGCTGCTTAAAACATTCGACCTGGCGATAATCCTGGGTGGCATGGGCAGAAGTGCCATAGATCGTAAAGCCCTGGGCTTTCTCCCACCGGACAAATTCGGAAAATGTAGCTGACACAATGGGATACCAGAAAATCGCTCCCATGCTGGCACGCACTGAACTGGGATGGTAAGCATCGCTGCTATACTGATTATTCGCCGGATCATCCAGCAACAGCAGACCGTTGGCACTGACTGCATCAATGGTGCGTAAAATTGTACCAATGTTCCCCGGGTCTTGCGGGCCAACCAAAGCGACACCCCATTTGAAGTTTTCTCCATTAAAACTATCGAACTGCACTCGATGCTGATGGACAACAGCGATTATCCCTTGAGGATTATCCTTGCCTGCCAGACTGGTAAAGGTATCACCATCTACAGCCAAACATGGGATTCCGAGCTGTGACTGGTCATGGATCAGCTGGCGGGCAAATTCACTGGTGAGCAGATCGGGCGCATAGCAGAGACACTCCACGCCAGTGTGGGCAGCAATGGCTTCACCCACATGGCGGATCCCTTCCACTGCAAATAGCCCGGTCGAATCGCGTTCCTTGCGCTGCCCAAGCAGCTTGCGGATTTGTTTAACCCTGGGATTGTTTCGGCTGAGTAGAGTCGTCATCCTGATTCAGAGGTATCCAGGCTAAGACCGAGGTGCCTTTTCCTGGCTCAGAAGTGATCTCGATATCTCCACCCATTTTGCCGGCGCGGGTGTGCATGTTGGCCAAACCATGCCCCAGAGCCAGCTTCATCTTGCGTAAATCAAAGCCTTCTCCATCATCTGAAATTTCCAACAGGACGCGCCCGGGGGCAGTCCAAAGATTTATCTTCACCCGATGAGCGTGGGCATGCTTGGCAGTATTCGCCAAAGCTTCCTGGCATATATGGAAGAGTGCGGTGGAAATAGGGGTAGGTAGGATCACAGAACCATTTTCTGGACCGGTGAGGCTGATTTCGAGGTGAGTATTGGTACGCGTTTCATCGATGAGGCGCTGCAGGCTATCCATAAGGTTTTCGCCACGGAACTGGCGCGGTCGCAGGTCCATAATATACGTGCGAATATCGCGAATCGTGCTATTCAATCCCTCAATCGCCTGTTCGAGCTTCACAAGGGCTTTGGAAGGATTGGATTCGACTTCCATGCGGGCATAATCCAACGCCAACCCAACCGCATAAATGGATTGAATAATGCCATCATGCAGGTCCATGCCTATGCGCTCGCGTTCCTCCAAGACCGCAGTTCTGCGACCTTGTTGGATCAAGCGCACATTTTCAATAGCAGTGCCCGCCCAGGTTCCGATGGAGGATAACAGGCTGATCTCACGTGGTTCTAGAGGTTGAATATGCCGGGTGGCAACCCCGAGTACACCAATGACATTGGTATGAGCGATTAATGGGATACAGGCAAGGCACTGGAAACCTGCATCGATCAATTGTGGATGTATTAAGCGCACATCCTGTTGTAGATTATTCGTGACCAGAGGTTTTGCACTTTCAGCGACGAGACCCACGAAACCTTCACCTAGCCGAAACTGATCCTTGGTCCAAAATGCATCCGCAGCCTCGCCCCGGTGCATTGCCAAATGAAGTGATAATCCATCTTCCTCGGTCAAAAAGATCTCGCCAGCCTCAACATCCAGGTAGGACATGACATGGTCGAGTGTTTTTTGGAGGATCTCATCGATCTTGAAGGTGTCGGCGAGCGTTTCCCCAATGTTATTGAGCAGCTTTAGATCCTTATTGCGCTGCGAGAGTGATTTATCACTCTCTACCAGGTTTTCGTACATGCGGGCGTTTACGATTGCGACTGCTGCATAGGCAGCCAGGGTTTCAATTACGCGCTCATCATCGCGGGTAAACTCGGTGTAATCTTCCTTATCGGTCAGATAGATTTGACCTAAAAGTTGGTTGCCAGACATGATTGGCACACCGAGAAAGGAATTCATCGGGGGATGGTAGGGAGGGAAACCCACACTGCGGTCATCCTGAGAAATATCGGGAACGCGAATAGTGCGGCGTTCCTTGGCAATCGCTCCGATCAATCCGAGACCGATAGGAGAGTGCGCCATCTGGTGGATTTCATCGGAGGTCATGCCAACTGGGATGAATCGGACCAGTCTCCCTTGCTCATCTTGCACCCCCAAGGCAGCATAACGTGCCCCTGCTTGTTCACGGGCAAGGTGGACGATACGTTCGAGGACGATATCAAGGGAAAGATCACTAACAAGCTCAAGACTGGCGCGATGCAATGCAACCAATCGTGCTTCGATCTGCTCGCGGGTTAACAATACCATTTGAAAAACCTCACCACCAAGATATTTTACCTTAATTGGTGATGTTTGGCTAATATGGGATTGTGAACTATAGTACATGTTCACTAGTAGACTAAAATAGCAGTAAAATAACTGGGGAGGTGCTTATGGGTAAACGTGTTTTGGTTTTTAAAGGTAGCCCAAGGGAGCAGGGTAACAGCAGTACCCTGGCAGAGAAAGCTGTGGAAGGAGCAAGGGCAGCAGGGGCGGAAGTGGAAAGCTACTCCTTGCATGTTATGGATATCCGTCCTTGCGATGCATGTGATACCTGTCAGGAAACCGGGGTTTGCGTGGTTAAAGATGACATGCAGATGCTCTTTCCCAAGCTACAGGAAGCTGATGCGATCGTGATCGCTAGCCCAATATACTGGTTCACAATGAGCGCTCAGACCAAGCTATTCATCGACCGCTGGTATGCATTGCAAAGTTCGCAAGGAAATGCGCTCAAAGGGAAGCAATTTGGAATTCTACTGACCTATGGAGATACCGACCCCTATAGCTCAGGAGCGATTAACGCCATGCGCACGTTTCAGGATATGATGCGCTTTATTGGAGCGGAAATATCTGGGATAGTCTACGGAACCGCCATGGACATTGGAGATGTCCAAAAGCAACCTGAGCTTATGACAAGGGCGTACAAGCTGGGCGAAATGTTAGGTAAAGATAGCTGATCTTATTCGCCTCACCTCTTAAATAATGTCGTGAGATCATCCCCAATCAGGGGATGGAATACCCTTTTCCCTTTATTGAATAATCGCGGAGAATAGAGCCTTTGAACATTTTTCATAAAAGGCAAGTATTTCTATTGTAGGTTATTGTTAGCTATTCAGTCTCTCGGAGAACAAGTTTAATGAGCGAGCATAGAGGTTTCATGGAATTGGCTGAAGAAACATTAGGCAATCTTTCGGGCGGGCATGTTTTAGACGTGGCGACAGGCAGTGGGGGATTCATCACCTTCCTGATGGAAAACCTAAAAGATTATATTGAAATCATGGGAATTGACCACAACGAACACCCTTTAGAAGTTGCCCAAAAGTCACACAATTTGGAGAATATCCACTTCCAGCGTATGGATGCTGCCAGGATGGATTTCCCTGACAATCATTTCGACACTGTATGCATTGCCAACTCACTACATCACATGATATACCTGCCCAGGGTTTTAACTGAAATGATGCGGGTGTGTAAGCCAGGTGGACATATCATTATCAATGAGATGTACCGGGATGGTCAGAGTGAAACCCAGCTCACCCATGTGCTCTTACACCATTGGTGGGCAGCAGTAGACACTGCCGAGGGAATCACACATCATGAAACATTCACTCGCCAGCAAGTTGTCGAGATAATTGAGCAGCTGGGGTGCCATCACCCTAAATATTACGACATGAAAGACCTAGAATCGCATCCCAGAGATCCTGAATTGATCCGGGAATTGGATGGCATCATTGACCGTTATATCCAACGTTCACGTGTCCTGGAGGGGGGAGAGGAATTACACCAACGAGGTGAGGCACTTCGCCAGCGAGCTCATGAAGTAGGATTTCATGGGGCGACATCCTTGCTAGTGATCGGTAAAAAATAGACTGTATCATGGAGGGTTTAACATGACCAAGCTATTCAAGGTCTTAACGCTTGTGATTCTTATCAGCTTCCTGGCAGGGGCATGCAGGACACGGAGTACACCTTCACCGGAAACATCACCGACCAGCCAAGCTCCAGATATCCCAACGCTTGTCCCGTCTGCGACGGTTACACAACCTCCATTGACTAAACTTTCATCTGGTTTGGATGGACTTAATTTTGATGCTTTCGTGGAAGCCTCATACCGACGAATGCTGAGCCGTGACCCTGAAACAGTGCTCACACTTGGATTGTCACAAATTTTCGGCGTCCCGACAGACCAGCTGACGGATATCACAGACGAATACATCAGGCAAACGCAAGCGTTGGAATCAGACATATTCAGCATGCTCCAGCATTATGACCGCTCCACGCTGACAGCAGAGCAACAACTCACATATGACATTTATGCCTGGTATCTGAATGACAGGGTGAACGGGCATGAGTTTATGTATGATGACTACCCTATCAATCCATCTGTTCTTAGCATGCACTATGCTCTGCTACAATTCTTCACCGACCTGCGCCCAATGACAAGCCTACGAGATGCACAGGATTACGTCATCTGCCTCTCACAGATGGATAACAAGTTCGAGCAATTGATCGATGGGTTACAGCGCCGTGAAAAAAATGGGGTCATGCTGCCTAGATTTCTGATAGGTTGGATCCTCGGTGATCTGAAAGGCGTTGCGACCAGCAGCGCTCGCGCAACTCCCTACTTTACAGCCTTTGAATCCAAAGTAAGCACGCTGACCAATATCAGTACCTCAGATAAACAGTCGCTCTTGGCAGCTGCCGAAGAAGCCATCAATACTGCGGTAATTCCGGCTTACCAGGAATTGGTGGGGTATTTCGAGCACCTTCAAACTGTGGCTACAAATGACGCAGGGGTATGGAAATTCCCCAATGGAGAAGCGTATTACACCTATGTTTTGAACCACTATACCAGCACCGACCTGACCGCTGATCAAATCCATGAATTAGGACTGCAAGCACTCGATCGTATCCGTGCAGAGATGCGCACAACCTTTGACCAGTTAGGTTATCCTAAGGACGAAAGCATACCAGAATCCTTTGCACGGGTTGCGAATGATAGTGGAAGCCTTTCCGGGGAAGAAATTGTGCGAGGCTATGAAGAGATCATTACGACTGTCGACCAGAATATCGGTAGCGTATTTGACTTGCGACCCAGCATAGGTGTGATCGTCATAGGAGGTCCGACGGGTGGATATTACAACCCTCCTGCAATTGATGGATCACGCCCAGGTATGTTCTATGCACAAGACATAGGTATGGTTCCCAAATATAGCATGCCCACCCTGGCTTACCATGAAGCCATCCCGGGGCACCACTACCAAATTGCCATTGCCCAACAGCTCAATCTGCCATCTCTTAGGCGAGGGTCTGATTTTACCGCTTACGTGGAAGGTTGGGCATTATATGCAGAACGACTGGTGGCAGAGTTGGGTTTCTATGAGAATGACGTCTATGGTAACCTCGGACGCTTGCAGGCAGAGGCATTTCGGGCTGCCCGATTGATGGTGGACACCGGCATCCATGCCAGACGTTGGACTTTTGATCAGGCGGTCGATTTTATGGTCGAAAATACCGGAATGCCGGAATATTCAATGCAGGGGGAAGTGAGTCGTTATGTCTCCCTGCCTGGTCAGGCAACAGCGTATTACATCGGTTATACTAAGATCCTGGAACTACGCCAGCGCGCTATGGACGAGCTTGGCAACCAGTTCGATCTGAAAGAATTTCACAACCTGCTCTTGGGAAGTGGAGCAATGCCGCTGGATATACTGGAGCAGGTAATGAACAATTACATCCAATCCAAGTTGGCGGGAGAATAATACGGATGAAAGATATGATCTTCGCATTCATGATGGGCTCTGGTGGAGCAGAACAAGATGCTTTGAGACTGGCACACAGCATCCGCACCTTTGGTGGAGAATTCTGCTTCAATCCAATCTGGATGCTCAGCCAAAGGAGGGAGGTAGATTTTTCAGAGGCAACTCATCAGGAGTTGTATTCCATAGGGGCGCGGCTGATCACATTCGATATAGACTTGGATGGATCAAATTTCCCTTTCGCAGCTTATGTGACTGCGGCAGGCATTGCTGAGGGGCTGGCACAAGGTGAAGCGAGCTTCCTGGTAATGATGGCGACAGATACATTGGTGCTGCAGCAGCCAACTGAATTTCTACTACAAGCTGGAAAGAGCCTGGGCGGTTGCCCGGTGCACTTGAAATTGCTTGGTTCTGGTTTTAACGAACCGATTGATGAGATTTGGGGGCTGATCTATCGCCAATGCCAGGTGGATGAAGAAAAGGTGTTTGCCATGCAGACCATTGTGGATGAACAAGTTGTGCGGGCTTATTTCAATGCTGGATTGTTGGTCGTTCGGCCAGAACGAGGGTTATTACGAGGCTGGCAATCAAACTTTGAACGGTTATTCCGCCTTCCAGAATATGAAGCATTTTACCAACGGAATGAGCTTTACAAAATTTTCATGCACCAGATGGTGCTGGCTGGCAGCATTTTATCCAGATTGAAACCGGAGGAGTTCCAGCAATTCCCATTCGAAATGAATTATCCGCTCCACCTGCATACGCGTGTGGCAGCTGACCGACGACCTGCAAGCTTGAACCAGCTTGTGACTTGCCGGTATGAGGACTTCAGTGAGTTTTTCGGTAATCCTGATCTAGATGGACTAATCTGTATAGATAAATCACTGAAAACCTGGCTGCAGGCCTAATTGGGATGAATCGGGGTATGGGTTCGGCACTCATAATGGAATGTTGTAGTGAATAAACTACCATCTTTACTGATCCGTGAGATGCTGAAGGAGGAGCTTGCTTTCGCAGCTGAATGCACTGCGGCAGAAGGTTGGGTGAGCGAAGACAGGACCACTCTGGAGGGTTTCTTTATCAAAGATCCCAAAGGTTGCTTGCTGGCAGTGGATAAAGGACAGCCAGTGGGGATATGTGTTGCCACCTTCTATGGAAATACCGGTTTTATCGGTGAATTAATCGTGCGCCTTGAAGCACGCGGCAAAGGTGTAGGCGCAGAATTGCTGAAGCATGGCATGCGGATTTTGAAAGACCGCGGTGCTGAGACAATATACCTCGATGGGGTAGTCAGGGCGGTGGAGTTGTATGAGCGCAACGGGTTTCACAAGGTTTGCAGGTCATGGAGGTTTTCTGGGCACCTGGCTGGAAAACCCAGCTTGCATGTGCGCCGGATGGTAATTCGCGACCTGGATCAAGTTAGTGCGATTGACAAGCTGTCATTTGGGGCAGACCGAAGTTTCTTCCTCAGACGCCGATTAGAATTATTCCCCGAGCTTAGCCATGTAATGATCGACAGTGAAAGGATAATTGGATATATATTTGGGCGAGATGGTCAAAACTGGGTATCGGCTGGACCATGGGTGGTAAAGGAAGATGCCAAAAATCCCGTGGATCTCCTAAGTGCTCTAGCACTTGATGCTGGAGACCGACCAATCAGCATTGGAATATTGGAAACCAACCACCAAGCTTGTGATATGGTGCGAAGGTTGGGTTTCAAGGAACGCAGCGACAGCCCTTGGAGGATGGCATCAGATCGCTCTAATAACCTGGGTGCATCTCCCAGCTGTTATGCGGTGGGTTCTGCAGCAAAAGGATGAAGTAACCCTATGTAAATATCCGCTAAACAAAATAGGCGACCTCTCGTGAGAGGGGTCGCCTATCTTCAATCTTGTCTCGCCCTTGGAGGAGGTGGATGAGACCTATGTAATATTTATCGCAAAGGATGGTTTAAGCGCGAGCGCAGTGAGTGGCGGATGGGCTGAGGATTGATTTCAATATGGCTTGGAAGGTCATTCAGGTTGTACTTGAACTGGGCGTCATCCAGTGCCTGCACAACGACAGTACCTGGTTTCGTCACCCAGAAGTCCCTGTAGGATTCCAGAATATAATCTTTCAGGTCACCTTCCTGGGTGATCCATAGGGTACCGATCAAGCAGTTGATTACATCACCACGCCGGTCACCTTCTATGCTCCAAAGTTTGTGTTTGGCAAGGCTAATCTCAGTGAGGGTGTGTAAGTTTTCTTTTGTGTTTAACATAGCATTACCTCCTAGTAATCATTCGATATACATTTTATCTAAAATTCAATAAAATAACAGATGCAAATAAGTGGAATTGTAACTATAACAGTTATGTTCTCGTTGAACTGTACTGCTTTTGGGATATAATAACTGTAACCTAATGAGTGAGCTATGATGATAAACCAAACAAAACAAGACACCTTTTTATACGAACAAGTAGCCTCCGAGCTGGCTGATCTGATCCGACAGGGGACATTTAGAGCGGGCGAACGCATCCTTTCCGTGAGACAGCTGAGCCGTCAGCGTAAAATCAGCATCACGACGGTATTACAAGCTTACATGTTATTGGAGAATCAGGGATTAATCGAAACTCGCCCTCAATCGGGAAATTACGTGCGTTTGAAGCTACCCCAGCTTCTGCCGGAGCCGGAGATGTCCACCCCAATACAAGACCCTACACTGGTCAGTGTGAGGGAGCTTGTTATGATGGTGCTGAAGGATTCGACCAACCCTGATCTGATCCAATTGGGGGCAGCAATCCCTAACACTGAGCTGGTGATTCCAACGAAGTTGAACCGGATTATGGCTTCCTTACCACGCCAGGTTGACCATCAATATAACTACTATGATATTCCACCCGGGAATGAGGCCTTACGCATTCAGATTGCCCAACGGGCGGTGGGGATAGGCTGTAATATTACCCACGCGGATGTGGTGACGACTTCCGGCTGTCTGGAAGCTTTCACTCTTAGCTTGAGGGCGGTGTGCCACTCCGGCGATACAGTGGCGATTGAATCACCCATGTATTTCGGTGTATTGCAGGTGTTGGAATCGCTTAACTTACGGGCGCTTGAAATCCCCACCCACCCTCGGGATGGGATCAGTCTTTCAGCACTGAGATTTGCTATTGAGCATAACTCCATCCAGACTTGCCTGGTCCTATCGAATTTCAACAACCCATTGGGGAGCTGCATCCCGGATGAAAATAAGCAGGAGCTGGTGGAACTTTTAGCGCGCCATGAAATCCCACTCATCGAAGGAGATGTATGTGGCGAGTTATATTTCTCCGGCACTCGCCCAAGTTTATGTAAAGCTTATGACCGGAAGGGACTGGTCCTTTTATGCTCCTCTTTCTCTAAAGACCTGGTGCCGGGTTATCGGGTTGGGTGGGTGGTACCTGGCAGGTTCAAGTCAACCATTGAGTGGCTCAAGTATACGACGAATGTTGCCACCGCAACCCTACCTCAGGTGGCGATTGCCAAATTCCTTGAGTCAGGGGGATATGATCACCACTTGCGCAGCATCCGCAGGTTGTATGCCAGCTTTGTGTCACAGCTATCTCAGGCAGTCATGCGCTATTTTCCCGAAGGTACGCGCGTCACCCGACCCAATGGCGGGATCGTGCTGTGGGTGCAGATGCCTGATTATGCTGATTCGCTTGTGCTTTATAAACAAGCCTTGCAGGCTGGGATCACCCTGGCACCGGGATATATGTTCTCCGCTACCGAGCAGTACCGGAATTTTATCCGTTTAAATGCGGCCTGGTGGTCCTATGAGGCTGACCGGGCAATGCGCCGGTTGGGAGAGTTAGTGGCAGAGCAAGAGAGCTCAACAGAAAAGCATTAAGCTATATGATAGAATTCCAAAATCTGGAATCTCCTTATTTGGGTTGGCAGCATCATCGATAATAAACCTACCGCCTTATTCATCGGCTGGTGGCCATGGATTATCATCAAACGGACCACCGCTAGCCAGCGGGTGCGGGTACACATATGGCACATAGCCAGGTAACGGTTCGGTAAAATAATCGCGGCCTGCCTCAATGAAACTCACCCCGGTTTCATCCACCTGAGGTTCCGAAGGTCCACCCGTGATCTGGTTGTCCCAAATATACAGCTCTTGTACCTGGTCTTTGGCTGGGTATTCGGCTTTATAACTTTCGGGGGTGCCCCACTCGAGGATGAGCAGGATGGGATTCTTGTAATCGCGAATCGTGTTCTCAAAGATGGCCCCAGCCCCACCGCGGATCCCAATACCACACCAATCATAAACCGGATCTTCAATCACATTGTGGTAGATTTCCACATAACGCGTGCCATGCGCTGAACCAAAACCCATACCGTGTGCATCAACGCCGCAGGCTACGACACCGTGTAAAACCTGATTATTCCGGAAGACATAATGCACCCCAGCATTGGCTGCGATTGAATGCCGGTTGCCGACGAAGAGGCTGTCCTCCACGAAGATAGCCTGTGTTCCTCCCGGTTGAGGATCAGCTACCCATTGATTTTGTCCATAGACCGTGACACCATAACCCAGATTTTTGATACCGCGCTTATAGTTATCCACAAAGATGGCATGATCTACGACCCCGCTTGAGGCACCTTCCACGCGCACGCCAGCAAAGCCGAAACCTTCAAAGTAGGAATGGTCAACCCGAAAATCCACCACATTGGAGATGATAAGCCCGTAATCCTCATTGGTATCATTCGTATCGCGCACACCGACGAACGCAAGACCAGAGATTTGCGTTACGCAAGTAGCATTCGATCTTCCGCTCAGGCGCAAGATGGATTGCGTATTGAACTCGTTTGGATCGCGATACAGGATGGTTTTATCCGCCCCGGCTCCAAGTAGATGTATACATGGTGGAATATTAACGGCCGATGTAATGCGGTAGCAGCCCTCTGGCAGGTGGGCGACTCCGTCAGATCCGGCAGAGTTAATAATCTATTGCACATCTTGTGAATTCCCGGTTGGGCATACATCTGGATTTGCCAAGCGGGCAGCAAGTGCACGCTGTAAGGGGGAAGCGGGATGGGTGGTGCGCCCTCTATTGCAAGCACTGATGCTCACACACACCACTACCAATCCAATACAAATGATCATCAGGTTTGAGCGTTTAGCATTCACTGTCACTCCTTTCGATTGGATTGGGATGTCTTATTGATTGCCTAACGGTTCGTGTTATCCCCAAGTGGACAGTTATAGACAAGTTAAATTATACAACAATAACTTTCTGCTCCATTACAACAAAGGATACACTACCCGACCTTGTGAAGAGTTAATAAGGTAGACAAGAACACATGGTTGGAATTAACGGGGGTCTTTCCAAATCAACTGCTCATTGTTTCGTTGGGTGAAGAAATCAGCACAACGTCCATCGCCTGCCCCTGTGATGCCACCATCGGGTGCGCAAAGGACTTTCCCATTAGCATCATAAACAATGCTAGATATATCACAACAGTGTGCTGGAACGAAATACACGACCTGACCGTTGTATTCGTAGCGCCAAACGGACAGAGGAGGATTGCCAACCGGCTCACTTTCAATCTGCTTGATCAGTTGATCGACCCAATCTGGGTTCCCAGTCGGAGTAGAATGTGAACACCCAGACAGCAGAATGATTATTGCTATAAGCACCAGGTGATGAGTTTTTACGTCAGAACTCCATCAATCTCAGATAGTTAAAAATTATACATTATGGAAACGATTAATAAAAATATGTTGAATTGATTATATGCCTATCTTAGCTTATTCTACTCATCCCTAGCATGACACCTACAAAGTCGCTCCATGACAACCTATGTTTTTTGCCTTCATCGCACACTTCTTACGCTGTATCCAGCAGCTTCCATTAAGTTCCTTATTCTTGTCTGTGCCCTTCTATAAGCACATCCATTGGCAGGAGTGCCAAGCCTGCCGGTGTCATTTTGCCCTCACAAAGCATTCTTAGTGCACGTTCCTTGTTGTACTTTGACCATCCGCTTTGCTTACGTCGCGGACTAAAGCGGCGGACAAATCGCTCTTTATCCATTGGACCCGCTTGGCTATCAATCCATCCATAACATATAGCTTCTTCCACCGCATCGTTGTAGGAGATGTTTGGCTTACCAGTGGACTTGTAATGGAAAATCAACCAGATTTCTTCTTTTTGCTCATGATGCCTGGCAAGCCACATTCTGAAATCCTTACGCGTCACCGCATAAAAAGTTTCACCGATTTTCATTTCCGATGCCAAGAGCTGGTTAACAATATATATACGAATAACTTCCGTATATAAAGCCAGTAGTTGATTTATATAGAATTTCCTTACATGATCAAATTATATTGAAATGGTTTTATAGGATCTTGTTGAAATGATTATACACTTACACTGCGAACATTGTAATTTACCCCAAAGAAAAAAATACGTCCCGAACCTCCGCCCACAGGGTCAACATATGCGGGTTGTTGGGTGTACGGAATCAGCTTACCCCCGCGCGGCAATATTCGCATCCATTACTGCGAAGGGTTGTGCGGTCCAATGACTAAGGAAAGATGCTTTGACGACTGTTTAGAACCTTAAACTCTTAAAGGCCTATGACGCTCACCGGCTAAGCACCAGAGGGCTCAGGACATTCTTTCGGCCTAACGCGAATGACCGCACCCAAGATTTGGCGAGCAGTCCCTACTTAGCCTGTGCTACCGAGCGTGCCTTGTCCAGATTATCCACACCAAGTACGAGGCGTGTATTCGATGCTAGATACGACAGGTTAATATTGACTCCTGCGTTGGCGATTTTACGGCAGATTCGCCCGAACTCACCTGGTCGGTCGGCTATATTGAGCACGAGCACATCGCGCTCATCGTTCACGTGGATTTTAGCGGCTTCAAGGACACGACGTGCGGCAGCGGCATCATCGACTAGAAAGTGGATGATGCCTTTACCTTGGCTGGGGAAACCACACACGCCTTCAATGTTAACGCCAGCCTTACCCAAAGCCTCACCCATGTCGGCAAGGGTGCCCGGACGATCCTCCAACGTAACAGTAAGATCTTTAGCCATAATTTACTCCTTTCGCTTCAAACAAGAGCAGCTGCGGATAAAGTCGCACGACTGTGTGTTTACCTGCGGTTTAAAGGCTCACCAGCTTATAAACCTCAGCAGCCTAATACCCTAAGCTAATGCAGGTATTAGGATATAACAGGTAAAAAAAGTTTGAATATATGGCATATTATAGCATGAAAATAAATACGCAAATGCGTATTCATATGGGTATTTTTTTTATTTATCGACGTATACATGCTTAATACAAGGATGAAAGATAAAAAAACAATATATTGATAGGTTTTGCCAGCCCCATCGGATAGACTAGACCTGACAGGTTCGTTATACTACTCAAAGTTTACCTTGAGTATCAAGGTACACCCTGAATATCAGGGTTTATCCTGAGAGGAGATTTATGCCGACAAAAGCAACAGGATCACGCATTCCAGGTTTTTATAATCTTAGCCTGGCTCAACGTCTGTCAGAGCTCGCTGAGCGCGGGAAGCTCTCGTCTGAAGATATAGCCGCATTGAGCGGTCAAGCTGGCCTCACCACAGAGCAAGCTGACCACATGATCGAGAACGTGGTGGGCATCCATGCCCTGCCTCTCGGGATTGCGCTTAATTTTATTATCAACGGGTGGGAAGTGCTGGTGCCCATGGTGATCGAAGAGCCCTCCGTCGTTGCAGGCGCATCCTTCATGGCAAAGCTGGCGCGGGCTGGGGGAGGTTTCATTGCTCAGTCTGACCCACCAGAGATGATCGGTCAAATCCAGCTGTTGTGCATATCCGATTTGCCAGCAGCCAGGCAAGCCATTTTAGAACAAAAATCTCGCCTGCTGGCAGAGATTTCAGACCTGGATCCGGCACTCAAACGCCTGGGAGGCGGTCCACGTGACCTGGAAGTAAGGCTGATCGAAGATTCACCCATCGGAGCATTTCTAGTAGTACACCTGATCTATGACGTGCAGGATGCAATGGGGGCAAACGCAGTCAATACAGCAGTCGAGCGCCTGGCACCTCAACTGGAAACCATCAGTGGTGGCAAAGCGCACCTGCGCATCCTCTCCAACCTGGCAGACCATCGTCTGGCACGCGCAAAATGCACCATCCCGCTTGGCGAGTTGGCTTTTGACGCCTATTCGGCTGAGGATGTACGGGATGGCATCATTTCCGCTTGGGCATTCGCAGCAGCTGATCCTTACCGGGCAGCCACGCATAATAAGGGCATTATGAATGGGGTCGATCCAGTAGTGATTGCCACAGCTAACGATTGGCGTGCAATTGAGGCCGGTGCACACGCATATGCCGCGCGCAGTGGTCGATATACTTCACTCTCCACATGGGGGCAGGATGCACAAGGTAACCTGGTAGGCAGCCTGGAGATGCCCATGGCAGTAGGTATCGTCGGTGGAGCAACCCAGGTACACCCGGTGGCACGTGCCGCGTTGAAATTAATGGGCGTGACCACCGCTGGCCAGCTGGCGGAAATCATCGTCGCTGTGGGACTGGCGCAAAACCTGGCAGCGCTGCGAGCCCTGGCAACTGAGGGCATCCAGCGCGGCCACATGGGCCTGCATGCCCACCAGGTGGCGATTGCAGCCGGAGCGCAAGGTGAGATGATCGAGCGATTAGCAGCGCAAATGGTGGTGGAGAAAACCGTCCGGGTGGACCGCGCTAAAGAAATCCTGGACGAATGGAAGAAGGCGGTATGACCTTTCGATTGTTACTAAAAGCCAAATGAAAAAATACCTGTTTTGGACCTGCATTATTCTGGCGTTATCCGGTGGCATATTCACCGGCTGGGTTGATTTCAATAATGATGAGCCACAAGCGGCTGTGCTGGTGATATTAATGGTGACATTCCTGCTAGGGTTGATCCTGCCAGGAAAAGCCTGGTTATGGGCGATTATTGTGGCTTTATGCTTGCCAGGTGTGTACTTATTCGCACGCAGTCTTGGCTACCAACCCGTTAGTCCACCCAGCCCAGGCTGGTATGCCTCACTTCTGGCGCTCATCCCAGCCTTCGTCGGTGCCTACGTAGGCGCGCTCGGACGGGTAATTATTAATAATATGGCTGCAAAATCATAACCACGATACAGAAAATGTTATACTTCATGGTTCTCCACATGAAATGATTCTACACATGAAATAGTACTTTACATAAAATGGTTCTCCACATGAATTGGTTCCTCACATGAAACAGCATGTTCCATGAATTAATACCAGCGTGAAATAAGCATGGAACACAACGATAAGAAAGAAGAAATATAGATGGATATACCTCAATCAAATCTCAAACCCATGTTGCTCAAACCCACTCATCCGGTGGGGATTATCGGCTATGGGGCATATGTACCGCGCTACCGCCTGCCCGCCAAGGAAGTTGCACGTATCTGGACGGATGGTTCGGGAGGGCTACCGATCAAGGAAAAAGCTGTTCCTGGTCTGGATGAGGATGTAGCCACAATGTCGATCGAGGCTGCCCGAAACGCCATGCTGCGGGCGGGAATCCATGCGGAGGATATCCGCGCCGTATGGGTTGGCTCAGAATCACATCCGTATGCGGTCAAACCAACCTCGACTATTGTGGCTGAGGCGATTGGTGCGGTGCCCTACGTTCAAGCAGCCGATTGGGAATTTGCCTGTAAGGCAGGCACCGAAGCCATGGTAGCGGCGATTGGTTTTGTTGGCTCGGGCATGGCTCATTATGCCATGGCCATCGGCATGGATACAGCCCAGGGTCGCCCGGGAGACGCTTTGGAGTATACCGCTGGGGCAGGCGGGGCAGCCTACCTGCTCAGTCCGGCCGAAGAAGCTCTGGCAATCTTTGAAGGGTCGTACTCTTACGTAACGGATACACCTGATTTTTGGCGCCGCGAATACCAGAGATACCCGGAACATGGCCAGCGCTTTACAGGCGAGCCAGCTTACTTCAAACACATCATCGAAGCTACCCAGGCGCTGATGGAAGGCACGAGTACGACCGCCAAGGATTATAAGTGGGCGGTATTTCACCAACCCAATACGAAGTTCCCCCAGCGCGTGGCAGCCCAGCTTGGGTTCACCAAGGAACAGATCGCTCCAGGACTGCTCGTACCAGTGATTGGCAATACCTATGCAGGGGCAGCTTTGATTGGGCTGACAGGCATTCTGGATGTGGCCGAACCGGGGGATAAGATCTTAATGGTTTCTTTCGGTTCTGGTGCCGGATCAGATGCGTTTGCCATTCAGGTTACCGAGGCGATCCGCGAACGGCGTGACCGCGCTCCGAAGACACAGGAATACATCGCACGACGGACTGAGATTGACTATGGGACTTATGTGCGTTACCGTGGCAAGCTGGCGATGAAATGAACTAATTGAATATGGGGAAGATATTCCAATGAGCGAAGTTGTAATCGCAGGCATCGGTCAGACAGACGTCGGTGAGCACTATTCCATCTCCCTGCGTGACCTTGCTCTCATGGCTTTGGAATCAGCCATCCAGGACGCAGGTGGATTTAGACCTGATATCCTGTTTGTGGGAAATATGTTTGCACCTGCAGCCTCGCACCAAGCGCACCTGGGCGCCCTTATATCCGATTATGGGGGGCTTGGGGGCATTGAAGCCTCGACGATCGAAGCAGGAGGGGCTTCAGGTGGGGCAGCCCTGCGTATGGGCTATATTTCCATCAAGTCGGGTGAGGCAAAAGTGGCTCTAGTGCTCGGTATCGAGAAAGTGACTGATCAGCTTGGCCCAGGTGCGGAAGCGATACAATCATTGGGGGAAGATAGTGATTATGAGGCCATTCAAGGCCTCAATCCAAATGCCCAGGCAGCTTTACTCATGCGCCGTTACATGCACGAATACCACATCACACATGACGCATTCGCCGGCTTTCCCATCCTGGCGCATGCCAATGCAGTCAGCAACCCGCATGCCATGTATCACAACCGGGTCACACTGGAGGCGTATCAGCAAGCAGACCCGATCAGCGATCCATTGACCTTATTCGACACGGCCCCAGTGGCAGATGGTGCGGCGGCATTAATTTTGACCCAATCCGAGATGCTACCCCCCGATTATGCCCAACCCCTGGTGCGCATCACCGGCTCCAGCCTGGTCACTGACCGCCTGGCGATCCACGACCGACCTGCCCCGTTGGCATTTGATGCAGCCCGCCGGTCTATCGAACGGGCATGCAGGCAAGCGGGAATCATCCCAGGGGATGTGGACTTGTTCGAGCTATATGACTCATATTCCATTTTCGCAGCGCTCTCGCTGGAAGCAGCCAGCCTTTCAAAACGCGGCGAAGGTTGGAAGCTGGCACAGGATGGCAAGCTGAACCGGGATGGCGAAATGCCCATCGCTACATTGGGTGGGCTTAAAGCACGTGGCAACCCAGGCGGAGCAACGGGTGTTTATCAGGCAGTGGAAGCTACATTACAATTGCGAGGACAGGCAGGGGCGAATCAGGTAATGAAAGCACGACGGGCATTGATCCAATGTCTGGCAGGACCCGCCTCATCTGCAGTAACCCATGTATTGGAGGCAAAGTGAAGACCGGATTGGTACTTATCATCGCTGATTACAATGAGCAGCAGCGGGCATATAGCTACCAGCAGACGCGCGAGTTCGCCCAGCAGGCAGAAGAAGCCGGTTTTGACAGTTTGTGGCTATATGACCACCTGTTATTCCGTTCGGAGGGTGAGCTAACCATCGGCATTTGGGAATGTTGGACATTCCTCTCAGCTCTGGCGGAAGCTACGCAGCGTGTGGAGCTTGGAACGCTGGTGGCATGCAATTCCTTCCGCAATCCAGCACTATTGGCCAAGATGGCCATCACCCTGGATGAAGTTTCCAAAGGTCGATTGATCTTGGGGGTCGGGGCAGGTTGGAACAAGCCAGAATATGAGGCCTTCGGTTTCCCATTTGACTACCGAGTGAGCCGTTTTGAGGAAGCGCTGCAGATCATTCGTCCCTTGCTCAAGGAAGGCAGGGTGGATTTTGAGGGTAAATATTACCAGGCGAGGGACTGCGAGATCAGACCATTGGGTCCACGCCCAGGTGGACCACCCTTAATGGTGGGCTGTGATGGCAAGCGTATGCTGCGCCTGACAGCGAAATATGCTGACCTGTGGAATACAGGTTATCATGGGCAAGTGGATACTTTCACCCGACCGCGCCAGGAATTGATTAAGGCCTGCCAGGAGACCGGCCGTGACCCATCAACGATTGGCGTAACTGTCATGATCGCATTGGAGTATCCAAATCTGACCTCAGAGCCTGTAAACACGGATGAGCAATCACTCATCGGCACCCCCGAGGAAATTGCCCAGGCTATGCTTTCGTACGAACAGGCTGGTGTGGAGCATGTCATGTTCAACCCGATTCCCTACAAACTGGCAGCAATCCGCAAGGTGGAAGAATCCCTACGCATATATCGGGACCTTTCAAATGCGTAAGGATATTAATAGCCAATCTGATAGGAATTGATAGCCACCAATGGCTATATTAATCATCGAAAGGTATTGAAAAAGGAGATTCATAGCTATGGAAATACCTCGCCATTGGCGGTTGAAGAAACAACGTTATGCTCTGGTTGGAGAAGTTTGCCCACACTGTGACG
>Ga0153915_10000513_pt1 | contig 35746 bp, 39 predicted proteins | sample Opewatmetagenome_2_FD_107003 | JGI IMG/M metagenome (GOLD analysis project Ga0153915, IMG submission 107003) | Freshwater wetland microbial communities from Ohio, USA - Open water 3 Core 3 Depth 3 metaG | ecosystem: Environmental > Aquatic > Freshwater > Wetlands | place: USA: Ohio, Lake Erie... | reverse complement strand
GCCTTGGAGCGCCGGCCGTTGTCGAACAGCGCGTCGACCGCCTCCTGCAGCATGCGCTTCTCGTTGCGGAGGATCACCTCCGGCGCCTTGTGCTGAATCAGCTTCTGCAGCCGGTTGTTCCGGTTGATCACCCGGCGGTACAGGTCGTTGAGGTCGGAGGTGGCGAAGCGGCCGCCGTCGAGCGGCACCAGCGGCCGCAGGTCGGGCGGGATCACGGGGATCACGTCCAGGATCATCCAGGCGGGATGGTTCGGCACGTCGCCGTTGTCGCCGGACGAGAGGAACGCATCGACGATCTTGAGCCGCTTGAGCATCTGCTTCTTGCGGTGCTGGCTCGTCTCGACCTCGATGCCGGCCCTGAGCTCGGACGCCAGCTTCTTCACGTCGATCCGGTTGAGCAGCTCGCGGACCGCGGGCGCGCCGATGTCGGCCCGGAAGGCGGTGTCCCCCTCCTCCTTGGCCTTCAGCCGCATCGCGAGGTATTCCTCCTCGTCCAGCAGCTGGTTCGGCTCGACGTCCTGGTCACCCGGCTCGATGACGATGTAGCTCGAATAGTAGATGACCCGCTCCAGCTCGCGGAGCGTGATGTTGATCAGGTTCCCCATCGGGGACGGCAGCGTCTTGAAGAACCAGATGTGCGCGACCGGCACGCTGAGCTCGATGTGGCCCATGCGCTCGCGCCGGACCTTGCTCAGGGTAACCTCGACCCCGCACCGGTCGCAGATGACGCCCCGGTACCGGATCCGCTTGTACTTGCCGCAATGGCATTCCCAGTCCTTCACCGGACCGAAGATGCGCTCGCAGAAGAGGCCGTCCTTCTCGGGCTTGAACGACCGGTAGTTGATCGTCTCCGGCTTGGTGACCTCGCCCCACGACCACCAGGTCCGCTGCCCCTGGAGCTCGAGACGCTCGCGCTCCTTGGGGTCGCGCGGGCCCCGGATTTCCTCCGGGGCGGCGATCCGGATGCTGATGTAGTCGAAACTGGAGCTCTTGGGCTCCCGGCCGCTGCGAAAATCAATCATGGATGACCTCTTACTCGTCGCCGTCGGCGGTGGTACCGAGGGTGACCTTCAGGCCCAACGCCTGGAGTTCCTTCACGAGCACGTTGAACGATTCGGGAATACCGGGCTCGGGCAGATTCTGCCCCTTCACGATGGCCTCGTATACCTTGCTGCGTCCGTTGACGTCGTCCGACTTGACCGTCAGCATCTCCTGCAGCACATGGGCCGCGCCGTAGGCCTCGAGCGCCCATACTTCCATTTCGCCGAACCGCTGGCCGCCGAACTGCGCCTTGCCGGCGAGCGGCTGCTGGGTCACCAGCGAATACGGCCCGATCGACCGGGCGTGGATCTTGTCGTCCACCAGGTGGCTCAGCTTCAGCATGTAGATCGCGCCGACGGTCACGTCGCCCTCGAACTCCGTGCCGGTGCGTCCGTCGCGCAGTCGCGCCTTCCCCGAGGGCGTGAGGCCCGCCGTGCGGATCAGCTCCTCGGCCGCGGCCGAGACGTCGTCCGGCTCGCCCCGGTGGCCGAGCACCTTGGCGAGCGCAGGCAGCCCCGTCGACTCGAGCTGCTCAGCGGCCGTGAGGCCGAGCTCCTTCTCGAGGTCCTTGACCACCTTCTGGGCCGCTTTTTCGGCCAGGCCCTGGAGACCGGCCTCGAGCCGCGCCCGGTGGAAGGCGAGCTCGTGCTTCCGCTGGTCGGCCTCGCGCTCGGCCACTTCCTTCGCGGCGTCGCCCAGGAACTGCTTGACCGCCTGGTAGAGGTCGCGGGTGGACTGCGGCAGCGACCGGCGGCTCAGATCGGCGATGCCGACGTCGAGCAGCGAGCTCCGTTCGCCTTCCTTCGCGGCCTTCTTGAACCCTTCGACCATTTCGGTGATGAGGGCCGCATCGGGACTGGGCGCCGCGCTCTTGAGGCTCAGCGCCTGCGCCGCCCAGCGGAGTCCCGCGAGCCGCAGCAGCACCCCGATCTCGGCCTCGTCCGCGCCGCGGAAGACCGGGGTCTTTGCCTTGAAGCCGAGGATGCGTGCGCACCAGCCGAGATGGGTCTCGAGGATCTGGCCCACGTTCATCCGGCTCGGCACGCCCAGCGGATTGAGCACGATGTCGACGGGCGTGCCGTCCGGCAGGAACGGCATGTCCTCCTCCGGCACGATCCGCGCGACGATGCCCTTGTTGCCGTGGCGGCCCGCCATCTTGTCGCCCACCGAGATCTTCCGCTTCTCGGCGAGATACACCTTCACCAGCTGGATCACGCCCGGAGGCAGCTCGTCCGGCTGGAGGATCTTGTCGATCTGGTCCTCGGCCTTCTCCTCGACCTTGGCCCGCTCGCGCGCGGCCGCGTCGATCGTGGCGCGGACCCGCTCATTGCTGGCCTTGTTGGCCACCCGGAGCGTCTTGAGGTCGATGTCGCCGAGGTCGAACTCGTCGAGCATGGCCCGGGTCAGCCGGGTGCCCGCCGGGACCGCTTCCTCCACCGTGCCGGACTTGAGCAGCAGGGCAACTTCCTGGCCCGCGAGCAGGTACTTCAGTTCGTCGAACATCACGGCGCTGATGCGGGCCTTCTCGTCGGCCTCGACCCGGCGCACCTCGCCGATCCGCTCCCCGCGGTCCTTCTCGACCACCTGATCCTCGACCCGGCTGAAGATCTTCACGTCGATGACGACGCCCTTCATGCCGGGCGGCACCTTCAGCGAGGAGTCCTTCACGTCCTTGGCCTTCTCGCCAAAGATCGCCGTGAGCAGCTTCTCTTCGGGGGAAAGCTCGGTCTCGCCCTTCGGGGTGATCTTGCCGACCAGGATGTCGCCCGGCTTCACGTGGGCGCCGATCCGCACGATGCCGCGCTCGTCGAGGTCCACCAGCGACTCGTCGGAGACGTTGGGGATTTCCCGGGTGATCTCCTCCTGGCCGCGCTTGGTGTCGCGGACGTGCAGCTCGAGCTCCTGGATGTGGATCGACGAGTAGACGTCGTCCTTGACCAGGCGCTCAGAGAGCACGATGGCGTCCTCGAAGTTGTGCCCGTACCAGGGCATGAACGCCACCAGCACGTTGCTCCCCAGGGCCAGCTCGCCGTCCTCGGTCCCGGCGCCGTCGGCGATCACCTGCCCCGCCTTGACCCGCTGGCCGCTGGACACCAGCGGACGCTGGTTGATGGCGGTGTCCTGGTTGGTGCGCCAGAACTTCTTGACCCGGTAACGGTCATGCCGGCCGAGCCGGGCGAGCGGCACATCGGCCGCCACGTGGATGTCCTCGCCGGCGTCGACGATGATCTCGTCGGCGGTGACCCGGGTGACCACGCCGGTCCGCCGGGCGGTGATCACCGCGCCCGAGTCCTGGGCCACCTTGGCCTCCAGCCCGGTGCCGACCAGCGGCGCCTGCGGGAAGAGCAGCGGCACCGACTGGCGTTGCATGTTCGAGCCCATCAGGGCGCGGTTCGCGTCGTCGTGCTCGAGGAATGGAATCAGCGCGGCGGCAATCGAGACCAGCTGCTCGGGCGCCACGTCCATGAAATCGATGCGATCGGGCGGCAGCAGCGGGTAGTCGTCGCCCTTGCGGCAGAGCACCAGGTCGTCGGTGAACTTGCCGTCGGCGTCCAGCGAGGCGTTCGCCTGGGCGACCGTGTAATCCTCCTCCTCGGAGGCCGAGAGCCACCGGATCTCGTCGCCCACCCGGCCGCTCTTCACCACCCGGTAAGGGGTCTCGATGAAGCCGAGGTCGTTGATCCGCGCGTAGGTCGAGAGGCTGGTGATCAGGCCGATGTTCGGACCTTCCGGCGTCTCGATCGGGCACATGCGGCCGTATTGCGAGTAGTGCACGTCGCGGACTTCGAAGCCCGCGCGCTCGCGGGTCAGGCCGCCGGGACCGAGCGCGGAGAGCCGGCGCTTGTTCGTCAGCTCCGCCAGGGGGTTGGTCTGGTCCATGAACTGCGACAGCTGCGAGGAGCCGAAGAAGGCCTGGATGACGGCCGACACGGTCCGGGCGTTGACCAGGTCGTCGAGCGAGATCTTCTCGGGATCCGAGTTGATGCTCATCCGCTCTTTCACCAGCCGCGCCATGCGCGAGAGGCCGACGGAGAACTGGTTCGCGATCAGCTCGCCCACCGAGCGGATGCGCCGGTTGCCGAGATGGTCGATGTCGTCGGTGAAGCCGCGCCCGTCGTTCAGGTCGATCAGGTAGTGGATGATCGCGACGAAGTCGTCCTCGGTCAGGACGGTGTGATTCGTCGGGGTCCGCAGCTTGAGCCGCTGGTTGATCTTGTACCGGCCGACCCGGCCGAGATCGTAGCGCTTGGGGTTGAAGAACAGCCGCTTGAGCGCCTCCCGGGCGGTCTCCAGGTTGGGCGCCTCGCCCGGCCGCAGCAATGCGTAGATCTGCTCCAGCGCCTCGGCCTCGCTGTGGGTCGGGTCCTTGGCCAGCGTGTTCTTGATCAGCGGCGACTCGGGGCGGCCCGGCGGCAGCAGGACGTCCACCTTGTGGACCCCCGCCTTGAGCAGCCGCTTCTTCATGGTGTCCGAGAGCTCCTTGCCTGTCTCGGCGATCACCTCGCCGGTCTCCGGATCGGCCACGTCGTGCGCGAGCACGTGCTTGTGCCGCTCGCGGGTGGTGGTCGGCTGCTCCTCGTCCCGGATGTCGATCGCGGTGTAGCCCGCGAATACCGTGACGCCCTTCACGCCCACGTGACGCAGGGCGTTCAGCCGCTCGGCCGTGAGCTCGTCGCCCACGACGGCCAGGGGCGCGCCGTTCCGGTCTTCGGGGTTCGGCACGTCGGCGGCGATCAGGGCGCCCAGGACCTCGCGCCGCTCCTGCCGGCCTTCGAGCTTGCCCGTGAGATCCAGCTGCTTCGTCGCGAAGAACAGCCGGAGAATCTCGGGGTTCGTTCCGTAGCCGAAGGCGCGCAGCAGCGCGGTGGCCGGGAACTTCTTCTTCTTGTCGATATGGACGTAGATCACGTCGTGGATGTCGATAGTGAACTCGACCCACGAGCCGCGGAACGGAATGATCCGGGCCGAGAAGAGCCGCTGCCCGTTCGGGTGCGTCTCCTCCTCGAAGACCACGCCCGGCGACCGGTGCAGCTGGCTCACGACCACCCGCTCGGCCCCGTTGATCACGAAGGTGCCCAGCGGGGTCATGATCGGCAGTTCGCCCAGGTACACTTCCTTCTCGATCGCGTTCTTCAGTCGCCGCTGGCTGTCGACCTCCTCGAACACGTCGAGGCGGAGCGTCGCCTTGAGGGGCGCCGCGTAGGTCATGTCGCGCTCGATGCACTCCTCGACCGAGTACTTCGGCTCGCCCAGGGAGTATTTCAGGAACTCGAGGCTGTACTTCCCGTTCACGTCGCTGATCGGGAACAGGTCACGGAAGACGCGCTCCAGCGACACGTCCTGCCGCTCGCCGTGGATGTCGTCGGGGACGAGCAGCGTCTTGAACGCCGCGGTCTGGATGTCCAGGAGGTGGGGCATGGGCATCCCCCCCTCGCGCTTCGAAAACGTGATCACCGGCTTGGTCGTTGGCATCGTTCACTCTCGTGCAACACAAATGGCCCCGGCGCGGGCCCCTCCGCCGGATGCGGAGAGGCCACACGGGGCTCAACTCGGAACCGAATTATGAGGTGCGCCTGGCTCTCATGTCGCCACACTGAAGAGGCATCGGTCTTTCCCGCCGGCCCGGATGGCCGGGGGGCCAAACGCGACGCGCTACTTCAGTTCAACGACCGCGCCCTGCTCCTCGAGCTTCTTCTTCATTTCCTCGGCCTCGGCCTTGGTCACGCCTTCCTTCACGACACTCGGCGCGCCATCGACCAGGTCCTTCGCTTCCTTGAGACCCAGGCTGGTGAGCTCGCGGACCACCTTGATGACCTGGATCTTCTTGGCGCCGCCCTCCTTGAGGACGACGGCGAACTCCGTCTTCTCTTCCACCGCCGGGGCAGCCGCCCCGCCGGCCCCGCCGGCCGCGGGAGCCGCGGCCATGACGGTCACGTTGAACTTCGTCTTGAAGGCGTCGATGAGCTCGGCCAGTTCGAGCACCGTCTTCTTGCCGATCGCCTCGAGGATCTCTTCGTTGCTCAGCGTCGTGGTGGGCATGTCTGGGTTCTCTCTGTCTCTTCAAGTACGGTTTAGGAAGCAGCGCTGCGCTGCTCGCGGAGTGCCTCGAGGACGCCGACGAACTGGTACAGCAGACCATTGAGCGATCCGGCGAACTGGGCGAGGAGGACCTCCCTCGACGGAATGGCGCCGAGCCGCTTCACGTGCTCGGGCGTGACCGCGGCTCCGTCGACCAGACCACCCTTTACGGCTGGCCGCTCGAACTCCCTGGCGAAGTCGAGGAGCACCTTCGCGGCCGGCAGCGGGTCCGCGCCGGCGAGGACGAAGCCGATCGGGCCCGCCAGATGATCGTCCAGCACCGCGATCCGGTTCGCCGCGAGGGCGCGCTGGGCCAGGGTGTTCTTCACGACGACGTAGCGCGCGCCGGCGTTCCGCAGCCGGCGGCGGAATTCCGTCATCCGCAGCACGTTCATGCCGCTGAAATCGGTCACGTAGAGCGTCGGCGAGCCCTTGAACTGCTCGGTCAGGCTCGCGACCGAATCGTTGCGTTCCGTCCTGTTCATCGGTACCCCGCCGTCTCGAGCCGGACGCCCGGGCCCATCGTGCTGGACACCGTCGCGGACCGGATGTAATGCCCCTTGGCCGAGGCCGGCTTGGCACGGATGATCGTGTCCATGAACGCCGTCAGGTTCTCGGTGAGCTGCTCGGCCGTAAAGTTGACCTTGCCGATCGGCGCGTGGACGTTCCCCGTCTTGTCCACCCGGAATTCGATCTTGCCGGCCTTGATCTCGCGAACCGCCTTGCCCACGTCCATGGTGACCGTGCCGGCCTTCGGATTCGGCATGAGCCCGCGGGGACCGAGCACCCGGCCGAGCTGGCCGAGCTGGCCCATCACGTCGGGCGTCGCCACGATCACGTCGCAGTCCAGCCAGCCATCCTTCAATTTCTGGATGAACTCGATGCCGACGTGGTCGGCCCCGGCAGCCTGGGCCTCCTTGACCCGGTCGCCCTGGGTGATGACCAGCACCTTCACCGTCTTGCCGGTGCCGTGCGGCAGCACGACCGTGCCGCGGACGACCTGGTCCGCGTGCCGCGGATCGACGCCCAGCCGAACGGCGATGTCCACCGTCTCGTTGAACTTCGCGAAAGCGCTGTCCTTCACCGCCTTGACGGCCTCTGCTATCGGATACTCGCGCGCGCGGTCCACCTTCTGGACGGCGGCGCGGAAACGCTTGCCCTGGAGTGGCATCAGTCAGCAACCTCCAGTCCCATCGACCGGGCAGTGCCCGCGATCATGCGCATGGCGCCCTCGAGGTCCGCCGCGTTGAGATCGACCATCTTGATCTCGGCGATCTTCTTCAGCTGGGCCCGCGTCACCTTGCCCACCTTGGTCCGGTTGGGGACCGCGCTGCCCTTCTCCAGTCCCGCCTCCTTGAGGAGGAGATTCGGCGCGGGAGGCGTCTTGGTGATGAAGGTGAAGGTCCGGTCCTGATAGACCGTGACCAGCACCGGGATCACCATGCCGCTCTGGCTCTGGGTACGCGCGTTGAACTGCTTGCAGAACTCCATGATGTTGACGCCATGCGGACCCAGCGCCGTCCCCACAGGGGGCGCGGGATTCGCGGCGCCGGCCGGGCACTGCAGCTTGATCACTGCGGTGATCTTCTTTGCCATACCGCTCCTTTGGTCGGCGGGTGGGTCCGCGGAACCACCCGAGCCTGCCGCGATGACCCGCGCGGTCGCGGGAGAGGCCTGGACGGCCCCGGACGGTCCTCCGCCCTACCTTCCTGCACGTCCCTGTGGGGCTAGTGTCCCCGCAGTTGCAGGTAGTCCATCTCCACCGTGGTGGGCCGGCCGAACAGACTGACCGTCACCCGCACCTTGCCCTTGTCGGGCAGCACTTCGTCCACCACACCGCTGAAGTCGGAGAACGGCCCCTCGGTGATCTCCACCGCCTGGCCGACCATGAAAGGAATCTCCTCCTTCGGCTCCGACTCCGAGACCGCTTCGGCGATGCCCAGCAGCCGGTTGACTTCGTCCTGGCGAAGCGGCTGGGGCAGCCGACCCGAGCCCACGAACTTGATCACGCCCTGGATGCTGTTGACCAGATGCAGGGCTTCCTGGTTCATGCCCATCTCGACCAGGACGTAGCCCGGGTACAGCTTCCGCTCCACCGTGACCTTCTTGCCGTTCTTGATCTCGACCACTTCCTGCACCGGGACCAGCGCCTGGCGGACCAGCTTCTGGTCGGCCGGCCGGGGGTCCTGGGTGATCCGTTGCGCGAGCAGGTTGCGGACCTTGTTCTCGTGGCCCGCGGTCGTCTGGATCGCGTACCAGCGGTATTCCATGAGGACCGTCACCGGGTGATCCGCGCCAACCCATCCACCAGGATGAGGTTGAGCAGCAGGTCGAGCAGGCCGATCACGAGGCCGAGCGCGACGGTGAGGATGACGATCATCCGGGTCGCCTTGACCAGTTCGTCGCGGGCGGGCCAGTTGACCTTGCGCAACTCGGTACGGACGTCGCGGAAGAAGGTGACGGCGCGCTCGCCCCACTGGTGCAGGGCGGTGGACCGCGTCGGGGTGACTGCTTCCATGGCCTACTTCGACTCTTTATGGAGCGAGTGCTTGTTGCACCGGGGGCAGAATTTCTTCCACTCCACGCGCTCGGGATGCTTCCGCTTGTTCTTGTCCGTGAAGTAGTTCCGATCACGACAATCGGTACACTCCAGGATGATCTTGTCACGCGGCATTCGTGTCTGCCTTTGCTGTGTCGCCGTGCCTTCGGAAACTTCCGCCTCTGCCTTCGCGGCCGGCACCCGCCCGCATCCCGCGCCCCGCATTGCCAAGCTCGCGACCGGGATCGAACCGGTGACCTCATCCTTACCAAGGATGCGCTCTACCGACTGAGCTACGCGAGCGACCCCAGCCTCTGCATCCGGCCGGCCCGGTTCATACCGGACTTCTCAAAGCGGGCGACGGGGCTCGAACCCGCGACCCTCAGCTTGGAAGGCTGATGCTCTACCAACTGAGCTACACCCGCGAAGCACTCGCCGGACGGGGCGGACCCCGTGCTCCCCGCTTCCGCCCCTACCGCCGTTTCCGACTCTCTCGAGTGGTGGGGGTAGGATTCGAACCTACGTAGGGCAAAGCCCGGCAGATTTACAGTCTGCTACCATTAGCCACTCGGTCACCCCACCTCGGACCTGTCTCCCCACGAGCAGAGCCCCGCAGACTCGCGGGGCTCCATGCGCTGCCATCCGGCGTCTTGCATCACTGGAGCTGACGGAGGGAATCGAACCCTCAACCGCCGGTTTACAAAACCGGTGCTCTGCCGATTGAGCTACGTCAGCGTAGCGCGCCAAAAAATACAGACATCTATGATACTTAGGGGGTTAGGTCGAGTCAACGGGCGGGGGGGCTGGTGCCACGGGTCCGGGGCACGGATGGCCTACGATAACAGGCCGCCCGGCGCCTGTAATATGAAGGAAATTGTCAGTGGAATGGCCGGACGATGGCGATCCGGGGGAAGCTGTGGCGCGAAAGGATCGAAACTGCCTAACTGTCCAGCCGGCGGATCTGGATGGTTCCTTCCTTAGTATCCCGGACCTCGAACCCGTTCTTCTTGAGCAGGCTGCGGATCCGGTCGGCTTCAGCGAAATTCTTGTTCTGCTTTGCCTTACGTCTTTGCTCTGCCCAGCCCATTACCCAGGCGTTGACCTCCGATGGTTCTACGGGAGGCTGTTCCCCGAGGATTGCGAGCTCGGGTCTCTCCCCCCCGTGTCTCTCTGCCTCACCCTGGCCCCGCATACTCACCCCGATCGTCACCTCCCCCTGGCCTCCCACCACCGTGACCGCAGTTCGTTCCGGGACGATGGCCAGAATCTCCTCGGACAATCGAGCGAAGGCGTCTCGGACCTCCTGCCTGACCCTGGCACCAGCATCGAGCGCCCGGTGTCCCCTGGAAATGAAATCGAACAGGGCAGCGATGGCCCGGGGGGCATTGAGATCGTCGTCCAGACCGGCAGCCACCTCTTCGCCCAGATCCCGCGCCGCGATACCCAGCTCTGAGGTAGCGGCCGAGGCAGAGGGCTCCGTCAGAGCCTCCAGTGCCATGACCGGATCATTGATGCGTCGCTCGAACTCCCCGATTCTCGTGACCGCACGCTGCGCCGCGCGAAGGGACTCGTCCGTCAGATCCAGCTTCTGCCGGTAATGGGTCTGGAAGACGAGCAGCCGGATCGCGGCCGCGTCGATGCCGTCCCCTCGGAGATCCCGCGGGGTGGTGATATTGCCGAACCGCTTGGACATCTTGGTACCGCGGACGTTCAGAAACTCTCCGTGCAGCCAGAATCGGGCGAAGAGCTCCTCCCCGGTATAGGCGCAGCTCTGGGCGATCTCGTCCTCGTGGTGCGGAAAGATCAGGTCCACGCCACCGGCATGAATGTCGAGAACGTTTCCCAGGCCCTGTCGCGCCAGGAGGTCGAGTGCCATGGCGGAGCACTCGAGGTGCCAGCCGGGGCGCCCCCGCCCGAATGGTGCGTCCCAGGCAGCGCCGACCCGTTCGTCCTCCGGCTTCGCGGCCTTCCAGAGCACCCAGTCGCGGGCATCCTCCTTGGCATACTCGTCGCTGCTCACCCGGTCGCTCGCCCCGGATTTGAGTTCCCGGCGGTCGAGCTGCGATAGCCGGCCGTAGGCCGGGAACCTTGCGATCGAGAAGTAGACCGAGCCATCGTCGCCGCGATAGGCGCTGCCCTGGTCGAGCAGCCGCTGGACCATGGCGACCATCGGCGCGATGAGCGCGGTGGCTCTCGGGTACTCGTGCGCAGGGCGGATCCGCAGGTAGTCGCGATCCTCGAAGAATGCGGTCACGAAGGGGTCGACCAGCCGGTTGATGGAGATCCCCCGCCTCCCGGCTTCCGCGATGATCCGGTCGTCCACGTCGGTCAGGTTCATGACATGGAAAACGCGGTAGCCACTCGCCTCCAGCCAGCGCCGCAGCAGGTCCTCGAACAGGAAGGTCCGGAAGTTTCCGATGTGGGCGTAGTTCCACACGGTGGGGCCGCAGGTGTACATCGTGACCAGGCCGGGCCTGAGCGGCTCGAACGGCTCGACCTGGCGCGTGAGGGTGTTATAGAGGCGGAGACTCATGCGCCGCCCGCTCCCGGGCCCGGACGGGGAACGATCGGCAGGCCGCGTGGGTCGGCGCCCCGCAGCTGGACGGTCATCTGGGGCGGCGGAATCTCGAGCCCTTCGTTATCGAGCCGGTTCTTCATGCGCCGGCGCAGCTCGCGCGCGACCTCCCACTGGGCGCCGGCCTGGGTCCGGGTGAGGGTGCGGATCACCACCGCGCTTTCGCCGAGGTCCTGCACTCCCAGTACTTCGGGCGCGCCGTCCAGCCGGAGGGCCCAGAGCGGGTCGGCGGCGAACTGCGCGAGTTCGTCCCGCAGCACGCCCAGCGCCAGATCCACGTTCGCGGAGTAGCTCACGGACACATCCACGACGGCCCGGGCCCACTTCCGCGTCCGATTGCTCACCGTGGTGATCTGCCCGTTCGGGATCACGTGAAGGACACCCTCGGCATCGCGCAGCATCACCACGCGGAGCGACATCCGCTCGACCGCGCCGGATTTTCCGGCCACCTCGATCACGTCGCCGATGCCGAACTGATTCTCGCTCAGGATGAAGAAACCCGCGATGACGTCCTTCACCAGGCTCTGCGCGCCGAACGAGACCGCCAGCCCGAGGATTCCGGCGCCCGCCAGCAGGGGACCGATATCGAGAAAGGTGTTCAGTGTCAGCAGGAGAGCCACCGTGATGATCACGGCGCGGCCGACGCTCTTCAGCAGGTTCGCGACGGTGTGGCTGCGCTGCTCGGCCTCGGTGAAGGTCGAGTCGTCGCCATCGTCCGCTGTGGCGATGATCCGTCGGGCGAGCGCGCGGACCAGGCGCCAGGCCACGAACGCGGCCAGCCAGATGAACCCGAGCTGGATGAGCTTGCGGCCGAACTCCCTGGCATCGAGACGGAGGAAGTCGGCGATCTGTCGGAGGATGTCACCCACGGACGAGAGGAAAACCACGGCGGCTCCTTGAACCCGCAGACCGCGGGAGGCCAAACGTAGGGAGTCCCCGACCATGCCGTCAACCCGCCTCGTCCGCGGGCGCGAGGCTGCTCCGGGCAACCGGGATCCGGGCGGCGCAGCACTCGGCAAGTACCTCTTCGGCGCCGATGCCGTCGAGCGGCACCTCGAACCACCGGCCGCTCAGCCGGCCGCTCGGGTACGCGGCGGAGAGGAGCTCGCGGACCCGGGCGTCGGCGGCTGGCAGTTCGAGGCGCAGAACGTAGCTGCGAGAAGACACGCAGAAAGGATCGTGTCGCCCGGGAAAGAGTTCCGCATCCTTCCATCGCGGGCGCCCCCGATTTCCAGCGCTGCGCCGGGAGCCCGGGTTACGGCCGCCCGAGGGGCATGATCTCGCTGTCCCTCCGGAGACCCAGCTGGATCGGCCGCGGAGAGCCTCTTCCAGGGACCGTTACTTCGACCCAGAGTTCCTCGCCGGGCAGGCGGGCGAAGGGATCGGGGGCCCCCTCGGGGACGAAATAGGTCACCGGTTCGGCGAGAGTCGTCAGGGCCGTCCCGTCGACCGCCGTCGTGGCGACGCGGAGCTCGCCCTGCGACGCTGCCGGGTGCCCCACCAGGCGGCCCTCACGGGCCTCCAGCCGGGCCCGGTTACCGGCGCGCCTGAGCGCCGCGGAGTCGGTGGGCATGCCGTCGAGCACGATCCTGAGCCGGGCATAGCGCCCCTCGAACCGCGGGCCTGGACCGGGGACCGCCCGTGCCCATGCCCGGGGCAGCGTCGCCCGGTCGGTGAGCACCTTGGCACCGATCGCCAGCACGAGTGCGGCGTGGAGCGCCGCGACCACCAACCCGCGAATCAGCGGCTTCATCGCTCCACCGCCGCCAGCAGGTGGCGGCGTGCCCGTTCCAGTAGCCAGCCCCCCGCCAGAAGGAGAACCCCGAGGCCGATCAGACTGAAGGACCGCCCCAGCCGGGTCATCAGATTGGAGGAGTAGAACACCAGGATCGTGAGCCCGAGTCCCACGACGCCGAGATTGACACGCAGGTGGCTGCCGTCCAGGACACCCCAGGCCGCGAGCCCGATTGCCCCCACAGCCCCCCAGACATACGCCGCCTCGGGGGGCAGGCCCTGCAGCGCGATCCCCGCGAGCACCCAGAGTGCCGCGACGACCGCCGGCCACCCCGCAGTGCCACGCAGCAGGACCGCGACGATCATGGGAACGAGAAAGGCCAGGGCGGCGGCCGTCGCCAGCAGCCAGCGCGGTTCGACCGGCATCGAGACCTGGTTGGCCTGCGGACCTGCATTCAGGCCCAGGAGCAGCGCGAGCGGAACGACGGACACCGCCCCGGTCCAGGTGAGGGCCCTTCGGACCGGATCGAGCGCCCGGGGTGCACTGGCCGCCAGGTAGACCAGACCGAGCAGGAGCAGCCCGCCCAGCGCCACCGTCTCAGCCAGACGGACCCCGGGCAGCCTTTCCGTCAACTCCAGGACGAGCCAAAAGGGCAGGAGCACCGCGGTATACACCGCCTGCGGCCAGTCGCGCAGAATGGCCCAGGCGAGAGCGGCCCCGACCGCCCACAGGAGAATCGCGCCGGCGAGGCCCGAATCGAGCTGGAAGATCAGACCGGCGAGAAAGATCCCCGCGCCGAGGGCTGCGGTGCCGACCGCATGCAGCGTGGTGGCGAGCGCCGGGAAGCGCTCGGTCACGACAGCTCCGGCGAGATGGAACACCGTCGTGAGCAGGGCGACGAGTGCGAACCGGACGCCCGGAGAGACCAGATCCCATTTCGAGGCCGCCAGCAGCAGCACGCCCGCTCCCAGGGCGACCGCCCCGCCCACCAGGGCCGCGATCACCGGCCACCGAAGCCGGGTCGGGCGCTCTGCCCCGGACTCCACCATCCGGATGCGATCGGCGGCCGCGCGGTCGATCGCGCCCGCCTGCACCCAGCGCCTAAGGGCGTGCTCCAGATCACCTTGCATGCGGGGTTCTAGCCCAGCAGGCGCGCCAGAAGGAACGCAGCGCCTGCGGCAAGGCCCCCGATGACTACGGTCTGGATGCCCCCGCGGAGCGGCGGCGCTCCGGTGAAGCGCCCCTTGATGAAGCCGAAGACGAAGAGCGCCACCGCCGTTACCCCGACGGAATAGCGCAGCGCCCCCGACGCCGTCGGGAGCAGGAAATACGGAGAGAGCGGGATCATCCCTCCAGCGACGTAGGAGAGGGCGATGGTCAGGGCCCCGAAGAGGGCCGCGCGGGGATCGGGCTCATCGAGCCCGAGCTCATACCGCATCATGAACGCGACCCACGCCCTGGGCGTCTGGCGGAAGCGCACGATCACCGGCGCGATCTCGTGGTCGGTCAACCCGTACTCACGGAACACCGAGGAGACCTCCTCCGCCTCCGCTTCAGGCTTCTCGATCACCTCCCGCTCCTCGCGGGCCAGTTCGCTCCGGTAGTGTTCCTGGTCCCCGCGGGCCGCGAGGTAGCCACCCAGGCCCATCGCGATGGAACCGGCGGCCACTTCCGCCAGTCCCGCCGTCACCACGATGCGGGATGCGTCGACCGCGCCCGTCAATCCCGCCGCCAGGGCGAACGGCACGGTGAGCCCGTCGGACATGCCGATCACGACATTGCGGACGGTCTCCGTACCGGTAAAATGGCGCTCCAGGTGGGGTGCCTGAAACATCCCGACCTCCTGCGATGGCGGAATTCCGGAATACGAATGCTCCCGCGCCCGGCCGACGCCGGGGCGGGAGGAAAGAAATGAGCCTCGACCTCGGAGCGCACCCCGACAGCCGCTCAGGCTTCGGGCGACTCCGGCCGGAGCACCAGGACCGGCACCTCGCTGCCTCGGACCACCTTGTCGGCCACGCTGCCGAGTAGCAGCCGCCGGGCGCCGCCCTCGCCGTGAGTCGCCATGGCGATGAGATCCACCCGTTCCTGCACCGCAAGCTCGAGCAGCCCTGACGCGGCGCCCGGGGCCTCGATCAGGCGCGCCTCCGCCTTGATGCCTCCCTTTGCGAGTCGGGAGACCATGGCAGACAGATAGGCCTCCGCCTGCTGGCGCAGCTGCTCGCGCAATGCACCGTCCAGCGGGACCGTCGGAGTCATGACTGGGTCCAGGATCGGAAGCACGGGCTCGAGCACGTACGCGAGTAGAAGGCTGGCGCCGCTGACCGAGGCGAATGCTTCGGCCGCCTCGAGCACCCGTTCGCCGAACGGCGAGCGGTCGAGCGGCACCATCACCTTCCGCATGGGGGGCGCGGGGGCCACGGCGCCTTCCTTCGGGCGGACCAGGAGCAGCGGCACAGTGAGGGTCCGCATCAGGCGATCGGCGACGCTCCCGACCCAGAAACGGGTCAGCGGACCGCGGCCATGGGTGGTCATCACGACCAGATCGGCCGCGGTGTCGCGCACCTGCTCCCCGATGGTGCTCGCGACCGGGCCCTCCAGCACCGCGCCGCTCACCGGCACGTTCGCTTCGGCCTTCAGCCGGGCGACGATGCCGTCCAGGTAGGCCCTGGACCGCTGGCGCGCCTCGCGGTCGAAGGCCGGGTCGATCTGGGGGACCTCGAGCGACATGGCCCATACGGGAAGTGGCTCATAGACCATGACCACCTGCAGGAGGGCGCCTGCCCGCCGGGCCAGGTCGACCGCGAGCGGAACCGCCTGCTCGGCGAACGACGAGCCGTCGAGCGGAACGAGAATGGAACGGAACAGGCGCATATGGTCTCCTGTGCGAAATGCGGACGCGCTCGCCGGGGTCACTTGATGGTGATCTGACTCCGGACCCGCTGATCCAGCTTGGGCAGCCGCACGGTCATCACTCCGTCCTGGCAGGTGGCCTCGATGCGGGCATCGTCGACCGGCGAGGGAACGCGGATAGAGCGGACGAATCGGCCCTCCTCACGCTCTCGCCAGAAAAACTCCTCGTGCTCCTCCTTCCGCGGCTCGCGCCGGCCGGTGAAAGTGAGCATCTGGCCGTCCAGGTGCACGTCCAGGTTCTCCTTTGGGATTCCGGGAACTTCAATCCGGACCAGATACTCCCGGTCGGTCTCCGAGAAGTCCAATGCCGGCGTCCACATCGCCTCGGGGGTGGATGCTTCCGGCATCGGGAAGGGGCTGCCGAAGATGCGGTCGAAGAGGCGATCGATGTCGTGACGCAGGTGCACGCCTCCCGGCGCCTGGCGGATGATTTTCATATTGCCCTCCCTCTCAAACGCTGTGCCTCGTCTGTCCTATCGCCACTGACCCACCGAATGTGGACCCGGGGCCTTGAAGCCTTCATGAAGGCCTCGGGAAATGGGATTCAGCCTTCACGGTTGGCTGCCCGACCGAAGGGAGGCCCGCGGAGAGAGGAAGCCGACTTCGGCGGGGAGCGTGAATCTGGTCGTCACGGCGGCGTTCAGACCAGGATGAGCCCCAGCATGCTCGCCGCGGCCATGATGGCCAGGCCAACTCCCGTGGTCCGGCGGAACTTCGGCCCGCCCAGCACGAGCGCGAGGGCGAGCTTCATCAGCGTATTGGCCAGCACACCCACCGCGATCGCCCGGGCGGCGAGGGCCACCAGGTCGGCTTTCCGGGCCAGCTGGTTCATCGAGAAGGTGAGCGCGTCCATGTCCGTCAGGCCGAGGAACGCCGCTGAGGCGAGAACGCCGGGATGCCCCCACTGCTGCTGCACGAATACGATCACCATGAGGACGACCTGGAAGGCCATGGCCATCCTGATCGCCGATGCAAGCTGCAGAGGACTCTGCGGACTGATGACCGGCTCGGCTTCAGGCGCGGGTGCACGGCGGGCGCTCACGACGACGAAGACCACTCCGACCGCGAGGGGCAGCGCGAGGTAGGGAGCGACCTCGACGACCACGGCCGGGTTGAGCGCCAGGCACACTACGGCTATTCGCGGGAGGAGGACGGTGCACGCCCCAAGGACGCCCTGGGCGAGTGGTACCGCCAGCTCGGGCTGCTGACGGCTCTTCCGGGCGAAGGCGAAGGTGACTCCGGTGGAGGAGACGAGGCCGCCGAGCAGACCCGCGACACCGTAGCCCCGTGCCTCGCCGATGGCGCGCCGGGCGAGGTAGCCTCCGAAGTTCAGCCCCGAGAAGAGCAGGACGACCGCCCACAGGGCCCGTGGCCGGATGCCGCCGAGCGGACCGTACGGGCCGGGGGGGAGGAGCGGCAGGAGCACGAGGGCGAGGACGGCGAACCGGAGCGCCGCTTTCATCTCGGGCTCGCCGATCTTCCCAATGAAGGCCTGGATGGTGGATTTTTCGCCGAGGGCGAGGACGATGATCGCGGCGGCGCCGCTCGTTATCCCGAGGTGCCCGAGGCCCGCCACCGCTCCCAGCGCCAGCACCGTCAGCGCGGCGGCCTCGGTGGTGCCTTCGATCGCTTCCCCGCCGCGCCGCGCCGCCATCACGTAGGCGGCGACCGCGAGGGACGCTCCACCGGCCAGGAGAGTGGCGCCGGCGAGAAGGAACCCGAGCCGCATCAGCCAGCCGGCGATACCGCCGCCCAGTCCCACCAGAAAAAAGGTCCGGACCCCGGCGAACCGCGCCGCGGGGCCGGACGCATGGCCAGACCATTCGCGCTCGATACCCACCGCGAGCCCCGCGAGCGCGGCTACGGCGAGCCCCGCGACACTCTCCAGATCGACGCTGATCTGCACGGCGGGGCTCTCGGGATGCTAGCGGGGTCGGCTGTTAGCCACCGAGTCCCTCGCGGCACATCCCTCTGGCCCCGCGGAACACGCACCCTGCCCCGCACCCCCCATCCGCATCTGCATCATGTGCGTCATGTGCTCGCGCATGGTCTTCCGCTGCGCGAGGAGCTCGTCGATCACCTTTTCCATGGCGGAAAGCTTCTTCGAGCCCGTCGCCCGGTGCATCGCGTCGACCAGGCTGTCGAGCCTGGCCTCGTCAGCTGCCGGCATCATCATGTTCATAGCCATGCCGTCCATGCGCTCCCGCATGTTCATCGGCATCGGCATGTCCATCCGCTGCCGGCGGCAGCCGCCGCCGGAATCGCACGGCATGGGCGAAGCGCCGGGGCTCTGCGCTCGGGCGAGGACGGGAACTGCGCTCAGGAGACCGATGACCAGCGTGGTGCGTGCAAGGGAAAGCATGGTGGCCTCCTTCAGTCAGTCGATGATGACCGCGCTCGCGGGGCGGCGGGGAGTGGGGCGCACCTCGCGCCCGAAACCGAGCCGCAGGATGATCTGGGGGTAGCCCTCGCGCCCGAGCAGCCCACGCAGTCTCGCTCGCAGATCGGCGACTTCGATCGGCTGATTGAGGTAGGAGACCGACACCCCGTCGGCGCACAGCTGGAGGAGCAGCCTGGCCAGGGCCTGCCCGCCACGGATCCAGGCTAGGGTGTTCTCCTCCTCGGTCCACAGCACGGCGAGCACCGGAGAGCCCAGGGCGAGGTCGCGATCATGCGCGGCGACACCCTTGCCGACGTCGAAGGTCCGGATGACGATCGGACCGATCTCCGAAGCGAGGTTGCCTGCCCCGCGGGCGTAGCCCGGCATCCCGTCCCGGCTCCCGCTCCGGTTCGAATGGACCCAGGCGGCCAGTTCCCGGCGAAACATGCGGTCAGCCATCTGCTGCCGGTCGGCTTCGGCGATCAGGTCGCCGAGCGCGAAGCGATCGCTTTCGTCGAACAGGGTCTGGAGCCAGCCGCCCTCGGCCTCGGCCGCCTTGCGTGCCCTGGCCAGCACCGCCTCGGGAACGGGCCGATCCTCGAAGGGAAAGCGATTGGTGCGGCGCCGCGTGATGCCGGAGAAGAGCGCATGATCGAGATCCGTGGGCGTACGCTGGGGACCCGGCGTGAGCCGGGCCAGCAGGTCAGGGTCCTCGGCATCCGGCAGCAGGGTGACCCGTGGGTCGCAGCCGAAGTGGCGGAGCGCGGTCCGCAGGTAGAAGAGCGCGCAACCGCAGCTGAGGATCAGCTCCCGGTCCTCGGGGTCGACGACGGGAAGGGCGCGGCTGCGGTCGGCGAGGAGATCGAGGTGGTTGTCACGAACGCGGAACAGCCAGGGCTGGCTGTTGTGCCCGGAGGGCGCGAGCACCGCGTGCTTGACCACCGCCCGCAACTGTTCTTCCGGAGTCCCGGTCAGCGGGAACTCGTCGATCGCCTCGGCCCAGGGATCCAGCAGAAGATCGGTCATAGGGTCTCCATGAAACGATGAGCCGCCGTCGGCCGACCCCGACTCGGCGCTGTCGGATCATGGAACAATACCACTTACCGCTGGTCCGGCGCTCGGGGGCAGGTGCTGAGCCCGAGCAGCCGGTACAGCGGGCAGAATCCGCTGAACGCCGTCGCCACCAGGACCAGGCCAAGCAGGGTGAAGTACTTCAACGGCGGATTCAGCGCTCCGTACAGCCCCAGGAGGCCGATGCCAAGGACGAGCCGGATGATCCGGTCGACCCGACCGACGTTACGCCACATGATCGCCTCCTTCAAAGAGACCGACCCGGCCCCAGGACCGGGTCAGAGTGGAATCGTGAGTACGGCGCACCGGGCGCTGTGCGCGAGCCGGCGGCAGACGCTGCCGGCCTCGAGCGAGCCCGGCGGACCTCCGCGGTGGTAGCCGATGACCAGGACATCCGCCGCACTCGAGGTGATTTCCAGGAGAACCTCCTCGACCACATCACCCTGCCGGACCCGAAGCACGCGACCGCCGGCCGGTTCGCCAGGCCACTCCCAGAGATTGTAGGAAACCGGCTCCTCGAGACGCAGGCGGTCGACCGCCTGCGAGAGCTTGGCGCTGCGCTCGTCAGGCAGATGGATGGAGAGGGTCCGTGGCTCGTCCGCCCTGAGCCGCTCGACGGTCACTGCGCGCAGCCGCCCCGACACGGCCCGGGCGAAGTCTGCGGCGGGTGCCATGATGCGAAAACCCCGCTCGGTACCGTCGAGCGCCACCAGCACCCGGGAGATGGCATCGTGGTGGGTCGGGATGAAGAGACAGGGGATCCGGCTTCGCCGCGCCACCGCGTCAGCGGTATCACCCAGTACCAGCCGCTCGGCGCGGGTACGGTGTTGGCGGCCGAGCACCAGGAGGTCGCCGCCCTGTTCCTCAGCGTATCGGGGGATCTCGATGCCGGGGAGCCCGTAGGCGACGGCTGCCCTGGCGCGGTGCACGGAGGCGTCGAGGCCGGCATCCCGGACCCATTGCTCGTGATCCTCGGTAGCCGTAGCGATCGCCGAATCGGTGGGGGAGCCGAGAACGGTCAGAATGTCGAGCGGGGCACCGACGCGGGCGGCGATCCTGGAGGCGACGAGAACCGAATGGTGACCGGTTTCCGTATCGTCGGTCGCGGCCACGATCCTGCGGAATTGCATGATTGTCGTCTCGGATATTTCGCCAAGATGTTACGCTGCCGAGGATGAAGACTGGGTGAAGCAGGCGATAAGGGGGGCCAGCCGCTTCCGCTTCCTCCGTAGTTTCCCTAGTATGCAGCATGGCGACGACCTACCCGCGTGCCTTGCAGGAGCGCCTTGAGCGTCTCGTCACGGTCGGACCGACGCTCACGTCGGAGCTCTCCCTCGAGGGGGTCCTCCAGCGGGTGGCCGATCTGGCCGTGGAGATCATCGGGGCCCGCTACGCGGCCGTCGGCCTGCTGAACCCGGACGGGCGGACCCTCGCCAGCTTCACTACCGCCGGACTCGGCATGGAGGAACGCGCGCGGATCGGGTCCCTCCCCAAGGGACACGGGATCCTGGGCCTGGTGATCCGGGAGGGCCAGGTGATCCGGCTGCCCGATCTGAGCCAGCATCCTGATTCGGCCGGGTTCCCGCCCCACCACCCTGCGATGCGCTCCTTCCTCGGTGTCCCCGTCATCGGCAGGCGGGGAGTCATCGGCGACCTCTACATGACGGAGAAGGTCGGAGGCGACGAGTTCACGGAGGAGGACGCGCACGTCGCGATCCTGCTCGCCTCCCAGACCGCAGCCGCCGTCGAGAACGCCCGGCTTCACGAGGACAGCGCCCGGCTGCTGGAGGAAGTGCAGCATCTTCACCGGTCGAGGGAGCGGTTCTTCGCGATGGTGAATCACGAGTTGCGCAACTCGCTCGCCGCCGTTTTCGGCTGGGCCGAAATGCTGGTGCGGAAAAAGGACCCCACCACCGTGCCGCGGGCCGCCTACGAGGTCCTGGACTCGGCCGAACAGGCGATCGCGCTCATCAATGACCTGCTCGATCTGAGTCGACTCGACGAGGACCGGCTCAAGCCCGTGATCCAGGAAGTCGACTGCCGCGGCGTGGTACGCCAGGCTGTATCCCGCGTGACGCCGGCGGCCCAGGCCAAGGGTGTCATTCTCGAGACCGAGGTGACGGCACACCTGCCACCCTGCCGGACCGATGCCCGGCGGGTGGAGCAGATTCTCGTCAACCTCCTCGGAAACGCCATCCGGTACACCCCCGCCGAGAGCACTGTGACCGTGCGGCTCGAGCACCAGGCTCCCGACGTGGTCTTCACCATCGAGGACCAGGGTCCCGGCATCCCGCCCGACGAGGTCGAACGGATCTTCGACATCTACGTCACCAAGGCGGGGGAGGAGCGCATGGGCACGGGCCTCGGGCTACCGCTCTCCCGACGGCTGGCCCGGCTCCTCGGCGGCCACCTCTTCGCCGTGGCACAACCGCAGGCTGGCGGCTACTTCGTCCTGACCCTGCCGGCGTACGAAGATTCCTGAAGCTATCTTCACGTCACGTTCCTCTGGCCTTCACGTAAACTTCCTAGCTTCGAATCCATGAAAATTCTCGTGGTGGAGGACGACCGTAAGGTCGCGGGCTTCATCGAGCAGGGATTGAAGGAGGAAGGCTACGTCGTGGATGTCGCCCCGGACGGGGAAGAGGCCACGATGCTGGCACATGTCTACGACTACGACGTCATCCTGCTGGACGTCGTGCTCCCCAAGAAGAACGGCTTCCAGGTCGCCGCGGAGCTGCGTCGGGAGGGTCGGAACACGCCGATCCTGATGCTGACCTCGCGCGATGCGGTCGAGGACGTGGTCCGCGGGCTCGACGCGGGCGCCGACGACTACCTCGCGAAGCCGTTCCGGTTCGACGAACTGCTCGCCCGCATCCGGGCGCTGAGCCGGCGGGGCGGCGCGGAACGGCTCGACGTACTGCGCTACGGACCCGTCACGGTCGACCGGCTCCGTCATATCGCGACGGTGAACGAGGTCGCCATCGACCTCACGCCGAAGGAGTTCCAGCTCCTCGAGTTCTTCCTGCTCCATCCGGAAGAGGTCATCCGGCGCACGACGCTGCTCGAGAAGGTCTGGGACATGCATTTCGACCCCGAGAGCAACGTGGTCGACGTGCACGTCGGCAACCTGCGGCGGAAGTTGGCCAAGCAGATGGACGGCAACCCCATCATGACGGTCCGGGGGGTCGGCTTCTCGCTCAGACGCGACGATGCGGCGGTGAGCGTAGGCGGCAAACGCAAGACCTCGTGATCCTCCGGCCGCGGGCCATCCTCCTCCCGGTCGCGGCCCTTCTATTCATTCTGGTCGGTCTCGCCCTGGCGGTCCCCCATGGATCGCCATGGGCCGATCGCCTCTGGCTGGCGGGCCTGGTGCTCACCGGCCTTCCAGTCGTTTTCCGAACCCTCAAGGGCATCTTGACTGGCAGGCTCGCCGCCGATCTGGTGGCGATGCTGGCCATCGTTGCGGCCGTCCTGCTCCGCGAGCCGCTCGCCGGGCTGATTGTCGTCCTCATGCAGACCGGCGGGGAGGCGCTCGAACGGTACGCGGAAGGGCGGGCCTCCGACGCCGTACGGGAGCTGGAAGCCGCGGCCCCGCGGAGCGCGCATCGGCTGTCCGGATCCGGGGTGGAGGACATCAGCGCCGAGGCGGTAGCACCCGGTGATCTGCTGCTGGTCAGGCCCGGCGAGATGGTCCCCTGCGACGGCGTGGTCACCGCCGGCGAATCCCATGTGGACACGTCACGACTCACCGGCGAGCCGGTCCCGATTCATGCCCGGGCGGAGACCCCGCTCGCGAGCGGCAGCCTCAACATGGAAGGGCCGCTCACGCTCCGGGCAACCGCCGTGTCGAGTGAGAGCCAGTACGCGCGGATCGTGGAGCTGGTCCGCTCCGCCCAGGCCTCGAAGTCTCCCCTGCAGCGCCTGGCCGACCGCTATGCGGTGTGGTTCACCCCCATCACGCTCTCGGTCTGCCTGGTCGCGTACGTCCTGTCCCACGATCCCGTGCGGGTGCTGGCCGTGCTCGTCGTCGCGACTCCCTGCCCGCTGATCCTTGCGACGCCGGTCGCGGTCATCGGCGGGATCAACCGCGCGGCCCGGCGGAGCGTCATCTTCAGGAACGGCGAATCCCTCGAGCAGCTTGGCACGGTCGAGGTCGCGGTGTTCGACAAGACCGGGACGCTCACGATCGGCCGGCCCGAAGTCGCGCGGGTCCTGCCGCTCGGCGGCCGCAGCGCGCGGGAAGTCCTCCGGCTCGCCGGTGCGGTCGAGCAGGGGTCGGGGCACCTCCTGGCCCGGACGGTGGTTGAGGCAGCGCTCGCGTCCGATGGTCCGCTCCCCGCGGCCCACGGCATCACCGAAGCCCCGGGCCAGGGGGTCAGCGGGCAGGTGGACGGCTTCGAGGTCGCGGTGGGCTCGTTGTCGTTCCTGAACCGCCTCCACCCCGAGGCCCGAGCCGGCTTCGAAGCGGCGTTCGCCGATGGCGGGGGGCTACGGGCCTTCGTGGCGGTGGACGGTCGCGCGGCGGGGATCATCGAATACGCCGACCGCCTTCGCCCCGACCTGGTCGAGTTCTTCAACCGGCTGCGGGCGTTGGGCATCACGCGCACCCTGCTGCTCACCGGAGACCACAAGTTCAACGCCGATGTCGTGGCGCGCGCCGCAGGCATCGGCGAAGTGCATGCCGACCTCCTGCCCGCGGACAAGGTGAGGGTAGTGCGGCGGGTCCGGGAGGAAGGGGCGCGGGTGCTGATGGTCGGTGACGGTACGAACGACGCGCCCGCGCTGTCCAGCGCCACCGTCGGCATCGCGCTCGCCGCCCACGGCGGGGGGATCACGGCGGAGGCGGCCGATATCGTGGTCCTGGCCGATGATCTCACACGGGTGAGCGAGGCGATCGTCATCAGCCGCGAGACCCTCCGCATCGCACGGCAGAGCATCTGGGTGGGACTGGGGCTCAGCACGGTGGCGATGGGTGTCGCCAGCTGGGGTATGATTCCCCCCACCGTCGGTGCGATACTTCAGGAGATCATCGACGTGGCGGTCATCCTCAACGCGCTGCGCACGAGCCGGGACTCCTAGCCGAGAAAGGTCATGTCGTGAGCGGTCTCCCACCCCCCGCGATGCCCCCCATGCGCACCATGCTCAGCCGGGCGCTCCGCCGCCACTGTCCGATCTGCGGAGGGAGCAACCTCTTCACCGGCTGGCTGAAGATGGGCAGCCACTGCCCCACCTGCGGCCTCTCCTTTCACCGTGGAGAGGACGGGTACACCCTCGGCGCCCTCTGGTTCAACCTGATGATGGCGGAGGGCTTCACGACGCTCACCTTTCTCACAACCCTCTACCTCACATGGCCGGACCCGCCGTGGGACCGCCTGCAGTACACCGGGCCCGCGGAGGCGATCATCATGCCGTTCGTCTTCTACCCGTTCGCCCGCACGCTTTTTCTGGCCTTCGACCTGGGCTTCCGGCCGCTCGACCCGGCGGAGCTCCAGCTGCGGGCGCAGCTGGCGGCGGGGCAATAGGCGTGCGGCGAAGGGGAGCGGTCCGGAGCGGCCGAAGCCCCCGACCGGGCTCGGGATACGCCAGCAGCCTCAGCGCTTCTTCACGGTTTCTTGTGAACATTTTCACAAGCGGCGGATACCTTGGGAGCAGGCGGTCGGGAGCAGATGTCCCGGCCGCCTCGCGCATGGTCTAGCGCGGTACGGCGGAAGGGCTAGAGTGGTCGTGTCCGGTGGATTTCCCCGTCAGTCCCGACCTCATCGCGATCGACCCGAGGCCCGCGATCAGTATGATCGCGGCCAGGATTCGGCGTGTGGTGAGGCTCCGCACCATGACGCGCCGGAGCCCAATCGCGGCCGCCGAGAGGGCGGGGAGTGTGCCGGCGCCGAAGACGACCATCGCGAGGGCGCCGGACGCAGGGTCGGCGAGGGCGACGGAGAAGCTGAGCGCGGAGTAAACCAGGCCACAGGGCAGAAAGCCATTGGCGACCCCGAACAGGAGCTGGGCCCCGAGCCCGGGACCTCCCAGCATCCGCTGCCCGAACCGAGTCAGCCCCGGCAGTGCGAGAGTGGGTTCGGGCAGCAGCCCGGCGAGAGCGGCGGAGAACCAGATCAGGAAGACGGCGGCGAGTGCTCCGGGCAGCCAGGCGGGCCCCGGCAGCGCCGCGCCGAAGTAGCCGGCGAGCGCGCCGAGGATCGCGTAGCCGGTCAGCCGCCCGAGGTGCCAGGCCAGCAGGCCACCACGGGCACGGGAACAGCCAGAGGCGAACGCACCACACATGGCGACGCAGTGCGGACTGCCCAGGAGACCCGCCAGAAACGCACCGGCCAGTATCGGGATCATGGCCCTTTGAGGAGAGACTGATTCGTGCAATATACCGCCCAGCGAACGGCGACCGCCCCCGCCTATGACGACGACGTCGTGAGGATGTTCGTCATCGCGACCATCACCTGGGGCGTGGTGGGCATGCTCGTCGGCGTCATCATCGCCCTCCAGCTCGCCTGGTGGCCCGCGAACCTGGGCCTCCCCTACACCACCTTCGGCCGGCTGCGCCCCCTCCACACCAACGCGGTGATCTTCGCGTTCACGGGCAACATCTGCTTCGCCGGCATCTACTACTCGATGCAGCGGCTGCTCAAGACCCGAATGTGGAACGACACGCTGTCCCGGCTCCATTTCTGGGGCTGGCAGGCGATCATCGTGAGCGCCGCGATCACCCTGCCGCTCGGGTTGACCCAGGGCAAGGAGTACGCGGAACTCATCTGGCCGATCGACGTCGCGATCACGATCGTGTGGGTGATCTTCGGGCTGAACTTCTTCGGGACCATCGCGATCCGGAAGGTGGAGCACCTGTACGTCGCGATCTGGTTCTACATGTCGTTCGTCATCACCATCCCGGTGCTGCACATCGTGAACAGCCTGGCGGTACCGGCCACCTTCCTCCGGTCCTACCCGGTCTACGGCGGCATGACCGATGCGCTGGTGCAGTGGTGGTATGGGCACAACGCGGTTGGGTTCTTCCTCACGACGCCGCTGCTGGGCCTCATGTACTATTTCCTGCCGCGGGCGGCGGAACGGCCGGTCTACAGCTACCGGCTGTCCATCGTGCACTTCTGGGCGCTGGTGTTCCTCTACATCTGGGCGGGCCCGCACCACCTGCTCTATTCGGCCCTCCCCGAATGGGCCCAGACCCTCGGCATGGTGTTCAGCATCATGCTGATCGCGCCGTCATGGGGCGGCATGCTGAACGGCCTGCTCACCCTGCGCGGGGCCTGGGACCGGGTCCGGACCGACCCGATCCTCAAGTTCTACGTCGTGGCGGTGAGCTTCTACGGCATGAGCACTTTTGAGGGCCCGATGATGTCCATCCGGGCCGTGAACGCGCTCTCCCACTACACGAACTGGACGATCGGTCACGTGCACAGCGGCGCACTGGGCTGGGTCGGGATGCTGACCTTCGGCACCCTGTACTGGCTGATTCCCAGGCTGTGGAACCAGTCGCTCGCCAAGCCGTCGTGGGCGACGACCCATTTCTGGCTCGCGACCATCGGCATCGTCCTGTACACGGTGTCGATGTGGGCGGCCGGCCTGACCGAGGGTCTCGAGTGGCGCGCGGTCGACAGCGCGGGCCAGCTCAAGTACCCGAACTTCGTGGACATCGTGCACCAGCTGAGCCCGTTCTACTGGCTCCGCCTCCTGGGCGGCCTCATGTACCTGGCGGGCGCAATCATGATGGCGTGGAACTTCATTCTGACCATTCGCAGCGCCCCTGCGCGTACCGGTGAAGCCTCGCCGGCGCTGGCGGGCGCTCACTGACCGGGAGAACCGATGTCGGCAACTCAGAAGCAGGGCGACGGGTTCCACCGCCGGGTCCTCGAGCGGAAGCTCGGAATGTTCGCCGTCGCCACCACCATCGCGATCGCGATCGGCGGCATCGTCGAGATCGTGCCGATGTTCACGGTGGGCGCCGGCCCGGCGCCGCTCGCAGGCGTGAAGCCGTATACCCCGCTGGAAGTCGCCGGACGCGACATCTACATCCGGGAGGGCTGCTACGTCTGCCACTCGCAGATGATCCGCCCGATGCGCGCGGAGCTGCTGCGCTACGGGGAGTGGTCGCGCTCCGGAGAGTACGCGTACGAGCATCCGTTCCAGCTCGGCTCCCGCCGGATCGGCCCCGACCTGCAGCGGGTGGGGGGGAAGTACCCCGACGGCTGGCACTACGAGCACATGCGTGACCCGCGCAGCATCACGCCCGGCAGCGTCATGCCCTCCTACGCCTGGCTGCTCCAGAACCGGATCGATCCGGCGGACATCGCGGCCTCGGTCCGGGCCCTGCGAAAGGTCGGAGTCCCCTATACCGACGCTGACGTCAGCGGCATCCCGGCACAGCTGGCGGCAGAGGGCAAGGCGATCGTCGACCGGCTCGCGGCGGGCAACATCAGGACCGAACCCGATCGCGAGATCGTGGCGCTGATCGCGTACCTGCAGCGGCTCGGCAGGGATGGCAAGGCCGCCATCGCCGCCGGCCAGGGCGGGGGGCCCTCTACCCCATGAACCAGGTCTTTCAGGACGCGGCCCTCGCGGTCGAGCATGCCTGGGTGATGGGTCTGATGACGGCGGTCTTCCTGGCCTGTTTCATCGGCTGGGCGATCTGGGCCTATCTGCCGGCCAACCGGGCACGCATGGACGAAGCCGCCCGGATGCCTCTGACGGAAGGAGACGAACGGTGACGCAGCGTGATCAGGTGCTCGGCCACGCCGACGAGGCCGACGGCATCGAGGAGTACGACAATCCACTCCCGGACTGGTGGCTCGGGATGTTCATCTCTTGCATCGTCTGGGCCTTCGGGTACACGATCCACTACCACTTCATCGCCCACCGCTCGCAGGTGGGCGCGCTCGCCGCGGAGATCGCCGAGGCGAAGCAGCGGTGGCCGCAGGAGGCCGCCGCGCAGGCGCACCTCGCCATCACGCCGGAAGCGGTGCAGGCCGGCGAGGCGATCTTCAAGGCGAACTGCGTCGCCTGCCACGGCGCCGACATGAAGGGCGGCATCGGCCCGAACCTGCTCGACACCGTCTGGATCCACGGCGGGAAGCCGGAGGAGATCCTGCACACGATCACGGTCGGTGTGCCCGAAAAGGGGATGCTGACCTGGGGCCCGATACTCGGTGCCGAAAAGGTCGCCCAGGTCGCCGCCTACGTCGTCACCCGGAACGCCGAGGCCACGGGCCGGCCGGTCCCGACGCAGTGATCGGGCGCGAAGCGAGATGAGCATCTTTGCGGGAACGCGGCGGTGGGTCTATGCGATGGCCCAGGAAGGGCCGCTCCGGCGGCTCCGGCGGTTCACGTCGCTGCTGCTGCAGGCCATCCTGTTCGTGACACCGTGGATCACGATCAACGGCTACCCCGCCCTGCAGGTCGACCTCGAGGCCCGCCGCGTCTCCGCGTTCGGCGCACTCTTCACCGCGTCGGACACGATCCTGCTGCTGCTGATCCTTCTCTTCCTGGCCTTCTGCCTGTTCTTCTTCACCTCCCTGTTCGGCCGGCTCTGGTGCGGCTACGCCTGCCCCCAGACCGTCTTCCTCGAAGAGTGGATCCGGCCGCTCGAGCGCTGGATCGAAGGACCGCGCGGCCAGTGGATGCACCGGGACCAGGGCCCGCTCACGTTCGGCAAGGCGTGGCGCAAGGCGGCCAAGTGGAGCCTCCTCGCGGGGGCGTCGGTCGTGGTCTCACTGACGTTCATGAGCTACTTCACCGGCGCCCGGGCGATCTGGACCGGCCACGCCAGTGCCACCGAGTACGCGGTGGTGGGGTTCTTCGCCCTGCTGTGGTTCTTCGACTTCACCTGGTTCCGGGAGCAGTTCTGCAACTACCTGTGTCCCTACGCGCGCTTCCAGAGCGCGATGACCGACGACCAGACGCTGCTCATCACCTATGATACGAGGCGCGGCGAACCGCGCGGCGTCGCGGACGCGACGATGACCGGCGCCTGCATCGCCTGCAGCAAGTGCGTGGCCGTCTGCCCCCAGGGCATCGACATCCGCGACGGCTTCCAGCTCGAGTGCATCGCCTGCGGCGCCTGCATCGACGCCTGCGACGACGTGCTGGGCCGGCTCGGCCATCCGGGATTGATCGCGTATTCGTCCATGGCCAAGGCGGAGGGCCGGGGCCTGCACTGGATCAGGCCGCGGACCGTGGTGTATGCCGGCCTGCTGGCCGGAATCGCCGCGGCGGGGATCGCGCTCGTTGAGGACCGGGCGCCGTTCGAGGCGACGATGAACCGGGCTCCGGGCTCGTGGTTCACCGAGGATCATGACGGCTTCGTGCGCAACACCTACCTGATGCGGATCACGAACAACGACCCCTCGCAGCAGGCGGTCACCTTCTCGGTCCGGGTCGAAGGGCTGACCGACGCCCAGGTGAGTGCCCCGGAGACGAAGCTCGCGGCCACCGAGAGCCGGACCTTTCCGGTCATCATCCGTGTGCCGGTGATGGAAGACCTGCCGCGCACGGTACCGATCCGGGTGCACATCTCGCGGCCGGGCCGCGAGGTCGTCCTGAACACCACCTTCAAGACCGCTCACGACGAGGATGACAGCCATGGCGACCACCACTGACCGCCGCTGGCCGATCGGCATCGCGATCGGCTTCCTGCTCATGGCCCTCATCAACGCGGGCTTCGCGTACCTCGCCGTCACGGGCGCCGACCCCATTGTCAGCTCCTACAATACCCGGGACCGCTAGCGTCTCCTCCGCGGTCCTCCACGGCCGGTGTCCGCACTGTGGCACGGCCGTCGAGGGCGCCGACGACGCGTTCTGCTGTCACGGCTGCGAGATCGCCGCGGCGATCATTCGCGGCGCCGGCCTGGAGCGCTACTACCAGGAGCGCGAGCTCTGCGCGCCGCGCCCCGAACCGGTGAGTGGCGCCTGGGACCGGGTACCGGTCGAGCAGCGGGAGGACGGTTGCAGCGAGGCGCGCCTCGTCGTCGATGGACTGCGCTGCGCCTCCTGCGTGTGGGTGACCGAGCGGGTGCTCGAGCAGACACCGGGCGTGACTGCCGCCACCGTGAGCTACGCCACGGGCCGTGCGACGCTCGTCTGGAACCCTTCGATCACTACCCTCGGCGCCCTCGCCCGGCGCATCGCCGCGCTGGGCTACCGTCCGCGCCCCCTCACGGAGGCCGCAAAACCCGACCGGGACCTTGCCCTCCGGCTGGGCGTCGCGCTGTTCGCCTCCATGAACATCATGCTCCTCGCGGCCTCGGTGTACGCCGGGTGGTGGAGCACCATGGAGCCGAGATACGCCGCCCTGTTTCACTGGACCTCGCTGGCGCTCGCCACTCCGGTGGCACTCTGGTGCGCGGCGCCGTTCTTCGCCGGCGCCTGGTCGGGCCTCCGGCACCGGCAGCTCCAGATGGACCTGCCCATCGCGCTCGGCATCAGCATCCTTTACGGGCACGGGCTGATCGCCACGCTCCGGGGCGAGGACTCCTACCTCGACTCGCTCGCGATGCTGGTGGCCCTCCTCCTGGCGGGCCGCATGCTCGAGGCGCGCGGCCGGCGGCGCGCGGCGGAGGCGGCGGTGGCGCTGGCCGCGTCGGTTCCGCCGACGGCGCGGCGCGAGACCGCAACCGGGCTCGAGACGGTCCCGGTCGACCAGCTTCGGCATGACGACCGCATCGACGTCGGCGCGGGCGACGAGTTCGCTGCGGACGGGCTCGTGACCGAGGGCTCGGGCCAGGTGCGGATGGCGCTCCTGACCGGCGAAACGGACCCGGTGCCGGTCGCTCCGGGCGACCGGGTGGTGGCGGGCGCTCTGCTGCTCGACGGAGCCCTGACCGTCCGGGTCGAGGCGGTCGGCGAGGAGACCCTGGTCCACCGGATGGCGCAGGGGCTGGAGGCGGCGGCCGACCGCGGGGTCGAGCCTACCGCCGGCGACCGGATCGCCCCCTGGTTCACGGCGATCACGCTCGCCGTGGGGGCCCTCACCTTCGGGGGCTGGATACTCGCGTCCGGCCTGCAACCGGCGATCGCCCGCACTGTCGCGGTCCTCGTGGTCGCCTGCCCCTGCGCGCTCGCCCTCTCCCAGCCGCTGGCCGCCGCCGCCGGGCTGGGCGCCACGGCCCGCCGCGGGCTTCTCTTCCGGTCGGCCGACGCGCTGCTCCGCCTGCGGCGGATCGACCTGGTCGCGATCGACAAGACCGGCACCCTGACGGGCGGGGCCCCCCGCGTCGTGGAGGCCGACGACGCGACCCTCAGGATCGCGGCCGGGCTCGAACGGTACAGCAACCATCCTATCGGCCGCGCGATCGTCGCGGAGGCCGCCCGGCGCGAGATCCCGCTGCCGCGGGCGACGGAGGTACGCGAGGTCGCGGGTGCCGGGGTCTCGGGACAGCTCGATGGGCAGACATGGGAACTCCGGAGCGGCGGACCGGGATCGGTGCGGCTACGCTCGACCGGCGGCGAGGAGCGGACCATCCGCCTGGCGGACGAAGCCAGAGCGGATGCCGCCGGGACGGTCGCAGCGCTCCACGGCCTCGGGCTCAAGGTCGTGCTCCTCACGGGCGACCACGCGGTGATCGCCGAACGCCTCGCCTCGGCGACCGGCATCCGGGAAACCATCGCCCGCATGGATCCCGCGGCGAAAGCCGACTGGGTCAGGGCACGGCAGGCGGAAGGTCACCATGTGCTGTTCGCGGGCGACGGCCTGAACGACGGGCCCGCCCTGGCCGCGGCGGACGTCGGAATCGCCATGGGACACGGGGCGGCGAGCAGCGTACTGGTCGCGGATGGAGTAGTTTCCTCGGACGCACTCGGACCGATCCTGGCGGGGCTTCGCGCCTCCCGCGCCTCCCACCGGGTGATCGGCTCGAACCAGCGGCGGTCGCTGGTCTACAACGCCCTGGCCGTCGGCGCGGCGGTGGCGGGGCTGGTCAATCCACTGGTCGCGGCGGTGCTGATGCCGCTCTCCAGCGGAATGGTGATCTGGGGAGCTTCGCGGGTCGAGACGCTGGTGCGGAAGGAGGAGACTTGGACGGGATAATCTTCCTGCTGCCGGTGGCCCTCCTGCTGGGCGCGATCTTCGCGGGGTTGTTCCTGTACGCCGTCGACCGCGGGCAGTTCGACGACCTCGACGACCCGCCCGAGCGCATTCTGCACGACTGAGGCTCTAGGCGGGAACCGTCTCCCTGGCCTCCCGGAGCATGGCCTGTACCTCGGGCGCGGTGGTCTGCGAGAACCGGTCGTCGCACACCTGGTGAGAACGCCGATCCCCGGCTCCCAGCAGGACGACCTCGTCGGCCTCCCGCTCGATCGCCTCACGTACATCCTCGGTGCAGCAGGGGGCCGCGAAGACGATCCGGGTCGCACCGGCGTGCCGGAGCGACTGCAGCGCCGCTGCCGTTTCGAAGAGCCCAGCCAATCCGTCATCCACGAGCACGGCCAGCCGGCCGGCGCAGCTCACCGCCCGAAGGCGGCCGCGGAGCGCCCGCTCGCGGTCCTCCATCTCGTGGCGTGCGAGCCGGACCAGTGTCCGCACATAGGGCTCGGGGAGGCCCGCGGCCTCGACCGCCGCTTCATCAAGCAGGATCGATCCCGGAGCGATCGCACCGATCACCAGATGCTTTCGGCCGGGGACCCGAAGGGTCAGCGATCCGATGATGTCGAGCGGCACCCCGAGTCCGAGCGCCACTTCATGGGCCACCCGCACTCCGCCCGGCGAGATCGCGTACACGACAGCATCGCGGCGGGCCTGGCGCTTCAGGGCCTGAGCCAGTCTGCGGCCGGCTTCGATTCTGGTAGGAAGAATCATCGGCCCCTCCGGTTTCTCCCGTTATGAAGCTAGGCGTCCCGGAATGAACGAAATGTGAAGTCAGGGTGATGCGAGTGCGAAATCCATGCAGCGGGAGTAGGATCAGGGAGCAACAGGGGGTCCCGTGGGCGCCGTGACCATAGCCAGGGGTGCATGTCACCCGCTTTTCGTGTTCGAGGTCGGGCTGTCCGTTGACCTCGACGCCTGCGAGCGAGAGTTGCGGGAGCCGTCCGGCCGCCAGGAAATCCGCCACCGGGGGCGCGGCCCTCACTTCTTCCAGTACCGCCCCGCCCCGCTCCGGGTTTCACAGCAGACCGGAGAGGTGCAGATCGGAGCCTACCGCACCGATCCCCGGGTCGATCTCGTCCTGTATGATTTCGGAGCGGTATCGGCCGGCTACCGGATACCGATCGAGGGTTCGCTGGAGTCGCTGGTGGACCTGAGCCTCACGCTGCGCACCCACCCCGAGCTCTTCGCGGATGCTCGCCGGCGGGTGGAAGAGCTGATTCGCGGACTGCACTCCGCCATCGTGAAGCCCAGGGTGGACGAGACCGCGGAGGACTACCTCGTGTTCCAGCTGGAGGAGGTGACCGACAGCCGGGACGCCCTCAGCTTCTGTGCCGATCACGCGGCCACCATCGCCCAGGTGCTCCGGGGCGAGCGGGGACCGCTCTCGCCCGAGGAAATCCGCGACGCGACGGAGTCGAGGATCTCATTCGGGGTGCAGGATGTGACGGTCGTGGACTGGGAGGCCGCGCTGGTGCTCGATCCGGATCCCGAGGAGGTGCGCGCGGTACTCGAGGTCGCCAACGTGCAGCTGCTCGAAATGCGGTGGCTCGACACCCAGGTGGACCGGGCGCTCGAGCGATCCTACGATCTGGCCGCGCGGGCCGGGAGACCGTCCTGGCGAATGCCGGCGTCGCTCAACGCCGACCTCAACCAGGTGGCCGAGCTGCAGGTGGAGAGCGCCGTGCTGCTCGAGCGCGTCACCAACGCGCTCAAGTTCTTTGGCGAGGAGTACCTGACCCGGATCTACCGCCTGGTCGCCGCCCGCTTCCACCTCGCGGACTGGGACGCGAGCATCACCCGGAAGCTCGAAACCATCGAACGGCTCTATGGGAAACTGGCCGACCGCGCCGCCGGCCGGCGCATGGAGCTGCTCGAGTGGGTCGTCATCCTGCTCATCGCCCTCGAAATCCTGCTTTCATTCGTGCCCGGCCTCCGCGGCCGCTGAGGCACCCGCCCCACGATGCCTACCCTGACCCGCTGGCTCATCCGCACCGCCCTGCTCTGGCTGCTGCTGGCGCTGGTGCTCGGTGTGGGCATCGTGACCCCGGACCGGCTCGGCCTCCCGCCCGCGCTGGCCGGCCTCCGCCCGACCTGGGTCCATTTCATTGTCGTGGGCTGGATCACCCAGCTGATCTTCGGGGTCGCGTACTGGATGTTCCCGCGCCACTCCGTCACCCACCCGAGGGGGCTCACCGCCCTCGGCTGGGCCGGCTACACACTGCTCAACGTGGGCCTGGTTCTCCGGGTGACCGGCGAGACGCTGACGCTTCTCGGTCACCCCCAATCGCTCGCCGCGCTCTCCGCCCCGCTGCAGATGGTGGCCGGCTGGACCCTGGCGGCGATGATCTGGCCGCGAGTCAAGGAGAAATAGGCATGCCGGTGCTCAGCGTCTGGATGGTGCGCACCGCCCTCCTGCAGCTGTCGCTGGGGTTCATGGTCGGCGGGCTCATCCTCATGAGAAACGCGCTACCCGGCGGCGCCAGCCTCTACCGGCTCGTTCCCCTTCACCTCGAGATGCTTCTCATCGGCTGGCTGGTTCAGCTGGCGATGGGGGTGGGATTCTGGATGCTTCCCAAGTTCCGGGAAGGTCGGCCCCGCGGGCGGGAGGAGCTGGTATGGACCGCCTATGTCTGCCTCAACTCGGGGGTGCTGATCGCGGGCATCGCCCAGTCGGCCGACGGCGCCGCCTTGCTGGCCCTGACGGGACGCGGGGCCGAAGCGCTGGCGGCGGTCCTGTTCCTCGCCAACGCCTGGCCGCGCATCAAGCCCTTCGGCGTCTGACCCCCGCCGCTAGCGCGCCTGCAGCACCCACGCCAGCACGCCGCCCAGTGCGATCAGCAGCGCGAGGCCGATCGTCAGGGCAATCTGTGCCGTTTCCTTCCGCCCGGATGGCTCCTCCACCGCCAAGCGCAGCGCCCGACTCACATCCTCGGCGCTCGCGTCGGGATGCCGCTGCAGGAAGCGCTGGATGACCTGGGTGAGCTCGTGACCCAGTTCCTGCGCCCTGGGAGAAGCAGCGGACTCGCGATGTACCACTGGTACGAATACCATCGTGCCCCTCTCCCGCGGTCAGTCGCGCAGGGCTTCTGCGACCTTCCAGAGGCGCTCGCGGGCATCCAGCGCAACCTCCCGCAGGTCGCCCTCCTGCTCCAGTCCCGCCACCTGCAGCATGACGAGCGGGTCGGCGATCCGGATGATTGATCCGCCGCCGGGGGTGTACTCCACGGTCACGTTGCAGGGAAGCAGGAGGCCCGCGTCCGCACGCGCGGTGAGCGCCCGGTGGGCAAGCGGCGGATTGCAGGCGCCGAGGATGG
>Ga0153915_10000512_pt1 | contig 35791 bp, 53 predicted proteins | sample Opewatmetagenome_2_FD_107003 | JGI IMG/M metagenome (GOLD analysis project Ga0153915, IMG submission 107003) | Freshwater wetland microbial communities from Ohio, USA - Open water 3 Core 3 Depth 3 metaG | ecosystem: Environmental > Aquatic > Freshwater > Wetlands | place: USA: Ohio, Lake Erie... | reverse complement strand
ATAACGGGCGGGCAATCCCTCATTGTGATTGAAAACCATTGCTACATTATAACCTTGCGCAATGGCTTGTTTTACTTCGCTGTTGTTTTTCTCAGACTTTGAAAAAGTCAAATGATAGTTTGACGGTTTGTTTTGAAACCGTTTTAAAACTTTTGTGTAATCGTAAAATTGGATGCTAGGAAACTCTCGGATTATGTCATTCCAATTTAAATCTGAAGTACTATTTAGCCTTACAACCGGGAGTAAACCCTTTTTGTGCGCCTGTTTCTCTACTAGGCGCAAATCTTCCCGCAAGTCATTTAAAAAACCCTCCCGGTTTATAAAATAGTACCGGGTTTTTCGTAACCGTGACTCTTGCACATTGGAAAAAACCGCCCTCCCTGCCGTGTTCAAACAAGCTTCACGGCATCCCGGCGAAGCTTTTGGGCAAGTATTATAACCGCTTAGGTCTGAGGGGGAAAGGGAAAGAATAAAATTCAGGTATCCTTGCCCTTCACCTTTGGCGATTTTATAGTTTGTTTTTCCGCTTGTAAGTAATTTCATCTTGCCTCCTTTTATTTATGGCTACAGTCTTCACAAATTTTTCCTGTTGTTAAAAACCCTAGATTGCCACAAGACAGGCACTCTTCCCCAATTTGACAAGGACAACCGCACTCTTTTATTCTGCAATGTCTATGCTCTCCTGCATAACATGGCGCACACAGTATATTATAAGTTTTCATTTTAAAAACCCCTTTCACGCAGTAACTTTAAACAAAATTCAACTTGATTGTCAAGAAAATTATTTGTCTTTTGAAAAAATTTTATTTGATCGATCACCTCAATGTTGATAATCTCCCCGAAAGTACCGCCTAGCTTCCCCGCCTGATAGTGGGAAACAATGGTTTCTTCTGGTAGGGTAAAGCCTTGCCCGGTTTGTATAGGAACACTATCATGCCATGCCCGAAACGCATAATTGACAAGAGGGTTTCCGTAGATGGTCTTCTCACTACCTCCCGACCATACGGGAATGATCTTGCCCTTGCAAGCTTTCAATGCTTCAAAGTCAATCTGATAATCAACCACTTTGAAACGAGGCGCAAGGGATAGGATTTTCTTATTGAGCGCATGACTTAGCATTTTACCCCCCCGCTAATCTAATGTATAGAGTCATTCCATAAGCGAATAATCCTATACAGGTTTCAATGGCAATGAAAATAAACAGGCCCGGCACGAAATCCGTTTTGAGCCAATAAATAAAGGGTTTCATCGCTATTTACCTTTCATTTTCAGGTAGTCGCTATAAAAAGACTCTATCTTGGTATAGGTTGCTTTCCTCATACTCCCTCTTGAAAAATCCTGCCTTGCTTCAACCATGATACGCTTTACAAAATCTTTGCGCCGGGAAAGTCTTAATTTCCCCTCCTCGTCGATATACGAATCAAACCCCATGGCTACAAGGTTTTGAATTGTTTCTTGGTTCTTTTCTTCTGTGCTCTTCGCTTCAAAGTGACTTAGAACTTTGCTCTTAGTGTTTCTCATTTTAACCCCCTTGTTTAGTTTTAAAAATAGATGTCATTCATCATTTCATAGCCATAGTAAATCAGGCCAAAGGAACCGCTTAGGCAATCTTCACTAATTGCCGATTTGTATTTATCCTCTCGTCCATCGGGAAAGGTGACAACTACATTTATTAAAACCGGCTTGTCTTCCCATGGTTTAATTTGATACATTTTTAACCCCTTGGTTAATTGTTCAATGATTCCCCTTGATTCAGTCCGCATGATTGCGGGCTAGATGACTGTATTAAGAAGCAATTCCCATGCCAAAATACAAGGTGTTGATTTTCTTGAAAACACGATCAAAGCACGATTGACAATAAACAAATTTTGTCACACTTTGTGGTAAAAATTTGTCGCTTTGTGTTAAACCTTTCTTCGCAGGCTAAACTCATTTAATTCCTTCTTCATTCCTAGGATCATGTCATAAGCAAAACGAGGAGACATTTTACGCACGCTCTCTAATCGCTCAAGAATTGATTGCCAGTCAATCTTTAACTGTGTGTTGAAGTCTAGCCTTTCTGGTGGTTTTGCGTTTAATATCAGTTGTCTATTTTGGCGTTTATATTTTTGTTGAAATGCCCGCATGCACTTAGCGCAATACACTTTGTTTTGTCTTTTATCTGTGTAGCAATCATCCGAAATCTTATGGCCTTTTTTACAAAAACCTTTGCCGTACTCCCATTTAAATACTTCGCTCATTGTGTCTTAGCTCCTTGCGCTGAGGTTTCAACTTGATGTTTATTTTATTATATCAAAAAATGGTTAAAGGTTAAAGGTTTATTTTTAGACCCTAAAAACAGGGGTTTTTTGGCTCTTTTTTTATCAAGTTGCAACCTCTCGAAGCACTGCAAACAGAGCGCGAAGTGCCAAAAGGTTTGAGGTTTAAACTCATTTCAAACTCTTATATATAAATATACACTCTGTTCTAATAGTAGTATAAAGTATCCTTAAACCTCAAACCTTCGTTGACTTCGCCCTTTATCCATGCCCCTTCCGTCGGTTGCAACTTCGATTTTCCCGCCAAAAACCTTTAAACCTGAATAGCTTGGATACTCTGCGCATAGTGAATAGCTTAACTATACTTATTTCGTGGTTACTTGGTGCTGAGTGCCTAGTGCTTAGAGCTTATCGTTGAAAGTTTAACGCTTAGTGCCTATCGCTTAGGGCTTAGCGCAGGGGGGGAGGGGGGAGGGACGGGGCGCGACGATCTAAATAACAGTTCCGGCAAACTACAGACACCCTCAAAATTTCGACCTCGAATTTTTAATAAACCTTTGCGCTTAGAATTTAATAACATAGACCTTATTAAATAGTAGCGTAATTATAATCTTTATGTTATACTAAAGTTACATCAAAGGAGCTACGAGCATGGCAACCAAGTATGCACAATACGAAGTCCATATTCCTGCTTTTGATCACAACGGCTCGCCCACTCTTTCATCGCTCATCGAGACTACGCGCTCCGAGCTAAGTGCTCAATTTGCTCAGGTCTACGGACCCTGTGACTTCGCGCACGATATGAAAGATATGGGTGCGTGTTGGGGATTCTTCGTCTGTGTTGACGTGGATACCAAGGCGCGTCTTACGTTCATGCAGGGATACAGAGTTATCTTGGCTGCGAGGTTTAATGTGCCTGTCATAGACATCTATGTATCCGGGATTGACTTGGTTTAAAAATTATGATAGGATTCAAGAATAACTTCACAAGGAGTAAATAATGCAGCACATCGTTGAGATTCTTTTAACCGTCGCCGCGAGCTTTGCGGTCGGCGTGTTCGTTGGGTCGCGGAACCACAGCAAGATCGAGAACGTGGCTAATGTTGCCGAGGAAGTGAAGAAAGATGTCACAGGCAAATAAACCCACAGCCGTAGAAGAAAAAAGGAAGCCAGTTGTTGCCGTCGATCTTGACGGCACGTTGGCTTACTACGGCGACAAGGAGAAGAAGGATCACTCCATCGGGGCCCCTATACAGTCGATGGTGAACCGGATCAAATACTTCATCAACACGGGCTACGAGGTGGTGATCTTCACGGCGAGGGCTGTCTATCCGAGTTCTGAAGAGAAGATCATGTACTGGCTGGGACAGCACGGGCTCCCCAAGATGCGTATTACGAATATCAAGGACCCGATGATGGTCCTGTTCTTCGATGACCGGGCGGTGCCGGTCGAGCAGAATACGGGTAAGATACTTGGGACTAACTCACATTTCGACAAGCATTATAAACTGAAGGGTTGAACAGTAAGCACCTGTTGTGCTAATCTAAAAGCATCACCCTCCCATGATACAGGTTTTAAACTAACATTTTTCCTGTATCATGTATCGGAAGCCAGCTAACCGATATAAAACAAACTGGCACCTTTTTTTGACAGCCTACCGCCAGTTGTGGTATTATTAAGCATGGCACCTAAGAACGCGATAATCCCTAGCAAGCCCGCACCACCGGCCCTAAACCCGGAGCTACTTAGTGCTTTGTCAACTGTGAGCGAGCTTCCTAAGAACTTAGCCGACTCAGCCAGAGAGACACAGGCGTTATTTTATAATCACTTTTTATTTTTAACAGGACCGTTGTTTCAGCGCAAGCGCAAGGTAATAAGCAAGCAACCTGATGGATACAAAGGGCTCAAGGGTACGCGGGAGGTTGTGACGGAGATTGATGACAGCCCTTCAACTGATTTGGCATTTAAGTATGCCAAGGAAATGATGGAGAAAGACAAGGCAACGCCAAGAGCTCCAATCATTGAAATGAATTTTCACAAAGTAGAGAACATCACAGTTGTGATGCCACAAGAGGATGAGGATGAATTTATTCAGGCGAATTAAAAATTGGTATTGGATGAAAAAACTTAAAGCGGCGGGTTTTGCGCCGATAGGCGGGGGAAGCGGCGGTTTCATTGACATTGGCCGCAGCACATTCTTTGTCAAGATCGTAACCGTCGCTACAGCCGGTACGCCGGTACAGGTGGTGAACACCAGTCAGCCGCTCCCCGGAAGTGGGTGCCGCGCTAATGTTCGGGCCATGTCTGCCAACACCGGCAAGATGAAGCTGGGCCCCTCGGCCGGTTCCATAACAGGCGGAAGCTATTGGGAGCTTAATGCGAGTGAGACAGCGCCCGGACTTTCGTTGTCAGACCTGAATGAAATTTGGGTTGATTCAACTGTTAATGGCGAGAAGGTCTGCGTAATCGTAGAAATTTAATCGGAGAATAAAATGGATCAGCCCAATGATGATAGACAGCACTTTCAGTATTGTGGAACGTGCAGATGTACCAAGCCTCATAAAAGTACCGATACTGGTATGAAATGCGTTGAGTGTCAGGCAAGAGAAGCTGCTGACGTTCCCCATCCGAGGTGGTAATGGAAAAAGATAAGATTGAGAAGCCCGGAGAGTATGAGATTCAGAATGACAGCGTGAACCGCGAACGGAAGAAAGACATACAGCGGTATCACGAATCAAATTTTGGTAAGGATAAGAAACGTGCCTCGCGGAACAAAAGTTGATAAAATGTATCGTGCCTTAAAGCGGCAGGGTTATTCAAAAGGAAGCGCAGCGCGCATCGCCCAAAGCAAAACCGGCAAATCACTTGCAACTGGTAAGAAGCCTAAGCACAAGGGAAAATAAAATGGGAGAGCTGGTTGTCGGGCGAATTACGTTTGAACCACACACAACTTTAGATCGGGCGCAGAGTAAAATTATTCATAAAGACTTTCTTGTAAAATCCATACGATCAAAAAAGAAAAAGGTTAAGAAGTGTGGCCAAGACATTATTCAAAATCGAAGGGACTAACCGGGAGACCGGCGTTGTAACTCGCTATTTTCAAGCGCAGGACAATGCCCAAAATAAGTTTTTTAACAGGGTATTCAATCATGCTCCCCGTGATCATAATAGTTATTGGCTTATTGGTGGAGCCATTGGTGGCGGTAAAACCAAGTGTCTTGTGGCTTTGGTTATTGGATATGCTTCGCGCTACCCCGGCTCACGTATTTACGTCACACGAAAAGACGCAACAGATTTAAAAGACACTACCTACAAAGACTTCATTTCACTTTGCCCCCCTTCTATGATACGCTCTCCCAAAACCGCGCTGGCTGATCTTGCCGATATGTGCAAGGATGTGACATTCACAAACGGCAGTCTGATTATGTTTCGTGAATTGAAGGACCTGTCCGGGAAGTTTGGGCTGGAAGTCAACATGGTGGTCATTGATGAGTGTGGAGAAGTTGACTACGATATTTATATGGCGATGGATACGCGGTTGCGGCCTTTTCCAAACAGTCCCAAGGACGCACCGTTCCTGATGGTCCTTACGGCTAACCCCACACCGGCATGGCCAAAGTCTGTTTTTATAGATGACAACAAGCCGCATCACAATTATATTCATTTGTCACCATCAGATAATGTTGATCTTTTAAAACAACGGCCAAATTATATTAAAGATTTGATGGAGAAGTTTCCGCGCAGTTGGGTGGAGCGATATCTTAAAGGTAGTTGGGATATTGTTATTGAAGGAGCCGTTTTTAAAGAGTGGGACTCGGCCCTGCATGTCGTGGAGCCATTTAACATTCCTTCCCACTGGATTCGCGTATTTGCGCTGGACCCACACATGGCAAAACCAATGTGCGGATTATGGTATGCACAATCACCGGATGGTGATGAGGGTTATATTTATGATGAGCTCCAAAGCACACCTGAAGACTCATTTCAAGATTTTTTACTTGCTATGTTGGCTCGCGAGCGTGAACACAGTAAGGGAGCAACGATATATCGTGTCCTTGATTATAGTCTATCGACTGTCCTGCACAAAAAAGGGAATGGTAAATCGTTACGTGACATTATTAATCGTATGGGTCTTGGCTTTTCTAATGCAAATAAAAAATCCAAATGGGATAACATCTTGCTCGTCAAGGACCGGCTTAAGAATGAAAAAACATCTTTACCACTTTTGTATTTCTTCTCCAACTGTAAAACAACTATTAAGCAGATGAAGAATTATCGCTTTACTGATAATGATGGGACCAAAGATTTTAAAGAAAAAATTCTTAAAGTAGACGATGATTTTGTAGACTGCACTCAATATGTAATGGCTATGCGGCCATGGTTGTTTCAAAATCGAAACCATGATACAATAGAGGGAGTAACATATATTGGTAATCATTATGCCGCGCCGGACGATTCAGAAATTGAATCAAAACTAAAAGGAGACCGAGGGTGATGGGGATATTATTTGCTTTACTAATGCTGATCTCAACTCCACAGTTTATGGAGTTATCTGATTTGGCCGATGATCCGGCTTCTCATGATGAGCAGATGATCACGACGCAAGGAAGAATTGTAATAAACGGTTGCGCGTTTGGCACAACTAAATTTACCTTATATCCTTTTCGATCAGCAGAAGGTACAGCGGTAGCGGTTTTAGTTGATGTGTCCTGTCAAGTATTTTTTGAGGATTCAAAATTCAGATATACGAGCGCGGTTGTGACCGGCATATATCATGCTGATCACAATGTGATTACGCACGCAACAATAACTTTTAACGGGTTGGTTTTATGAAAGCACCTCAACAACGATATGCACAGTCGGAAAAAGGCAAAGCTAAAAAAGCCGAATATCGTCAGGCTCACCATGAAGAGCTTTTGATGAAAAAGAAAATTTGGTATCAAAAAAATCGCAAAGCTATTTTGGATAAGCAAAGAGATTATAATAAAGAAACATATCAACCGCATCCTAGACTTTATATCTACATAAAAAAACAGGATAAGGATGCTTTGATGTTTAAAGCATTGCTGAGAGCATATGGTCCTGATGCAAAGAAAAATTATATTGAAGCATGGTGCAAACAAGATGGTTGGTGTGCCATTTGTTTAAAGACTTTAAAGTTTCTTGCTCGAACTACACACTATGATCATGACCATATCACAGGAAAATTTCGGGGTCTTTTATGTAACAACTGTAATACAGGTCTAGGTCATTTCAAAGATTCAATTAATAATTGTCAATTTGCCGCTAATTATTTAGCAGGAGGTGTGCCATCTGGTCAGATGAAATTCTCTCAAGTAGTATAAAACAATGGTGGGCAGACCGAAGCACCGACAATAGTGGTGAAATGGAACGTGAACGTAAAGACCTAGAGCTTTATATAGGTAAGCGTCGTAAGGCGACAGAGAATCTGCCTTTTAATAATGCTTCCAATCTTGACATTAGCGGGATGATGGTGCAAGGCCATGTGGAGTCTATTCATTCCCGGATCATGATGACGCTTGAGAAGTCTGATCCGCTCATTCATTTTAATTGCGGAGATAAAGATTCATCCACCGCATCTGAGTTCTATTTCAACAAAAAGATTAATGATGAAGTAGGGATTATGGAAGTGACGGATGAGTGGTTCCGTGAGGCATTAATCGGCGGGGCGAGAAGAGCTAAAGCTAGATGGTGCAAAGAGATTCAGAAAATCACTGAGTCATGGGAGCTTTCCATTCCCCCGGATGCGCCTTCTGAAGGTACGGCAGAACATATCTTCTCGTTTATCAATGAGAAGCTTTCAAAAATTTTTACAAACTTCAATTTGAAAGTCACATCTGAAGGCCGGTGGAAGGTCACATTTGATCGTGATGGAAAAACACAAACAGCAACCCTTACATATAAAATCAAAAAAGATAATGTAAAAGTCACAATTGTATACAATAAAGTGACTTTCAATGGTGTAAAGGTTGAGATCATCAAACCAGAAGATTTCAAAAAATCAAAAGGTCCAATTCAAACCTGTCATGAAGTTATGCACAGATATTTTTTAAACTGGAATGAAGTTAGGACACTGGTTGAAAGTGGTGAATTTACCAACATTGAAATAGATGAAGAGACCAAAAAAAAGTTCTACACTCCGCCTGTGAATGAAAAAAAAGGGGATCGCGCCGCAACTAGTGATACACGCGAAGCAATACAAGTTAATCGTGATGATGTGTCAGGCCATACAGATCGATCCGAAGATAAGTATGAGTTTATTGAAGCCTGTGTGCTTGATGATTTTGAAGGCGATGGAATACTTGAAGATCGGATCATTACAAAATTTAATGGCACACAAAAGATTGTTCGCAATATCAGCCGAAGTGAAGCTGGGTATCGGCATCGGCCATATAGTGAAATCTTGATTCAAAAAATTCCCGGCAAACATTCGGTGGCATTTGGTGTTCCATCCATGATTTTCGATCTTGCTGAAGAAGAGACAGCCATTCATAATCTGGTGATGGACGCATCAACGCTTGCTGCCATTAAATTTTATTTTTATGGCGATGATAATGCGATCAAGAATGAAAGGCGTAAGATAGCGCCCGGAAGCGGCCACTCTATGCCGCTTCCTACTAGCGGTAATCTTCGTGATGCAATTTACATACCGGACTTCAATTCGGATGTAGGGCCATTATTTAATCTGACGGCTCGCTTAGATCAGACTGCACAATCACTCGATGGTGTGAATGAGACGCAGCTCATGAAGAAGCCATCACCCCGTACACTTGGCCAATCACAGATTGCACAAAATGAACTGAACATTCGTTTTGCTCGTATCTTTTCGCGCTGCATTGGGAGTATTGGTACCATGACAGGTCTTGCCGGTCTTCTTGTGATCATTGCTGATCTGTATCGTGAATTTGGGGATGAGTTGGATTTCATCAATAAGACTGGTGGTAAGGCGGTAAAGATCAGCCTCCCGAAGTCCGACGACTTTAGCATCACGCTCAACATTGATGTCAACAAACTCAATGAAGTAAAAGAGCTTCAGAAAGCTCAGTTGGTATTATCAACGATCATGAATCCTAATCTTGCACAGATGAAGATCGTGAGTCCCAAGAATGTGTACAACGCAGCAAAAGATTTGCTTCGTTTATCAGCAATCCTTGACCCGGATGAATACCTTACTGCACCACCTGATGCAAAATCCAAAACTCCGAAAGAAGAGAACTGGTTAATGCTGCAAGGTCTTGATGCACAGGTGAGCCCGGCTGATGATGATCAGCAGCACATAATGGAGCATCAGGTTGTGCTTGATATTGTTTCAAAACAAGGTGCTGAAACTTCCCCAATGGTTGCACAGCGTTTAAAAAAACATATTGATGATCACCAAAAACAAATGCAAGGCAAACAAGCAGCACAGGCACAGCAATCACAAATGGCGCAAGCATTAATTGGCGGTATCGGGCCTGAAGCACCGATGGCTCAAGGAGGTGGTGCCCCAACTCCCGGCCAAGCTGGGGGCCCTTCCGCCGCACCCGGAGGTCCACTCGTATGAGCTTTGATCCTGATAAGTATTTTTTATCATTAGAGGGTTTGTCATCTGCTAGTGAAGTAATAAACACACTTGACTCTGTTGGATGGACTGTTCTTCGTCGTGAGGTTAGGAAGCTGGAAGAGAAGCTTCTTAAAGATGTGTTGACAGGCGGCGCGTCAAAACATGATTATCATGTTGGAAAATATGATGGCGTGAAAGCAGCGTTGATTTTTATTGAGCAGCAGCAAGAAATTGCGCGGCGAACACTTGACGAATCACTTGACAAAAAAGTATAGTCATGGTAAGATAAAACTATCCTATCGAAGCCGGTACGTTACACGGCACTATCGAGTCAATTCCCTTCGTTAAAAGGAGTATCAAATGAGTGTAGAAGCGGCAGCTCTAGCTAATTTAGAGCCTAGTGGTGAAACAGAAGCAGATATTATCAGTCGGCAAACTGAGCCATCTGATAATAACAAACCGACTGAGAACGTAAACCCTCCTGCTGATGATAAACTAAAAGCAGATGTTAAACCCCCGGTTGATGAGCGCGGTGTTCCTCTTACCAACAAGATTGCAGAGTTGGAAAGAAAGCTCGCTAAATCAATTGAGCGAATAGAAGCGCAAGATAATTTTATTGCCGCGATCAAAACATCTACACTCCCGGCGCAAGACCCAGCCAAGTCTGAGCCGAATGCAGAAGATATGCAGTTATTGGCAACGAACCCGACAGAATGGGTTCGGAAAACAGAAGAGCGTATTACAAATGCGGTCCGTACCGATCTGAATCAAAGGGACTCGTTGAAGCAAATCAACAAAGATTTCCCGATGATCAACAAGCAATCGAAGAACTACGATTCGGAGTTTGCTGATGAAGTTGCCGCAGATTGGCAGCAGAGAACACAGCGGTATGGAAAGCCAAATGATTTAAGCCTTCTGTATGACTCAGCAAAGGCCGTTAAATTACGGCGATTGGAAGAGCGCCTCGCTAAAGATGAAGCAAAGAAGATAGCAGCCCCGCTTGGAAATGGCTCTCGTCAGGATGCACCTAAAGTGGTTATGACCGACGAGCTTCGTGCTATTCAGCAAGGTTTAAGATTAAGCGAGGATGATTTTATGTCGATCTATAAAGGAGCCCAATAATGAGCGTACATGAAGATGAATTAAGTTCGGCAGCGTCACGTGATGGTTTCAAGAGAATGTGGATTCGTGAAGATCAGTTATCACGTTTTACGAATCATGGGTTTGAAAAAGTAAAACAGGATTCCAAAAAAGCTCCAATTGTTGAGCTGGATGATCCCTGTGGAAATAACGGGAAGCCCGGAAGAATTTTTCTTGTTGAGGCCCCGGACAAAATTAATGAAAAATTCCAGCGTGATCATAATGGTGGAAAGCTTTTGGAAATGCAGAAACGAGCTCTCGGTATTGGGCTTTCAAAAGAAGAAAAAGCAGAACGGGCTCGCAAGAATCGTATTCGTAGAGAAGCCGACCCGGACCGAGCCATGTCGGGTGAACAGACTGATATGCAGGACATATCAATGAAAATTAAAGGTTAAAAATGCCCGGAGAAATTTCAATCAAACGCTGGACTGATGAGCATGATAAACGATCAGCTCAGTCTAATGCACAGAAGACCGAAGCTAAAGGTTCTGCCCCAAAAGATACAACCTATGCTGGTGCGCGTGGTGGGGGTCCTGAACTTCAGCAATTGAAAGAGCTGGAAAAGTCAGAAGGAAAATAAGAATGAACAAAATGGCAAGTCAGCAGAAACATAAACCTTATGAGCAGCCGGTCATGAATACGACTGAGCATGAGGTGAATGTGGATGGCAATGATATTAATCATGGAAAGCCGGGTAGTGATACCAAGCCTTCCGAATTTGGTAATTTGAAATAAGGAGAGTTTAGATGGCGGCTACATTAACAATTTTACAGCCTGTTCTGCAAGATGATTTTTCAGACAGTAAGCAGATGTGGGATGTTACGGTTGGACAGACTTTTGAGGCCAATGAGTTTGTATCCCTTGTTTCTGGCAAAGCGACTGTGACGGCTTCGGCCGCGACTGGCTCTTCTGGTTTTACCCTTGGTAGGGCGGTTGATCTTCCCTCTGGCAGCCTTAATGCTCGAACTGCTATTGGTCCTGCGTCAGGGTTCAATGGTATTCCTGTTGCTCGGCTTCATGCCGGAATGAGGTTTAAAATGACCTTAACCGGGAAGGCGCTGGCTGCCACTGATCTTGGTGCACAGTATGGGATTCTGCTTACCAGCAACGTACATACCGTTGATGGTACAAACACAACGCAGAAGCTTTTCACAATTGTCGAAATTCCGAACACCCCCGGAATTGGTGACGGCGGTATTGGGGATACAAACGTGAGAGTGGTCGTGGAGTTTATCAACACGGTCGCTGCGCTGATTTAAGGAGATTTTTTAGATGGCAAATACAGTTAGTTTTAGCCGCGACGTATATCCGGCTTTGTCCAAAGTCATATTTGCGGAGCAGAAAAGAGTCGGCACCGTTTATGACAAAATCATGAATGTTCTTCCCACTAATCGGTGGTATGAAGAGCATAACACTGAAGTCGGGTATGGCCTCTTCTCGGTTACTGGTGATGGCGAAAGTTACCATCAGGACGAAATGTATCAGGGCTATTACACCAAAATTCAGCTCTTCAAATACACGAAATACTTCCGTGTGACTGAAGACCTGATGCGGTTTGGAAAATATGTCACGATGGGCGACAGGGCCCGTGACATGGGAGACAAGGCCCGGATCACCAAAGAAACGACTGCGGCTCTGGTTTATAATCAGGGCGGAACGACCAACCTCGCGGATGGCGTGCCTCTGTTCTCTACCTCTCATCCCGGCTATCCCGGATCAGGTGCGACGTTCGCCAACATCCTCTCGACTCAGGCGGCTCTGAGCTACACCTCTTATCAATCGGTCATTACAGCCCTTCGTACACAGGTTGATGAACGTGGAACGCTGATCCAACAGATTCCGAGAAAATTGGTTGTGCACCCTGCATCGGAACTGGTTGCGCGTGAAATTCTGAAATCTGCCGGACGGCCGGATACCGCGAATCGCGCGGATAATCAGTTGAAGGATATGACCCCCGGTGTGGAGTTGATCGTGAACCCGTTCTTGACTTCCACGACTATGTGGTTTGTCATTTGTGATGTGTATTATGTCTATGCTTATGAGCATGGCGGACTCCGCGTGCGGCATGAACATGATCCATTCAACAACGACGAAATGGTTTTCGGATCATATTATCTTTCAACCGGAGCGAGCCACTACCTCGGATTGTACGCGGGTTCGCTGTAAGGAGAATTAAATGGCAGCGGTAAGTTTTGCACGGCCAAATACTATTGGGGCCGGGAGTCCTTCCCGGTTTTCTGGCCCCTTAATTGTCGATAATGACGCGCCGGACGGGTTTATAATGTTTGGCGGCCCCGATCTTGATTCGGATAACAACACGAATATGGCGATTGTTCGCGCGGCGGCGGGTGATTGGAGCAGACAGCGCACGGCAGCGGGTGCTGAAACCTACAATTTCCGTATCGTTTTAACTCAGGCGATTATCGGCAGACTCGGTGTGGTCTATGATCAGACGACCCCCGGCGGTGGTTTGACACAATCCAAAGGATTCAAGATCACCAAATTTGATGTGATTCATCAGGTCACTGTCGCGGCTCTGACCAGTCATACAGTAACCGGGTTCCAGCAGACGGCTTACTCTAACAACGTGGCAACGGCTGTAACCACTGTCTCGGCAGTTACCGGGACCTTGCATACGGCGACACAGGCCAATCCTTATGTTGATACGATTACGGTGACAACGCCGATCTTCTTCAACACTCAGGATGCGTTGGCTACTTTTGAGTGGCAGGCTGTACTACAGAACACAGGCGTTTATTCGATTAAAGGGGTTGTCGCGTACTTCAGCTTTAACTTGAATTAAGGAGAAGCGATGCTCGACACTTTTTTACTCTGCTACAATGAGGTTCTAAACCGAACGCAGAATACTTCCGTCGATGCCGATAGGTTGGCGCTAGTGAAAACTTTCGTCAACAATCGGCACAAGGAAATTCTCGCGTTCCGGTCTTGGCCTTTCCTTCAAAGCACCTTCACTCTCAATCTTGTGGCTCCATACAGTACCGGCACAATAACTGGCACGAATGGGTCGGTCACAGTTACCGGCACGGGCACGTCATTTGTAGCCGGTCATGCTGGCTGGATACTTGCCCCGACAGCCGGTAACGAGTGGTATGAAGTCTTATCGGTTCCGAACGGGACCACCCTGACACTTAAAACCCCTATCGCGACAGACAATTTCACCAATGTGTCTTATTGGCTTTATCAGCTTCGCTATGCTATGCCGACCGATTTCCGCGTTCCCACGACCGGGGTGGTAAATTTCTGGACCGTACCGCCTCTCGATTTTGTTGGGATGCGAACGATCATGAAGCGCCTGACTCAATTGTATTTTGATTATCCCCGCGAAATGTCTCTGGACTACAACGGCACGACTACGCCTCAGATGGTGTTCTATCCTCCCGCAGTCAAGGCGGCGATGATCAAAGGGATTTATATTCGGTCCGTAGCTGATCTCGCGGCTGATGCGGATGCCATCGTCATACCTGAACCATATCGCAGAGCGATTGTTGAAGGAGCTCTTGCTGATCTCTATCGGGACCCTAATGGTACAGACCCGCGCTTTCAATCCTGTGAACAGAACTTCACGCAGCTTCGGAATATGATGGCGAGAGATTATAATTTATTTGATGATCCTCCACAGTTTGAACCTTATGATTTCAGACGGAGTGAAATCAGTCTGGATGAATTTGCAATTCAGAAAACCATTTGGCAGAACAGGTAATGTCTGATGCCTCCCACTCAACAAGCTTGGCAAACTAAAGTAATACCTCAATTCACTTCGTTGAATACTTCTCAAGCTCCGACTTTGATCGGTGATGATGAATTTCAGCTTCTTGAGAATTTTGATCTCGTCGGTGATGCTGGGGATAGTAATGTTCTTGCGGTGCCAACACTTATTCCATCCGTTCTGAACAACTTCATTCTTAATACAAATTTTTATGGTACGACAGCGTTGCGTCATATCTATGAACCGATGCAATGGGACAAAGTAAATTTTAGCACTATTCCGCTATATTTTACTGTGCGTAATGTGATGTCTGTTAGCACAGGTTATGTTATGCTTATGGATTTATCCTTATCCACGGCTACGCGTATTGCTGCGGCAGAAGATTGGGGCTTCGCACCAAATCGTTATGTTGGAAGTGTATTAACACTTATTAATAATAATGCTTTAATTAACTCAGCTAATTGGACTGTTCGTAACGCAGCTTCAACGAATACATGGAATGGAATTGGTGTTGGAACTGTTTCTGGTTCAAAATTATTTGTAGCAGTTGCATCAACAGGCACAGGTACGCGAGTGATGACTTCTCCTGATGGAGTTACTTGGACAACACGAACTTCTGCTGCTGATGTGGCATGGCAATCTGTTTGTTCTGGTACAGTATCTAGTGCGAATTTATTTGTTGCTGTATCAAATAATGGTACAACGGCAAATACTGTAATGACCTCGCCTGATGGTATAACATGGACCCTGCGTGCTGTCCCCGCTAATTGTGTACTGCCATGGACTTGTGTTGTGTGGGCTAATAATTTATTTGTAGCTTCATACTCACAATCAGGAACAGACTCTATATTATACCCTACTACTATAACATATATGACATCTCCCGATGGTATAACATGGACATTACGGCAACCATATACTGCCGTAATGTTTACTTCATCTCCAATCTATGCGGTAAACAATTATTTTATTCAATTTGTATCGTCATTTAGTGCACCGGCAGGCGGACCAAAAATGGCGTATACGTATTCAACCGATGGCATTAATTGGGTCTTCAACACACCTACCCTTCCCTTATATACTACAACTTATTATACTAATTCTATGACCTATGGTTCTGGTATATATGTTTTCGTCTATGCGGGAGGGGTTTTATCAACAACAAATTTTGCATCGTCTGTCGCTGTATGGAATAATAGTACCACACCAGCCAACAATACATGGACCTCAGTATCTTATGGTAATGGTTTATTTATGGCTGTATCATCTACAGGTATAGGTAATCGGTCCATATACTCTACTGATGGCGTTGCATGGTCGATACTTGCCACTCCTTCAGATATAGCGTGGATTGGCTTAGTCTTCAGTAACAATACTTTTGTGGCGTTGTCAAATAATGGTACTTTGGGATCGGTTATGACATCAGCCAGCATTACCCAAGTGCAAACCGCTATGCGAGCTTTTGTTGGGCTTCAAAATAAAGTATATGTATATCTTCCATTAATATATGGTACTCAAAGTCCAAACCAATCTATCGGTACTGTCTCAGGTTTATCTGTTACTTATTCATCTGGCACAGTTTTTACTGCTAACATTGCTCCCGGAAGTATTATTACTTTTTCAGGGATTACAACAGGTGGTGATGATGGGAATGGTGGTTTTATTGTCGCGGCAGTAACCCCAACAACTTTATTACTTTACACAGCACCGGGGAATGGCTCGTATACAATCTCATGGATACCTTGCGTACAAATTACTTTTGGTGGTGCAGCGAATTATTTTGCAAATCATATTTCGTGGTTTAAATCACGTCTTTGGGCTTGTACTTCTGGCAATCGATTATATTTTACAAATCTTCCCGCTGTGGTTTTTGGTTCAACAAGCGATAGCCTTTCAACAAATTACTATGATTTTATTGAAGGCGATATTGGTGATCTTGTTGCAACACATGGATGGGGGGGTCGCCTTCTTATTTTTTGTAAGAATGCAATTTATACTTTAACTGGTGACCCAAGTAAGCAAGCGATTATTTCATTAATGGCTCCCGGAATTGGTTTATTAAGCCAATCTACTATTTGTCCGACACCTTACGGAATTGTGTTTGCTGATCAATATGGACAGCTTCGCCTTACCGACGGCCAATCGGTGCTTCCAAAAATTCTAAGTAATGATGTGCGAAATAGTTTTGTGATCACACCCAATGGTACCAAGATGTTTTATCATGATGATCATTTGATTATCTTAACACAGACATCGCGCACAGGTGCATTTACAAATTATCCTGCACAATGGGCCTATCGATTCAGTCTTGATAAATGGTTTAATTGGCCGGGTGTGTCGGTTCAGGACGGTCTGCAATCCATCACCTATCCATATTTTAATGTGACCAGCGGTAATTCAGGCTTGCCTGAACATCTTTATATTAGTGGCACATCTATCTATGAGTTTCAGGCTATTAATACAACCCCTACTATTCAAGGTCGATTCCAGACGAAAGATTTTACGCTGGACGATCCGAATGCTGTGAAGGTTATTGACAGATTATCTTTTGATCTGTATAATTGCTATGCTGGTGTAGTAATTACTTGTACGCCGGTAATGGATGGAGTAGCAATGGCAGCATTAGCAAAAACCTATTTAACTACTGATCATGCTAATCAAACAACATTTTTTCAATTTAAACAAGCGGTAAAAGGACGACGTATCTCGTTTTTAGTTTCATTTACCGCATTAGGCAATAGCCAAATTGGATTACTCGGTAATATGAAATTTACTTATATGATTATCAAAACAAATGTTGATGGTGGATTTAGCCCAAGCCAATCAACATATTTAACTCAAGCCAATAGTCAGCTTTTAATGATCTAAGGAGATCAAATGGCAATTCAACTTTATGCTGTGTCAGCGGTGACAAGCACGAATCTCACGACCTATACTGATGTGGCTACGGCCGTTACTGCCCTTGGCTCCACCCCGGCGACATTGGTAATAATGGATGTTCAATCTATTGTTACTAATCTTGTCATCCCAAATACAATTCGCCTTCGGTTCATTGATGCAGGACAACTCTCAATTAATGGCGGGGTGACATTAACCGTACAAGGCGGTATAGATGGGCCTACGGGCGTTGCGTTATTCGTCGGAACTGGTAATGTCATATTGTCTCAAGCACAACTTATTGACACTAACTGGTTTGGAAATTCTGGTACCGTGACGTATACCCGTCTGCAACTTATTGGTCCCGGCACCACGACCAATGATAACGCGGCGGCTGGTATAGTAGGTGAATATGGTACCGCCACTATTGCTACAGGCGCATCTATCTCGCTTTCCACAACGGTTGGGGCTAATGTGACCAGCCTCAGTCTGACGGCCGGAGATTGGGATGTGAGTGGCGCGGTTGATTATACTTTTGGTGCAACGACCAACTTTACCGCGCTACGGCAAGGCATCAGTACAGTATCCGCTACTCTTGGCGGCCAAGATACTTTCTCAGTGCTTGCGCTGGCCGGAAACGTACCGACCGCAGCGGTGGATATGGCTCTGCTTACACCTATTGTACGGCTCAGTTTAAACGCGACCACAACGATCTATTTAGTTACTCAGTGTGTTTTCACTGTATCAACTCTTAAAGCCTACGGCACAATCCGGGCTAGACGAATGAGATAAGATGTGGTATAATAAAGTATTATCTAAGGAGCTTATTTAAATGGCTTATGCACCGGCAAAACCTGTATTTGGATCAACATTTGATCCTGCAACATCCTCCTATGGGGCTGGAGGAGGTTGGGGCGGAGGAGGATGGGGCCGTGGTTCGTTCGCACCCCCATTACCAGACACTTCAGCCAAATCAGACTTACCGACTATTGGTGGTATGACCCCCGATGCGCCACAGGCATCAACAGGTGATTGGTTTGGTTATATGCCCAGCTATTTGACCGGCGAAGATGTAACCTTTCAAAAACTTCTTAGTGGTGATTGGTCTAATCTCCCCGGTATGGACGCACTAACAAAAAGATATGAACAAGATATACGAGGTTCACAAGCTGAGCGTGGAACTTTTTATTCCGGTGTTGGGTCAAAAGAAGAGGCGATGGATATTACTGGTTTGCGAACACAGCAAGCAAATCAGATGATGCAGCAGATTCTTTCGTACCTAGGCTTGGCACCGCCCCGTGCAGTAGCACCTCAAGGCGCAGGCTCATCGGGCGCGGCTGATATAGGTGGTCTGATGGGCGGCTTTGGGGCGTTACTCGGTGCGCTACCTTAATAAAGGATAATTAAATGCCAGTTTCTTACGGACAACCATATCAAGCCCCTTCTGACATTTCACAATTTCTAAGTAGTGGTGGAATGCAGGGCATTGCCTCAATGCTGCAAAAGTTTAAAGACAAAAAGCAGATGGATACATTGATGAGCAGTTTAGATCAAAGCCCTGAAGGTGTGGCAATGAAGAACACCCCGGAGTTTAAAATTGCCGCTTCTCAAGGCCCCCGTGTGCTTATGCAAGCCCTTCTTGCTGGCCGCATCACCCCTCCGAAACAACAGACAACTATGGCCTCAATGTTTGGTGGTGAGCCGATGTATAAAGATCGTATGATCACATCTGAAGGTGTAGCTGGTCCTGTAACCGCTGAAGGAAAAAAACCCGAAGCTCCGACGACTCTTGGGGCTATTAAAGGAACACCATTAGAACTGGCTGATATTATGAAAGCTTATGAACAGCCAATTCTTAAAAAAGCTGAGACTGAAGAAAAATTAAAGCTTGGTGAACAGCGTATTCAATTACAGCGTGACAGCTTGGCACAGCGGCATCAAGATTTATTGACCCGTGTAAAAGGTTCGATGGATACGATGAAAATGCGCCTTCAGTTTGCTAAAGGCGATAAAAATTTAAGCTTCGCCGCGAACATGGCTAATTCACGAATCAAGGGAATTGAGTTGCGCGCCAACACAATTACAAAAGAAATTGAGGGTGTTCAAAAAGAGTTTGATGCAAAGATTCTAAAATCTCCTGAAGAGGTTGATAAAAGACTCACTCCATTGTTTGCTGAAATGCGTGATCTTGATTTGCAGAGAGAGCAAATTGAAAACACAATGAACATGATGATTCCGATGACCCCGACTGGTGGTGCTGGTGGTGGAGGCCCTGCTGGTGGTGCCGGAGCGAAAGGCCCAAGCAAATCTGATTTCATGTCTGCGGCACGTAAATCAAATCCGGGTGTGCCTGATGCTGATTTAGAAAAATACTGGAACGAGAAATATGGCGGAGTAAAATAATGGCCGCCATAGTTGACCCGTTTGATCAGCCAAAGAAGTCAACTATCGTTGATCCCTTCGATACCGCTGCTTCCAAAATAGTTGATCCGTTTAAGCCCAAACCGACTGAAGCCAAAGCCGCGCCTCCTTCAATAACGGCCGGTCCTACTCTGCCTTCTGATCTGGTTTTCAGACAAGCCCCTCCTGAAAAATCACTTATTGGAAAAACCATAGATGTAGCAGGCGCAGCACTCGCGCTGCCTTTAGAAGTTCCTTTTGCCGCAGGCAAAGGTATTGCTCAACTAGGCCAAATGCTGTACCAAGGTAAAATTAAAGATGCAATTGAGTCCACAGCTAAGTCGCTGATACCGGGTAGTGCTGTTTATGAAAAAGCCTATGAGCAGCAAACACCTCTTGAAGCTCTTGGTAAAGAAGGCCGAGGGAATCCGCTCGTAGAAGCTTTTAAACAAGATGCCCCCGGCACTATGTTATCCCTTATACCATTTCTCGGTTTGGCTAAACTGAGGCCGGTTGTGGCCGAGCGTCCGGTCATGACAGTCATGGAAGCAGGGAAAGAAGCCGAGCTCAATAAAGCAGCGGAGCAAGTACAGAATCAACGCGCTCAGAATTTTGAAGAACAAAGCAAATCCGTCGAGTCTGAGTACAATAAAGTAAAGGCACAGGCTGGGTCTTCACAGAACCTTGTTGCGACGCGCTCCGATATTGTGAATAAAACTTTTGCTTTGGAGCAAATGAAAGCCGAATGGCAAAAGAATCCAACTGAGAAGCTTAATAAAGACATGACAGCCATTCAATCCGATATTGAATCGCTTCGCAAGAAACTTTCACCAAGTACTGATGAGCTCAAATCAGTCCTTGATCTGGTTAAAGAAACACACGCAAAAAACTATCCTATCAATAATCCAATGGTAAAGTCAACGCCAAAAGTTGATTCGATCTACGATCTCTATAATATCCCCTACTCCCCGGAGCTGGCGCGCAACGCTATTGACAAAATGATGAAGAAGGATGCGCCGACCCCGGACTCAACGCCGACAGAGCGCACTGTTTCAAACTCTATTCCGGTACCGGCCAAAGATTTGACTATGTTGGCTGATCCGAAACCGAATACTTTTTTAAAAATTATATCGGAACAACTTAATCCATCACTTGATGTGATCGGTGATTTCCGAACTATGAAGGCTGATCAGGCGATTGTAGATGTGGTTACAGCTCTGCATGGCGACAAAACAGCCGATATGAAGATTTATTTTGATCGAATGGATAAGATCATGGATGGATTATCCGATGCGGATCGGGAGCGCGTAACTTATGAAATGGCGAATCCCGGCAAATATCCTGCCCATACTCCTGAGATCAAATCGAGTGCTAACGCCATGACACAGTTAATGAAAGAAATTGCGGATCATGATGTCAAGACTGGCTTCTTAAAGCCTGAAGATGTGCGGACCCACTATTACATGGGGATGTATAAAAATCTTGAGACAGGCAAAGTTGCGCGCCCGGAAGATATATTTAATGCGTTTGGTAATAGCAAGCGCCGTCAGGCTATTGGCTCCCCTTATAATAAATCAGCATTAGAAAAGACCATCACCAGCCCGGAACAGGCGATGGCGATCTTTAAAGATACGGCTGTTACCCCTATATTCGATCCGATCTTGTGGGGCCGGTCCCGCGTTATGCGGTCGATCAATGCCATCCATAATAAAGCAGCTTACGACAAGATCGTTGCCTTGGCCGAGACACGGCCTGATTTGGTCAGCAAGACCCCTAAGCAGGGCTACATTCCTTTGACCAACACCCCGGTCCATGTGCGCGCTCAAGAACTGCGATTCCTACAGGATGAGGCTACATTCAAACAGAGTATAAACTGGCTTGATAAAACTGCCAATGTTGTGAAAGGGCTTGGTGTGGGCCTCACTCCGTTTGGGGCTCCACACTGGCTCAATGCCGCAACTTCAGCTTATTTGAGGCTTGTTTCACCAATCAAAGATATGGGCACAATTCGTAATCAAGCCTATGCTCTTCGTATGGCTCCGCTTGCGGCGGCAAAAGTTGTTGGGGCTTTATATCGTTCTATTGTGAAGAAGTGGAGCCCGGAGGATCATGCAGCTTATATCCAAGGCATTCGTGAAGGATGGGTTGCTCCACATGGTATTTTAGGCGAGCTCACCGTCGATCCATTAAATGCAACTAAGTTTACAAAGTTTGCAGAAGGTTTCAAGAAGCTGTTGAAGTTTAATCACAACTTTCTTTTCGCCGAGGGCCGAGTTGATCCTCAATTCCGTGTCATGCTCTACAATACACTCAAAGACTGGAACCCTAACTATGCTCCGGCTCAGATGCGTAAATTTGTCAATCAGACTTTGGGACAGTATAATCCCCGGCTTATGTCAGCCGGTGAGCGCACCACAGCGCGCCGTTTGGTTGAGTTTTGGGGATGGGAGAGTTCGACCCTGCCTCGCATCCTAGGAACATTGAAGCATACGCCTATGGCTTTTGCTGCTCCACTGACCATAGCAAATTTTGTCAACTATCTTAACTCGGATAAGATGATGTGGGATAATGACTCCGGCCATAAATTTGATATTATGGTTGGTCGTGACAAAGAAGGCCATCCGATTTATATGGGCTTACCCGGTGTGTGGAAGACAGCATTTAATGTAACAGGCGCGAGTAAAGCAGTTGAATCATATCAGGCTTGGCGCGGAGGTCAAGATGCTCTCAATGCTGCAAAAGACTATCTTGCTAATTTGCCATCACACCTAGGGCAGGAATCATGGCGCAGACTGTTCTCTCATTACACTGGCCTGATTGAGTTGATCGCAAATAATAAAATGCACTTCACTCAGATGGGCAAGAGTAAAATGGCAATGAGCCAAATGATTTTTAATCCGCAAGACTCTGTACCGCAAATTATGACAGATTTCGCTCAGAGTCAGGCGGAGAAGATTGTATTCCCATTTAAAAACATTGAAGACTACGCTTCTGGTCAGAAAGAGGGGCCACTCTCGCTTCTTGGGTTCCTTGGAGTCTATGCAAACCCATACATCTCTCCCGAAGAGCGTAAAGCTAAACGCGATATTATGAAGAGTCTAAAATGAAATATCTAATCATCAGTGACGAAATAGACAGCCTTGGATTACTCACACGATTGCAGGATGAAGGCCATGAAGTTAAAGTATGGTGCAAAGATAAAGAGTCTCTCGATATTGGCCGAGGTATCATTAATCTGGTTCCTGATTATCGGAGCCATGCTCGGTGGGCTGATGTGGTCATTGTGGACTCTACTGGTTATGGTAAGGAAATGGATCAGTGGCGCAAGGCCGGAATCCTAGTCTCCTGCGGTACAGAAGCCACAGACAAACTCGAAGACGACCGGGCTTATGGTATGAGGCTTCTTGAGAAGTATGGCTGCACAGTTCCCCCATGGGTAGGCCCATTTAAGACTCTTGATCAAATCATTACCTTTGTCAAGAAAACACCTAAGAGGTGGGTGATTAAGCCCTCCGGCCAGCAGGATCGAGACCTTACCTATGTCTCTCGGGATGCGGATGATTTAATCCAAGAAGTTGAACGATGGAAGAAGAAGGGCCTCAATATCAAACAAGGCGCCATCCTCCAAGAGTTTATTAAAGGTCATGAAATGGCTATCGGCTCATCCTTCTGCGCTGATCGGTTCATCTATCCTTTCCAAATCAATTGGGAACATAAGAAGCTTCTTGCCGGTAATCTAGGCCCCAACACCGGAGAGCAAGGCACTGTCGCGGCCTACCTTTCCAAGAATCGTCTTATTACCGAGATTGAGAAGCTTCGCCCATGGCTGGCAAACACCGGGTACAGCACGGATTTTGATTTAAATTTTATGCTCACTGAAGACAAGGCATTTGTCATGGAGCCTACTTCGCGCTTGGGATATCCCGCGATCTTTATGCAGATTGAGAACACCAAGATGGATGTGGGTGAATACTTCTATGAGATCGCCAACGGCACGTTGGAAGCTTTGCCAATGAAGAATACTTGGGTGGTCAATGTAGTATTGTCTGCCCCCGGCTATCCGTTTAAGGAAGGCTATGTCAAACACGGGAAGGGCAAAATTATACCGGGGATCAAGGAAGACTCCCCGGAGCACCTCTACTTCTATGAGATCGAGAAGACCAAGGAAGGATATCAAACGTGTGGGTCCTCCGGGGCGGCGTTGGTTACGGTCGCGACCGGCAACTCGCTTGAAGAGACTCAGAAAAAAGTGTATGATTATATCAAGAAGTATGATTTTCCATCTTGGCTTGGGTACCGGGTGGATATTGGCAAGAAGCTAATCGATGAAGAATTGGGGTGGTTTAAAAAACATGGCTGGTTCTGAGGGACGACAAGATAAATTTGGGCAGGGCACAAACCCCACTGGACAAAACATTACCAGAGTGTTTATTGAAAACGCCCCGTGGATTAATGCCACTACGCTTCAACACGTTTCGGTGGGCGGAGATAATGCAACCAATAACACCATTGTATCGGCAACTTTTGCTGTACTACCTCAGAAACCAGTTCATCTTGCGATTACTTCGGGCGGAGGAACATGGTTTATTTTTGCATCAATGCCCCGAACTATTGCTGCTAATCCGGGAAGTTTAATTATATCTTTTGCAATAGATGGAGTTGAAGTCACAGGAAAATTCGACGGATTAGGTATATCTGTAAGTGGTGCTCAAAATCCTTATAATATATTTTGGATACAGCAATTGTCAGTAGGTGCTCATACAATTGATATTGTAGCACAAATGCAAACAGGAACTGGTATTATTTACTGTGATACTACAGCACAAATTAATCTTTGGGCAATGGAGATAACGGCAAAATGATAGATCAAAAATGCCCCCGGTGCAAAGGGGCTCTGGTCAACGAAAGAATCGTGGACGAAGGCGAGGTAGACAACCAAATTAAGTGTTTGAATTGCGGTTGGCGAACCTCATTAATTATGTACTTGAACAGACAATTCCCGGAAAGAGTAAAAGCAGATGTCGGACAATGAAAGAGATTTAGGAAGGGTTGAAGGTCAATTAACACTGATCCTTGAAGGCCAAAAACGAATGGAAGAAAAGCTGGACAATCATCTGCTCAAAGTCCATCCAAAAATTGACAAGGATATTACCAAAATAAAAACTTACTTCGTGGTCGTAAGCGGAGGCGTAGCTCTTGGCTTCGAGGTTTTTAAATCATGGTTGGGGTTTAAATGATCATAGCGTCGAGAGTAATACTTGAACAGAGACTTCGTATTCATGAGTGTAAGGGCGGGGTACCCGAAACCAAACCTTATGATGACAAAGTGGGCCGTATCAACACACCCGGCAAGATTACAATAGGGGTGGGGCGCAACCTGACGGATGTAGGCGTGCGGCCGGATGAGATCGCACTCATGCTGAAGAACGACATCGATGAAGTGCTGGCCGATCTCTATACCAGTTTTCCATGGTATACGCTAATCTCTGATAATAGGCAGATCGCGCTGGCCGATATGCGCTTCAATCTTGGTCCTGTGCGGTTCCGGGGATTTCATAAAATGCTCGCCCATGCCGAGGCCGGGGAGTGGCCGGAATGCGCCGCTGAAATGAAGAACAGTCCATGGTACACTGAGGTAGGGCCTCGCGCAATTGAACTAGAAGGGATGATAATAAAGGGATGAAAAAGATTCTTGAAATGCTTACAGATAATCAGGACAGCCTGTGCCCCTTCCGTCTTATTATGGCCATATCATTCTTCATGGTCTTTATCGCTTGGGCTATTGTAAGTTTGAAAGAGGGGAAGCTGGCAGACATCCCCTCCGGGATGGTTCAAGTATTGTGGGGTATTCTTACTGCAATGGTTGGGAAGAGCTTTGCAGACTTGAAGGACAAGCCTTCGCCTCCATAAGCTGTGAAATCAATCGCTCTAGGTACCACCTAGCCTTCATTAAATCTGCCAACTCATCCCCCTTGTGCTTCGCGCGAGCCACATACTTGACCACATTTCCCGCATAGAAGCAAAGTTTCCAATCATCAATCGCGTCGATTACTTCGATCTTACCTGTGTTGTAATGATTCGGGTGATTGATTTTGTCGCTCATTTATTTAATTCCTCCAATACTTTGTCTTTGGCTTTGATACAGCCATCTTGAATAATAATGGTGCTCCACCATGCCTTGAGCCGGACATCCCAAGTGTCTTCGTCTCTTAGAGCTTTGATGGGTAGATCGGGGCACTTGGGATTCTCAACATGGGCCGGTCGCACGGCTATAGGTACCTCAACCGTTTGGGTCGTGGGGGCGTGGGCGCATCCTGCAAAAGTTAGTGCCAGCAGCACTAAGCAAACTATAACCACAAACCATTCAAAAGGGCTGAGTACTTTACTCAAAAATTCTTTCATTTTTTAAACTCCTTTTCAGCCCCGGTCATATAAGACTTGATCCGGGCTAACTGCGCGCGGCACCCTTTGAGGTCCGTAAACTTCTGGTCAATGGTTGTCTTCTGATTCTGAATGGCCTGAGCCTTCAGGTCGATCTCGTCCTGAAGCTTCTCTGCGAGGTGCTCGGCATCGGCAACTTGCTGAGTCTTGATCTTGTTGTATGTTGAGAGCTGGTTAATAGCTAGGTTCTGCACACTGATCCCCGCTTGTAAATCAGCCTTCTGTTGTGTCAGCTCAGCGATCTCATTATTTTTATGCTTGAGTTCGATCTTCTCAATGCCGATATAGCCCAGCAGAACCACATACAAAAGGATGATCCCGGTATATTTGTTTGCCAGTAAACTTAACCACATGATGCTGCCTCCACCGATTCAATAGATGTTATCTCAGGCTGACCGTGCTGGAAGAAGTAAGACCCTTCCACCTCAATCAATTCTTTTGTGGACTCAATGGCCTCAGCTTTGGTCTGTGCCTCGACGAGCAGCCCGACTACCACAATAAACCGTGGTAGTCTTGGCTGCCCATTGTCATCAAGCTCTGGTTCTTTTTTACTTTTGAATATCCGATCCCAATCCGATTGGGGAATGTTGTGAAAGGTCTCGCGTATCCCGCTCATGCCTATCTCCTGTGCTTGTTAATGTCAATGAGGTTCTTCGCCTGTGACACGCCTTCAAGCACATCTACCCCGGTAGTGCATTTGTTATAATTCCGAGTATAGTCGCTCTTTGTAGCATCCGGCAGAAAAGTAAAAACATCCGGGGTAAAGGACGGATTGAAGTTACCAATCTGATCTGAGCTGATACCGGGGCCCTGAACGGTCATAATGTGCCTCACCTCAATTGCTTCAACAATAGTGCCGTCTGCGTTGCGCTTTGCAACAATTGTCTTGCCGTTCCATGCAAACAAAATTAATCTTGCTTCTTCCATTTTATTTCTCCTTTTGGTTTTTACGGTAGCGTGCGGTTACAATCACAGCACATTTACGACAAGTACGCTGGTAGCCACCCTTAGGCGTTTGATTAAATCTAGTGTTTGCCGGGTCCCACTCATGTCCATGCTTGCAATGTGTTTTCTTTATAAATACTCGTCTACTATTATTAACAGCACGGGTTACAGGTTCTAAATGTTCAGGATTAATACATGAGCGGTTTCTACAAAGATGATCAAGATCAAACCCTATTGGATAAGGCCCTAAAAAATGTCTATATGATACAACATGGGGCGGGATTTTAATTCCAGCAATACGGACACTGCTCCCATACCCAAATTTATTTTTACTTATCCATTCCCAACAACCATTAGATCGAAATCTAAAACGTACATGAAAATCATTTGGTAACATATTTTTTAAAAACCTCTTCAAGCGCAGAAAATAATAAGTTTTGAGCCTTATCTTTACATTCTAGCTTATTTAATATAGCTTCGTCAATAGAAGACTTAGCTATAATATAATGTATAAAGGTTGTGTCTTTTTGGCCCTGTCTCCAAATTCTTTGCACAAATTGATCTCGAATTTCAAGACTCCACGGTATACTATAAAAAATAATTGCTTTACCAGCCTGAAGATTAAGCCCATAGGCAAGCGAGGTCGTATTCCCAAGGAGCACCGGGCAATTACCTGAGTTGAAGTTTTTCAGAATGTAATCGGCTTTTGTGGAACTCACTGTGCCATCGATATATGGTGTCTCAGGGCCTAGTGCTTTGAGCAAAGCGTCACGGTCGTGGGTAAACTCGTATCCCACAAGGCATGGCTGGCCCTGCATTTCTTCTACAAGGTCCTTGACCATTTCGGCCTTGATGTTATGGAAGGCGATCGCCTCGCCCTTTTCGCCATATACGTTGCCGCCTACGATCTGCCGAAGCTTGTTGGAAGCGACGGCGGCATTGGCCGCTACGACCTCCTTCTCTTCATACTGGAAGTAGAGCTCCCGCTCCATTTTGTAATAAAGCTTCTTCACATCGTCCGGCAATTCGATCTTGTGATAAACCTTATGGCACGGGGGAAGGTCCAGCTTATTCTGGAAGCGCAGAACCAGATGCTCTATGCGCTTGAATATCTTTTCCTCCGCGCCGGGAATGGGCTTCCATTCGTATCCGCCATACCCTGCCGGGTAAAAGAACTCGTTCTTGTAATGTGTGATATATCGTCCAAGGGCAACTCCCCCATCCAATGTATAGACTTGAGTGAAGAGGTTGAGCAGCGATTGTGCAGCGGGAGAGCCGGTAAGAATATGTCTCCGGGAAAAGTTGTTCAAAAGTTTTTTGAGCGTCTTCCATCTTTTTGTCCCATGGTGTTTGATCTTTGAGGACTCGTCCAGCACAAGGATGTCAAATTTATTTCCCTGCTTCGCCAACCATTCAAGAGAATCATAGTTGGTGATGTAGACATCATACACTTTTTTGATTTGCTCATCTTTCGTGGACCCGTGGAGAATAGTGAATGTGAATGGGAGCCCCCACTTTTCAATTTCTTCACACCATACATTCATGACCCTGAAAGGGGCAACTACGAGTGTTGACATCCGCTTCTTGGATTTGAGTATCTTCAGGTAATGAAGTATGATAGAAGTCTTCCCTGAACCCGGCGAAAGGAATAAACCGGACTCAGGATGAGACAGCATAAACTTCACGGACTCTTTTTGGTAGTTGTGGGGGTTCCACTTCATAAAATCTGATCCTTCAACTCATTCCAATGCTCAAGAGACAAAATCACAATTACCACTCGACTTGTTTTTTGATTAAGTTGCTCATGCCACCACTTTTGTTTGGGTGATAGTTTACCGCCAGTTGTCTTGATTTCAATAAACTCAAAGCATCCACCACGCATGATTAGTAAATCAGGCACTCCGGTTTGACCCGGCGTAGAAAGCTTGAAAACAAGCCAGCCAGCTTCTTCGAGATCAGCTTTTATTTTCTTTTGCAGGGTTGCTTCCCGCATGTAGCACCTCTGGTTTATGGGGACGATCATCAAAATTATTCATGCCTCTTTCTACATACTCAACCAACATCGAGAGACGGCACAAGGCATGCTTTAAGGTGTGCAAACCGGACTCAGGATCAATGTCCCGGCCCTTCCACCATGCTAGCAAATGGCGCTGGACGTTAGCATAGACTCGGCTATAAGCAATTCCGTTTTCCCAATTACGCTCTGGATATTTGGGTGGCTTGCCATCAGGGGTGGGAGCACAAGCTTTACCAAGCACTTCGGCAATGGCTTCAATGGCTGACACGGGAACGAGATCGACACGGAGCTTGCCGTTATCTTTATTCAAACCTTTTGAGGGCGGAGCGCCGAGGGTCTGTGATCCACATATCGACGCAGACTCAGGAAAGGTAAGTTTTTTAATTGTAGGTTCAAGGTCTTTAATAAATTGTTTTACATCACCTGAAGTCTTCTCATCATCAGGCCACCAATATAAGGTTCGTTTAGATGAATATATATGACGGCCATTAAAGGTAAAAGTAAGGATCGCAAAGTTTCGGCATTTAATAGTTATTTCTTTATCGACAGAATCAATACCTATCACCTCACATTCACCCTCAATCTCATCCCACAATTTTTGACCAATCTGTACTTCTTCAAAAGTTGCATTTCGATCCGGGCCCATTATAGTAATACCTCCGCCTTTTTAATGTTTGAATACAACGTGATCCTTGGAATCTCCAACGCTGATGGGCTCATAAGTGCCCGGTGCGCGTAAGAGTCAAGATAGTCCATGAATGATCCCGTTGCAACGAAAGTCCGATCATCCAATTCGCCTGTCTCAATGTTGATGATGCGTTTCTTCACTGCGCAGGGGGTGTGATAGTGACCCATGATATGCAAATCAGCGCCTACCATCCGGCCCATCTGTTTCTCGATCTTGGTTAGTACCCCCCCGGAGGTGCCGGTGTTGCCGTGCCCATGGGTGGCATGGACCTTGTAAACTTGTTTCCCTACGGTGAATCGGAATAAGCCATCTACACCGAGAAACGGAGCGCCAAGCTTCTCAGCAATGTCGCGCTCAGGACTAAACTGTGCGGCGTACCATGATCGAATAGAGTGGTTCCCTTCAAGAAAGGCGATGATTTTATCCTTGATGGGAGAAAGAAACTTCACCGCGTAGGCTCTCTGATCCTCCGGGTTCATGATCTGGTCATACATTGAGCCTTTGTGTTTTTGGGCGGTGTCGGGGATAACATTTTCAACAGTATCTCCCATGAGTAAGGCGTAAGAATTTTTTTCTGACCTAATCTTATCAACCAGAGCCGCAGCCTTCTCCAACGCCGCGTTTTTGGAACCAATGTGTATACAGCAAAGAGGGTAGATATTGATTGTTTCTTTAAAGCTTCGATTAAGAATTTTGATTTTCGCCACAATGGTTTCTCCTATAATAATGAACTAAAACTTTTTGCGCGCTACACATTCGACAGCGTTTAAAAATATATATCTTTCCATTTTTAATACTCTGTTCAAAATACGTATTCTCTCGCAAAAACTCATGACCGCGTTTACATCGTTCTTGGCGCGGCCGCCCTACACCTTTTTTTTCATCAGCCATTGATGCAACCACATAGCGAATAGTGCGCCTATCCCAGCCCCGAAGCCGGTAAAAAGCACAATGATACCAAAGCCATTTCGGGCCACATTGACAATCACAACTGTTTCACACGCAGCCATGAGAAGGCTGGTAGGAATAATCAAGATTCTGTTATTGTGAACGACATTCAATTGCTGGAAAGCCCTTAGTGCTATGAACGCAAATGAGGATATAAAGGTGATCCAATAATTATACATTATCCCTCCACCTTTTTCAAGGATTGAGCAAACTTTAAAAACAAGCGTTTACGTTCAAAGCCAGTCAATGAATGTATAATCTTCGCTGTACAAGCCTCAACCAGTTCTTCATCCGTGCCCAAAACAAAATGCAAGACCTCATGCACAAAAGTATCTAATAATTCGTGCATTGATTCAATATCAGGGCTGATGATAATTCTATTTGTTCCGGGCTCCTGATTTCCCAAATCTTTTTTAGGGTTATCGAGCATACCCCGGCAGACAAAGACATCTACTTGAGCCTCCCATATCAGCACCTTCAGGTGTGAAGCCGGAGGCCCTATCCGTTTTTTTGCCATTATCTATCCTTTCTTACACGGACCGCCTTTTGTGGATGAGAACGTGCACCACCGGCATTGGAAACCGGGCCGTGCGTCAAACTTCTTTTCTTTGTCAATTCTTGACGCTCGATCTGCGAAGCGGGGAATCAAGTTCTCCACCTGATCTTTGGTATAGTTAAACACTGATTTAACAGGCGTATTCAGGGCACCGGCCTGATCAAGATACCACATTTCCACGCAGAACATACGAGCATCGGGAAATTTTAGCAGCGCGCCACAAGCATACAATTTGCATTGATCTTCGTGCTCCGCAGCGTGGGGCTTGCCTGTTTTGAAATCAATCACAATGATATCATCAGCGACTCTGTAGTAAGCATCCATTTTAATCCGAAGCCGGACAGTGGGATCAAACCAATCGACAGACTCACCATCTTCATCAAAAGCCCATTGCTCTTCGGATTTAGCCTTGATCTTTTTCAGAAACTTCATTTCCTTGGCAAATAATTTATAAGGCTCTGGTACCTTTTTCAATTTGCCTTGGAGATATTCCTCACCCATCTTGTGTATCTCATTACCCCGCGCCATGGCCGGGGAGTCTGGCTCTTTTAATTTGTCAATATGTTTGAATTTATATTTCGTCGGGCATTGTTCAAACATACTGAGCCGTGAGTAGCTCCACGCTGATTTCATTCAATTACCCCAATCTTTACTAAAGTGTTATGACGGGTAATAAGCTTCCTCGCCGCTTTCCATGTCCGACAACCAAGCGCCTTCATATACTCACGCTTCTTCATACTCACGCCCCGGTTATCAGGCGCAAGGACCGGCATACCTTGTGGGAAAGACTCATCCCGAATCTTTATCATTGTCTTGGTGCGGGTTGAAATAGACTCTATATCTTCACCCGGCTTCCAGCGCACCATGCCTCTCCGAAGCAGTGCGGCATCTGATCGCTTACTCATTGAAATCTCCATTCGGATTACGATAACCGGACGTGTGAAGGAAGATCGCTGTCTTAACCCGATCCAGAGCTATGCTAATTTCAGCAGGACGATACTCGCCCTGAACCGCATCAAGAATCTTTGCTTCGAGGTTCTGTATTTTTTTGATACTTACTTCCATTCGTTCATTCCTCCCCAATTATTTCCAGTTTTGATGGTCGCCGTCATGGGAACATCTGTCTCAATTGATTCCATTGCATCCTTCAATTGCTTAACTGCCTGTGCCTCCTTGCCCTTTTCACAAAACCCCAAGAGCTCATCGTGTATCTGCAAGTTGATTGTGTAATCCGGGGCTGAGGCAACCCGGATCATAGCCTCCTTAGTTACATCAGCGCAGGACCCTTGAATTAGATAATTGAGCATCTTGTAACTTTTCCCTTTCTCACAATAATACTTACGGCCGCCCCATGTAATGATGGGGATGTTGAAATGCTCATACTCTCGCATCTTGTCCATCGCCGTTTTGAGCTGAGGCAAAGCGTCGAAGATCGTGTCGCGTATCAGCTTGGCTTTTTCTTTTGTAACACCTAGTTTATTGCTGACACCTGTTACCCCGGACCCATAGATGATCGAAAACACCGTGGTCTTAGTATCATAATAATCTATGTCCACACTGTTCTTCAACAAAAAAGCGTGGGTATCTTTGTGAATACTGAATGTGGGATCAGTAAATCTTTGCTGAAGATGGCCTTCGACAAAGTGACCAAGCATCCTTACTTCTTGCTGGTTGAAGTCGCCTGCGACCCATATACAACCATCCGGGGGAAGAAGATAGTCGCGCATATTGGGCAAACGCTTATCTGTCTGGTTGCGCGGGACATTTTGGAGATTAGGATGAGCCGAGGAAAAACGCCCTGTTCGAGCCCCCGCATCATAATCCTGTTTAGTGGTGTTAAACTTGGGATATATTTTTCCACTATACCTCCCGGCAATGTCGAGCCACTTCTTTGCAAAAGTATTAATAAAAGTTTTAAGTTTTGAGCGCGTAAGAATTAGATCGAGCAGATCGGATTCATCCAGTAAAATTTTTCTTAGTGCGGGCTCCGCAACGGAGCGCTGACCATCCGGGTGAGCGCCGGTGGGATCAGTCATAATCCACTCATGCACAACGCCAGCTTTATCCAGAGCATCCGCTAATTGTGCCGATGAGTCAATGTTAAAAGTAGAACCAAGTATTTTATAAATTTGCTTATCAAATTTTTTGACTTGGCGTTCCCACTTCACCATGTCTTTCTCAAGGCGAGGTACATCCACCCGTACCCCTTGGCGCTCCATGCCGATAACGATGGGAAGAAGATTTAACTCGCGCTTGTATGCAGACCACATCCCCTCCTTCTTGACTTTCGCGGCCATATATTGAAAGAGCTTCGCTGTCATCTTCACATCGGCCATGGCATATTTACCGACGAGATTGGCCGGGGCAGTAGATAGAAAATTCATATAATTCTTTTCAGTAGCACTCAGCTCATTACTGAGAATCCATTCCTTCAATTTATCGCGCTGAGAAGGGAGTATATGAAGATAACGCTCGGCAAGCTGCTTCAGCCCTAATTCATCGGAGTAGGGATCAAGTAGAAAGCCGAGTATCATTGTGTCGTGATATTGATCAGGCAGAGCCCAGCCCTGATTTAAAGCGACGGATAGATCAAACTTGGCATTGTGAAAAATAGGCTCATCTTTTTGATGAAAGGTCCACAATGTTTTAGGCCCCTGATCAGCATAGCTTGACCCGCCCGGACCATGAACGGCAAGACCAAGCGGGTCCGGGGGAGTAGGTCCATCATTGACAATAGGATAGGTTTCAAAATCAAGTGCGATCATCGAACAAATATCCCCAATAACAACGCCAAGATCATACCCGCTAAAATGCCAATTGCCATTTGTTCATCAACATCGAATCGATTCATAAACCTCCAAAAATTGTGGACGGGGCCTAGAGCTTCTTATGGGTGAGCCATGACACTAGGATACCCCGCCCGATTCAGGATGAGAACAGTGTTGGCCGGACATCTTCGCATTAATCGTTCTCACATTACCGCTGGCCACGACCTGAAAGTTTACAGTTTTCCCTGCTTCTTACTCTTTGTGACCGGCTTCTCTTCGGCCTTGGTCTGATAAGGCGCAAGGAGATCAGGCTCCACAGACTTGCGAAGCTTGACAATCGCCGCGCCAAACTTGCTCGGAATGTTTGACACATATTCCGGCAGGACCTTTTCGTAATCCACTGTATCATCGAAGGTCAGCGCCGTTACAACCCCAAAGAACGGCCGGTTGACCATTGCCAGAAGCTTCTTGACGTACCGAGCCCATGGCGCTGTGCTCGTAGGGCCAAGCTTGAGGATGGCCGGTTCAGTGTTGGCCGGGTCAAACTTAGGATCATAAGGCAGAACACTCAGGCGACGATTGTTCTTACATGCCTTGCCTTTACCACTACTTCCCCATTTATTCTGAGGACAGTCAGCACACAGGCCATCGTGCTGTTTCTCCGGGGATGAAGGATGCGGAGCAAGTTTGTCATTGTCCAGACCTACCGCGAAGCACACCGGGGGCTTGGGGTTCTTTGGATCAAACTTCTCCGGGTAATAGGCATTGTCGAAGCTTGTCTGAAGCACCACAACCTGAAGAGGATCAGAAAGCACTTCGTCCATGTATTTAAATTTCCGGTCTTTCAGGGAAATGTAAGAGGCTCCGCCAGTGATCTCTCGGCTGGATTCAACCAGCGCGGCATCGGCAAGCTCCTTCTCCCACACGGCAAGCTCTTGGGTCTGCGGCTCAACGACCGCTATCGCTGTCTCTTCTTTCTTTGCTTTCTTTGCTACTGTCTTCTTTGCCACTTTGTTACCTCCTTATTTGTTTGTAGTGCATGATAGGGTTTCTTTTTCAAAAGCCTCAACGCCGGGGATTACCTCGCCTTCTTCAAGGCGCTCACGATAAGCCTTCAGACCTACCCTCTTCTGAAGTAGTTCAAAAGCCTTGTTCTTGACAATGTATGCATAAAACTTATCCCAATCCTTAACGGCTGGAACGGTGTCTTTCTTCAGAGTCACATTACCATTCTCACCCTTGGCCGACTCAATGCCAGACTCTTTCAAAAGATTCATGATCGTGACTTCCAGAGTCGCCGCATCTTTTCTCAGAGTCTCAAGAGCGGTGGTCAGTTGTTTTTGATCTTGTTCATTCGTCCATAGTTGATCAATGAGTTCACCTAACTTTGGTTTTTTCTTAGCCATAATATCCTCCGAAATTCAGAATATCAGAAGTGACACCCAAGGTCAACAACTATTT